>Ga0214923_10003496_pt1 | contig 19685 bp, 22 predicted proteins | sample LL1510_MetaG_FD_177993 | JGI IMG/M metagenome (GOLD analysis project Ga0214923, IMG submission 177993) | Freshwater microbial communities from Lake Lanier, Atlanta, Georgia, United States - LL-1510 | ecosystem: Environmental > Aquatic > Freshwater > Lake | place: USA: Georgia | collected...
AGAAATTATATTTCTATAATCTATGCGATTTCTTCGCTGGCTAAAATTCGAATAGTTGATGTTGTTTCTCAAATGAACAACGCACTTGGTTCTTTAGCCATCACAGAAGGAGTTTTAAGAAACAAGTTTAGAAAAATGGATAACATTGTTCTTTTTCGTGATGAAAAGGGTGATGCTGAATCAACAATTGCCGGTGGATGGGTTAAAGACCCTGTTGTTGGTATGAACCAGTGGGTTGTTACTTATGACTTTGCATCACTTTATCCTACAACGCAAAGACAGTTTTTTATTGCTCCTGAGACTTTTGTTGGTCTCCAAGATGAAAAAGATAAAACTAAATGCACAAATGGTAGACCTATCGATAGTGAAAAACATGTGCTTTGTGTGAACGGTGTTGTATTTGAAAAAAGAAAATCCCCAACTCTAAGAATGCTTGAAGATGTTTATGCTGATAGAAAAAAGAATAAAAAAATTATGATGCAAAAAAAAGAAGAGTTGAAAGAAGTTCAGGATCAGATAAAAAAATTAGAATCTGAAATTTAAAAAAAAGAATTTAGAGTTAATATATAGATTATATAAAAATGGCTGTCAAAACTTAGTAGCCGGTCTTAAGTCTGGTGGTGAAAAAGAGACTGTTCTTGCAAACCTATTAAAACTTCAAAATATGGATCAATCGGCTCCTTTAGAAAATGTATTCAGTGTTGAACTTGGACCACATGGTGGTTTAGCTTGGGGTGACTTGGGTGGTGAAGTTTTTATACCAGAATAGATGGAATATTTTGATAAGTTATTTTTTTTAATTATACTTGTTAAAATCTTTTAAGTGAAAAAAATACTAATATTCTTAGCTGTTATTTTATCTATTTATATCATTTTTATAAAAGATGAAAGCCAAAAAAAAATAAGTCCTGATATTGTTTTAGTTAGTCTAAATTCTGGCGGTGGTTCACACCTTGATACACTTCAAAAAAAACTGAAAAAACTTGGATTTATCTGCACAATAGATAGTCCAAAGTTTACAGATTATAATAATTTTCTCTATTTACCAATAGAAGCTCAAATGGAGTTTGGAAATGACACATTCTTTTATTATGACAGTGACGAGCCAATTACAGTTTATATTACGAATTCTGAGTTGGTGGACAATGGAGTCGGCATTCGGGGAATATGCTACGGTAATCAAATTTACGCACATAACAGTGAGAAACTTTGTGAAACAACTGTACATGAAATCTTACACAGTTGTGGCTTAGACCATTGCAATAATAGGTGTATTATGAACTCTTCATCGGAATTTAGATGGAATGAAAAAACGGATAAGCCACTGTTGTGTAGCGATTGCCTTTCTAAAACACCTTTACGGTTTTAAATATTAACTGTGGCATTTTTTCAGAAACAACTCTTTTTGAGTCTCTTAGATACTTTGAGTTATCATCATAAAAAATTACTTCATTGAATTTGAATTTTTTACTTATTTCACATATTTTTTCACCTTTCCACACACCGGCTCTAACTCTTCCATCTGGACACATCCAAAGGCCAAATTTTGGATATTCTAACCCAGAATTTTTTAAAACCGTTTCTATTTTATCTCTCATACTTTCTGGTCTAGCGGTAATGATGCATTTATTTTCTACTTCTTTATAAATTTTTGATATATTTTTAAGTTCTGTTGGTAGACTTTCATCTAAGTAAGTAAATTTATCGGGTTGAACTAAATATAATCTAGCGCCTTTTCTAACCCAGTTTTTTGTTTCAGAGAACACATTTAACGGGTCTTCTAAAAATATCCGACCATCTTGAGTTTTTAACTTTGATTTATTATTGCCAATTTCAGAAAGAGCAATATCTACTAAATCCTTGATGGCGTTGTTTTCAAATATAAATTTTTTTGCAACATCTTCCCACTTTGGTGTTTCAAATAAAGTGTCATCAAAGTCAAATGCATGGAGTGTATCTGAAACTTTATTGAATTCGTAGAATTTCTCAATTTTTGCCATCAATACATTCTTTTATTTCAAATTGTTCTACGCAAGCCATATAAATGTCTTCAACTTCTATAGACTGATGAATATCACTTAGAGTCGTATAAATCATAAATTCGTCATACTGCGGGACAAATTGCATAGGTAAAATCGATTTTTATTATATATTAAATTTTAAATTTTTTTAAATTATTTTAAAAACAAAAAATCAGTTTTTAAATAGAATATATAAGTTATAAAAAAAAATATTATTATGAAATACGTAAAAACTTTTGAAAAATTCAGTCCGATATATGAGGCTGGAGTTGCAAAAGATGAAAATTCACCTGAGGCAACACGAGCACAACAAGAAGTAACTAATGCTTTTCAGGCTGAGAAAGCCAAAAGGTCAACATTTAGTCAAGAATTCAAAGACAAAGTTGCTGCTCAACAAAAAGCTGAAACTAAGCCAGCAGAAAGAAAAAATGCGATTAAACACGATGAAAGCTTATTAAATGAAAATGTGACACAAGAGGGTGAAATGTTAAATATGGAAAATATTAAAAAGTATGCACAAGCACTTGTTCCTAAATTGCCAATCTTAAAAGCTGGTGATAAAAAGGTTAGATTTGGTAATAAAATGGTTGAAATTGCAGCAGGAGCTGAGTATGAGGCTGATAAAGTTGACGTTTTCGATGATAGAATAACTATTAGATATAAAGATATAACTGATAAGTATAAAGATGTGGCTGTGGATTACAAGGCTACTCCAGAAGAGCTTCAACACATGAAAACTATTTTTGACAACATGGGTAAAAAACTTAGACTTTGGGGTAAACTTAAAAACCTCGGTAAAGTAGGAGCAGTGTGTCTTGGGGCTATGGGATTCTTAGCTGCTATTGGTGGTATGGTTTACCAAGGTCGTCACGGCGGCTCAGGGGCCGAAGCATTTAGAGATATTCCTATGCTTGTTCAGGCTGGGCTTGCTGCAATTGGAGCAACAGCTGTAACAGGAGCTGCCACTAGACAAATATCAAAGAAATTTGACGTAGCTAATGATGTTTTTGAATGTTTTACAGCTATATTAAAAGCATTCATCGAACCACTTGGTATGAAAATTCAAGAAATTCAGACAATTGGTGATATTCAAACAATTTTATCTTCTGATAAAGTTACTGTTCAAATTCAAGATTCAAAGACAGCTGGGCAAGTTGAGAGTGTATCTAATAGCAAAATTAAAGGATTTGATAGATTTTAATCTAAACAAATTCAATAAAAAAGGGGAGCGAAAACTCCCCTTTTTTTATGCTAATTCCAATTCTTCTTGTTTTACTTTTTCTTTAGATTTGTTTTTTTCTGGTATATAGAGCCTTTCTTCTACAATCGGAAGAATTTCAATTCTCACAATTTTTTTCTTACGAAGTGGTTTTGCAGGCTCGAATCGATTAATTGCAAACCCTGGTTCACAAATATCAATAAGTTCGCCATGTGGATTGGAAAATTTGTGAACTTTATTTTCAATTCCTTCTAATAGAAATCCACCTTTTTTCGAGAATTCTTTTACTACATAGACGTTGCCAACAACTGGTTTATTGATGTTTGGTACGTCAGCATACAAATCTCTATCATCAATAAATCGAACTTCCGAACCTATTGTAATTTGTTGTCCTTTTAGAATAACTGTTTTCATAGTGTAGATTTTATATCTACAAATATAAATTAAAAGTTTCATTAAAACAAATTTTACAAAAACTTTTTTTGATTTAATAAAAAATCAGTTTTTAAATAGAATATATAAGTTATAAAAAAAAAAAAAATTATGAAGTATATTAAAACATTCGAAAATTTTGACAGTCACCTAAACGAAGAGTTTATTGATAAGTTGTTGTTAACTAGTGAACAAATTGAAGCCGCCAAGGAATACGGAGAAAAAATGGCGGAGAATATGACTGAAAAGGAAGGAGAAGGATTTTTACAATCAGCGATGCAGTCTGGAGTGGAACTTGACATAGAAAGAGATATGAGAACAGGGAAAATCCAAAAAATACACAAAAACAAAACAATAGAAACCCTAGTAGCTGCGGCTAATAATCCAAATAGTATTGAAGGTATAGACGATATTAATACAGAAATCGAAGGAGAGGTTAAACAAAATTCTTCCTATACTTATATCAACGAAGGCATAATTTCTTATTTAAAAGGTTTAAAAGGTAAAATAATAGATAAAATATTTGCATACATTATTAACCCAATAATAGCTGGGGCTATGGGCTGGTTGACAAAAGTACTTCTAGCGGTAAGTACACCGGGAGCTTATAGAGATGCATGGGAAGCTGGTATACGTAAATTTGTTGATAGTTGGGGATTGACTGGTTTTGCGCCGATTCTGATGATTTTTATAACAGTTATTTTCGCACTTTATGCATTAGTAAGATTATCGACTTCTAGAAAAGCTTTATTTTCTGGTTCTGACGATTCGGAGGAGGAACGCTAGCAATTGGTCTTTTGGCAACGTATCCTGTATGAGAACAACAAAAAAAATGAGATTATTTCTCATTTTTTTTGTTAAGATGCTTTTTAATCGTAGAGATAATTAAATCAATATCAGAGTTTTCTTTTTTGCATTTATCTGTATCAACGATTTGGCTTCGAAATGAAATCCAAACGGTAAAGTGTGCTAAAAGACCAAATAAGTAGGAGAATCCAAAAATAAAACAAGATAAGAATGTACTCATAAGAGATATTAACAAATAACTACTCTCATTATTCAATAACTTTAGTAAACTATAGAAAAGAATATTTATTCTGTTGTTTAAATTTGACTTCTTTTCAAATCCTTCAATTTCTTTAAGCACTTCTGAATCTTTCATATTATATATATATTTCTACAAATATAGGCTAAATACTTTATTAAAACAAATTTTACAAAAAAATTTTTTGAAAAAAATCAGTTTTCAATCATTTGAAGGTGGTGAACCATTAGCGGATTTATCAGAAACCGTTGGAGAATTAGCTGAAAAACAAGCACAGACAGAACCTAATAAAAAGTCAACTTTAACAAAAATAATGAATTGGTTTGGAATTTCGACTCAGTATACTGGTATTGCTAGTGCACTTCTTGGTTTTATTCTTTATGTAGTAAATACTGGCCTTGTTGTTGCAAGTGGAACAGGTCTTTCGATTATATTGGGACCTCTTATGATAGGAATGTTATTTGGCGGATTAGCTTTGATAGCCACAGGTCTTATCGCTACAAAGGGAAAAACAAAAGGGGAACTTCGAGAAGAAGGAGGTCTTTAATTTTTTATAAATTTGAAAAAAAGAGGTGAAATTATTCACCTCTTTTTTTTTTTTCACTCTTTCCAATTCTTCAGCCATGTATTCTGGAGTCAGTCCCGCTTTAACGAGAGCTCTCTCATTCAAGAAATAACAAGATACCAAAATAACCAATTGTAAAAACAGACCAATTGAACTAATTTGAAATACTAAGTTGAAAATGTCTACAAACAAAGATAAAAGTTTCAAAAAAGAAAATACTATCAACACGAACACAATGTGATGAATAGATTTATAATATTTGAAGTAGAATACTGATAGATTTTTCATATTTTTTGTGTTCTAAATGTTTATTTATACAAATATAGATTATTTCTTCTAATTATCAAAAATTATTTGAAAAAAAATAAGTTTAAAAAAAGAATATCAACAGATAGTGGGGGATTACACTAATGATAAAAAACCTCACTTAATAAAGATAAACTTTAGACCTATTTCTAATATAAAATTTATATGTCATTAAAGAAAGACCTTGGTCTTTATAAGCCAAGAAAAGAACAAAAAGAGGCACTTAGTTTTATTGATTCTGAATACCAGAAAAATAAATTAAATAAGTTTTTTCTACTAAATATGCCTGTTGGATCAGGTAAAAGCCATTTGGCCTTGATGATTGCTGATTGGTTTAGAAGAACTGTTGATAAGTCATCTAAAATAGATATCATCACCAACTCTAAAATTCTTCAAAATCAATATTCTGATACTTATCAATCGATTTGCGACCTAAAAGGAAAAGAAAATTATGAGTGTGATGCCTATTCTTGTTCTTGCGCACAGGGTGCTGAATTTAATAGGCTAAATAAAACTACTTGTGAAAGTTGTCCGTATGCTTATGCAAGGGAAAGTTTTATTTCTGGTGGAATTTCTTTGACAAATTTCTATCTTTACATTCTCTATGCAATTTATAATCCTAAATTAATAGAAAATAGAGGATCTCGAGTGTTAATTGTGGACGAGTGTCTACACCCAGAAACTGAGATAACTCTTTGGGATAATTCTACTAAAAAAATTAAAGACATACAAGTTGGTGATTTAGTGAAAACTATTAATGAGCAGTCTGGTGAAATAGAAAATAAACCCGTCGTTAAGTTGCATCATAATTTGAATAAAGGGGTCCAGATGTATGAAATCGAAATGAATAATGGAGACATTTTGAGAATAACAGGTAATCACAAAGTCAAAATATCTGATGGTAGTTGGAAAAAAGTAGAGGATCTGAATGAAGATGATGAGATTTTATATATAAATGAAAAAATCGAATCACATGAATTTGACAGTCATACAGAAGGATGAGATTTACGATTTTCTATCATCTTGCAAAGAAAAATTTATCTATAAAAAAAAAGAATCTGACGCCATATCGACTTTAAATTTTAAGTAAAAAGTAAAATCTATTATGCTAAAAAATGGTGTAAACTAAATGGTTATAAATTTATATTAATTACAGATAAGTGGTTTAAAAAAAATTACAATCCTGAATTATTAAAGGGGCAGCCATGTGAGAAGAAGGTTATTAAAAATTTGAGACAATTTAGAAATGAAAATAAAAAAAATTAGTAAAATAGACTACACAGAAGATGTTTATAATCTACACATAAAGGATAATCATAATTATTTTGCCAACAATCATTGTGTTAGCAATTGTCATGATTTCGATGATGTTATGTCTGATTTTATCACAATTAAAATTACCGAAACGGTCATCAAAAAGTTTAAATTCTCAAATGAGCGTGAGATAATTAAAAAACTAAAATCAACCGCTTCCATTTTAGACTATGTAGAGTTTCTTAAGTATATCAATTTGGAAATTAGTGAAACAATGACCGATATGGAAAGAGGTATGTCGGGTGTGATAAGGTCATCAAAGTCAGACAAAAGAGATCTAAAATTGTCTAAAGTCTTAAAAACTGGAAATCCAGATGTTAAGATAATGAATTTAATCACCGACTTAAAGCAATATCAACTTAAAATTGAAGTTTTCTTAAAGGAGTATAAAGAAAATCCTAATAATTGGGTCTTAGAATCAAATTGGAATGAAAAAACAAAACAAAAAGAATTATCACTTGAGCCAATCTGGGCGTATGACTATTTAGATAAATATGTTTTTTCACACTATGATATGGTTTTTTTGATGTCGGGGACAATACTGGATAAAAATTTATTCTGTCAATTAAATGGACTTGATGTATCAAAAGCCGTATATTATTCAATACCTTCACCTTTTGCTAAAAAAAATAGACCAATCTACTATATGCCGATTGGTAAAATGTCATTTAAGTCTAAAGAAGAAACTTTTAGAAAATATATTCCTTACATAAATAAACTACTTGACAAGTATAAAGAGCAAAAGGGTATTATTCACACCAATTCCTTTGAATTAGCTAATTGGATTCAGTCGTCTATTAAAAATCCAAGACTGATATTTCATGACTCATCTAATAAAGATGAAATGTTAAGATTACACATGGAATCAGAAGAACCCACCGTAATTGTAAGCCCGTCTATGGATACTGGTGTCAGTTTTGACAACGATTCGGCTCGTTTTCAAATTATTGCTAAAATTCCTTATCCCAGTCTTGCATCTCAAAAAAATAAATTAAGACAAAAAAATAACCCGGATTGGTATAGTTGGAAAACCGTTTCTGGTCTGATACAAATGACTGGAAGACCGGTTCGTTCTGAAATGGATTATGCCGACACTATTATTATTGATGGTGGATTTGGTGATGTTATTAAACATTCATCACACTTTTTACCAGATTGGATTCAAGAAGCTATTAAAAAAGTAAATGTTAAGATTGAGGCGTAATCATCACAAATTACCTATTAGAAACTAAATCTTCAAAATCTTTTACGATTTGGCCCCATTTTCTACAGTCAGATTTTCCTAACTAAATGGTCATATTTGGTGATGAAACCGCAACAGTGTTTTTTCTATAATAAATTTTTGAAAATCTTTTATAGCTCGCATATTAAAGAGATATTATTTCTTTTTCGCTTCAATTGCTTTTCTTAAACCTTCGGGTAACTTCTTTTGTGCTGCAGTTAGACCCTTACCACCTTTTTCTTTCTTTTCTGATTCAATGGCTTTTTGAATAGCCTTTCCTCTTTTTAATTCCCACTCTGAAAGTTTTTTATCTCTATCTAAATCTGCCTTTTCTGGATGTTTAAGACCTGATTTTTTATACGAAACCGATTTTTGTTTTTTCTTCTCGAAAAGAAAAGATTTGAAAGATTTAACGTTTTCGATAGTCAAAAGAGACTCATCGCCCCAATTTCTTTCAGGTTCAGAATACTCCTCCTCTTCATCACCGGATATTTGTTGGCTTCTCATTGAATCTTCGCTATCTCCACAAGGCTCGCATTCTTCAGTGTCTTCTTCGTCATATTGTGATCTGTCATAGTCATCGTCAGTTGATGGGTCTTCTTGGCTATCAAACATTTCTGAAGAAAACCTTGGTCCCAAGTCATAATCTTCAAATTTCTTAATGTGTCTCATATTATATTTAGTATTTTTATTCTTTATATATTAAAAAAATATTTATTTTTTTATGATATTTAATATATAAAGAAATGTCATTACTTAGTTATTTACAATTTATTGCAGAGTCCAAAAGTGAAGTCGAGCTTCCGACTATATTCTTGAAAGATTTTTACCACAAAATTCAAAAGATTAAGTCACCTATCACCGACGAATTTAATCGAATTTATGACTTTGGTGATGCTATGTGGAAACGACCAAGTAAATGGACTTTTATTGGTGAATCTAATCAATCAGATAAAGTGGTATTTAGTGAAAGTTGGAGAATTAAAGACTGGATTATTGCGACTTACGGAGACGCAGCCGACTGTGAAAAAATGATGCAACAAATGACACACCCCAATTCACAAGATGAGATTATATCTAACTCACCGCGTGTTGAAATGAAAGTAGGTAGATTTATAAGGGGATATTTCAAAGACCGGTTTTCAGATTCAGAAATTGAAAATTTTGTAAATCAGTGGAAATCCCTTGAAGAAAATATAGAATTTGAAATCTGGACTGGTTCAGATATTAAAAATGGGTATCTTTCAAGAAAGTACCACTTTAATGATTATGATAGAGGCATTAACCCACTTATGAATTCCTGTATGAATGACACCTCTTATATTTCCTTTTATCAATATTGCCCAAGTGTTAAACTATTAGTGTTATTGGATCAAAAGAAACAGATTCTTGGTCGAGCCCTAATTTGGGAGGATTATATGGGTAGAAAAATCATGGACCGAATTTACTATGTTTATGACAAAGATTATTTTCATTTTGTAAGATGGGCAAAAGAACACGACTACTATTATAAAGAAAAAAATACCGGTTTAATTAGTTTTATCAAAAACGATGGTGTAGAAAGATTAAAAACGAGAGTAAAAATCTTGGACGCTTTTCTTTTTCCTGAAGAAGAATACCCGTTTATGGATACATTTTGTTATATACAAGATGAATGGGCCTATAACTATGAACCTGAGGGTTTATATTGGAGATTTCAAAATACAGACGGAACTTATGACGAAGATTTTTATCAGTAGAAAATAATATATACCTCTATGTCAATAAAAAAATTTGCCGACTTTAATCATTCTGAAATTTTATTGGAGGATTTTATCCAATCACTTTGGCAAAACGTCAATGAATCTGAAGACCAGAAAAGTGAAGAAGATTCGGTGTATAGGAGGATAGAAAAAAAGGTCTTTTCTGACTTAAAATTAGATACTAAACTGGTGTTTACTTTTGGGGCTGGGATTGGGGCTTTATATCCGGTAGTGATGCAGATGTTAGAAAACATGTCAATTTTTAACTTTGAGCTTTCAAAACAATCAGCGGTTTTATTAACAATTGCCGCTATTACCATTATTTACCTGGAAGAAAAAAAATCTAAAAGTTCAGAAGAAGAAGAGCGTCTCACCAAAGACTCGCGGTCTATGTTAGAGGAGTTAAGAATGAGAGGCATAGGTGACGGTATTGTAAAAAAGGTGATTAAAGCACTTACTGGAATTAAAAACATTTTTTCTAAAATTGGAAAACACTTAGGAGCGGCGATTGGTGGAATTATCGATATGTTTTCATACACTGCAATTTTAATTCCAATAATAAATGCTGTTCTTAAAATAATTGTAAAATACGATATGGGAGTTGACGAAATGATTTCTAATTTTTTCATCTTATCAACTGGTATAGTAACTAAAATTGCAAAACACGGTATGGTAGAGGTTCTCAGAATGTTAAAAAAACTAATAACTCCCTCAACTGAAAGAGATATAATTGATGAAATAGAAACTCCGGTTGTTCAAAAATTTGGGGATTTCACACACGGTATGTTAGATAGTGAAACTGACGGTGAGCCAATTAATGAGCAGTAGAGACTAAACCAGTTTTCATTTTTTTATATAATAAAGACATAGAAATATAAAATAATGACTCCTCAACTTGAAAAAGTTTTTTTTAATTACGTTTTACAGTATAAGAAATACTTTGATATTGTAAAGCCTCACTTTTTTAGAAACTCTCAAATTCAGTTTGTCTATGGTGTATTAAGAAATTATATTTTAGCTCAAAGCGACAGTAAGATACCAACGGCTAGACAAATTTTAGATATGGTGTCTTTAGAAGACAAAGAGGGTCAAATTACAAAAGAAATACTTAAATCAATTCTGCAAGTCAAACTTTCTGAATACGATGAGAAAAACTTTATTGAACCAAAATTCAATGCCTGGGTGCTTTCTAACAGGCTTAAAACTGGAACCGTTGATATTATTGATGAAACTAGAAACTTAGACCAAATATCTGATTTTGATAAGGCGGTAGAAGCCGCCGATAGAATTAAGTCAATAGTAGATGAAATGTCATCAACTAATTTTGTGCAAGATGATGACATGGGTTCTGATTTTGATGATCCAGAAAATCATGTTCAGGACTCATCAAAGTTTAAGATAAAATCTGGATTCGAAACTTTAGACCATATGCTTGGTGGTGGTTGGGATATACAAACCTTAAATTGTATCATGGCAGAGACTAACAACGGCAAATGCTGTCATTTTGTCAGTAAAATTGTCTTAAAAAATAAGAAAAATGATAAAATGTCAATTCGTGATTTTGGAACACTATTCTCCGAAATTAGTAAGGGGGATTACAATATTTAATATATAAAATAAAAAAATATTAAATATGAATGCTGATGCCAAAAAGAGGTATAAAGACATTGAATTTCCATATACTTGTCCAATCAAAAATAGAGTTTTTGAGAGCCCACAAGGTCTATCTTGTTATGTCACAAAAACGCTCAAGATGAATCATGAAGAGTATTACGATAAGTATGTAAATCATAGAGATAAATCTTGTTTTTTCTGTGGTGGTAAAGGAAAGTTTATTTCAATTTCAAAAGGTTATAGAAATTTGTGTCAAAATCAAGAATGTGTTAAAAAGTCATTTAGCTCCCATAGCATTGAAGGTTTTATGTATAGAAATATGTGCTCCAGGGAAGAAGCCGAAATTCAATTTGAAATAGAGAACCAACGGCAGTTAGATGAGAGAGTCAAAACTCAAACCGAGCTTAGAACTTTAGACCCTCTTTGGGATAAGAAAAGAAGTAGAAATTGTAAAGAATTCTGGATTGAAAAGGGATATTCTTTAGACGATGCTCAAAAAAAATCGGCTGAGGTGATGGATGAGATACATCAAAAAACATCTCACAAAATGAAGTCTAATCCTGAAAAGTATTCTACCAAATACCCAACAAAAATTGAATATTACACTAGTAGAGGATTGACCGAAGAAGATGCGAAAAAAGAAATATCTAAAATTCAAAATAGATTTTCATTAGAAAAGTGTGTTGAAAAATATGGCAAAGAAGATGGTGAGAAAGTATTTAATGATAGGCAAAATAAATGGATGAATACTTTGAACTCCAAGACGAATGAAGAAAAAATAGAAATCAATAGAAAAAAACTTTTTAATAATTCTGGATATTCAAAAATTTCACAAAAATTATTTTGGAGAATTTTTGACCATTTTCAATTAAATGATATACGGTTCGAAGAGCTGAATTCTGAGATAATAAGATATGATAAAATAAATAATAAACATTACAAGTATGACTTTGTTGACTTTACGAAAAAAAAGTGTATAGAGTTTAATGGTGATTATTGGCATTGTAATCCATCAAAATATAATGAAAATTTTGTTCACCCAATAATGAAAATGACTGCTCTTGAAATTTGGAATAAGGACAGTTTAAAGAACTTTTGGATAGAGAAAAGAGGTTACAAAGTTCTAACAATATGGGAGTCCGAATACAGAAAAAATCCACAACAAACTTTAGAAAAATGTATAAAATTCATTAATGAATAATTTAGATAATTTTGAAATAATTGAAGCCGATAGTCTTCTGAGCGGCAAATATGACTAAGTGATAATTAATGCATAATAGCTTGAATTGCTTGTCGCCTCAATTCGCTTGAAATTGCTCCTGATTCCAATCCTTTCAAAACAATAGATGTTACATCACCGACGCCAGCTAAATGAGACATCGAACCCCATATCCCAAAACCTGCTAAACTTATCATTGTGATTGCGTAAATTATATTTGCAATTTTAGTCCTAAATTCTTCTTTTCTTAGTTTGCTAGAACTTTTAGATACTCGCGATAATCCGTAGAGCGCTAATCTTATTGGTGTTGTGTATAAGTTGTGTAGTTTATGGGCTTTTTCTTTAATCCAATTACCGAAGTCACTTCCAAATAATTCGTCTCTTTTGTTCTTTATTTTTTGTATTTCTAATCCTATTTGATGGCCAACTTCATCCCTTAACAATGTATTCCCACCTTTCCCCTTTTTAAGTCTTTTTAATTGTTTCTCTTTCTCTATTTTCTCTTTTCTTGTAACCAGTCTATCGCTTTTATTCATTGCTAAGTTAGGTAAAAATTTATCAGAGTGTTTATGTTCTTCTATTCCAGCTTTTAATTCCTCCATCCCAAGCTTATTGGCCAATGCATTACAAAGAGCATCCCAACCTGATCTTTTCCACTCTCTATTGAGAAATATACCTCTTTCAACTTTAGTGTCTTTATCTCCTCCTTTAAGTTTTTTCAGAACGGTTATTGCATCATTCATGAGTTTAATTTTTTCCATTTGAGATTCGTTTAGATTAATTCCAAATTTCCTTTTAAGAAAATTTGAGAAAGTGCCTATCGCCTCCATAGCAATTGGAATTAGCGACGCTATGGTAATCGCTAATGATATAGATTCTTTTAGCACCGGTTCCTTCCGCAATTTTGGTGGCGTGTTGTTTTGTTGATGAACCATCAAAGGTTTATTTGCATCTAAATTTATTTCTCCTTTTGTTTCTGGAAAATGTTTTGTAATTATATCCTCAATTTCAGCCTTTTGGTCTTCAGGAGTCTCCTCAAGTAATTCTTCTTCAGATTGAATTTTTATATTTAGGGGATTGTCCGATTCAAATATAAATTCAAACCTTTCAAATAGTGAGTCTAATTCTTTTTTCTCTAAAAATCTCTCATAAGTAGAAACATATCTCATACTTTTTAACTTTTTTTATCGTAACTCAAAAAGCACCGCAGAGGCATTTGATAGTTTGTTCGTGAGGCTCAAAATTTTTTTAAATATTTCACTAACTATATATTATTCTAAAAAATCATTTTACTATTATATTTTTTTTAATAGATGATCATCTTTTACTTGAGAACTCATAAAATTGACGCATTTATCTAAAAACTCAAAACAAACTTTAGAAAAATGTATAAAATTCATTAATGAATAATTTAGATAATTTTGAAATAATTGAAGCCGATAGCCTTCTGAGTGGCAAATATGATAGACCCCTTTATGACAAATTCATCGAGGCTTATGAGGTTAAGGATTTGCAAGTGCTGACACCAAATGGTTGGGTTGATATTGAGGGCATTGGAAAAACAGTAGTATATGACGAGTGGTTAATTCAAACATCTGGTGGTAAAGAGTTGATTTGTGCCGATGAGCACTTGGTATATAGATGTGATAATTTAAATTTCCTCGATAAAAAGTGTGACCTGACTGAGTTGAACACTAAAGATTTAAGATGTGGTGATTTTATTATGACAAAAGATGGTCCAGAAATGGTTATGGATATTAGATTGACCGGTCAGAAATCACACATGTATGATCTTCAACTTTCCAGTGGTTCAAATAAACAGTATTATACCAATGATATTTTAAGTCATAATTCACTTTGGATGCAAAATTTTGCCTTCAAATCAGCCGACGCCGGATATAATGTGCTTTATATAACCTTAGAAATGTCTGAAAGAAAAGTTATGAAAAGACTAGGTGCTATGCGCCTAAAGATACCCATCAATGATTATGACGCTGTTTCTAAAGACACCGATATGATCACCAAAAGAATTAGAGGCCTGGGTAGTATAAAAGAAGGTGGTGATATTTTTGATAAAAAAGTTGGAAAGATTTTTAGTAAATTTTGGGCAGCCGGAACAGCCACAGTATCAGATTTTGATTACTATCTACAAAAGTTAAAGGATAAAAAAGATATCAAAATAGATTTAATAATTGTTGATTATATCACATTAGTTGCTGCTCCAAAGGGATTAGGCGGTGACAATCTTTATTCAAAGGGTAAGTCGTTAGCCGAGGGTTTAAGAGCATTAGGTGCAAAATATAAGTGTCCTGTGATTACAGGAGTTCAAGTGGCAAAAGATGCTTGGAACTCATCCGATATCACACTTGAATCGGTTCCTGAGAGTAAGGCGATAGCTGAAACTGCTGATACATTTTTTGCTATCATTAGAACCGAGGAAATGAAGCGTCAAAATATTTATAGATTTAAACTTCTAAAACAACGAGATGGTGATTTCTTAAAGGCGCAAATCAAAATTGACTTAAATCCAACTTATCTAACACTTGAGAATGATAGGTTTTTAGACTAATAAACTAAATTGAATTTAGTCATATAAAAATAAAAATAACTACATGGCTAAGAAACGCACTAGAGACGAAGATGAAGATTTCGAAAATGATAATTTAGAAACCAGTGAAGAATCCGAATTCGAATCTGATGAAAATAGTGAAGAATCATCTGAGGTAGATGACCCAGATTTAGATTTTTTAGATGATGGTGAGATTGATATTATAATTGAAATAGACGAAGATGATCTTGTAGTATCAGACGACCAGATTGAAAAGACCGAAGACTCAACCGATGATATTATACTCTCAAAACACAAAATGGAAGGAAAACACTCCTTAAAATATGATTCTATATTTAAGGGAAAAAAAGAAGACCCCATTGATGAAGATACATTTGAGGGGTTTTCAACTTATTACAAAGAATCGATTGAAGTTGATAAATCATCTCTTTATCACACCGAGTCTATTGATAACGAAACCTACATTAGGTCAAAATTAGTAAAAGAGAGAGTTTATCAAGTTTTAAGTCAACACACTGAGATTAATTTTCTAAACAATAGAAGAAAACCTTCCAGAGTTGACTTTAATCAATATTATTCACTACTTAGAAAGCATCTTTCTGATGAGAGTTTTACTAATATTGAATTATTTAATGAGCTATCTGTTTATTTTTCTGATAATCTTTTTAATATGTTTAAGTTGTTGGACAATAACTGGAGAAATTTAATAATTTCTGAGCTACAAACTCATATCGGTAGAAACAAAAATTCAAAAGAGGTTTCTAATAGAAATATCTATATTGGAACCGAAATTGAGTTTGTTTATTTCGATGAAATCATAGAAGAAGAGAAACTAATAACAGGTGTTGTGAATGAGTGCGATTATCCAAATTCTTGCTATATTGTTGATTCTTTTGAGAAAATTTATGAGGTTAAACTGGTTGACATTACAAAAATTTTGAATAATTCTAAATTTAAGTATAACCTAAATAAACTAAATAACATAGATTTTTTATAAAATCGTTAGTAAAAAAATTTTATTAATCGATTGTAAAAAATAGAAAAAAAATAGACATTTTTCCAACTCATTTTTTTGAGCGGAGAATATATATCTAACAAAAAAATATGGCAATATGAATATAAAAGTAACTAAAAGAAACGGTAAAAAAGAACCAGTTATGTTGGATAAGATTCTTGATAGAATCAATCAACAAACTTATGGATTAGACCCAAAGTGGATTTCATCATTTGATGTGGCTCAAAAAGTTATAGCAGGTGTCACTCCTGATATAAAAACATCAACTCTTGACCAATTGGCAACAGAGACAGCTGCTTCACTTACTACTAAACACCCTGATTACTCGGTTTTGGCAGCCAGACTGGCGATTACCGCGTTGCATAAAGAAACAAAAAAGTCTTTTTCAGATACAGTTTATGATCTATATAATTATATTAATCCTAAAACTGGTAAACACTCACCTATTGTTTCAGAATCTTTTTTAGATGTTGTTAAAAAAAATGCAGACGACTTAGATTCAGCCATTGTGCATTCAAGAGATCATAACTTTGATTATTTTGGTTTTAAAACTCTTGAAAAATCTTATCTTCTTAAAATAAACGGTGAGGTTGCTGAAAGACCTCAATATATGTATATGAGAACCGCAATACAAATTTGGGGTGACAATTTAGAAAAAGTGATTGAAACCTACAATACTCTTTCGGAAGGTTATTATACACACGCCACTCCGACACTTTTTAATTCAGGAACAGTAAGGCCGCAATTAAGTTCCTGTTTTTTACTTGATTGTGAAGATGATTCAATTGAGGGTATCTTTAACACTCTTAAAGAATCAGCTCAGATTTCTAAAAACGCAGGCGGTATTGGAATTTCTTTCAATAAAGTTAGAGCTAAAGGAACTTATATTGCTGGAACTAATGGAACATCAAATGGTATTATTCCTTTTTTAAAAATCTTCAATGAAACAGCACGAGCAGTCGATCAAGGCGGCGGTAAACGCAAAGGAAGTATAGCAATCTACATGGAACCTTGGCACGCTGATATTATGGAATTTTTAGATTTAAGAAAAAATCAAGGTAAAGACGAAATCAGAGCACGAGACCTTTTCTTAGCTATGTGGACAAATGATTTATTTATGGAAAGAGTTGATTTAGATGAAGATTGGTCACTTATGTGTCCACATGAGTGTCAGGGTCTAAATGAAACATATGGCGAGGAGTTTAGACAACTTTACTTAAAATACGAAAGTGCAGGACGGGTAAAAAGAACTGTTAAAGCAAGAGAAGTTTGGAGTAAGATCTTAGAATCACAAATTGAAACAGGAACCCCGTATATCCTCTATAAAGATTCTATAAACGAAAAATCCAATCAGTCAAATATTGGAATAGTTAGAAGTTCTAATCTTTGCGCAGAAATTGTAGAATCAACAGGAATTACTAAATTTCAAACAGAATCTAAAATCTTACAAAACAAAGAATTGCTTGATTCATTAGGACTTGGTGAGTTTTATGGTCAAGATTCTGTCAATGAAACTGCTGTTTGTAACTTAGCATCGGTAGCTCTTCCAAAGTTTGTTAATAAGAACAAAACTTACAATTATAATAAATTATATGAAGTCGCTTATTCGGCTATTGTGAATTTAAATAATGTGATTGATGTTAATTTTTATCCATCACCGTCTGCTAAGTTTTCAAACTTGCTTCACCGACCGGTTGGTTTAGGTGTTCAGGGACTTGCAGACGTTTTCTTTATGATGGGTATTCCATATGACTCAGATGAAGCTAAGGGGATTAACAAAGAAATTTTTGAGACAATTTATTATGCCTCTATTAAAGCATCGTGTGATTTGGCAAAAGTTTCTGGACCTTATGCTACTTATAAAGGTTCTCCGATTTCTGGAGGAAAATTTCAATTTGACTTGTGGGGTGCAAAACCGACAAAAAGATGGGACTGGGAAAAATTAAGAGAAGAGGTTAAGAAATGGGGTGTTAGAAATTCTTTAACAACTTGTATTATGCCAACCGCATCAACTGCTTCCATTTTAGGAAATGAGGCGTCTTGTGAAGCACAGACTTCAAATATGTACACAAGAGGAGTGCTATCGGGAACTTTTATTTTAGTTAATAAATTTCTTGTTAAAGAGTTAGTTAAATTAGGCATCTGGGGAGATAGTTTAAGAAAAAAAATCATCGCAGAGAATGGTTCAATCCAAAATATTCCACAAATTCCTCTAAATTTAAAAGAGATTTTTAAAACAGTTTATGAAATTAAACAAAAAGATGTTATCGATATGGCGGCTGAAAGAGGAGCATTTATTGACCAAACACAATCTATGAATATCTTTATGGATTCACCTAACTTCGCTAAATTAACATCTATGCACTTTTATGGTTGGGGTAGAAGAACTCTGCTTAAAGACGAAACCGGAAAGGTAATCTTACCAGAAGGTGATGGAGTTAGAGTTGTTTATGATAGGGATGGAAATCCAAGATTTTACAGAGAAACCAAAAACAATCTAAAAACTGGTATGTATTATCTAAGGAATAAATCAGCTTCAGATGCTGTTAAATTCACTGTTCAGGAGGAAAAATCTGAGGATCAAATGGCTGAAATCAGTTGTTCACTTGACAATCCAGATGATTGTTTAGCTTGTGGGGCTTAAATATAAAAGAGAGATTGAAAAATCTCTCTTTTTTTTTAATATATACTTTATTAAAAAATAAAAAAAATAAAATATTATGAAACATTTAAAAACATATAAAATATTTGAAAATCAAGAAGACCAGTTTACTTTAACAAAACAATCTTTAAAAGATGTTGACTATTATATGAAGCAGTCAGAATATTTAGATTCATTAAACAATTTGCCGATAGGTCATAGATGGCGTTCTAAAAAATATCCATTTAAGGAAATTATTAAATTTGTTATAGATTGTTTTTCAAAAAAAGAAGATATGGCTAGAGGTGTTGTTGATGGGTGGAAGGCTCCATTCAAAAAGGGATTGGAAAACTGGGGAATCTCAAACTGGGAGGTTGTATTTGCTACTTTTTATAGAAAATTATATGGTAAAGACGCGGAATGTGTAAAACAAAATCCTAATTGGGGCATTGTTGAAAGTGATGAATTCCAAAAATCAATAGAATTATAATAAAAAAATACTTAAAAAGGAGAAAATTTTAAACTTTCTCCTTTTTTTATGCTATAAAAAATCCACCTTCAAAAAAACAAAATTTCTAGAATTGCTTCCATTTTAGGAAATTAGGCGTCTTGTGAAGCACAGACTTCAAATATGTACACAAGAGGAGTGCTGTCAGGAACATTTATTTTAGTTTAAAAGAGATTTTTAAAACAGTTTATGAAATTAAACAAAAAGATGTTATCGATATGGCAGCAGATAGAGGGGCTTTTATTGACCAAAC
>Ga0214923_10003497_pt1 | contig 19684 bp, 14 predicted proteins | sample LL1510_MetaG_FD_177993 | JGI IMG/M metagenome (GOLD analysis project Ga0214923, IMG submission 177993) | Freshwater microbial communities from Lake Lanier, Atlanta, Georgia, United States - LL-1510 | ecosystem: Environmental > Aquatic > Freshwater > Lake | place: USA: Georgia | collected...
ACCGTGTTGGGGAAGGTTGAAAGGGCATGCCCCCCCGTGCCATCCCATAACATTCTCTACGCCCTCTTGGCCGGACTGTGCATGGGCCTCTCGTGGTGGGCTCGCGAAAGTGGCCTCCTGCTCCTACCAGTCCTGGCTGGGCTGTACCTGCCCTACGCCAGCAGACAGCAACGTCTTGCCTTGGGCTTAACCGTGTTGACGGCCTTGGGTGTTTTGGTATTGGGGCGAATGACGACAGGCCCCGCTAAAACGACCGGGGATTTATGGCAATGGCAAGCCCGCTTCAGTAACCTCCAGGGCAATTTTCGCAACATCGATTACAGCGTAGAAACCTTGGTGGGCCTAGGGCTGGTTCTCGCCTGGCCCCTGGTTCTACTCCGGCCTCTGCTTCGTCCGCACCGATTTTTGACCTTAGGATTGGTGGTCAGTCTCGTAGCCAATACAATGATGGTACTCTTGATGGCCAAAGCCCGGGAGGCCCGGCTCTTTGCTTTGCCCCTGATGTTGGTTTGGCCGTTGCTGGGATTGCGCCGTTGGCAATTGCCTACCATTCATGCGTCGATTCGTCCAATCTCCTGGTTCCTCTTGGCCTTGGCGGTGGCGGGGACGCTGCACCTGGCTTGGAATCTCTACCAAAGTACGGTAGGGTCCAATACGGCCAACCTTTTTAGGGAATACCTAAGCGTGTACGGGATTGGCCTGGGGCTCTGGATCCTTGGTTCATGCCGCCGATCGGAACAATCCTAAACCCAAACCCACCATGCCCAGCGTCAACACCGCCATTCCTGCATAAATCATGACAATGGCCTCGTTGGGTGCGGTTCGACCCACACCAATGGCTGAGGCAAAAAAACCAAAACTGATCAAGAGGCCGGCTAACACAAAAGATAGCCTCACAACCCATCGCCAAATCCCTGACAAGGAAGTAAAGTCGATTAAGACTTGAGCCAGGATGGCCAAGATCACCAAGACACCGGCATGGGCATGACCAGCCCTCAACATGGCTTTCTGGAATTCAGTTAAACCAAGCGCTTCCTGCTCCCCGCTCAATATCGATAACAAAAAATACCCTCCGTAAAGAATGCTTGGCATGCTTATCAGAACGAGACCTGCGACTTTTCGGCTTTCGGTTGTCATTGTTTCACTTGTTTAAGAAAGCTTAAAAAAAAAAGGGTTACACCATACAAGTATAACCCTTTTGCTTTTTTACCTGCTCCCCGGGTTGGGCTCGAACCAACGACCCCCTGATTAACAGTCAAGTGCTCTAACCAACTGAGCTACCGAGGAATTTTGGGGCTTTGCCGTGGCTTTTCCCCCAAAAGGACTGCAATGATAGCATTTATCCGCTAAAGTTCCAATATTTGCGCTCCAAACTTCTTTACTTAGACCCCTTCATCCTCCCATGGCACAGCAACTTTCACTGGTAATTGTCGGAACCGTCGCTTTTGACAGCATCGAAACCCCTTTTGGCAAGGTTGACAAGGTCATTGGGGGGGCGGGGACCTACGGGGCCCTGGCGGCGAGCCACTTTACGAAAGGGATTGGGCTGGTTTCGGTGATTGGGGATGATTTTCCGGAGAATTCGCTGGCCATGATGCGGTCCAGGGGGATTGACACGGAGGGTATTCAACGGGTTGCCGGCCAGGAATCCTTCTTTTGGGCTGGGAAATACCACCTGGACATGAACAGCCGCGATACCCTCGAAACCAGGCTTAATGTTCTTGCGGATTTTGATCCGGTCCTGCCCCAGGCTTACCGTAGCCCCCGCCTCCTGATGCTCGGGAATTTGACCCCCTCGGTCCAAATGCGGGTCCTGGACCAAATGGAGAACAGGCCTGCCTTGATCGCCATGGATACCATGAATTTTTGGATGGATATAGCCTGGGATACCCTCCTGGAAACCATTGCCCGGGTTGACCTCCTCACCATCAACGACGAAGAGGCCCGACAGCTCTCCGGGGAACGCTCCTTGCTCAAGGCAGCTCGCAAAATTGCAACCATGGGCCCCCGCTACCTGATTATCAAAAAAGGGGAACACGGGGCCCTGCTTTTCGGGGATGGAGATATTTTCTTTGCCCCGGCCATGCCCCTGGAAGAAGTTTGCGACCCGACGGGTGCCGGGGATAGCTTCGCGGGGGGCTTGATGGGGTATTTGGCCTCTCAGCCTCAAATCACCGTGGAACACCTCAAACAAGGGATCCTATGTGGTTCGGCCCTGGCCTCCTGCACGGTCGAGGCTTTTGGGACAAGCAGCCTCGAAGCGGTGACCGAGGACGTTCTCAACGATCGCCTCCGCATCTTTGATCGCCTCACTCGGATTAGCCTGGGTTAAGAAGATATCCCCGCCAACCGGAATCATCCCGGCCTATTCAATCCATTAAATCAACCCTTTGGCGACCAGCGCTTCGGCAATTTGGACCGCGTTGGTCGCGGCACCTTTGCGGAGATTATCGGCTACAACCCACATATTCAGGCATTTATCACGGGTAAAATCCCGTCGAACCCGGCCGACAAAAACTTCATCTCGGCCCTGGCAGTGGAGAGGCATTGGGTAATCATTCCCCGATGGATTGTCTTGCAAAACGACCCCAGGGGTTTGTTGTAACAATTCACGAACTCGATCCAAATCAAAATCCTTTTCGAATTCCACATTGACTGCTTCGCTGTGACCTCCCATCACGGGAACGCGAACCGTGGTTGCGCTGAGGGCTATGCCATCATCCTCCATGATTTTGCGGGTTTCGTTGGTCATTTTCATCTCCTCCTTGGTGTACCCGTTGTCCAAAAAAGCATCAATATGCGGCATGCAATTCAGGTCAATGCGGTGCGGGTAAGCCATAGGGCCATCAATACCTGCTCGTTCGTTCATCAACTGCGTGACTGCCTTGACACCCGTTCCGGTCACGCTTTGGTAGGTGCTGACCACGATGCGTCGGATTCGGTACGCCCGGTGGAGCAGGTTCAATGCCACCACCAATTGAATGGTCGAACAATTGGGATTGGCGACCAACAGCGAAGGCCCCTGCAAGGCATGGGCATTCACTTCGGGCACCACCAAGGGTACCGATGGATCCATGCGCCATGCCGAGGAATTATCAATAACCCGGATTCCGGCCTCGGCAAAGCGGGGCGCCCATTCCAAGGATACCGACCCACCCGCCGAAAAAAGAGCCAGATCCGCACCTTGGGTAATGGCCGCTTCGGGGGATCCAATCGTCCAATCTTGGCCTTTCCAGCTTAAAACCTTGCCTATAGAGGCCGGTGAAGCCACCGGAATCAGGGTTTGAACAGGGAAATTTCTTTCTTCAAGGACGCGTAGCATGGTCGAGCCGACCAGGCCAGAGGCACCAACAACGGCAACACGGTAGGATGATGGGGTAGGCATAGGATCAAAAGGGGTTGGCTTAGGCTGTACAAAAATGCTAAAAAAAACAGGAAGCCGATTAAAATCAAATGCATCCTTTTTGGGGGTATGAAAGTCTTTGCCCAACAGCACCCACGGAACCCCTTGGCAGCATTTCTTTGGCTTCTTCTGATCCATCAAGTCCTGACATTGACGCCTGCATGGTCTCAGGTCCTGGAAACCTTTGCCGATAGCAACCTAACGACTCATCCAACCTGGTACGGGGACACATCACGCTACCGAGTGGTTGTACCGGACCTCCACCTTCAATTGCAAGCACCGGCCGTTACAGGCCAAGCATGGTTGGGAACCGAAAGCCGGGCTGTGCACAACGGCCGCTGGGAAATGCGCTTTCAGTTACGCTTTAACCCTTCTTCTTCAAACCAATTGGATTGGTACCTTATGGCGACGGATTCCCACCCCCATCTCTCTGGAAAAAGTTATGTATTACGAATTGGAGGCATCGATGACAATCTCACTTTTTACTTCAAATCGGGGAATAGCCTGGTTCGAATCGGTTCCCTAGCCCCGAGCTGGTTGAATCGTGATGTCAATCCCATGGCCATACGCATCGAACGCTATCTCAACGGTATCTGGTATTTCTGGGCGGACAGTTCCCAAACGGCTACCACGGTGCCTAGATGGACCTGGTTGGGCGATCTAAGGGATTCAACCCTGAAAACCAGTCGGTTTACCGGATTTCAAAGCCAGTACACCTCCACCCGCTCCACTTTGTTTTCGTGGTTTTATTACCTAGTCCAAGGGCAACCCGTTCCTGATAGCCTTCGACCAGCCATTCTATCCTGGGATATAGACCAACATCAAACCGTGCAATTGTTATGGAGTGAATCCATGGATACAAGCGCTTTGAACGGAGCAATCCTAACCTGGGTTGAAAAAAGTCAACCGGCAGGCCCGATACGCTGGATTGGCGATACAATGATGACCCTTGGTCTCGGATCAGATTTCCCATACGAACACCCTCAAACACTTCGTGTCCAAGGTCTGCGCGACCAAGCTGGCAACGTATGCGACACAGATTTAACCGTGTATAGGCCCTTGTTACAACACGGCCGTTTGGTCTTGACCGAAATAATGAGCGATCCAGAACCCCCGGTTTGGCCGCCCCCTTGGGGCCTTCCAGCCGAAGAATACATTGAAATTTACAACCCAGGCCCAGTCCCCGTACAACTTAAAGGGTACCGATTGAGGGATCTGACCACGACCACCTTCCTTCCTCCGTATTTGCTGAACAAAGGCAAGACATTGGTTTTGGTTTCTAGGTCCTCCGAGGAGACTTGGCACGCTTGGTATCGCCTTCAAGGCTCGTTGGATACCCCAAGAATCCTTGGCTGCGATCCTTGGCCCAACCTCAACAACGACGGAGATCGGCTGAGCCTGGAAACACCCGATGGCCTGGTTTTGGATACCGTTCGTTACAACCTAAATTATTGGAAAACCCTGCAGCAAAAGCAGGGAGGTTGGGCCCTTACCAAAGCCAACCCGCGCTGCCCCTGTGCGGACTCTTTGAATTGGATTCCTTCACCCCAACCACGGGGCGGTGACCCACTAGGTCCTCTGGATACCACCCACTGGGATTGTTCACCGGGAGGGACCCAGGCTTGGGTAGATACCCAAGTCGACCCCAACGGAAGGCTTATCCTTCGATTTGGAACCGCGGTACACGGCCACCAGGGAACCCGAGTCTCCGTGGGCCTCAACGGCCTTACCAATGAACTAACCCTATCGACTGCAATAGGCCAAATCTCCCAAACCGATTGGATACTGCCCCTCCCCGTACACCTTATGCCGGAGCCAGGAAAAACAATCCACGTCCAAACCAAAGGTTGGCTAGCCTGCAACGGCGATACCATACCCGATCAAGAAATGCAGACAGGCATTGGGATACCTGCTATAAGCGGCGATGTGATAATCACCGAAATCTATCCACGACCGAAGCAGGATACGTGGCCTTGGATTGAAGTCTGCAATCGTTCCAATCAAGTATTAGACCCATCCCGAACGTGGATTGTTCGAACAAATCTCAACGGGGAAGCCATGGATGGAAATCCCGTAGGCCAACCATTGGATGCCTGGTTGCCTGGAATGTGTTATGTTTTGACCCGCAACCCTGATATGTTACGGATTGAAGGCCTTCATACCTGCGATTGGGCGGTGAAAGTTCCGACGCTGTTCCGATTCAATCTACCTCCACTACCCAGTGGCGGGGGCTTTGTTGAACTGCAAAACCCCAACGGACTACGCCTGGACCGAATCGCTTACCACGATTCTTCCTTTCATCCTCTTGTTGAGAATCCTCAAGGCCTTTCCCTGGAAAGACCTTGGAATACAAGCCCTTATACGCAAGGAAATCATCCAAAAACGGCATGGTGGACCACGTCCAAGACCCTGAGAGCGGGACCTGGCTGTTATCCCAACCGAAGCTCGGATACAAGCCAATGGGGATCGACCATGTTCGTAGGAAGAATGCCTTCCCTCTACAAGCTAACGACTTCGACCAACGCCTTTGAACCCTCCATCGATCAAAGACTTCGAATAGGGCTTCAAGGACCTGCTAAAGCTTTGGTGAGTATTGATGTGACGGATTGGACAGGAAAATCCTTGGAAAGCATTTGTCAAAACACACTTGCCGACAGTTTAAGTTCGTGGTACTGGGATGGTGGCCGAACGAGCGATGCCAACCAATCAGGCATTCGTGGTTACCTCGAACGCCATCGGATTTTAAGACTCTATTGGGAGGAAGCCAGTGGCCAACGGGGCTGGGACTTGCTCGAAATCTACAAACGAAACCCTTAAATTAGAAGGCGAAGGCCTTCAATTATAGCGAATTCATGGACAGAATTGCCTGGCATAAGGTAAGATAGATATCCTTGTTGAGAACATAAAAAACCTGTTTGCCTTCCCTACGGGATGTGACAATCCCCGCCTGACGCAAGACGGCCAAATGTTGTGATGCAATCGACTGACTAATTCGAAGTTTAAAATAAATCTGCGTAACCGTTAGTTCCGGATTCTGGTCAAGCAATTGAACGATGCTGTACCGAAGGGGATGGTTTATTGCATGGCACAAACTAAAGGCTTTCTCCAGGTCCAATTCTTTGAGTTGGCGTAACATGTTTGACATTCCGGTAGGCCTTGGTTTACTTGGAGTAACTAACTATGATTTAGTGAAGATATTACCGAAAAAAGGTTTTCTATAATCAACAACAAAGGAGGAAGCGACTTGGGTATTGCCTCTGGCTAAATATTTCGAAACCAGTCCAAACCAATCAGATGACACAATGTCAAAATCATATACGAAATCTGCTGTTTTCCATTTATCAATATATCCCGATGCTCGTAATGTTTGTTGCCACTTTGGAACGCCATCACCTATAAAACAAACTTTTTGACCTTGAATTTTTAAAAAAAAATTTTCATCCGGAAGGCAAGGTTCGGCTTCTTGCCACACTTTAAGGTCCGGGAAAATCCCCTTGAAAGCAAGGTTGACGGTATACAAACCAGAAAGATACTCATCGCGCCGGTTATCCATCATCGGAATCCACCAAGTGGGTTGATCATCAGAACCCCAACTCTTGGGACCCAATCGCATGGCATAGCCATACACCATGGACTCCAAAGTACCGACCCCAACCAAGGGCACTGAATTAGGCAAAGCCAAACCTTGGGCAAGTGCTGCCCCTATTCTCAAACCAGTATATGAGCCCGGCCCTCGCTGACAGGCAATGGCTGCCAAATCCCGCACCTGCACGCCCGCCTCATGGAGACACTCCCTTACCATGGGCGCTAAATCCTCTGCTTGACGCTGGGGTTCCCGCTGAATTCGATCGGCCAGGATGAGGCCTTCGGAATCAACAATCGAAACCGAACAGGCATGGCATGCATGGTCCATAAGCAAAACAGGCCTCGGAATCGGCATCATCACCTAAAATCGAACCGTCATTTCAATCTCCTCACCACCGCGACGCACCCGTAAGGTTACGGCACTGCCTTGCCGCATACCTGCCAAGGCCTGCATATAGGTCTGCATATCCCGAACGGGGTAATCGCCCAAAGAAACCAAGGTATCACCCCGTTGAACACCGGCCAAAAAAGCCGGCTTTCCTTCCGTAACACCATCCACCTTAACACCTTCTCCTTCGTAAAAATAATCCGGCATAATCCCCAAGGTAAGTTTAAACCTTGGTGTTGCTTGATTTTCAGTGCTTTGTGTTTTTGAAAACGTTAAGCGGCCGTGGGACGGCAAAGCATTCACCAGTCGAATCATGTATTCTAGAACTTGTTGCATTCCATTGTAGTTCAGTAATTGAATGTCATCGGTTGGTTTATGATAATCTTCGTGCGTTCCGGTAAAAAAATGCAAAACCGGGACATTCTGAAGGTAAAATGATTGATGGTCCGAAGAGCCTGTGCCTGCTGCACTGCTTTTGATACGAAGCGGACCCGCAAGAGAATCCACCATAGCGGACCATTCCAAGGCCGTTCCGGTGCCGTGCACTCCTAATTGAAGCGTACTGTCCTGAAGCCTTCCAATCATATCCATATTCAACATTGCAACCACTGAATCCAAGGGCAGCCATGGATTTTTAACAAAATACCCAGACCCCAACAAGCCCATTTCTTCGCCTGAAAAGGCCAAAAACAAGAAATTAAAGCGATGATCTCGGTTTAGCGACCAGTAGTGGGCCAATTCAAGAAGACCGGCCGTGCCGGAAGCGTTATCATCCGCCCCATTGTGTATCTCAGGGGCTCCTCGATGCCTAGACCCCCCGTATTCACCGTAGCCCAAATGGTCGTAATGGGCCCCCAATACCAAGGTTCGATTCGCACCATTATCCAAAAAAGCCGCCACGTTGTTTGCAAAAACCCGCGTAGCCAAAACGCCTGCTTTGAGTTGAATGCGTTCGCCTTGATTCCAAAATTTAGACGGCAAGGCTTCTACGCCGGCAGGGGTCAGACTTAAAACCGGAACAGCGCAACTTCGTGTCCGTCGATCAAAGGCTGTATCCGGCCAAACTTCTTCGGACGAGCCGGGATACAAAACCACTGCAACGGCTCCATAACGTTCTGCCAAAGCCAATTTTCGGGCCAAATTCACATGACCACCCCAAGGACCGTGGGGATTGGAGCCAGAAGGGCCCTGCCACCGGACCCACCATACCTTGCCCCTTAAGGACATGGTATCCTTCAAATCGTTATGCCCCAAGGTATCCGCCTGAATTCCATAACCCGCATCCACCCCTCGGCCCCTGGCACTGCCTCCGGAACTCCCAGGCAAAACAACAAAGTGTTCCCCGTAACGAAGTCTGCGGCTACCCACCCGGAGGGTGGAGTTAGTATCCGCTACCTGACGAACGGTGATTCCAAACGATTGAAACCAAGATCCCGAATCGCCGGCAGGCTGAAGCCCCATCCCCCTGAATTGCTCTACTAAATACGCGGCCGCAAGGCGTTCCGAATGCGAGCCGGTTTGCCTTCCCTCAAGACTATCGTGGGCCAAAAATCCAACATGCCTACGGAGTTGAACTTGTCGATCCCCCCATGGCGATTGGGCGCTCAATTTGGACAAAGTGCCCAAAACCGCAAAACATCCCAGAATAAAAACTCTACCATGCAATTTTAGCTTCTTCATACTTACCATTAAGTTAACAAGGATCGATTCATCCATAACAACACTGCTACCAAAAAAACCAACAGAGCCCATCGCAAAAAACGTTGACCGGCTTCGGACGATGTCAAAAAACTAGCCAACGCGATGCCTGGAAGCAAACCCACGATGGTACCTAACGCACATGGCAATAAAAAAGAAGGAATCAAACGTCCTACAACGACCAAGCCGGGATCTCCACCCACCAACGGAAGCACGGCCTCGGATGGGGTCATCGCATAATACATCGTTGAAGCCCCGGCCATCAGGGCAATCGAGCCCATACTTAAGGCATTGATTGCGCCCTGGTCTCGGTAACCCCACCGTTGCAGCACCGGGACCATGATGGCCCCCCCACCAAGACCGGATAAGGCCGAAAAAATACCGGCAAATGCACCCAAGCCAGGCAATGCAAACAGGGGTAATTTTCGGCGAGTGGCAAGGGATCCAAACCGGCTTTGGAACCAAAGCTGCTGAACATTGCGTAACAAAACCAGACTTAACATCAACCCAAAGACCCATCGAAAACCAGTAGGTTGATACCAGCCTCCTTGACGAACAGCATACGCCATACCAACCGCTGTGAATGCCGATGGCAAGCCCAGCTTAAGCCCGTCCCAACCCGTTTTGACCCCTTTGCGAAGCCAAAGACCCCAGCCCATAACGCCTGTGAGCAGGGTGAGTGCCAACGAATTTGACAAAACTAATTCAACCAAAGTCGAGCCATTCCAACCCCGCTCAGCCAACCACCAACCCAAGAGCGGTGCATAAACCGTACCTCCCCCTACCCCAAACAAGCCTCCCAAAAAGCCGGCCAAGACTCCAAAGAATAGAAGCAAGAGCCAGGAGTCCATGTTCAAGGAACCTGCAAGAGTCGTCGGTAATCGGAAGGTTGACTCAAAAGCCCCAGGGCGCGTTGGATTTCAGGATCGGAGGCAAAGGTGGCCCTCAGACGACCCTTTTGAAAATAGTAACGTCCCACAATTTCCTGTTTTAAATAATCAGAAATTTCGGCGCGATGCTTTTGAAGATCACGGGATTTATCGTGATGCTTGCGGGCAACCAAGGCATTGTATTCGTTTTGAACAGCATCAAAATACTTCTCCCTAAGGGCCTTTTCTTTGAAATCCAACAAGGACCGGTCGGATTCGGTTGTATAAGAGAGGTCTTTTCCTTGCAAATAATCTTCGAAGGCCCAATACAAACTATCGCTAATCACATACTTTTCAGGATCGGGCAAAGACGAAATAAGCGAACGGTGATGGGTCGCAAAATCAAATATATAACGCTTGTTAACCAATGTTATTAATATATGACTCGCTGTATCAGGGGGTAGTGTCACATCCGGTGTTACACCACCTGCATCATAGACCACACGACCGGCAGCTGTTTTGAAGGCACGGCGCAGGGAATCCGCTACCCGACGGTTTTTGTTATCAGGATCTTTGTCGCTGTATTCAATAGCCTGAATACATCTTCCGCTGGGGATGTAATATTTGGCGGTGGTTACCTTGACCTGGGTGTTGTAGGTAAGAGGCCTCACGGTTTGAACCAAGCCCTTCCCAAACGTTTTTTGACCCACAACAAGCGCCCGGTCGTAGTCTTGCAGGACACCCGATACAATTTCAGAAGCCGAAGCGGAGGACCCATCCACCAGCACAACCACCGGCATCTCGGCATCGACCGGGTCGTTGGTTGTTTGGTATGATTTGTCCCACTCCTTCACTTTGCCTCGGGTATCCACCACCTTGGAACCGCGCGGTATAAAAAATCCACTAATCCGAACCGCTTCATCCAATGAACCACCGGGGTTACCACGCAAATCCAAAATCATGGATTTCATACCGCGGGATTTGAGCTCGTACATGGATTTTTGGATTTCATTCCCGGCATCCACCCTGAATGCACTCAAATTGATATAACCGACTTGTTCATTGAGCATGCCAGCGTAGCTTACGGAGGTCACCTTGACCTCTTCCCTTACCAAGACCTTTTCGATGGGTTTGGAAATGCCCATCCGTGCAATAAGCACCTTGACTTCTGTTTTGGGTTGGCCTTTGAGCAGTTTAGAAACCTCATCGGTGCTCCGACCCAAAACATCCTCTCCGTTGATTTTGAGCAATTGATCCCCGGCGCGCAGGTCGGCTTTCTGGGCCGGAAACCCTTCGTACGGATCGGCGATGACAACCGTATCCCCTACCTTGGCAATTAAGGCTCCAATTCCTCCGTACTGACCGGTGGTCATGATTTTGAAATTCTCCACATCCGACTCTGCAATAAAATCAGTATAAGGATCCAGGCTCTTGAGCATGGCGTCAATTCCTGTTTTCATCAGCTTGCCGGCATCAATATCATCCACATAATACATGTTGATTTCCCGAAAAAGCGTTGTGAAAATCTCAATATGCTTCGAAATTTCGAAGTAATTGTTGGTCAAAGCCAGGCTGGAAGTGGCCAAGACCAAAACCAATGCCAGGCGGCGAATTCGTCGGGAGACCGGCAATACGCGGAATCGTTGGGCGGTGAAGAAAGATCGAAGGGAGGTATAGAGGCGCATGGGAGGGAGGGAGGAATCGTCAAATTTAGGGTACGGGGTCATGGCCATGACCGCCCCAAGGGTGGCAACGCAAAATTCTTTTGGCTGCCAATAGCCCCCCCTTCCAGGCTCCGTACCGACCCAAGGCCTCCAATGCGTATTGGGAGCAAGTCGGACTGTAACGACAGGAAGGAGGCAGATGAGGTGATATCATCCCTTGATAGACTCGAACAAGAAAAATCAACAGGGCTTTCATACCTCTGGGGCAGGAATCCGGGGCGTTCCGGGGTGACGCTGAGCCCAACGCCTCATGGCCTTGGTTAGTCCATCGCAAATTCGGGAATATTCCAGGATTTCGTTGGTCGAATAGACCAGTACAAGGGAACCTCCGCCGCCCTGTGCTTCCCATGAACTGCGATGCAGTCGGTAGGCCTCACGCATTCTACGACGCAAAAGATTCCGATCAACGGCTTTTTTGAAGCGTCTTTTGGGCACCGAAAAGCCGATAGTCAGCTTTTGTGGACCAGAAAGGTAGCGGATCTGAAAGGGGTATTCAAAAAAATGGGTGCCTTGCTCAAAAACACGGTCAAAGGACCCAAATCCCCTTAAGCGGGGTGGCATGCTCCGATCGAGCATACAAAAAATCGTTAGGCCTTGTGCCGGCGTTCGTCGGATACCGAAAGCTTTTTGCGGCCCTTGGCCCGGCGACGGGCCAGAACGGCACGTCCGTTGGCCGTCTCCATACGGGAACGGAAACCGTGTTTGTTGCGACGCTTGCGATTGGAGGGCTGAAAAGTGCGTTTCATGACGTATTTCGATATCGAGGGGTCGCAAAGATAAGACGCTTGAGGCCCCTTTCAACCCTGGGCCCTACCTTTGTTTGCTATGAAAGACCCCCAACCAAACGAAGCGGTCTACACCGTCGGCCTGGATCCTAAGCGTCCCCGACACCTCCAGGTGGAGGTTTTATGGCAGGTTCAAGGCACTGAAACCCGATTCCGACTCCCCCAATGGAGACCGGGTCGCTACGAACAAAGTCTCTTTGTCCGAAATCTGGTGGCTCTAACGGCCCAAAACCAAGACGGCGAACCGCTGCACCTCCATAAAACACAAGCGTCCGAATGGGTCGTTCAACACCCCGGATCCACCCAGCTGCGCTTGAAGTACCGGTATTTTGCCAACCAACCCGACGCGGGCGCCTGCTATGCCGATCCCGATTGGATGTACGTGAACCCGGTACATTGCTTGATGTACCGCGAAGACACCATGGATCAACCCTGCCGTTTGCACATCCAAACCGAAACTTTATCGAATTCGGTCCTACCCATTCAGGTGGCCATTGCCCTCCATGGAAACCGCATCGACGGATACACAGCACGGAACTACCACGAACTGGTGGACAGTCCATGGATGGCTTCAGCTAATTTGCAAAGCCTGGACTGGACGAGTGAAGGGGTCTCTTTTGTGTTATGGATGCACGGGGTCCCGGAGCCCGATTCCGCGATGAAAGAGCAAATCATCCGTCAATGGCAAGCCATGGCCCAAACCCAAATCCAAACCCTTGGCCGATTTCCGGAGAACGAATTTCACTTTCTGTTGGTGGGATTGCCTTACGCCTTTTATCATGGGGTAGAACACCGACGTTGCACAGTCCTTGCCTTGGGCCCTTCGCAGGAAATTTGGAATGATTTGTACCGGGAATTGTTGGGCGTTGCATCGCATGAATTGTTTCATACTTGGAATATCAAATCGTTTCGCCCACAGGGAATGGAGACTTACCGTTACGATGGATGGATGTACAGCGAATTGGGCTACGTATATGAGGGTTTTACCACCTATTACGGTGACCTGTTCTTGGTGCGAAGTGGTTGCCTGCTCCCGGATGAATACTTGGAAGAAGTGAACGCATACCTCCTGAGGCACAGCGAAAATTATGGACGCTACAACCACGGACTCCTTGAGTCCAGCATTGATACCTGGGTAGATGGTTATTCCCAAACCCAATCCGCGCCTCATCGTCGCGTTTCCATTTATGCCGAAGGTATGTTACAGGCTTTGCACCTGGATTTGGTTATTCGATTGAGCACCATGAACGACGCAAAGCCCTCCTCCCTGGATGACTTGGTTCGTTACCTTTGGAATCGCTACGAGCACAACCCTTCGGGTCCTGGCTACACCCAAGACACCTTGATTCATTGGCTGCAAGAACACGTCGAAGCCCCACCCCATTACAAAAACTGGGAGGATTATTTTCGAATCCATTACATTCAACCCAACAGCATTGATGAATTGTTACGAAATATTCTCCCCAAGTTTGGTTGTCGCCTCGTAACGGTTAGCAACGAAGACCGCATCAAGCAATTGTTTGGCCTTCAAATGAATTGGAACCAAGCCGAACCCAAAGTGGAGCATGCCGTGCCCGGATCCCCGGCCGGGCTGGCCGGGCTGGGACCCGGCGATCGTTGGTTGTCTTGGGAAATCCAAACCGATCCCAACCATCAGGACCCTTTGATTCCCAACCATCAGGACCCTTTGATTCCCAACCCATTAATCGATTCGGAATCCTTACGCAAAAATCTCGGTACCAAGGACATTCTTCGCATCCATTGGATGACCCCTCTCGGCCAAAAGCGACATGGAATCCTGCAACCACACCCCAGCCATCGCTACTACAATCAACACAAAATTGAACTGGAACCCCAGGCTGGAACCCACGAAGTAAACGCGCGCAATCGGTGGCTTGGCGTCGGATAAGGCTATCCGCGGTTCATGGACATCAGGAATTCTTCGTTGGACAAGGTGCCCCGCATATGATTCAACAACAACTCCATCGCCTCTTGGGATGTCATATCCGCCAAGTGATTGCGAAGAATGTACATTTTTTTGAGGGTGTCCTTGTCCATCAATAAATCATCCCTTCGAGTCGAAGAGGCGGTAACATCAATGGCTGGATAAATACGTTTGTTGGAAAGCTTGCGATCCAGTTGCAATTCCATGTTTCCAGTTCCTTTGAATTCCTCAAAGATGACTTCATCCATTTTGGATCCAGTATCAATCAGGGCCGTGGCCAGGATGGTTAACGAACCACCGCCCTCGATGTTTCGGGCTGCTCCAAAAAAACGTTTAGGCTTGTGCAAGGCGTTGGCATCCACACCGCCCGAAAGAATTTTACCCGAAGCAGGCTGTACGGTGTTATAGGCTCGGGCAAGGCGCGTTATGGAGTCCAATAGAATGACCACATCGTGTCCGCATTCGACCATGCGCTTGGCTTTCTCTAACACAAGATTAGCAATTCGAACATGTTTGTCGGCGGGTTCATCAAAAGTAGAGGCAATCACCTCCGCATTGACCGAACGTGCCATATCGGTCACTTCCTCGGGACGCTCATCAATGAGCAGAATTATGAGGTAAACCTCCGGATGATTAAAGGAAATAGAATTGGCTACATCCTTGAGCAAAAAGGTTTTACCGGTTTTGGGCTGGGCGACTATCAAGCCCCTCTGCCCCTTACCGATCGGCGTGAACAAGTCCATTATACGCATAGACAAATTCTCGGCACGGTGGGTTAGGCGCAATTGTTCGTTGGGGAAAAGAGGTGTTAAATAATCAAAGGGTACCCGGTCCCTGATCTGAGCCGGGCTGAGTCCGTTGATGGTTTCAACACCGGTTAGAATATAAAACTTTTCGCCATCGCGGGGTGGGCGGACTTTGGCTTTGACCGTATCGCCGGCCTTGAGACCAAAACTCTTGATCAAGTGGGATGGCACATAGACATCGTCCGGAGACCCCAGGTAATGGTAGTCCGAAGAACGCAGGTAACCAAAGCCTTCGGGCATGGGCTCAAGGACACCTTCAATTTCAACCACTGTTTCGAACGAATATCGCTCAGGTTGTCGCGTTTCTCTTTTTTCTCCGTCTTTGTCCCTTGGCCGGTCCCAATCCTTGGGGCGATTTCCTGGACGCTGATCTTGAAAACCGGGGCGATCCGGGCGTTGATCCCGGGGTTCCCGGTTATCCCGCGGCTCCCGGTTATCCCGCGGCTCCCGGTTATCCCGGGGCTCCCGGTTATCCCGGGGCTCCCGGGGCTCCCGGTTATCTCGGGGCTCCCGGTTATCTCGGGGCTCTCTTTTGTCCCTAAAAGGCCGGGGTTCACGCTGGCTGCCATCGGAGCTTCGTATTTCAATGTTACGAACGATCTCGGAATCGGTATCTGAATTGGAATCTCCATTGCTGCGGTCGTCCTCGAAATCAGTCGAAGGCTCGGATTCAACTCCATGGCCCAGAACCAAGCTTTCTGCCAAGGGAGCAAAATGGTCTGGTTCGGGCTCCGGGGTGATAGGCTCTGGACCCGTCTCTATTTCTGGCAGAAGTTCCCGTTTGGATGCATCCAACCGCGGCCTACCACGAGGCCTTGCCGACGGAACTACGACGTTTTCGGAAGGAGTTAAGAAGCCCTGCGGTTCTGCATCGGGTTTGCTTTTGCGGGGTCTACCCCGACCTCTGGATTCGGTCACGCTAAAGATTTAAAGTATGGAAAGTTTCAGGAATGGACCTGAGGCGGATTGAGTCGGTATGCGATGCCTATAAAAACCGCCTACCCTTGGGTATCGAGTGAATTAGTAGAAAAAAGAGATGAAATGGGAGCCCGATTTATAAAAATACAGGGTCAATGAATACCAAAAATACACCCAATGAATTATATTTCCAAAAGAAATATAAACTTTTGATAAAAAATAGCTTTTTTTTCAAAAGCCTAGGGGTCGGGTTCCTGCTTCTTTTTTTCCTATCCCTAGAGCACCGCGCCGGTTCCAATTCCAGCCAGCGTCGCCAACACGCTGAACCCAAACGCGTCGAATTGGTTTTGGAACAAGTCGATAACTTGTACCGGACCCAACCAGGAAAAGCCCTTCGCATGTTGGAAGACCTGGGGCCTAGCAACCGTTTGGGTCCGAACCAAAGAGGGACCTGGCACCTCCTAAAATCCAAATGTTACCAACGCCAAAACAAATACCAATTAAGCATCGAGGAGGCCTTGATGGCCGAGACCTCGTTGCTCAAAACCAACGATAGCACGGGACTCATGGGGTGCTACAGCATCAAGGGCAACGCGTATTTTCATCTCTTGGCCTTGGAGGCATCGGCCGAATGTTACCGCAAGGCTGTTCTATTGGCCGTTGCTCTCCAAAGGAAGGATGCAGAAGCCGATCTGACTCTCAACCTAGGCAATCTATACGCCCAACAAAAAGACTGGAATCAAGCCGGGGCCTATTACCGGGATGCGCTCCTTCACTATCGTAAAACCAACGATCCGATGGTAAGTTATGTCTTGAACAACCTGGGGGTGGTCGAGGAAATGAACGGCCGTTATCGTGAAGCCAAGGACTATTATACCCAAGCTTGGCGCCTTGATACCAAACTCCAGGATTCGATGGCCATCGCTTCGGACTTGATTAACCTGGGCGAAGTCTACCTAAAGCTTCAACAGTGCAAAGAGTCCCTCCATTGCCTGAGGCAAAGCCTGAATATCAGCAAAGCCCTGGATAACGGGGGCTATGTTTCCAAAATTTTGATGTTGAAGGCCGAAGGCCATTTGCGATGCGGGGGCGGGCGAGATTCAGCTTTGCATTATGCTCGCCAGGTAATCCGCAGCATTGAACAAAACAAGAGCGAGGATACCCTCAACCTACGCAAGGCCCATGCGTTGTTGGCATCCCAATTGACCGCTTGCGGTCGGGCCGAAGAAGCCGTACCCCATTACAAGGCATGGCGCCTTTTGGATAGTTTAATCCAGGCCCGTGAAGCGCATCAAAGGCTTTTGGAAATTCAAGCCTCCTACGATTCAGAACATTTACAACGCAAAAGCGAGCGGTTGGAATTCGAAAAAATCCTCTTGCAGACCAGCAGCGAACGATTGCATGCTACAAATTTGGCCCTGGCCGGGGCCTTGCTCCTCTGTTTATCGCTCGGTGCCTTGTTGTACTATCGCCAAAAGGCACAGCGAATACGCGAAAGGACCTCTGATTAGAAGGAGGGGGCTTGTTTGGTGGTAAATTTGCAGCCTAATCGATTGACATGCTGCAGATATCCTTTCTACGTGAAAACCGTGCCCAGGCCCAAGAGGCCCTTCAACGCAAAAAAGTCCATGACGCAGGCGATCTTCTTGACCAACTCTTGAATTTGGATGACCAAAAGCGTCTAATTCAAACCCAGGTTGAACAAAATCAAGCGACCTTGAATGCAAGGGCCAAAGCCATTGGTACCGCTGTCCAATCAGGTCAACATGAACAGGCTGTAGAACTCAAAAGCGAGGTGGCTCTGTTAAAACAAGAAAACAGCTCTCTCGAAATCCGCCTAAACGAATTGCAGGAGGCCATCCAACACCATCTTCTTCGGCTGCCCAATCTTCCGCATGTTTCTGTACCGGCGGGAAACGGCCCAGCCGAAAACGAAGTGGTCTTTCTTTCAGACCCCGCCGCTGAATCAACGCAAAGGGAACATCCCCATTGGGAAATTGCGCAACAATACAAACTCATCGATTTTGAACTGGGCGTCAAAGTAACAGGCGCTGGATTCCCCGTCTATCTAGGGGCTGGTGCCCGCTTGCAGAGAGCGCTGATTCAGTATTTTTTGGATTTTAATGTGGCTGCAGGCTATTCAGAAATTCAACCCCCCATTTTGGTCAACGAAGATTCGGGTTTTGGAACCGGTCAATTGCCCGATAAAGAAGGTCAGATGTATTACATTAACGAAGACCGACTCTATCTGGCACCCACCGCGGAAGTCCCGGTGACCAATTTGTACAGGGATCGTTTACTCCAAGAAAACGAGCTTCCAATTTTAAACACAGCCTATACCCCATGCTTCCGGCGGGAGGCTGGCTCCTATGGCAAAGATGTGCGAGGGCTCAATCGCCTTCACCAATTTGATAAAGTAGAGATTGTTCAAATTGTGCACCCTGACCATAGCTACCATGTTCTTGAAAGAATGAGGGAGCATGTCCAAGCGCTGGTCGCTTCCCTAGGCATTCCCTTTCGGATTCTCCGATTATGCGGTGGAGATATGGGTTTTGCGTCTGCCCTTACCTATGATTTTGAAATTTGGAGCGCCGGACAGGGACGTTGGCTAGAGATTTCTTCCGTTAGCAATTTTGAGAGTTTTCAGACGAACCGACTGAAACTACGATTCAAAGATAGCTTAACAGGCAGGACCCGTTTGGCACATAGCCTCAACGGTTCGGCCTTGGCTTTGCCCCGGGTCATGGCGGCTTTGTTGGAATTTTACACCAACAGCGAAGGAATACGAATTCCCTCCGTTCTTCAGCCTTATACCCAAACAGACCTTATCCCAAAGCCTTGAGAGATGCAATCACCTGGCTTAGCTTAAGATAATTCAATTGGTAAACCGCCGTTGAATGTTTTTTAACATCCACCAAATCGTTTTGCACCAAGATCCCCAAATGATGATGAGCCAACGTTGGCTCAATCCCCAGTCGTTCCGCAATATCGGCCGCTGTCATGGAAAGATGTTTGTGCAAAAGTTCAATGATTTCTTGCCGATACGGTTGCTTAAGGCAATGAACGATGCTGTGAGCAGAAGAAATTTGATCGAATTTTATTTTTTTGGCGGACATCGTTTCGTTTAAATGAACTTTTTTCTAAGGTATAAAATTCTTTTTAAATTCACGAATTTCCAGCCATTTGGTTTTTAACAATTACCAACAACACCTTACCAAAAAATTTCTTACTATAAACTTTAAGAAGGCCCATTTCATTTTTAAAACGAAATTTTTGGTGGATTATACATTCATGTAATTTAAATAGACAAATGATACATATTTTACTTTCAGGGGGCAGTGGTACTCGATTATGGCCATTATCCCGGCTAAGAATGCCCAAACAGTATTTACCGCTGATTGAGGGGAAGTCGCTTTATGAAGACACCCTGGAACGCCACCAAGGATTTTGCTCGGATCACCTTATTGTTACCAACGCCACGCAATTTACCTTGGCTCAACAGCAAGCGGGTTCTTTGCCGGCTACTTATGTATTGGAGGCTGTAGGGCGCAACACAGCCCCTG
>Ga0214923_10003498_pt1 | contig 19684 bp, 14 predicted proteins | sample LL1510_MetaG_FD_177993 | JGI IMG/M metagenome (GOLD analysis project Ga0214923, IMG submission 177993) | Freshwater microbial communities from Lake Lanier, Atlanta, Georgia, United States - LL-1510 | ecosystem: Environmental > Aquatic > Freshwater > Lake | place: USA: Georgia | collected...
TGCAGGACCAACAATGGAAAAGGATGCATTACCCGTACCAAGTAAAGAGTGGAAGCAGGTCCTCCCAACCTACCAAGCCAAAGCCCTTGTTGCTTACTTGCAGTCCCTTCACTCGGACTATTCATTACCAGAGGCACCACTAAAATGAACCCACCCGAACTTCCCTCTTTGTCCCAGGCACCGTCCGAAAGACATGCCCCAATCCCCGGTTGGATCCTCGGCTTAGGGGTCATTCTCTCCTTTTGGGCGGGTGGATACCTGTTTTTTTACAGCGGCGGATTTCGAGGTGATGTCTACGATGCGAGTCAGATTACCTGGGGTCCCGTAAGCACGGGACCCGTGGCACCCCCAGATCCCAAAGTGATAGGCAAACGTCTCTACACAGCGAATTGCGCCCAATGTCACCAAGCAACCGGGCTGGGCCAAGCAGGCGTGTACCCTCCTTTAGCGGAGTCGGAGTGGGTTATGGGCTCAAAGAATCGCCTCATTGCAATACTCCATAAGGGGATCGCAGGCGTCATTCACGTTAAGGGAAACGTTTACAACAACAATATGCCAGCTTGGGGTGACGGAGCCCCCGTGCCACTTAAAGATGATCAGATTGCCGCAATCCTTACCTATATTCGTAGTGACTGGGGAAATAGTGCTAGTCCAATCCAAACAGATGAGGTGTCAGCAAAACGCAAGGCCTTGGCATCCATGACCACTCCTTGGACGGAGGCAGGCCTTTTAGCCATTCCTGATGAGTCAGCCACTCCCCCTCCCACCTCAAAACCTCAAGCCACACCCCCTTCCTCTCCGACCCCCACACCACCCCCCACGAAGAAATAGGTCCTGCCCCTGACTCGAATCAGGCATTTTACTCATAAGTTTATCGAAGAATTGGGAAATAGGGTCGGATCAGAAAATCGATAAAAAAACTCGATAATACAGACTCGCAAATCTTACTGGGACCCTCTGATAAGCTTTTGGAAGTCGGCGTCACCCTGGAACTGTTGAAAGATCGGCTCAATTGCAACCTTCTCCCGCATAGGAAGACCTCCAAAACGAATGGCTTCTTTTAGAAGTTTATAGAACTCTGCTCGATTTCCAGTAGCCATGTAAAACTTAGCCATACCAAGCTTCACTTCAGCATCGTCAGGAACAAGCTTTTCAAGCTTCTTCCCATATTCGATAGCCATAGGAACACGATTCTGGATCGCAAAGTAGTTTACTATATCTCTAAGTACTTCCACATTCGTTGCAAAAAGAGAAGCCCCTTGAGCAACCAAGGGATCAGCTTTGGCGAGGCTTCCATCCTCAGAATATTTACCAAGTAACTCCTGAAACACTTTCACATCCTTAGAGCCTCCGCTCCACTGAGATTCCAAAGTGCTAATTTCACTCGCTAAGGCAATCCGTCTTTCGCAGTTCGTCAAAAGCAACGCTAGTAATCCATTATTGGGGTCGGCTTTGGATGCTTTTTCAAGAATATCCCTCAACTCTGGGGCACGTTTCTGTTTTAGAAGTAGATCGGAAAAGTTATTTAGGGTCTCGGTATTGCCAGGCCATAACTCCAAGGCCTGACGATATGCCTGCTCAGCGGCTTGTGGCATCTTGCGCCACTTATAGATATTTCCACCTGTATTCCGAAGCTTGGAGAAGGATCTTTGAGCATCAATGTCATCCTCAAACCGAGGGTCCTTCTTTAAGTGATCAATATATTCTCTCCAGTAATCCATATCTCCCTGGACCAAGTCAGGTTTAAGGACGGGAACAGGATCCTTCTTAATTTCATAACAAAGCCCATGTGGAACCGCATTCGGATAGGACCACTCCATCGGAAAACTTTCCTCAACAAAGAAAGCCCGTTGATCTTTATTCCTTTGCCAAATCCACTCCCCAACCAACGAGTTTAAAACCGTAGGGTCGGAATTAGGATCAACAGCTGAAGTATCCCTCTGCCTTTTTTCGATCGCTGCCTGATAAATAGCCATAATATCCTCCTGCCGTGGCAATACCAAGGGGGCCTTTGGAAAGTGTTTGTCTCGTCCTAGCCACTTGTCGATCCATCCACGCGGAGCGGGTCGATCGGTCGAGTAGTGATTTCGAATGTACTGATTGTAAAATGCATCCGCCAAGGCGTTCTGCGTAATGATGTATAGATCACGCCGATCAAAGTTGGGATCCCTCTTATTTTTATTGTCCTCAAAGCTCTCCGATAAAATCATGTAAGTAGGAACAAAACGCCCGGGGTCAGTGCCTCCAAAAACAAAACTGTCCTTAGGCAGGTCCGCTAGCATATCCCTCCCATACATCCACCCAAACCAGTGATCCCGTTGACTACAAAATGTTAGATTCTGCCTGAAGCTAAAGGCAGAAACGATTGCACCTAGAACTACCGCGATAGCAGCAGCAAAGAATGGTTTTTTTACCCACCGCTGAATCGCCAAACCCGAGCCCAATCCTGCTAAAAGAACAAAGAATGCGTGAGAAAATCCTAAGTAAGGCATGTAAAGCAACCAGGCAGCTTCGTCAGCACCAGCCTGATCAAAAGCGGGTTGGAGGAATCCAGCCAATAAAAAACCTAGAGCCACTACCTGAATCCAAGTTCGACTAAGCCGAGGAAGTCCCCCCAAAAAAGCGACGGAAGCGACGAGTGCTAGAATCGATAAAGGAGTGAAATTGACTACAATCTTGCGCCAGTAAAGCTGTGAGAACTTTCCCAATGTCTCCCCAAAAGATGCAGGAGGAGGAGAACCGGGTTGAGGTGGAGGCGGATCAAGAAGTTCTTGAGGAGTCGCGCCCATAGCCCGACCCACAGTTTTTAGAAGTTGGTCTGAAAGCTTGCCTGAGTACTGACTTCGGTTAACCGAGTAATAAAATCCCTCTTTGGTGCTCGTAAATCCCCAGTTCATGGGAGGATTTGTCTCTGATGCCAACGGCATATAGGAGTAGGGCGATAGCCCCAATATCACGGCAAAAAGAACCCCCATGCCCATTCGCCAGTGAGTTAACCTTCGCCTAATGACCACCCACAAAACGAGTGCAACTCCTACACACCAGAGAAAACGGACTGAGGAGTGCCACGTAGCAGCCTCACCCGAAATACTACCGAAACCCAGGTAAACGATTGCCGCTGCACAGCAAAGATAAAGAAGGCCCTCAGCCAAAAGATCTCGCCGCACTAAAAGCATCACGACGACAGGAAGTGGTGCCAGAGCAATCATCAAATGGTGATTACTCATCCCCAAAGCAAAGAAGAATGCAGACCAGGCCAATCCATTTGTCCATGCAGGCTCTCTCACCCAACGATAGAGAACCCATATAAAGAGCATAACAACCAAGACGTGCAATCCGTAAACCTCTGCAATAACAGCTTGCGACCACATCGAAACACTGCATGCGAACGCTACAGCCCAAGCGATGGCTAGGATCTGTGAAACACGAACCCTCACCCCACCCCAGCGCAATGAATTACAAAGGATAAGCCCGACAATTCCAACAGCTAATGCCGAACAAAAACCCGAGAAGAGATTTATTTCCCACGCTCCGTTTCCAAATGGGAAGAGTTTAAAGATATGAGCTCCGATCGTCCAAAGAGGATACCCAGTGGGATGAGGAACTCCCACATGTACAGCCGCTGTCAAAAACTCGCCCGAATCCAAAAGACCGACATTGGGCTGAGTCGTAAAGAAATAGATGCACTGCGCAATGAGCCAGCCGACACCGGCTGCAATCCAATCCGGCCGTTCAAACGGCCATTGCCAACGCAACTTTTCCGCCATGGTTGCTTGGTTCAAGGAAAAATCCTCCGTACTCCTAATTGAAGCACCCTTTTTGCGGCTTCAAGCGCTATGGAGGCAGACATTTTCGAGTTCCCTTCCCTTCTCTCTGTGAAAACGATTGGCACCTCCACAATCTTGAATCCCGCCTGCCATGCAAAGAAGTGTAGCTCGACTTGGAAGCCATACCCTTGGGCAGTAAATTTCTCCCAATCCAACTCTTCCAACACACGACGCCGGATCGCTTTAAAGCCACTGGTCGGATCGGTCATAGGCAAACCGGTCAAGCTTCTCGCATAGAATCCACCGAATGTACTAATCCAGAGTCGGCTTTGCGGCCAGTTGAGAATCCGGATTCCATTCAAATAGCGCGATCCTACTGCCATATCACCACCTTCACTTAGTGCTGCTAAAAGTCGTGGCACATCCGCCGGATCGTGGGACAGATCGGCATCCATTTCTACAACAGCATCATAACCCATTTTTAAAGCCCACTGAAAGGCAGCTCGATAGGCTGATCCTAAACCGGCTTTTTCAGGCCGTTCCAAGATATGAACTCGCTTTCCGTACAGTGAATGAGCTTTTACTTTGGTAGCGGTTCCATCGGGGGATCCGTCGTCTACAACCAGAACATCCACATTCGAAGCTTTTCCAAGAACTTCGTCGACCGCGATCTGAATCATTTCCGACTCATTGTACGTAGGCAAAACGACTAAGGGCTTCGTTAGCTTATCATTACGGACTTGCTTATCCTTTGTCACAGGAAGAGATTTCCTGCCGCTCGTTTGGTTCGGATTATCTAATTCCAGATCTTCTCCCTCCCACCATTTTTTCCAGGACGTCGAAGAATTCGAAAAGCGCAAATAAGCCGCTCCACCTAAAACAAGTATCCAGCCACCAAGTCCAATCCCAAGACAAAGTGAAACCCAGATTGGAGGAACGAATGCGAAAGTGACATCCCGAACCCCCTCGCTGATTCTAATTCCGCATAAGGCTACTGCAACCCTCTGCGCCTCGTTCTTGACGCCATCAACAACCACATGCCAGTCGGGATGCCATGCTTGCGTCAAAACCAGCCAGCCGGATGACCCTTGGGGTGATATTTTCCAAAGATTTGGGCCCTCATGACGGCAAGTGGTAGAATCAAAAAGATGAAAAGGCTCACCTTCCTTGTCTCTGAATCCGGGAGTTAACTCCACCTCCCCATTCTCTGGGTTCATGATTCCCGCCAAATCCTGATCGTTCATCTCGATCCCCTGAATTTCGACAGGCAAGAAATAAAGCCGAACCAATCCCAAATCCGCCGTTGTGTACTCATATTTGGAGGGAGGAATTGACACGTAGTTGCGGGCAAGAAACCCTGGAGCAAGAGAATTTGGATTCTCAAGAATTGTGAAGAATGGATTCTCGAAGATGGTTGGATACTGCTGTTTGAAAGCATCCTGCAACTGTTCGGACGTGTCGACATCCTTTCGATCCAAAAGAATATATCGCACCCCCTGTAAGCTTAGTGAAACCTTCATGAAATCGACACCTGAACCTCCCGCATCCTGTATCGCTCGAACCCCTTTGCTGATGAAGTAGGCCTGAAAAGCTTCAGTGGAAATTGGCCTGCCAGTCAGTTGCGGTAATTGCATGTAAAAATAGCGACCAGAAAGTGGTAGAATCGACCCAGGTTTCTGCTGGGCCTTAAGGAAGGATGCCGCCTCCAGAAAGCCTTCGTAGGTTCCGACTTCTAGTCCGGGCTTAAAGAACTTGGCGTAATATGGAATGAAATCGAGCGCAGCAACAATCATGACGACAGCAGGAAGCCAACTTCTCGTCTTTCCAGGACAAAAGCGCGTGACGGCCAGTCCACCTACACCTGCGAGACAAAAGGCCCCTCCAACCTGCCAGAAAGACCAAGGAGCACGCACGGTTCCTGCTAGAGGAATTAGTTCAAAGAGGCGAAAGCCCGGAAGAAACATATACACCGCCAAAGCAATCGCGAAGGTCGGCCACTTCCACCGTCCATTGGGCCAAATCAACGCAAGAACAGCAATCGGCCCTAAAGCACTGATCCAGAAAATGGGCAGAACCCAGTCTTGAACTCCCTGAGCCGATTTCAAGAACTCTATCATCCCTCCGAAGCCGCTACGTGGCCCTAAGCTGAACCACTGGACGAGAAGAAAGAGAGCAATAAAGAGTTTGAGCGGATCATCTAGATTGGATTCCGCCCCCCTCCGACGAACCTCGAGGGCTAAAGCTGTGGCAAGTACAACAATGATTCCCAAGTAGAAGCCACCCTCATCCACTGTAAAGTTACCAGGCATCCCCTGCATCAGGAGCCCCCCTCGGTCAAACCAGGAAAGTGGCGCTTTGATAGAAAAGCTGGATTGCCAACCGAGAAGCGGGTCAGTGGAAAAAAGAGTCATTCGACTGGCTTCTCGGAGCCCGGGGAGCTGAGGAAAGATGCCCAGGAGAAAAAATATGCCAGCGGCTAGGAGACACCCCCTTACTAAGGGAATGGTTTTGTGGGGATATCGGAAGTGAAGCCAAAAGGCAAATCCAAGTGCCACCGGAGCAAAAACAGCAGTGATTTTATTAAAAGAAAGGCTCATGGCGGCAGCGGAGAGCCCTAAAACCACGATTCCCCTGCCCGAGCTTCGAGTAGCAATTTCCAATAGTCCCCAAGCGATCAGAGGCGGGTACGGCATGGAGAAAATAACTGGCATATGCTCGTTTCCAGCCAGACGGAGGGCGGCCTGTGGTCCAAAAGCATAAAGAAAAGCGGCAATCCAACCCGCACGGTCGTCACCAGTAAGACGTCGGATAAAGGCTGCCATCAAAACACCGGAAAATACTAGCGAGAGGAACCCCAAAACCTTACACCCTAGGATTGGATTGTTGAAGGCTCCGCCCAGAACCATCCAGAACATCGTCAAACCAGTTCCCGCCAGGGGTGCGGTTGGAGCTCCCCCAAGATAGTTGGGTGTCCACCAGGCAAAACCTTTGTTCAGAACCATCAAGTCCCACAAATCTTTTGCCTTAGCGTAGTTAGCTAGAAGCTCCTGATTCGAGGGACCTGACGCGAACCATCCCAATGAAAGAATTAAACCTAAAATAGATAGAAGGATAGGCTCCAGGGAAAATATTGGCTTTCCCTTGGCGATCATACTTCTTTAACCAAACGCAAAACTTCGTGGGCCACAAATTCAATTTCTTTTTTTTCATTCTCAGGATAAATCGGCAAGGCAATTGTTTCACGTGAAAATCTTTCTGCCCATGGAAAATCTCCTTCTCGATAACCAAGATCCTGAAAGCATTCCTGCACATGAAGGGGCCGGGGATAATAAACTTCCGTCCCTATTCCTTGGACGTGGAGAAGCTCACGCAACCTATCCCTTTTCTTTTCTGGAACCCTAACAATAAACTGATTGAAAGTATGGCTTGTATGGCAGCGGAAAGGCCACAATAAATCCTGTTCTACCGCTCGTTTTTCGCTCAAAGGCTCGTTGCAACTACATTCTCGCGAAGTTGGGCCAGCGTATTGGGAATCAGAAAAAAGACTCAAGTATGTTTCCGCGTTTTCCATTCGTTGCTTAAGCCAGCCCGATAACTCCGGGAGTTTTGCCCGAAGGAATGCGGCTTGTAATTCATGGAGGCGAAAGTTACCTCCAACATGTTCGTGAAAGTATTTTTTCTTAGCCCCATGAACACGCAACTTCCTCAACTTCTCAGCCAGTTCTAAATCTTTAGTAACCACCATCCCACCTTCCCCTAATGCGCCTAAGTTCTTTGTGGGGAAAAACGAAAAACATCCCAATGTTCCAAGCGTTCCCGCATATTGATTGCCTACTTGGGCGCCGAGGGATTGCGCGACATCCTCTACCACAGGGATCCCAGCACGATTTGCAACCTTAAGAAGGGCCTCCATATCCGCTGCCTGTCCAAATAGATGCACCGCCATAATGGCTTTCGTCTTGGGACTGATCGCTGCTGCAACTGAGGATATGTTAAGATTATAACAGCACGGCGCATTGTCTACAAAAACAGGTCGTGCCCCCAGACGACTCACAGATCCAGCTGAGGCAAAAAATGTGTAGGCTGGCACGATTACCTCATCCCCTGGTCCAACACCAAGAGCCTGCAAGGCCAAAAGAAGAGCATCTGAACCCGACGATACGCCAACAGAATATTTAGTTCCTAAAAATTCACTAAATTCATTCTCCAAAGCCTGGACCTCTGGCCCCAAAACAAAGCACCCGCTATCCATAACCCTTTGAAAGGCCTCTGTAAGCTTACCCTTGAGTGACTCATGTTGTTTTTTAAGGCTAAAGATAGGAATTTTCACAGGGTCATTGGTATTTACAAGTTCTTGGACTCTAACGCCTTTTACTCTATACATCAACTTTGTTCGCAAAAAGACACCCTTGAAAAAATCCGCTTCTCGCAAAATCTCAGCCGCCCAAAGGAGATCACTCCGAAGGAAAATCTTGGCTTTGGGATTAGGCTTGGTGTCTATACTTTGGGCTAGTCTTTATCTACCCAACCTTCGCACATCACCCCCTTGGTATGGGGACGAAATTCTGACCTTAGATATCGGCAAAGCCCTAACTCACGGCGAATTCGCTAATCGTGCGATCTACTGCACCTTCAACTCGCCAAACTACAACTACCAACCCGGTTTCGCTTGGTGCGTAGGCTGGTTTTCCCGCCTGACGCAGGGCGACATCCTCGGTGGACGACTCCTCTCAACTTTGGTTGGATTGGCCACAGCAGTGATAGGGTTTTTATTTTTCACACGGAAATTTGGTCTGGCGATCGGTTTTTTCTACTCCTTTCTACTTTTAGGATATGCACAGGCGATCATCCACTACCGCTGGATTTATCCCCACAACGTGGTTGGCTTGTCACTGATCGTGGCTGCTGGATTTCTACTCCGCCCTGCGGATTTCCGTAAGGATTGGAAAGTGGGTTGGTGCCTGGCAATGGGTGCCTCTGCTCACCTTTTGGCGGCACATGCGACGTTTGTGAGTGGCCTCTGCCGTTTGCTCCGACCGAAATCCTGGATCCCCGTCGGCCTGCCTCCCTTGATCATTTTTGGCGGCACATTCGCGCTCCTTAGCCTGAAATTTACAGGTTGGGTGAGCGAGGATTTCCATGCACTGTTAAACCAGTACGCCCGGTACAACGAGGAGAACGGGGCCGGCACGAAACTTCTCGTGAATGTACTGAACTTTTTTACCCAAGATCCATTTCACTTATTAGCAGCTGGAGGATGTCTCTTGGTGTTCACGCGCCGCACCTACCCTCTGGGCATTCTCAGCTTGGGCTTGGTGGTTTTACTGACTCGCAACCGCCAGAACCTTCCCTTGTTTTACTATCAGGCAATGGCCGTACTTCCCCTCCTGGCAGCAGCCAGTGCCGTTGGCTACGGCCGCGCTTGGAGCTATCTCGTACGGCGTTTCTCCCTCTTAAGAAAACATCGCCGGGGGTTGCGCTGGCTTCTCCCCACCGGAGCGTTCGCGATTGCAATCCTGCAGATCCCTATAGTCCTCGACGAAAGATTACCAGTTAGAATCACCCCATGGGTGGTTAGTTCCTCTTCCGATTACGAATCTGCCGCCTGCTGGTTGAATCAGAACACCCGCCCGGAGGATCTGGTCGTCACCTACTGGAATCTGGGTTGGCTTCTGCAGGCAAAAACAGCGGACGTCCTCACGGCGGCTGCGTGGGCGGGCTATTCTGCGGGAGATTACTTCCCCACGCCGCCAGACCACTCCCGCTTTCGTTATCCTGCTGATCTTAAAAAGGCAAAGTTTTTTGCGGTCACTGAACTGGACACTCGCTGGGCCTTTGCCCAAGGACAAGTCATGACCTTTTTAGAAAGTTCAGGCGTACTAACTTGGCCCCTTATCTTTCAGACAGGTTGCATTCAGGTTCTGGCCAACCCGGACTGGAGGCCGGAGTAACGTGCCCCCCATTCTGGTCTGGGGCCGACAAGGACTGCTGGCCCAAGCGATTCGGCGAAGCTGGACCAACGATGGGACGGTTTTGTTTTGGGGTAGGCACGATCTACCTCAAACCAGAGAGCAACAACACCGTAAGATTTGTCGCCTAGCCCCATCCGCTATCGTCAATGCCTCTGGATTTACAGACCTGAGAAGAGCCGAGGCAGCACCCCACTTGGCGAAAGAACTTCATATTGAGACTCCCGCTTTTTTAGCCGCAGTTTGTCGGAATTTTGAAATTCCTTTCGTCACCACAAGCTCCGACTATGTCTTCTCTGGCCATGGACGTATCGCATGGACCGAAGCGGACCGGACGGAGCCGATCAATGCTTATGGTCGAAGCAAGCTTGAGGGGGAACGGGCCGTACTCGCTTCCAACCCGAACGCGAAAATCGTCCGTACAGCAGGGCTGTTCGGTCGGGCTCAAGCAGGAAGCAAGATTTCCTTTCCTGAGAGAATCCTGCAACAAGCCCGGTTGGGGCGTGTTCCCGAAGTTCGCTCGGATCTGACAACCTCCATTTGCCATGTGGATGACCTAGCCTCCGACATGCGGAAAATTCTAAGTAGTTCTTCGAAAGGTATTTTCCATGTAGCCCATGCCGGAGGCGCAACTTGGCTAGAGATTGCATGCCATGCCCTGAAATCTGCAGGGTTATCATCACATATTAAACCGATCCAAATCCCTGACTTCCCACGCCCGACATGTTCCACGCTGGCCTCCAACCGACCGGAAGTTCTGTATGGCCGTTCGAGAGGAAAAACTTGGCAGGAAGCTCTGGGAGAGTTTATGAGAGGCTTCTGCGATGCTTAATAAAGACTGCTTCCAAATGGTTTCGACCTGCCGCGTCTGCGGACATGACAAGTTTCATCCGTACCTAGACCTAGGCCAGATCCCCCTGGTTAATCGCTACGTGGAGCGCACCGATGACAGGCCCGAGCCACGTTTCCCACTTCGTATCCAGAAATGCGTCCGGTGTCACCTGAGCATGCTTGATTTGGTTGTGGATCCGAAGGTTCTTTATGACAACTACGCCTACCAGAGCTCTATTTCAAAGACTTTCCAAGAACACTGCGGTCGACTAGCCGATCAAGCGGTAAAGCTTTACCCCGAACGTTCCCTGCGGGTCTGGGAGATTGCCTCTAATGACGGGTGTATGGGGCTAGAATTCCAACGACGTGGCGCTAAAGTCCTAGGAATCGAGCCGGCGGCTAATCTTGCTGCCCTCGCCCGCAGTCGCGGCGTGGATTCCGTGGCGGAATTCTGGAGTGAAAAGGTAGCCCGAGGACTCCGGAGGAATCATTCCGCCCCAGATCTGATCGTGGCCACCAACGTATTTGCGCATGTGGACAACCTACACGACTTCCTAGCGGGTATCCGGGCGGTTCTACCTCAGCACGGACGCCTAATCTTGGAGGTCCCCTATCTGGTTAGTTTTATCCAGAAAACTGAATTCGACACAGCCTACCACGAACATCTCTCCTATTTTCTCATCTACCCAATTCGGGAAGTCGCCCGAAGAGCTGGCCTCGAACTTATCGACGTGGATTTACTAGAGATCCACGGGGGTTCGATCCGCGCGCATATCGGCCATGGCAATCCAGATCCAAAAGTCGAAAAACTTCTACTTGAGGAGGAGCGCCTGGGTTTTTATGACAACAAGATTTACAACGAATTTTCAAAACACGTTCAACAAATCCGAGAGGAGTTGGTATCCTTTTTGACAGGCCTGAGACAAAGGGGCAGGACCATCTCCGCTTTCGGAGCCTCGGCCAAGGGGAACGTCCTTTTGAACTACTGTCACCTCTCCACCGAGACGTTCGAATACGTAGCGGACGACACTCTCGCCAAACAAGGAAAGCTCTATCCTGGGCTCCGCCTGCCAATCGTTTCACGAGATACTCTCATTCGATCACCGACGGATTATTTGGTTGTTTTGGCATGGAACTTCTACGAGGAAATTAAGACATCGCTGGCCGGATACATGGCGGGCGGTGGCCGATTAGTCTGCCCCCTCCCCACCCTCAAAATCAACTAAAGTACGGCCTCTGGCCTCTCATCCCATGGAAAGCCCTCGATATCACAGTCCCAACGCAACCTTCCTTCGTCATGAGGCGAATAAGTCTCGCTTGTGAGATATAGCATCTTCGACTCGAACGCACCCTCCACACGGTAGCCATGAGCCAAGCCAGCAGGAATCCGCAAAGCCCCCTCCGACCCCTCCTTCCACCAGATCGAGAGCCCCTCAAAAGGACTTCGCGTCTGGAGAAGAACAATTCGGAAGGATCCCGATATTGGAATAAAAAGGTCCTCCTGCTTTTTATGGAAATGAAATGCTTTGGTCACCCCGGGAAGAGTTTTGGACATCGAGATTTGCTTTGGAACGATGTTTTGAAGAGGATCGCTTTTCCAGATTTCCGCAAACCAGCCTCTCGCATCGGGATGAAGTTGGAGGGGCATCCAAACCGCGCCGAGTGCGGCGAAGCCCTCTCCTGGTCTAGCCACGACGTGGCGGTGCGATATAACTTTGATTGAATCCATGAAAAAGAGTCCTAGCACGCGCCGTCTCCTTTGTCCCGTCTGCAGAAACACAAGACTGACCAAGATGCACTCCCCGGACCGTCTTCTATGGAGGAGTTGCGTTCGATGTCGTACATGGGTACTCCTCCCGAAAGAAAAAACGGAAGTCTATCCTGCGAATTACTATGGGGGACTGGCGGCCAAGTTTTCGGGTTGGGCCCAAGATTTTCGCGCACGCTTCCACCGCGAGCGTGCCCGCATCGTCCGGAAAGAATCAAATCAAAGGAATGGCAGAATTTACGACGTGGGTTGTGGAGACGGACTGTTTTTAAAAGAAGCCTCCCGCCTCGGGTTCCGAATCGCAGGATTCGAACCCGAACCTATGCCAAGAAGGCAGGCAGAAAAGCGACTGGGGAAACATTTGGACCAAACACTGTTCGCTTCGCTGAAATCAGAAAAGGCCTTGGCCATCACCTGTTGGCAGGTCATTGAACATCTGGACGACCCTTGCTCCTTTCTTCTCGCATGCCGACACCACTTGGCCGACGGGGGACTCCTTACTCTATCCACAGTAAACCTAGGCTCTCTCCAAGCTAAATGTTTCGGCGGCAAATGGCTCCACCTAGATCCCCCGCGTCACCTCTGGATTGGTAACCTTCAAAGAGTGATCCAGTTAGTGAGGGATTCAGGTTTTGAGATAGAGAAAGTTCGCTACAACAGCTCGGAATTTGGGCCGGTCGGATGGGTCGACAGCCTTTTCAACTTGGTGGACACAAAAAGAGACCGGTTGCTTGTCTGTCTAAAACAAGGGTGTTCAGAGCCTCTGGACTGGCTTGCCTACATTCTTTCTGCCGCCTTGGCTCCAGTGGCTCTCCTTCTTTCCCTTTTGGAGGCTGGACTTAACAAGCCAGCCACCTTCGAAATTTACGCACGCCTTAAAAAGGACCGAGCACGCCGCCAAGGAGGATAACGTAAAGCCGCTCTCATAGTGTGCCATGCATACCGAAAAAGATTTCCAGGAGCCACCGAGGAACTTTCGATTTCATAGCGGACCGGGCACGGGACTTCGGCCACCCGAAAGCCACGGGCCACGGCAAAACTCATGATGTCACTAGCAAAGGCGTGGCTTGAGTGAAACTCTTCTAAAGGTGCTTGCACTAAAAGCCGACGCGAATAGGCCCGCAGGCCACTGTGCCACTCCCCAAAACACGTCCCAAACCAGAGGTTTTGCCCGAAGGTCAAAACTCGATTCCCAAAATACCGGTAGTAGGGCATCCCACCGGACAGAGCTTCCTGTCGGGTGCGAATTCGATTTCCCTGTATGAGATCGTACCAACCCCGTTCCACAAACCCTGCCAACAGATCGATAATTGAGGGTTCGTACTGAAAATCAGCATGCAACTCCACCACGACGTCTGCGCCATCTGAAATGGCCTGTTTCATTAAATAACGCAGGTTTCCTCCGTAGTTAAGATTTTTGTTATGCCGAACTACCTCCAACCCCAGTTCCTTGGCTATTTCACTCGTCCTATCGGAACTGGAATCATCCCCAACAAGGATATTAGACTTAAGATGATCTGGAATGGCCTGAACCGTTTTAGCTAAAGTTTTTTCAGCATTATAGGCTAAGAGCATTATAACTGTTTTCATCTCTTAGAGCTCTTGGACAAACGTGATTCGATTCAAGCCATTCACCAATCGATGGAATTCAACACAGTACAAGACATCCGTATCTAATAAATCGAGCATCGGAACCTTCATAAGTCCCTTACAGTAGCGAATGAACCCCAGGACTAAATCCTAAAAAGAACCCCCTTCAGAGGGTTGCCCTTATCCATAGTTCTAGGCAGTTTCTGCATATGGCTACATCCAACGGCGCTAAGTTCATCGTTCAAGGGGGAAAACCGATCCAAGGCGAGATCGAACCGCAAGGGAATAAGAACGAAGCCATGCCCCTCATGGCTGCTGCATGCATGACTGATCAGCCCGTCATTCTACAGAATATTCCACAGATTGAAGATGTTCGACTGATGGAAAAAATCCTTAACGATCTCGGTTTATCCACATCGGAATCCGACTCATGCTCCACACGGCGCACACTAACTCTTCAGTCCAAGGCCAATCCCAAGTCGACCATCCACCCAGAACTAGGCTCGCGTCTGCGAGGATCTGTTACTTTGGCTGGCCCCCTTCTAGCCCGCACAGGGGAAGTCACCCTGCCCCGCCCTGGTGGCGATCGAATCGGCCGTCGTCGCCTCGATACCCATCTTCAAATCTTTACCGCCCTAGGCGCCAAGATCAGTGAATCAAAAAATGGATTACAAATTCAGGCAAAAAAGCTCCACGGGGCTGACATCCTCCTAGATGAAGCTTCAGTTACCGCCACCGAAAATGGCCTCTGTGCTGCATCTCTAGCAGAAGGAACCACGGTCATTCATAACGCAGCCAGCGAGCCCCATGTTCAGGCTCTCGCAAATCTACTCAATGCCATGGGCGCTCAGATTAACGGAATCGGCACGAACACCCTTACCATTCAAGGAGTCAAATCACTCAGAGGCGCTACCCACAGAATCGGACCCGACTATCTTGAAGCTGGATCCTTCCTCGCACTAGCCGCTGTGACAGGAGGATCGCTTAAGATTCGCAATACCGCTCCGCAACATATGCGGATGATTCTACAGACTTTTGCGCGGTTAGGCATTCGAACTGAAATTAAGGGCCAAGATATTCATGTGGCAAAGAATCAATCCCTAGAAGTCGAAAAGGAGTTTGGGGGTGCTGTCCCACACATCGCGGACGCTCCTTGGCCGGGCTTCCCGGCAGACATGACCTCAGTAGCGCTTGTGACAGCGACCCAGTGTAAAGGCACTGTCCTGATTCATGAAAAGCTTTTCGAATCGCGCCTATTTTTTGTGGACGGGCTTCTCGAAATGGGCGCCCGTATCATCCTGTGCGATCCACATCGGGCCGTTATTCTTGGATCCGATAAGCTTCGAGCAGCTAAACTAGCCAGTCCCGACATCCGCGCCGGAATGGCCCTTCTGATCGCAGCGCTCTGCGCTGAGGGTGAATCAGAAATTCGCAACATCACCCAGATCGACCGTGGTTTCAGCCGAATTGAAGAGCGACTTCAGTCCCTAGGTGCTCAGATTCAGAGACAGTAAGACTTCTATCCGCCCTTTTTTGGTTCGAAGGAAACTTTTTGTTCAAGCTCCATAAAGGATCTTCCGACCAAACTATCCTTAGCGGGACGCAGAATACGCTTAGCCTCTGCAAGCGAGCTTTTTGCCACAGAGACCTGCCCTTCGGCCAGGGCAGACTCAACAAATGGCATAACTAGTCCATAGTACAAATTTCCACCTGCCTGCCCTTTAAATTCACGAAGGGCTTTTCGAAAAGCGGTTTCTGCCTCGCCCCATTTCCCCGACTCGATTTTTTCGCCTACCTCTGCAGCCGCAGAGCCGATCCCAAGATCGAATCTACGAGTTCGGTTCTGAACCAGTATCTGCCTCGATAGACTTTTTACCTCCTGATCATCTCCCCTTGCCTTAGCTAACTCCAAAAGTTTTTCCTGACCTACAACACGAAGATCCGCGAATGTGGCAAACCGCTTTATAAAGCGTGACCAAAAGTCCCTCATCACCTCTGGGGAGGCTTTTCTTTCCTGAAGTAGTTCTCCCTGGAGATACCAAGCTGGAAGAAACTCAGGTTGAACAGCTAAAGCAGCATCCAGCCAGCGACTCGCATCATCCCGAACGACAGTTGCAGAAAGGTCGGTGTAAAGCTTAGCCTGCTGGAAGCCAACGGATCTCTCACGGCTTTTCGCAAGAAAGATTAGTTCGGTGTCCGAAATAGGTTTCCATGTTTGAGGATCGACCGCATTACCCACTGGATAGTTTTGCGACTCATATCTTCCGCAATCCGTCTCCCAATGCCCTGGAGAATCCATATATCCGAACCATGCATGCCCACCATCATCCCCTTGCCCTGAAAAGTAGAGTGTGGGCAACCCCTTAGCCTTGCCAGTCATCGCAGCGAAGTAAGCCTGATCCACGCAGATTCCACCTCGAGTTCTAATTTCGGAGAAAAGATACTGGCTGTAGGGCCATGTTAGTTGATTGGACTCATAGCGAGGAATATCATAGCGAATTGAACTGAAGACCTTTGAATAACCACTTCGACTCGCCGTGACATTCTTTCGTGCCCACTCCATTTCAGAATCGATCAATGGATGATCCACGATGAACTTCATCTCACTTACAGTGAAATCCCTAAGGTCGGTCAGATACCTGCGAACCATCTGAAGTTCGGTCATCTGATGCATTCGTCGCACAGGATCGACTTTCTCCAAAGGAACCAACTTGTGAGACACCTGATGATGAGGCCAGTTACTTGGAAAAGGCTGATCAAAAACGAGGGCGATAGCCACAGCGAGACAGGGGAGCTCCTTGATGCATTCGGGATGAGCCATCTGAATCTGCTGCAGAATTTGGACCGCCGCCGTCGCGTTGTCTTCGGGTCTAAGATTCTCAAGAAATAACCGCCGCAGTAGCGAGTTATCTCCAAGTGTTCGAAACGCAACTACCTCATCTTGCGAAAAGTCTGGTCGGGCATATTCAAGCCATTGCCATATTCGGAAATTGTCCGCTTCGATAGAGTCAGATTTCAGGTCGTTCGGCTTTTTCCTCGAGAGATCCTCTTGAAGGTATGATTTTAAGTTTTCACGATCGGCTATCCAAGTTGCGGGGTCGGGGTGCTGCTGCCACCATGATGATGCTTGAGCACTGAAAACGGATAATCCGACGCAAAGAGCGAGAAGATGTTCTCTCAACATCAAAAATCATCCCAAGGGGACTGAAATTCGCTCTCGCGATCGGAATTTATGTATTTCGCGATATCCAACCTCTTTGACAAACTGAAGAGCACGATCAAATTCATATCCAACCTCAAGAGGAGCATGAGCATCTGATGAGATAAGAATGGGGATCCTTCTCCGAAAAGCCTCCTCGAGAAAAGTTTTTGATGGGTAGATTTCCATGACCTCTTTGCGCAAACCAGCGGTGCTGACTTCTATTGCGATTCCTGTCGCCTCAATCGCATCGAGAGTTTCTTTGTAGTAAGGCCGAAGATCTCCTTTCGGGCGATGCCCGAATTTCTTCACCAAATCCGGGTGCGCCATAAAATCAAACAAGCCACTTGCAGCCGCTTGGGTCATGGCCTTGAAATATTTAGCCCACACTTCCTCAACTGGTTGATCTTTCCAGCGGGCTAGTTTTAAGGGGTTGTCCACATCCCAATCTGGAGTGATGTAGTGGACCGATCCGATGAAGTAGTCGAAATCCGCCTTTTCAGCCAACTCCCGAATCCACCCCTCTTTACCTGGGATAAAGTCACACTCGAGTCCGAGGCGTATGGGCAACTGAGGAAATTCTGCCCGTGCTTCTTCCACGAGGCGGATGTACTCAGGAAAATCGATCAGATCCATACGCCAGTCATCGAATTTAGTGGGCATGGGGTTGTGCTCAGAAAAGCCAATCTCCCCAAGCCCCTTGCGTACGGCTTCCGCTGCATATTCACGAGGGTGACCCGCCGCATGACCACACAGAGGTGTATGCATGTGGTAGTCAAAAAGCATCCACACTTCATACCTTCCACAGTTCAAATCCTAAAGCTCATTGTTTCGCAACCCGCCTTAACAGAATCAGAAATAGTTGCGTAATCGCTTGCGAAGCTTGACTATTTTTTATAAGCAATTAATATGATTAGATATTAATGACTACTTCACCCCATAATGACCATTTGGATAAGATCTATCACCATATATTAAGGAAATTTTAGCATGGATAGTTTTTTCAGAAGTTTGACAGCCAACTGCCTCTTAGGGGTAATTTTTGCGATAATGATTGGGAATGGGGCGTCTGCCGATATGAATATGGAGAATGGTCGAAAATGTTTAGGCAACTACATTTCTGACAGAGGGGCAACATTAAGAGTTGAAAAGATTGAATCTGATCTCTTTAAGTTTAGCTGCAGCGAACCGAAGAACGCTCAATGGGAAACTATCGCGCTTTACAGTAATGTCGGCAATTATTTTAAAGGAGTATTTAGATACAAAACACTCAAAGATGTGTACAAGGATAATTTAGGTTTCCATTTATTCAAAGTAATGGAGACTGATGGGCGTATTTCGATTCTTAAATCTGGCGGTTGGGATAATGACAAAGATTTCGGAACTGAGCTTTTTAAGCCAACGAAAAAATAAGTGGAGGATATAGCAACTCCACTAACACCATATTTTTGCATACTCCTCATTATCAGTAGTTTGCGTTTTATATTTTCGATCTCTGTGTTAGCGCCGATAATGTGCAGGGGAGCGTTGCTCAAAAGACGATTCCTCGGCATCATCATTGAATGGCTTCTACCGCTAAAATACACATTCCATTAGCACGCCTAAAATCAACCCTAGCAAGCTTTCGCAAACTACGAATTCTTGTCGTCGGGGATCTGATGCTCGACGAGTTTATCTATGGTCGCGTTTCTCGCATCTCCCCCGAAGCCCCCGTACCTGTAGTTCACGTGGAGCGAGAGCAGTCATACCCAGGCGGTGCCGCTAATGTCGCTCGAAATCTTGCCGCTCTCGGAATCCATGCCGAGTTAAGTGGCGGAATCGGACAAGATGTCGCAGGTCAACGACTATTGGGCTTACTACGACATGGCAAAATTGGAACCTCCGGGGTCTGCCGATCCAATAAGTTTCCCACCATTTTAAAAACGCGAATTCTTGCGCGACAGCAGCAGGTCGTGAGAGTGGACCGAGAGGAACCCACTCACCTAACCTATAAGGAGCGGGATGCTGTTTTACGAAAAGCACTCCACGTTCTCCCTCGCTGTCATGCTGTAGTTTTGGAGGATTATGGAAAGGGACTGTTTGATCAAGCATTCGTGAATACCCTGCTTCTCGCGGCACAAAAAAAGGGAATTCCGACCGCTGTGGATCCCAATATTCACAATCCTTTAGATTGGAATGGGGCAACCCTTGTTAAACCAAATCGTGTTGAAGCTTTTGGAGCACTGGGTCAACCCGATTCGAGCCGTCCTCAGGATTGGATCGCTGCAGGAGAAGAGCTCCTGCTCCGATGGTCCTGCCGATACTTACTTCTCACTTTGGGTGAACATGGAATGATCCTGTTCCGCCATCAACACGCCCCCCTGCGCATTCCAAGCCGAGCTCGGGAGGTCTATGACGTGTCAGGCGCTGGCGATACCGTGATTTCCCTTCTTACTGCTGGACTCGCAACGGGATTACCCGGACATATCACGGCTGAACTAGCCAACTTGGGAGCAGGTATTGTTGTCGGAAAGCTTGGCACAGCCACCGTCACAGCAGCAGAACTCATCGATGCCGCACG
>Ga0214923_10003501_pt1 | contig 19675 bp, 15 predicted proteins | sample LL1510_MetaG_FD_177993 | JGI IMG/M metagenome (GOLD analysis project Ga0214923, IMG submission 177993) | Freshwater microbial communities from Lake Lanier, Atlanta, Georgia, United States - LL-1510 | ecosystem: Environmental > Aquatic > Freshwater > Lake | place: USA: Georgia | collected...
TCTTGTTCCAACACCATATGTAAACTCGGTGATAGAGGATGTTTCATGAGAGCCAGTTAAACGTTCATGGTTGTTAGAACCGAAATGTGGTATATCTTTTGCGTGTGTTTTCTTTGCAGCTTCGAGAATACGATAAATTTCATCAATAGATTCACGTGTTTTCGGTGTAGAAATATTGATATGACAACCTGAACCATTGTAGTCTTTGCCTAAAGGTTTAGGGGAAAAATCTGCTTCTAATTCGTGTTCTTGTGCCGTGTGAACAATAATATACTTCATGATCCAGAAATCATGGATGGCTAAAGAAGCAGACGCGAATAATTGCAATTCCCATTGTCGTGGTGCTACTTCTGCATTCATACCAGAGAGTGGTAAATCTATGCTTAGACAACGATTTACAATTTCTTGAACAACTTTACGTTCTTTCATTTGTTGATGATTTTTGTATCCACAATACCATCTTCCTTGTTTTCCGTATTTGTTATACGTAGGTTGAAACACGAATTCTAACTCAATACCCAAGTAGATTTCTTCTAATTGTGTTCGGACTTCTTCATTGTCCATCCATTCTTTTTGAAAATAGTTGTTTACAACAGGTGAACCATCTGTATGATAACAAACACACCATACCAAGAGAGATAAGTACTTGGTATATGTTGATGTTATAAAACATGGATTGTTACGGATGTGAACAGGTTTCAAGATAATCTCTGTGTTGTTTTGTGCTTTGTCTAAATACGACAATTGATCTGTGGAGGAACCATCAAACGACCAATCTGTGATTTGTTCACAAACACGTGTTTTTGATCGAAAGTTTGAGTTGGAGTCTATCCAAATATATTCTGCTAGTAACATCATTTAAATACTTGATACACACCAATCATATAGATTTAAACATAAAATAGAAATTGTATTGAAGTCATTATAAAGGCGATTCTATCAAATTGTACAATGCCGTTTATTATTGATTGTCACAACATCTCTACTTCTACACACGTCATGATTTGGCAACGTCTCATGTTGAAATATCGTTCAAGGATTTGGGCTACCTACCATGATTCAGACTACAAGATATCCTTTCGTAACAAGTTGGAACGTAGCATGTTTGAAGAAGATCTCAAAGCACTATATCCCGATGTTATCTATTCCTTGCATTTCGTGAAACCGGAGAAGCTATTTATATGTAAAATATAGATGTGTTGTGTAATTTGTTTATTTATTTTTATTTGTTTTTACTCGTTTTGTTGAATAAACCTAGTTGAATAAACGTATGTTTTTATTTATTATTCATAAAGTAGTAACATGTTTTTAACCTGAATGTTAAGTTGGTACGTCAAACCATTGAGTTCAATTCTTGTTTAAAGGATGAGAAAAAGTACATATTTAATTGATTGTGTTCTTGGTGGTTTAGTATATTTTGACTTGGATTTTGAGGATGTGGGTCGTAAAAATTGACAATCGTGAACAAAAATTGATGCAACTGTTTCAAGGTAACAATCAGTCTGTGAATAACAACACAATAAATTTAGTCGATAGCCTGTTAGAACCAGAACAGCAAGCATCAACCAGTGACAAACAAGGTTCATCTGGTGAATGGTTTTCATTTGAACAACTAGAACATGGTGATTTTCAATTTTGGTATCAAGACAAGTTAGTGTACATCCTAGAACGTAAAACCATTGCTGATTTACAAGCGTCTATCAAAGACGGTCGATATAAAAACCAAAAAGCATCTGTTTTACAACTCATACGTAAAGAACAATTCTTTTACATCCTTGAAGGATCTACCAAGTTTGCAATGAATGCAAAAGCAAGTGATAAACCTGTTCATGGAGCTATTATCAACAATCTCTTGCGTGATCACATAGGATTTTTTTACACGAAAACCACAGAAGAAACACATCAACTCATTTGCTCGATTTATCATAGATTGAAAGAACAACCCAGTGTATATTTGGATGCCATCAACTTGGAGAAACAACCTGAATATAAAGAACAAATCATAACAACTAGCCGAAATAAAATGGAAACATCATCCGATTGTTGGAAATATCAACTGTGTCAAATACCTGAAATATCAGAAAAGACAGCAGAAGCAATTTTACAAACATTTCCAACATGTTCGTCGTTTTATAAATTCGTGTTTGCATCAAGCAGTAACGACCAAGTACAGACCCAACTGTCAAGCATTAAATTGACAGATGAAAAAGGTAAAAAACGTAAAATATCAAGTGCAGCTGTCAGTTCGATCATCAAGTTTATGTGTGAAAACGTGGACACGGTTCTTTAATGTTAAGTTAAACACAAGTTGTAGATACGAGGAATATACGTAAATCAATGAACAGAACAGCATCTATTTTTGTAAAATTCACCAATGTGAAAAGTTTTTTGAGTGAATCAAGGTCTACACAACTGATACCTTTGTCTTCGATCACCAAAATAGTTTTTAGAGACAATCATGCTGACTTTCACTATTGTCATGGGATTTTCAATTCAGGCATAATTCAAGCCACATACAACAAAGATATAACAAAAACATATATGGTTGATAAGTTTGAAACATCTGTAAATAGTGGTAAAAAAATTATTGATTTATAGTTGTTGAATAAACCTCTCTTCATAAAATCCAGTTTTATGATGTTTGTTTACGGTTCATTAGAACCCATTTGAGAACGTGATTCGTTTGAAGTTGGAGTAAGTGGTGCAAAAGAAGATGGAGAAGTGCGTGCTCTATTTAAAATTCCAACAGAACCAATCAAGGATCCTCCTCCGAATGGTACGAGTCGTTTTGCCTTGATTTGATTTTCTTCTTTTGTGTCTTCTTGTTTAGCGTCTTGTTTTTTGTGAGTGGATTGGGGCAAAAAGTGTATATGATCAATCTCATCATCGTCTAAACTACTGTCTTCTGTTACAGCTCCATCATTTTTACCATCATTTTTATCCTCATTTTTACCATCAATTTTACCATCATTTTTATCCTCATTTTTACCCTCATTTTTACTACTATTGATGTCAATCACAACGTGTTTTGGTGTTGTAGACGTTGCATCTACATCATCATGTACAATATTAGCTAAAACAAAGCTCTTTTCTTCTTGTGTTTCAGGTGTTTTTTGTTCTTGCTTAGTCTCCTCTACTTTTGCAACTTTTGTACTTTCTACTTTTGTATTAGACTCTGTTGTTCCTTCTTTGTCTACGGTTGTAAATCTACGTATCATATCGGTAACTTTATGTTGGTTTTGTAAGTGCAACAGATCTTTTGCAACTTCAGCTTGTAAATGAGATGGACGTCGAGTTGGTTGTACAGGAAACAACGATGCCAATGGTTTCGGTTCCTCAGCGTGAGAGGTACTTACACGATATTTTACACCTTCACTTGTATACACTTGTTGAACCTTGTTTCCATTACGTGCTTGTTGTAACACATTGTTCAGCTCGTCTTCTTTCTCTTTGAGTTGTTGTTCTTTTTGTTGTAATAATGTTTGTTTGAACTCAATTGTAGGTTCTAAATGATCTTCTTCTAAGATTGTTTCTAATCCATATGGTGTATTGCTATTGTGTAATGCTTGAACGGCACTAGAGACGAGTGCATTGGTTTGATAATGTTGTTCTTGTTCACTTGGAGGAATACTTGATAGGTCACGATTGAAAATCGTTGTGGGAGATAAACGGTCACAAACATCAGGTACATGTAAATCACGTATTTTTTCGAATTTGCTCTTGAATTTCTTGATGACGTCTTTTGGTATAACAGGTTGAGATTCCATCATACGGTCGTAATCAGCACGACATGTCTTATAAAAGGAATCTGGTTCTTTACGAAATTCAGGATCAATACGTAGTTCAATGGAGATGTTACGATGGATTTTTGCCCATCCAACGGACGCTATATGATGTGATTCGGACAAATTAGATGGACGAAAAAAGTTTTGTAAGGTTGTCAACATGGCTGCAAAAATTGAAATACCACCAATACCTGCTTGTGCCCATGCTTGATATTCAAGAGGAACATACCCTGTTAAACCCACGTTCAATGTCCCTGTTAATGTAGACAACACAATAATGGGTATGGAGAAGGCATAGTTGATGTGGTGGTATTTACGATATGCTGTTTCATGTAACCATTTATAGCACAATGCTTCATCTGCCCATGTTGCCAACAATGCATCTGTAGATGGTGTCCATTCAATTTTGTGTAATCGTTTTTCTTCTTGTTTTTTGTTTTTAGAAGGTGTTGCAGCAGGTGTTCCTACATTGCTTCCTCCATTACTTGAAGGTGATGCGACTGTAGATGCGTTTTGATTTGAGGTTGGTGTGTTTGTTTCCACCTGTTTCGTTGGTGTGACAGGTTTTAAATTATTCATAGATTTATTTATCATTTTATTATATATAAACGAGTTGAATAAAAAAATAGAAATAAAATCTTATGAATCTTTCATACAACCTAGACGAGAGAGATTTGTTGATCCATAGATGGAAAATTATTTATGTATGACAGGTTCAACCTTAGCTGAAAAAGACTCCTTATTCATAAAGCGCTTTCTGAGCAGGTACGATTGTAGTACAATCATAACTACAAACGTAGTAGTTGAACCTCGTGAGACTGATCAAGTTATGCTTGCTAAATTGCAAGAACGAGTTAAAAATAAATATGGTTGGGACAAGCGTACAACTACAAAGGCAGCTTCAAGAAATTATATAGAAAGTCTTCGATATGCTGACGAGAATGGGTGTGAATGGCATAAAGACGTGACAAAAGAAGCAGCAACTCAAGGTCATTTCGAGTGTCTTCGATATGCGTATGAAAATGGTTGTAGCATGAACATCGAAATAACATTACATGCTGCTATCATTCAATATGGAAGTGATATTGAGGAAGAGGAAGACCAAGAAGAAGACGTGGCTGCGTTTTTGTCTGTATTGGCAGAGATGGATTCGTACTCAGATAGCGAAGAAGATATGTAAGACAAAGAGTCTACGTAACACATATGTGTATATACTAAAAACTGATTTAAAAGTTTCTATTTACAAAACCAACGTAAGGTGTAATGACTTGGCGTTTCGCTTATAAAACATGTGAAAGACAAATTCGTTCTATACCATTAGAACAACACAAGAAGTTTGCTTACAAAGTTTTGTATTCAGCAATACATGAGCAAGAGTTATCTTCTTCACAAACTATACAATTGGTAACGTATTATGCATTACTGTGCAAAGTTGTGTCTCAATATAAGTTACAAGCTCCTACATTTGACCCTTCTAACAAATCGTAATACGATACTAAACATGGACATCTCGAGTGTCTTCGTTATGCACACGAGAACGGTTGTTGTTGGTATGGATGGGAAACATATGTTGCTATAACCAGTGGCTACCTGTATTGTTTGGAGTACGCAATCGAACATGGTTGTCCCTATAAACTTCATCGAGTTCTTTTGCTACTTCAATCACAGATGGCATTTACGTATAATTACCTTGAAATATCTGGTTGGTTACGACGATTCTTATTCTCGCTTGTTGATACATATCATATGAACGAAAGAAGAAACAAAGAGTTAAATTGTATGTGCAAACACAAACAGGATGAAATCAAGTTGTATCAACAATTCGCGTTATACCAGTGTAAAGAACTTTGCGCTCATGTTGTCAAATATATAGTGTGTGAATATTTGTAATTTGTTACTTGGAAGTACTAAAAATAGGTATAAAACAAATCTTACTTGATTTTTATACTTATAGTTTAAGTTTGATGTATCCTACAAAGATAAGTGACATCATAGTGTTTCTGTCCTGCGATTGTGACACAATATCTTGAATATGTGGATCTTTTACCATTGATGATTCGATCTTGAACTGAACTCCTTTGTTCAAATAGTCTTTGTGAAACACAAACGATCCATAGACATCGATTTTTAAGATTTGCAATTTAGTCTCTTCTTCAAATTCTCGTCTTGCACATTGTAAAAATCGTCCATTGTCTTGTTCTTCCAAATGACCACCAGGAATCGTGATCAATGCAGTTGGATACCGAAGAGCAAATTTAGGTGTCGTTGCTTTAGGTTCGATATTCAGCACAACATATTTGTGTAAATGAGGATATTGAATATGTTGTTGATGTTGTTCTTGGTATTGGTTCAGGTTGTGTAATAAGTGATAGACATACGATAAAAGATAATGTGATACGTCCAACTCGTTCATTCCTGCTATATCTTGAAGTTCAGGATGTGATCGAAGTAGATGAATGTATGAAGTAGATTTTGTTGGAAACTCTAATAAACGTGAAATATGCTTGACATTGACAAATAAAACAGCTGCCAGTTCATTCTCGGATGTTTCACTATAAGTGTGTTTGATACCATACAAACGATCTTTTTCTATACACACCAAGTTCGGAAGATGGAGGATGTCACTAAACAATACACATCCAAAAATATAACTCGATTTATGCTTGATGCTCATACCCTAAGGTGGTTAATTTGATGGTAAAATTTTTATATTTAAGTCGTCAATTGGCATAACTTGTTTATGATCAAAGGAAGGTCCATCTGGCCCAAACCATACGCTTGGCACAATACGTACAAACGGCTCACTTGTAGTTGGTTGAAACAACATACCCAACAAGGATAACGATGAATTTGCTATGATAGAGTGTTGACATAAACACATCATAAAAAAGGTTGTTACAACGTCTTCCTCTTCTACAAACACGATTTTTTTGTTACTCATGTCAGGTTGGCAACAAGGTAATTGTTTTGCATACGCAATATCATCAGAAAACACGAGGAGTAATGAACAACGTTCAGGTAAGTGTTTCATTGCTTGTTCATAATAATTATCAGAACATACAGGATGAAAACGTGGTAATGGAACAATCTGTTCGTCGTAAATGCATGAACGCGACCTCACCATCCTTTTTGCTCATTGGTTGTTGCGACTGTATGAATGATTGTGCGTTTTGAAATCGTGTAGAATCGTTGTTTTTCATCATATCGAAGAGTTCAAATTTATGCTCCCAAAAATATTGATACGATTGCATATATCCATGTAGAAGCAATGTTTGAGGATGAATGGGTGTGTAACTTGTAGGACTGGTTTCATGAAAACGTGGTGCATAATACACATGGGAAGAAAGATGAGTTTGATCGATAGCAAGAATCCCAATCATACGAAATAATTCCTTGTATTTTTGAATATTTGGTCGTTTTTTATCTTCATAGATACTGTTGAAAATAGGTACATAATTGTTCTTCTTTGCATGAGAGTACAAGGCACATACTTGAAACAAAAGATTACCAAACCCACCACCTGGAGACTGAAAAAAACAAGCTTGAGACATCGATAAATACAAATACAATTGTTGCAATTACTTCTTTATTATGCACGAGTGTTTAAACAATAAAATCAAACAAAAAATACATGTATCTTTATTCTTTCCACTTAGCTCCACAATTTTGATTCAAGCAGGTGATAAAGATTGTTGGTGGTTCATCTGAACGACGAAGTTGAACAGAGTAGGAGTATGTATTGCTGCTATTACAACGTTTGCATGTATACATGGATTCTGTACCTTGTATTGGCTGTTGCATATTGATGACTTGACGCTTTTCTTCTTCAATATATTGATCAAAACAGTGTGCATAAAATGTGCTTGACGATGTGGTTGGTAATAGTTCATCCAACAGTTGATTGAACGTAGGTTTAGGCGTGCGAGTGTTCCACAAATGGAACAATGTTTTCAAGGTGTCTATGGTTTGTGAACGAGATGTAGTTCGAGTTAATAATGCGTTCAAAAAATCACGTTTCTTGACAGTGCTTTTAAAATGTGATGTGGTAAATAAACTGTTGATAGCAGTTGTAAATTGCTCTTCTGTCATACTGGTATATAGACATTCTGGTTCTACATGTTTGATTTTCAACTGAGCTGTTTTGGATGTGATCTTTTTCTTTTGTGTTGGAACTTGCTGTTCCTCTTCATAATCCGGATTTTCCATCTTTTTTACTAAAAATAAAAAATGAATAAAAAATGAATAATGATTGAATGATGAATGCTAATAAAAAGTAAAAAATTAGTATTTAAGCTAAAAAATGTTGATTGGAGTAAATACGTATTCAAGATGAGAATTGCAACAGATCGTACCTTTAATATCCAACAATTGATCAATAACATCAAGTACTTTTTACTTTGTGTAAGAACAGAAAATGTGGATCAAGCACAAATTGTAAAATTAACACCATTGATCATCGATCGTTTGGAGAAGCAAGATTTTAAGATGTTATCCGTGTTTTTTGAACGCTTACGTATGTTCAACTATTCTGAATCCTGTTATCGTTCTTTGTATGCAGCTTGTTGTTTAGTCTATGAGCTCTTGAACGAATCGCAGTTAAAACCATTATGGACATCCATCGATAATTCTCTTGTTCAACTTAATCCTGAAGGACATGTTATACTTACCATGACATCATGTAAACGTTTTGATCTTCTTCAACGTACCATTCGAAGCATGGTGATGTGCATAACAGATTTGAACAAGTATGTACGTGAATGGGTTGTTGTCGATGATAATTCATCGGAAGAAGATCGTGCATTGATGAAAACAACCTTTCCATTCATACGTTATGTGATGAAGAATGATCAGAACAAGGGTCATCCTAAATCCATGAACATGATACGTGAACTTGTGCTTCAAACCAAAGCACCATACCATTTACACATCGAGGATGATTTTGAATTTTTTGTCAAAAAACCATATATACAACAAATGATTGAAGTTGTAGACAGTAAAGAAGAATATGGTCAATGTTTGGTGAACTTAGAATATGGTGAGGATCCGTTCACAGCACACAAAATGTGGGGTCAACCTATGTTTTACACAAGCAAAGGAACACGTTATTTTGAACATGCATTTTATGAAGGAGACGAATTACGTAAAAAGAATGAAACTGCAGATTGTATGCAATGTTGGTATTGGCCACATTATTCTTTTCGTGTTGGTATTACCAAGACCAAAGTCTACAAAACAGTTGGTGCATATGATGAAAAAGCAGAACACTTTGAACGTGAATATGCATATCGTTATGTTGCTAAAAAGTTCAAAACCACCTTTTTAGATGGTTGTTATTGCACACATATTGGACGTCGTACATATGAACGTAATTCAGATTTGTTGAATGCATATGATTTGAATGATGAACACCAGTTTGGAGAAGGTCCGAAGAAGAACGTCCATCCAGAAGCAAACAAATTACAAAAACAACAAAATGGAGAAACGCCTCAAGGGCAACAACAAGTTCAACAACAACCTCAACACCTAATTTCTCAATCATCTCCTAATGATATCAATATACAAATGTGGTTAATCAACCTAGAAAGACGTCAAGATCGTTTGATTGATTTTGTGAAAACCAATCATAACAATTGCCCACCATTCCAAGTATTTACAGCAGTCGACGGTAAAGCGATTGAACCTAATAGTAAAGTACAACGTATTTTTCAAACCAATGATTACAACTACCGTTCAGGTATTGTAGGATGTGCGTATTCACACATTAAGATTTGGAAGGAGATGTTGAACTTGAAAGAATATGAATATGGGTTAGTTGTTGAAGATGATGCTAAATTTGGTAAAAATTTCATGGAGAAATTGGTTCATTTGATTGGTACATATCGTGGCCAATTTGAGGTAATGTTCCTTCAACATCATCCATGGGCACATGCACGTCGTGCTGAAGATTATTTAGAACACACAATTCCAACGGCAGAAATATGGACAAGAGACGAATGTATTCAACGTACTATGGGTGGTACAACTGCATATTTAATAACAAAAGACGGAGCTGCAAATTTATTAGAACATATTGCACGTCGTGGTGTTGAGAATGGTATTGACTGGGTCATGTTCAAGCATGCATCACCTACAAAAGATGCTCCTCCATCTCGTTACTACAATCGTATCATGTATTGCACACCGTTTATTTGTCATGCAGATTGTTTACAATCCAACCCGAATGCAGATTCCGATATACAAGCAGATTATCATACAGTTGGATTTAAAACTCCTTCTGATTGGAACTTGCACGAGTTGAAATATTGGCAGAAAAAACTGGATTGTACAACCTTAGCATTAGTTGGTTCTCCGGCTTTGTTATTACCGAATGCTGTCACGGGTATCCAACGTAAGGCATTTTTATGGTTAACAGACAAGATGACACAAGAAGGTAAGATTGTACAATTTATACCGAAATCATCGGCACAATTTAATATCGACACAGATGTCAATACATTTACACATCGTTGGTATCAAACCTATGATATGTACATCGTGTTACCACATTGTTTTATTACAGAAAGTGTTCTTGCTGACAAGGTGTTTGGTCATGAATACATGAACTTGGCAACTATTTAAAACGTTAGTAGAAAGTAAAGATGAAGAATAAAATCAAATCGTATTTTTATTCAAACAAATCAAGTTCTTCCAGCTCGTTCATCTTTCGTTGGATAATTCTTTTGCATGCAAATAAATACCATCATCGCAAAGTAATCGTGGATTTTTTTGTGTATTACGCTTAGAGCCTAAGCTGGTATATCCTTGTTCGTATAAAGAACAGTAAGTACGTGAAGGATCAGACAACAAGTACGACCATACTTGTTCATACGTCCAATCTAAAATCGGATTATTGAGATAAATGTGGATACCATCGTATGTGCACATTTGGTCATAATCATAGGTTTGACATTTGGGATCAACACGTCGTTGACCCATAAAGATTCGACGTATTTGTTGGTCTTGAAGTTGTTTCATACCATCATAAAATGAACAGGTAAACATTTGAACTTGCAATTGATGGTCTTGAATGGTTGATTGAACGAATGTTTTGACTTCTTCAAACTCATCTTCATCATCGAACCATATAACATCAGGCTTGATACCAAGTTGTAAAAACAGGTGTAAGACAACCGTAGAATCTTTCCCACCGTTGAACGACAAAACGTATTGTTCATTTTGTGATGTATACGTACTAATTAACTTGAGTGCTTGTTCAATATGTGGTGGATTCATTGCGATGAATTTTTGTGAATGTAGTGTTGTGAATGATACTGAATGTTATTAATGATTGTAGTTTTAAACATGGAATCAAAACATTTGTGTGAATCACAAATCAATCACAATTGTGTCTACAACAGGCGGGATGTACAGGTCTCAGAAACAATCAATAGACTGGACAACGTTATTTATCTTCTTGGGAATCTTCTTCAATTTTTTATCTATTGTGTGGGTGTACATGTTTAGCTCAACGATGACAACCCATGAACTTTCTATGATGTGCTTCCTTACTTTATTGATTTTGGTGTGTGTGCTTGGATTGTACGTACAGGAGAATCAACAACATCAAACGAAACGACGTTACGACGTGTAGTCAACCTTGAGTGGGTCTTTTGGTTGGTGCAAATAAAATACAATGTTTATTTTTTATTGTGTGTTTGAACTTTTTTTCAACTTGATTTATTCTTGTTTATATACGCTCTTTTTGAAATAAGTATACATAAAATCAGATAATTCTTCCCTTTGTTTTCTGAGTGCAGCAAGTAAATTATCACGTTCATTTTCAGGAGTAGTTGCGATACTTGATGTTTCATCTGTTGTTCTCAAGTTACAAACTGTACGATTGACACCATACTTGGCAATCATGTCTGTAAATTCCATTGTTCCAATCGTGCTTACAGCATTCACATTTGTACAATACTCGATGAGTTGTTGTAAATAAACAAGTTGTACTTCAATGTCGTTTTCGTTAGAAGCAGACTGTTGTACCTTGTCGATAAGTTCATATATACGTGCTTTTGTTGAAGGACTGTAAGTTTGAATGGTTTGTCTACCTCGAATGTCATCAATAAAAATTTGACGTACTCTTCGTTCGTTGGTTAAGAAATTAACAGGATCGTTCAAAAGACGAGCATCGTAGAGACTTAGATTTTTTAACCTGTTGTATTCTTGCATTAAGCCTGAAAGATCTGTGTACTGTGTTGGTGGAGGATTATTTGCGTTCGTACTCAAGTTAATAACATTGAACAAAACAAAGGTTGTGTGGGAAAAATCCAAACACATAGTTGTCTTGGAATTACATATCTTGCTCTTCATTTGGTCGACAATTACAGAAGAAGGAGCTTTAGTTGACTGCGAGGTAGAATCGTCCATTCCACCAAAACATTGGTTCATATATGGATTACACTGCATAGGCAAGCACATATCAACAAACGGAGGTGCACCGTGTGCCATATTCTTCATGAACCATGTCATAAACACACGTAATTCTAGCAAAGAATCATTGATGAAAACACCTTCTTTGACTCGATCTTTACATATCTGTTCTGCAATCTTTTTTCTTTCTATCATCGCTTTTTCATACTCTAAACTACCTTGCAATTGAATAATCAATGGCTTCTCTTTTGTTTTAGATATACGTAATAAATTCAGGTGATTTTGTAAGTCATCATTTTGTTCTCGTTCTGCTCGTTCTTTTCTAGCATCTCTCTCACCCCATGTTGGATCGATTGGTTGGTACTTGTATCCCGTTAATATATTCAAGATGGTTTTTGCATTATTAAAGTGAGGAGAACCAAAGAATTTTGCTGGAGTGACGGTCGTTAAAAACGTGATTGTGTTTTCAATTTGAGGTACGGTTAGTTTTTTACGAACATCTTCCCAATCTTGTGGTTCTAACATAGGCGTTTTCTTTGTGCTTGCTTTGCTTAACTCATTTTCATAAAACAATTTCCCATCTGAGGATTTCATATTAAGAAACTGGTTGATAACATCTTCGTTCAAGCAATCAAACTCATTTTCTACACCAGCAAAATCACACACAATCAAATAGGTAGACTGGCCTTTATCATTTGTACATTTGACAAATACCATAACATGACTTCTACTTGAAACTGGGTTGTTTGTTGTAGCTTTAATTAAACGTCTACCCTCCATCAAAGACACAATGTAATCTCCTACTGCTGTAGTCTTAGTGATACCATATGCTGACGCAGATTTTTCATCATTCAAACCATCAATCATCCAAGTTGCATTTGTATCACTGTACTTGAACCCTTGTGGTTGATATATATCATTTGGTTGTTGAGGTAAGATTTTCAGTTTACTTTTACCTTTGGATGTGCCAGGTTGTTCGTCTTGAGGAGTTGAAGATGAAGAAGCGGATTTAGATTTGTCATCTTTAGATGGTGTTGTTGATGCTTTTGTTGATGTTGTAAATGGTTTTGTAGCTTGATACAATGGTTTTCGTATTGTAGATTTTTCATCCTTAGTTTCTTGCTTGGTTTTTTGATCTTCTTCCTGTTTTATGTCAGCTTTTACATCATAAAACAACTCCACCATTGACACATCAATTTTGGTAAATATCTTGTCTGCACCAGCTTTGTTAATCAAATGAACTAAGACACCAGGTTCATTAATTGTACGTTTGTTTCTGATTGTTTTTAAATTAATAAGGGTACTTGTCTTGCCTGAACCACTAGCACCATATCCAATAATCACAACTGGTTTTAATCGTTGTAAACGTAGGAGTAACGTTTGAAAGTTTGGATCTTGTGCAATGTCCTTGTTAGTCTCGTGAGGTCTAAAAATCTTGGTAAATGGACCAAATACAAAATGATCAGTATATACAGGATGAAGGACTCGTTGTTTTTCATCTGTGATTTCTTTCTCTCCTTGTTTATCATAATATGGACCTTCATAGTTGCTATAATCAACTTGAAGCACTTGATCATTCACATCCATGTTCACCTTGAAACGTTTGTTGATAGCAATAGAATCTGAACGTATCTTAACGAATGTAAAAATTGCATTGTTCTTGTGGTATTCAGCTAGTTGTTTACGATGATGTTGAAATAATACATTTTCCATATCGATTCTATCCTGGTTCTTTTTGATGGTTTCTCGTACAATCCAACCTGCGAAGGAGTACAATGGTTCTGTTTCTTCTCTTTGTGCATCTGATTGGTTTTGTAATAAATTCATGGCTTCCACCAATGTAACTAACATTGTTTCTACATGAACAACAGGCTGTTCACCAGTGGAGTCTTTGCACACTTCTTGTAAAAATTTTACGTATCTGTCATCACCTATAATCTTGCGTAATGCATTGGTATGCTCTGCTGGAATGGTTCCTTTAGAACCAACAATCATACACACATCTTTTGCATTTGTTGTTGTAAGTAAGAATGGAACTTGTACATAGGAAAGAGCTTGAAAAATATATTTGTATTGATCATAGTATTGAACAAAAGACTTGTCCTTGTTTTGAAAGACAAGGTCGAAATCTTCTTGTGACAATGCAGCAAGTCGTAAACTCAATGGATTTCTTGTTAAGAGTCTTGTGACAGCCAGAGCAGATTTCAATATGGACAAGAATCGTTGTTCAGGTTGTGTTGGTATTGGTGCGGGTGTGTTTCTATTTACCATGCGGAAAATAGCAGGTAATTTGCTAACATCCTCGATAGTAGACTTGATATATAACTTGGAGTTTGTGTCTCTTGCTTCTTCCATGCTTTCGAATTCATTGTCTTCAATAGATGATTTTTGACTTGGTTCATACTTGTAGACATGATGTAGTTGAGCGAAGGCTTTTTCTAGTTTTTCTAGTTTGGTTTGGAGTTCAAGGATTTTATCTTCACACACTTGTTTTTGTTCTTGGAGTTTTTGCTGTTCCGATGTTAATTTTTGTGAATGTTCTGCTTCTAAACTACGTGCAAGTTGTTGATACTCTTTTCGTGCATTATCAAGTTCTAATTGAGACTCTTTTGTTTGTTTTTGTATTTCTTTCATGTGTGTTTCACGCAATTTAGTAAGTTCTTGTTCAAGTGTTGTATGTTGTTGTTGTTTTTGATTCAACTCTTGTTGATGCTTGGTTTGTGTATCGTCAAGTAATTGTTTGATTTCTTCATATTTGTCTTGTTCAGACTTGAGTGCTGTTTGATGTGATTTAGTTAAAGAATCCAGTTCTTGTCTGTGAGATGCTTGAAGAGATGCAAGTTCTTTTTCATGTTTTTCTGTTTGTTGTGATTGTGTTTGTTGGACATTTGTTGTGCAAGTTGATTCATATGCTTGTAATTCTTGTTTATGGTCTTCCTTCAAACGTTGAACTTGTGCTTCATAATCGGTTGTTTGTTTTGTTAATGCTTCTTCGTGTGTTTTCTTGATTGTTTCTTGTTGTTGTTCAAGAGTTTGTAGTAGTTCTTGTTTTACCTTTATTTGTTCTTGACATAATTGTTTTTCTTCTTGTAATTCTTTCACGTACTTGTTAATCTCTACTTGTTTTACATCCAGGTCTTGATTGCATCTAGTTTGTTGTTCCTTGAGTTGCTGTTCATATTGTGTGTTGAGTGTTTGCTTTTGTTCGTTGAGTTGTTGTTCATATTGTTGTAGCTGAGCAGAAAGTTCTTCTGCATGTTGCTTTTTAAGTTCATTGATTGCAGTTTCAGTTTGAACTTTTGTGGTTTGAATGGTCGTGTTAAGTTCTTCAATTTGAGTCAACAACTTTGTGTTTTCTGCGAGGGTTACATTCAGTTGGGTTTTATTCTCGTTGGATTCCTTGGAAATGGTACCTTCTTGTTCTGTAAGTGTTTGAACTTGTTGTGTCAATGTTACTAATTGACTGCTTAAATCTTGGTTTTTTTGCTGCAAAGCCGTAAGCTCAGAATTACAATCCTTGAGTTGTTGGATTTGTGTGTCAGAAACTTCTTTTTGAGCTTGTTTGTCAGTTGCCATTTGTGTCACAAGTTCCGTATGTTTTGTTTGAATGGATTGTAATTTATTAGAACAGTCCTCTGATTCTTTACGTATCCTTGCATACCTCTGTTTGAGCTCACGGAGAAAATCGGAGACTTGTTGATGACTAGTAAGTAACGATTGTTTTTCTTCTTGTGACAATTCGTTCAAGAGGTTGTCTTGTTGTTGTTTTGCATTTTGAACTTGTGTTGACATTGCACGGATTTGATTTGTTAATGCAACGATGTTTTCAAGGAGTTCCTTTTTATTATCCAAGTTGGTTGAACCATATTGAAGTTGTTTTTTCAATTGTTCGATGGTTTCAAGTTTTTGTTGCATTTCTTCCTCTTGTTGTTTGAGGTCAACAGTTCCGTTCATTGCGCTTTCACTTGAATCATGAAGTTGCGCTTTAATTTTGTTGATGTTGCTTTCGACTTCGCTAAAGAGTTCGTCTAAGATAACTTTTGTAGGTATGTCATCAGAAATAATGCCGTTCAACACATCCTGAGGATAACATGCACATACATAATCTTGGTCTTGTCCCAAATTATATTCGACGATGATACGATCGTCGTCTTTCTCTCCAAAAAGGTTTGTTCGACTAGCCGATACAACACGGTCTTTAGGTGTATCGTTAATAATATCAAGTAATGTTTGAATATTATCCATCCAGTATTTATTTATTAGTAAGTACAGGTTTTATAATAATATTTAAGGATTTTTTTCAGAAAAAAATAAATCAAATACGTCTTCAAACGACGTGATACTGTTTTAAGATGTTGGTACTTGGTGTTGTCTTGGGAATTGCTGCAACCATCATTACAAATATTGGTAATATTCAACAGAAGTATGCCTTCAAACATGAGATCAAAGAAGAAGAAAACGGTGTATATTATAAAAACAAGCGTTGGTTATTTGGGTTTGGTTTAACTATTGTTGGAAGCATATGTGACCTAGTTGCTTTAGCGAATGCGGCTCAATCCTTGATTGGTCCACTCGTTGCATTTGGACTAGTGTCAAACATCATCTTTGCAAAATGGAAACTTGAAGAACAAATCAACAGAAACCACGTATTCGCAACCGTGTTGATTATCGTTGGTTCAACGTTGTCCGTGATATTCGGAAATCATGCTTCACATACCTATACACAATCTGAATTACAACAATACTTTATTCAACCTATGTTTCTCCTGTATTTTTGTATATGTTTTGTTACGCTTGCGTATTTGTACACACAAATTCTCAAGATGAATGCTTGTTATGAAAGCATAGAAACATCGTTGCAACAAATCGAAGCATACGTCAAGTATTTACCGTATCAAACGATTCATCCTATCTTGGTGTGTTGTGTGTCGGGGTTTGTAGGAGGTTACTCGATCTTGTTTGGCAAGATCACATCCGAGTTGGTGTCGTCCTCGTTTGTGCTTGGAGCTGTGCAAATCTTCGATGTATTCGCGTTTGGTTGTATTTGTATGCTTGCAATTACGGTTGTGTTTCAACAAAAGACATTGGCAATGGCATTGAAGTATTTTGACATTGCGTTTGTGATGCCTGTGTTTCAGTGTTTTTTCATCTTGTCATCTATACTTGGCGGAGCATTTTATTTCAAGGAGTTTTCGTCGATGAGTGTTATTGACCTGATTTTGTTCTTGATTGGTTCATGGATTACTTTAGTTGGTGTGTTTATCCTTTCGTTGCAATCCAAGACACCAATCAAGGTTATTTACGGTAGTGAAAGTCGTGAACATTGTGACGCCCATTTGAACGAAGAAGAAAATGCTGTTGAGATGTGTATGTAAAACATCATATTTCCAACTTGTATTGTTAGTTGTTACCCTTAATAAACAATTTATTTTTATATATGTATGTTTTTATGTTTTGTTGAAAATATTTTGGAACAAAATAAACATTCATATTACTCGCTTAAAAATACACAAAGCAAAAAGAATAAAACCAACCTATACTTACGTATATATTACATGGACGATTTGATTCAACAATTTGCCTCTGGAAGTATTCATTCCAACGATCAAACCAAGTTTGTACAAAACATTTACTTTGTGTGTATTTACCCCATTGAACAAGCACTTTTACACTTTAAAGGTACCTTAACACGAGCGCAATTGCAACAAGAATATGGCAAGTATTGTGAACCATTCACTCTCGAACGAGAGTACCATCGTATTGATGTTGAACCTATGATGTCTGAACAAGAGTACCACGTGACAGATCATAGGAATCATCGAGAGTATAAAGTAAGTGTGAAAGACGGTGTATGTACATATGAACCATACCATTTGAACGATTGGTTGCAGGACAAAACCAGGTCACAGTCCTATTGTATTACAGTTCGTGAAGAAGGACAATACTTTTCTCCTATATAAAGGAAAGCAAGAAGGAAGGGAAGTAGAGACAGTCTTAATTTTAATTTTAAGGGTTGGTAAAAAATACTTGAAAGATGAATCAACAAGCAAGTGATAATACAACTGTGCAGCATAGTATTACTGTCAACCAACCTGACGGAACGTCAATAGAAATACCGCTTCCTATGTTTTATGTAAAGCCACCTGGACCCATGTTTACAGATTCGTCTTTATGCCCTGGACGTATGATGGTCATGCAAGAGAACGGCATACCACATGTATTACCACCATTTATTACATTAACCAAAGAGAATGAAGACAAAGAGAACAAAGACGAAGAAGAATAGGAAAGTAGCAAAAAATGAAGAAAAGTAAGAAGTAAATTCACAACTTATTAAAGCAACAACAACACCTTGTATAATAAAAATTTATGTTTTATTCAACTTGAAAACTAAGTTCATTCGCTAACACTTTACTTAAATAAATAAAAAACAAATCAATTCATACATCAACATCAATCCACATTTGGTCTTCATTGATTTTGTACTCTGAGTTTAAGCATAAATAAAATTCATCACTTGGTTGATAGTTACTTGGTTGGTTTTTATCAATACAAAAATGAACACTTAAAAAACAGTTGGGATGTGTGTTTTTGAACTCGTTCCTAAGTTGATTTACTTTGAATAATGCATCTTCTTTACATAAAGGATTATCGAATGTTTCAAAATATTCTTGTGTTCTTGTATCAACTTCATCTTCATCGAAGTTGTTTTGAATGCTCATCAACAAAATTTTATGTACATTGTAATCAATACCATTAGTTGAATACGACATCTTAACTTTTGATTAGTAACAAACAATTTATGGTTGAATTGACTTGGCTTTAAACCCTGAAAACACCTACAATTGAGCTCATCTATAATTGAGCTATATAACGAGTTGCCGTTTGGAATTCTTGTTCATCTACTTGCAATGAATTATCAACCGTTTGTTGAGCAACACAATTAGACAAACGATTTCGTATGTTTTCATCATACCGTCCATGCACAATTTTGACCTTGGATAAAAAAGAATCCATCTCTTGCACAGTAGGTGGATGAATGGTTCCATACTCTTGAGACATGACATAAAAATACAAAGAGGATTTTATGTTGAATGATGGATCTTGTTTTTGCACTACTTCGTTGACGTAGAAATCATACATACAATACCCATACTGAAACGTTAGAAACATACGAAATGAATGAATATTACAACATGATTGTAAGGTAGAAAGATGAGAATATTTGTTCAACCACATAAGACCGCAAAATTCACGACGAATCTTTTCCACTGATGGTTTTTCTGGAGTAAGAAATACTTCATGATTACCAAGATGCATTTGACCCAATGCTTTGATATTTAATTCTTTACACTTGTCATCAATAAAGTGTTTTGGTACTGTGACTTTAGCTTCTGTATCATTGAGATGAATGTACGATTCTGTTAATTCTTGAATGTTAAAGATACAATCTAACGCTACCATATGATCAAGTGTAT
>Ga0214923_10003502_pt1 | contig 19671 bp, 20 predicted proteins | sample LL1510_MetaG_FD_177993 | JGI IMG/M metagenome (GOLD analysis project Ga0214923, IMG submission 177993) | Freshwater microbial communities from Lake Lanier, Atlanta, Georgia, United States - LL-1510 | ecosystem: Environmental > Aquatic > Freshwater > Lake | place: USA: Georgia | collected...
ACCTAAACCAGCACCAGCACCAGCACCAGCACCAGCACCAGCTCCAGCACCAGCACCAGAACCAAGAATTAAAGGATCATTACGTAAAGCAATAGAATCATATGCAGCTGTTAATCCAGATGAAAGATTAGATACACAAAAAGCATTTAATGATATTTCTCTTGCTTTGAGAATAAAACCAACTGAAGACGAATACATGAACGCTTTAGCTAGAATTAAACCAAAAACAAAATCTGCTAAACAGGCAAGAGATGTTGCAAAGGCTCAACAACAAGCAATTGCTGAAAAAAAATATAGGGATTTTAGAAGAGCATTTAGATTAGGAAAAGATGAGGATGATTTAGAATAAATATATAATTATAAAATAATATAATCTAAATATATATTATATTATTTAATGTCAGTTCCAAATGTTTTAGATGAAAAAATATTAGATAAACAAAACAATTATTTATATTCTGTTTTAAAATATAAAAATAATATTCCGCGAGTTGTCGGTACATCTTCATTATTAAGTCAAAATTATCCTGCAGATATTGACATGATATGTGTTATAGATATTAAGCCAAAAGGATTTAATGAAGTTCAAAGACAATTTAAAAAAATATTTGATAGAATTTCAAAGACACCTAATCTTTTTTTTATTGAATTTAAATTGCAAAATGTAGAGCCTGATGATAAATTTAAATTTTATAAACTTGATGATGTTAATGGTTCATTCTTTAAAGATCATTATAATGCTGATAAAATTGATATATGTAAAATAGATTTATTACAATTTAATGGTGGAAATTTTCAGGAAGTTAGTTGTATATACTTTTTTGAGAAAATTGAAGATACAAAAGAAGATTATAATGTATTTTATGGTAGTGATTTAATTAAAGATCAAATAGAAAAATATGACGAAGGTAAATATTATAAATCATTAAAGAGATTTATGGTAGCCTCTAAATTACAATCTCCACCTAATCTTAATGTTATTATTGGAATCTCTAACTTTTTTAATAGTTATGTTGGGAAAGTATACCAGCTCGCTAATTATCTTATGGCATGTAAAATATACATAGATAATTTCGGTATTGATGATAGAGTTAGAATGTTTTTGAGTAATATAGGTCTTAAAGATTTAGATCCAAATAAGATAGATGATATAGTTGCTGATTATGAAAATTTATATAATGGTGAAGCATTGAAGTTTTATAAGCATTTTGAAATTCCGGTCGGTAAGGCAATGAAATTTCAGAGGAAACGATTTAAGAAGTTTGAAGGGTCGGGGGTATTTTCTGATGTCATTGAAAGAATGTTTTTATAAAAATAATATAATCTAATTCTATATATACGAATGGCATTTAACATCCAAGAGAGGGGAAGAGTAATATGTAAGATTAAAGGAGGTGATAATAATAATGAACTTGTATATCTAGATTCTAATTATCGAAAAGGAGTTACAGATAAAGAAAAAGGATTAAAGAAAATTAATTATTTTGATAAACTTATATTATCAGCTAATTGTACTTTTGAGCAATATCCAGACATTACTAGAGAAAGAGATGTAGGGCTAATAGTTGGTGCAAGTGGTTCTGGTAAAAGTTACTATGTAAATCAATATATTAAAAATTATAGAAAAGCATATAAGAAACGTCCTATTTATTTTTTTAGTGTCTTAGGTGAAGATAAATCAATAGATGAAAAAGTAGTAAAACGAGTGGCTTTAAATGACACTTGGATAAGTGAACCATTAACTATTGATGATGTAAAAGACTCTCTTCTAGTGTTTGACGATGTGGAGATGATAAAAGATAAAGGAATAAAAGAACAGGTATTCAAATTTATAAATGAATGTTTAACAACCGGACGACATACTAATACATCAGTGTTTTTAATTGTACATTATCCAAATAAGCCCTATATTCGCGATATGTTAAATGAATGCCATACATTTACATACTTTCCAAGAGGATCTAATCGGGCTACTAACTATGTTTTAGAGTCATATATTGGAATAGATAGTAAAGAGATAAAATATATAAAAACTTTAGATACCAGATGGGCGACTGTATATAAACAGTTTCCTAATTGTGTAATGACTGAGAGAGATTTGTTTATGCTTGCAAATTTAGATGTTTAAGATTATTTTTTTGAAATAATATAAAAAAAATATATTTTATATTATTATAATATATAATGGAAGCAGATATTATACAAAAACTAAAAGATAAAAAGTTAAGTGAAAAAAGTATAAAACTTTATTTATCGATACTAAAAAACTTAAATGATAAGAGAGAAATTGTCAACTTTAAATATCTTGAGAATCCAAAAAAGATATTAGATAAGATAAAAGGATACAAAATAACTACTCAAAGAAATGTTATTATTGCTATAGTGTCTGTTCTTAAGAATCTTGGCAACGATTTATATAAGAAATATTATGATCTCATGATTGATATGAATAAGAAGATAGAAGATGGTGCAAAAGAGAATAAGAAGACTGAAACCCAAGATAAGAACTGGATTAAATGGGATGAAGTGAAGGCTAAATTTGATGAATTGAAAAAATTAAATAAATTTCCTAAAAATATATCTGAAAGTCAATATGACAACTTATTAGATACTACAATTTTAGGATTATACGTTTTATCACCTCCAAGACGAAATAAAGATTACATCATGATGAAGGTAAGTAAAGATGGTAAGGGATTAGATGATAAATATAATTGGTTAAACATGAAGAATAAACAATTTATATTTAATAATTATAAGACTGAAAAGACATATGGGCAACAAATTATAGATGTCCCTGCTGAATTAATTGATATTATCAAGAAGTATCTAAAATATAAGAAAGATGGTGGAGAATTTTTACTAGTTAAATTTAATGGTGATAGATTAGTTAGTGATAATAGTTTAACAAGACGACTTAATAAAATATTTGGTAAAAAAATATCTAGTAGTATGTTAAGACATATTTATTTGTCTGATAAATATAAAGATGTTAAAGATGAAATGAAGGATGATGCAAACAAAATGGCTCATTCTGTATCACAACAAAAAGATTACATTAAAAGAGATTAAAAAATAAATATTATATAATATAAATATATATATGAGTTCGATAAATTCAAATAGTGGACATTATGATAATCTCAATAGTTCTACAGTTCCTATTCTAGAAGGTGAATCATTTATAGGTAGATATAGTAGTTGTTTAAACTTTGCATTAATTGAAATTTCTGTAAATTGTGATTCTACATATGATCTTAGTTTAGTCTTTTCTCCAGATGGAGTCAGTGACGAATTCACACAAACTTATTCAAATGATATTGTATCTGCCGATACATTATTTTATAGATTTGAACCTAAAATGAGATATTATAAAGTTGTATTATTTAATAAAGATAATATTAATCAAACATCATTAAGTCTTCAATGTCTTTTAAAATCTACTAATATTTATCAACAAGATTCTGTTGGTCTTGTAACTATTGCTGGACCTCTAAATCAAAATGGTAGTGTCTTTGTTGGTGGTAGTTTTGATATTAGTGGTCAAGTTGTTGATATTAGTGGACAAGTTGTTGATATTAGTGGACAAGTTGTTGATATTAGTGGTCAAGTTGTTGATATTAGTGGTCAGACAGTTCTTGTTGATATTAGTGGACAAGTTGTTGATATTAGTGGACAAGTTGTTGATATTAGTGGTCAAGTTGTTGATATTAGTGGACAAGTTGTTGACATAAGTGGACAGACAGTTGTTGTTGACATAAGTGGACAATCTGTAGTTGTTTCTGGATCTGTATCAACCGATGTTTTTTCACTATTAAACAATCAACGCTTAACTGCTCATGTATGGCAAGGTGTACAAGTAGCGCAAAATGAAACAAGCTCAGCGATTACTCCTTCTTTATCTAGTTATTGTAATACAGTTCTATCATGTTATGGTTCATCTACTGAAGATGCTGTTATTGCTGTGCAGTTCTCAAATGACGCTACTACATTTTACACAACACAATATCAATATACATTATCTGCCGGTGACTTTGGATTCTCAATACCTTGCTCAGCATCATCTATTCGTCTGAAATTATTATCAGCTACAACAACCACTTTGATTGCTTTTATTGATATCTGCTAATTTTTTAATAAATATATGTATTAAAAAATTTTATTTTCCTTAAATAGGTTTGTAAATACTTAAGGAGATGGTTGTAATTCATCAACGATGACGCTATAATAATCTGTTGTATCGGTTGAAATAGTTCCAGCAGATATCTCAGCAATTATTTTAAATGATAGAGTATAATCACCAGTCATCACCCAATCAAAATTTATAGGATAACTATGATGCCCATTTCTAGAAAATGACTGTATAAATGTTTGAAGTACTGTTTCTGTCCCAGCTTCTATTTGAATTAATCTAAATGTAATATTTGGACTTGCATTTGATATTGAGAAATTAAATAGACATTTGAATAACATTCTTAGATTTGGAACTATATTACCTTGTCCTAATCTTTCAAATAAAGTTATAGGAATTGTATTATTTCCTGTTTTTGATGTTTGAGCACCATTTTCATATAATACATTCCAATAACTATTATATCCACCTGCTGGTGTCCATATTAATCCTTGTGCTCCATTGCTAGTTAATACATTATTAACTCCACCATCATCTCCACCATAAGTATCACCAGAATAACTAGGATTATTAGCACCTATAATCAATCTACCTTCATTATTTAATATTAATGCTTTTGTTCCATTATAATATGTTAATATAATATTATTATTTTGTGCTTGATTTTCACTATTTCCAGCATTTGGTGTTATAACTATAGATGATGATTGTGATGATAAACCTAATGCATTTGGCATTGTTCCAAATTGATCATATTGAACTGTTGAATTAGAACTGAACATATCTAAACCACCATAAAAAGCGTAATCTGAACCTAAATCATTTGTAATTAATAGATGTGTTGAACTACCATCAGATGAGTTCTTATTTTGTGCTAGAATACCTGTAAAAAATTCATTATCATTATTTGCTGTTTCAATACCTATAGGACTTGCTGATGTATATGATAAATCATTGCCTACTGATATGATACCTGTATTTGATTTATGTTTAAAATCTGGATTACCAGATATGTCATAACCACTTGGTGAATATAAAACAGCATTATTTGATACATCAATTGATAGATTTACTAAACCGAGATACAAACCATCGGTTTTATTTGATAATCCGACATTTCCAATATTCATTATATTATAATATAAGATAATAATATATTTATTATGGATTTAGAATATATAAATCTAATTATTAGTCTAATTGCTTTATTATCATCATTTATAGGGCATTTGAGACATTCTAGATGTTGTTATGGACTTATTGATATCGACATGAAAACATCAAAGCCATCTACACCGACTGAAGAGAAGCAATTGTTATTAAATACAGAAAATTCACCATCAATAATGAAATCTTCTGACCCTATACTAATACCTGAAAAGAAACCAATATTTACTAGACAAAATTATTTATAATATCATATAATATATCATGACTGTCATCAAATGTGTATGTGGAATATCCTATAATGAAAGTAATAAAAGACATATAACAAGCAAATTACACAAAGAACGCTTGGATAAAAAGAATACTGATGATAGAATTAATAAAGTTGTTGATTTTATTAAAAATAATTCTCAAATGTTTAAAAAAGACACTAAGGATATTAAAAATATATTAGTTGATAAAAAAATTATTGATAAAGATGATCTTATATTAATCACTACAATAGATACTAATGATGTATTTAGTTCTGATGATAGCTCTGATGATTCTTGTGCAGACTCTGACAAAACTTATGAACCTTCTGATGATGAAGAAGGAGACGTTGAAAATGGTTAAAATATCTATACACCTATAAAAAGTAATAAGCATACAAAGATGTATAATGGTTGATGGTGTATACTATGTTTCAAATTCTTATATAAAATATATTATATTTCTTATGATTTTATCTATAAATATTGTCTATTTTCTATTATATATTAATTTATAATATACTATACACCCTACACCAATATATATATATTTATTAGACATATATACTTTTTAATGGGTGTATAGTAGGGTAAAAGGTGTATAGTCTATTTATAGATTTCTTAAAGATTATTAAGTAAAAATTACAAAAATATATAAAAAGTATAAATTATTTAAGAAAATATTTCCTAAATATAATATATATAAATGGAACCTGTTAAAATAGCTCTTACTTTATCTCCCTATAAATCGGCACTTGATGGAATAGTATGCATAGATAGAATAAATGAAGATTTATTAGATAAACTATTAAATTCAACTTTAATAGAAGACAGTGAAGAATGGAATGAAACTAATATATTAAATAAAATGAAATTAGGAATTAAAAATAAACTATTAAGAATAACTTATAAAAAGACAAGAGGAATGACATTTGGAAGAGTTTCTCCATTAAATGGAATATCTTTGTCACAAACAAGAAGACAAATAAGACACACAATTTGCAAATGGATAAATACAAAGACTAACTTATATGATGAATATTATTATGATATCGATATACAAAATTGTCATTATGTACTATTAAATCAAATATGTAAGTCAAATAATAAAGATTGTGATAAAATTGATGAATATGTAACTAATAGAGATAAAATAGTATCAAAAGTAACAAAAGAATGGAATACGACAAAAGAACAAACAAAAAACTTATTCATAAGACTAATATATGGTGGTAGTGTTAATAAATTCATAACAGATAACAAATTAAAAGTAGATAAGACAACTAAATTATATAAATATTTAAATGAATTACATACACAGATTAGTAATATAAAGTCAGAAATTATAAGTATAAATAAAGATTTATGTTTAGAAGTAGAAAAGAATAAAATATTAAAAGAACAAGATGATTATGATTACGAGTCATCATGTATGTCATATTATCTTCAAGAATATGAATGTAGAATACTTGAGAATATATACTTATATTGTAAAGTAAATAAGATAATAAAGAATAATATATGTTCATTATGTTCAGATGGTATAATGATACCTAGAGAGAATGTAAAAGATTTAAATGAATTGATTAAAAATTTAGAAGAAAATATAAAAGATAATATTGGTTTCAATGTTAAATTAGTACATAAAGAAATGAATGAAGATTTAATAGATTTATTAGATGATGCACAATTAAAGAAGGATATAGATCCTAATTCATATGAATATAAGAAAGAAGAATTTGAGAAGAATAACTTTAAATTAATGAATCCCGTAATGTTTGCAACTATAAAAGATGATGGAGAATTAATATTAAATAATAAGACAGATTTTGTAACTAAATATCAAAATATTTTATATATAAAAAAAGATAAAGAAGAATCATTCATATCAAAATGGTTAACAGATCCAAATATGAAAACATATAATTATATAGACTTTTTACCTATTCAAGAAGTTCCTGATGGTGTATATAATACATTTAAAGGTTTTGAAGTATCAAAATTAGAATCTAATAATACAGATATAAAAGAATCATTAATATATAAACACTTACAAAATTTATGTGGTAATGATGAAGCAGTATTTAATTATGTATTAATGGTATTATCTCGTAAAGTAAAGAATCCCTCTAAATTAACAAATACAGCTTTAATATTTAAATCATCTCAAGGAGCAGGGAAAGATACATTCTTTAATTGGTTTGGTAATGACATTTTAGGAAGTGAGTATTATTTTAATGATACTAATCCTCAGTTATTATTTGGACACTTTAATCCTGATATGGCTAATAAGATTATATGTGTAATAAATGAAACATCGTATAAAGAAACATTAGAACTAGTAGAGAAGATAAAAGGAGCGATAACATCACCAACTAATCAAATAAATCAAAAAGGAACAAAGATATACAAAAATAAAAATCATATAACATATATATTTTTTACTAACAATGATAATCCTATAAAGATAGATGTTAATGATCGTAGATATTTAGCAATAAAATGTAATGATGATATATGTAACAATAATGAATATTTTACAAAATTAATAGAAGAGATGAAATCAAAAAAATATAATAAAGCATTTTATGATTTTCTGATATCTTTAGAAAGTGATGATTATGATTTCACAAATAACAGACCTGAAACAGAATTCAATAAAGACTTAAAAGAGAACAATATACCAATTATAGCAACATTTTTAGAATATTTAATATTTAAGAAAGATAATAAAGAAGAGGAATTATTTAAGGCTCAGACATTTTACAATTTATATTCAGACTATTTAGAAGCTAATAGAATAAAAATAGAAGTATCAAATACATTATTTGCAATACAATTAAAAAAATATAAATCAATTGAAAAAAAAAGAACGAAGATAGGAAATAAATATGGATGGAACTATAAAGAATTAGAAGATGAACTAATTAAATATAAGTATATGGAACCAATACCAGAAGAAGAACGCTCGGCTAAAAGCCTTCGCGCAGGCTTGCCAAAGACAAGCGAACCTAAAAAAAAAAATAAAAAAAGAATTATTTAATATAAAAACATTTAAAAATAAATTATTATATAATAGTATATTATATAATAATGGAAACTGAAACTAAAAAGAAATATGATCAAAATAAATATAATAAAAATTTCATGGCTAAACAAAAAGATAAAAAATATAAATGTGAAGTATGTGATAAAGAATATACATATTATAGTAAATCTAAACATCTAATTTCTGCATATCATAAATTAGCAGATAAATTTAAATCTAACTCTACGGTGGTTGTTGAGAAATAAATAATAAAATTACTTAAATATATTTTTGAGTAAAAATTACTTAAAGAAATATTAATATATATAATTATAATAAAATGGTTCAAAAAATAGTATATATTTATGGAGTTCCCTACATTGTAAAATCAGAAACTAAATGCTTTGTGAATTTACAGGAATGTGAAGAGACATATATAGCAGTATTAGATCATAGTAAAGTTAGAGTAATGATGCTCGAACCATTAGATAAAATAACTAAAATGAAAAAAGAGAAGATAGATAATATAAAAGGTATTAGTTTAGAATTAAATATAAATACAGAATATATAATTTATAATTCATCAGCAACACCTAAGAAATTAGATCATGATACAGAAATAAATCAATTAATATTAGATTGTTTAAATAATCCAAATTATGAAAGATTATTTCAATTTTGGGATTTTATTAAAATGAAACAATCTAGTGAATATCTAGAAGATAAAGAAGAAAGAGATGAATTAAAAAGATATATGGAAGATTTTAAACCATATGTATCAGAAATCTTTAAGATTACAAATTTCAAATTATAATTTTATATTATATTAAATATATAATATAAATCTATTCAATCAAATGAATCTTAATATCAAATCGTTTCTCTGTATCATTTATAGATGCTTTTAAACTTGGTAAATTCCATAATATCCACCTACTCCAAAATCCGGCAGTTTCCGGATCATTCCAATCTTCTCCCATTCCACTATGTCTTTTTATATATCTTTCTTTTCTTTTTTTATCTTTATGAATAGTAAAATCACTCATACCTTTAGCTCCAAAATTAATCGTCTTGACCCTTTTAGTTTTTGGATTAATATATGAAACCATCCACTTCTTAGTCTTTTTATCTGATGGTTCTAAATAGAACTCTAACATATATTATATATCTATATTTTATAATTCTGACCATTTAATTCTTTCTCCTTTATTCTTCTTCTTAATTGCCTTTCTAATCTCCTTTTCTGTTAGATCGTATGCAAGGGGCATCGGTGTCAATTTGTTGGCTTTATATTTTGGTCTGCACACAGTCTTATCTTTTTGTCCTTTATATTTTTGACCACATGGTAATTCAATATCCATATCAATCAACGCGTTTAAGTTGAGCCATTCCTCTAATTTATTCCATCTTAATAAATCTTTAGTCTTCTTAGGTGACTTTTCTGTCATGTTATATTTACCCATTAACATCGATCGATATGCCGATGGCTTCATTTTCAGAACTGCTTCTTTTTCTTTTTTACTCATTATATAATATAAATATATATTATATGATAAATCTATTCAATAGATGTCTAACTAATTCTGGTGGTATAACTATACGATCTTTTTTAGGACCAATAGTAATAAAATCAATATGTTTTTCATGTGGACAATCATTACATTTTTTTATATCTAAACCATTTTTAATATTATGAAAAAAATCTGTTTCTTTTCTTCTTTCATCACCATATAAACAATATAATGTTGTTTCTCTTGATAATTTTTGCATTTTTTTGTCTAATCTCATCATTGCTCTAGGATTTTCAATTATAAATTTTAATTTAGGATTTAATTTTTTAAAATAATTAATAATACGTAATGTTTTATGTAAAATTTTAGTGCCTTCTTTTGCTTTATCACTAATAGGTATTCCTGTTTTAGTATCTCTATGTTTATGAATAAACGCTAACTTAGAAAATGTATTACATGGAGGACTAGCCCATATATAATCAGGTATATAATTATTATCTTTAGAATATGTTTTATAATCCCATTTAAGAATATCAGAATTAATATCAGGATTAAATTTTTTATCAAAATCTAAACTTAAAACATCCCAATTTAATTCTTTAGCAACTTTACCAACAGACCCCGTCCCTTTAAATAATTCTAATAATTTTACCATTATATAATATAAGTATATATTATATGATAAATAGATTATTATTACTTGGTTGTGGAACTATCCAAAGATCATTAATTGAGTTATTACATAAAAAGAAACACCCACTATTAAAAACAAAAGAAATTATAATTCTATGTCCAGAAGATATTCCAGAATATATTTATAAAATTATACCTAAATTAATCCACTGCAAAAAGCATATTACAGAAGATAATCAAGATGAGATATTAAATGAATTAATGAATGATAAAACATTATGCGTTGATTTAACAGTTGATACGGATTCTATTAAGATTATAAATATAGCTAGAAAGAATAAGTGTTTGTATATTAATACCTCGATTGAAGAATATAAAAAAGATGAAATACGAAATCCAGAGAAAAGAACATTATATTATCAGAATATTCAATTAGAAAAATCAATCAAAAAAGTTAAATCTAAAATATCAATTGTAGAAAGTGGAGGGGCTAATCCTGGGGCTATCTCTAATTTAACGATGGAAGCAATATATCAATATTGTAAAGATCATAAACCAAATTTATTAAAATATATTAAACAAAATAAATGGGCATATGTTGCATCTAAAACCGTTAAAATGATTCATTGTGCAGAAAAAGATACACAAGAAACTCATTATAAACCGACAAAGAGTTGTATGCATAATACTTGGTCACCTGCTGGTCTAATTTCTGAAGCTTTATCACCATCATTTATAGCATCACCAGTTCAACCATCGCCAGAATATCATAAATCAAAATATAATCCCCACATGTATATAAATCCAGATAAGCATTCTATGGATTGTTTTACAGAATCATATATAATTACACCAGATGATAAAGTAGAAAAGATTAAAGGTAGAATGATAACACATAATGAAGTTATATCAATGTCAGATTTATTTTCAACTAAGAATTATACTCCAATTATAACTTATGTATATGATTCCTGTCCTATATCTCAGAAATGTTTAGAGTTAATGAAAAAGAATAATTATAAAGAACCTACTAAGCACATTCCATTATATCAAGAAGATATTATAAATAAAGATGGTTATGACTCTCTCGGGGCTTGTGTCTTTTTTAATGATGGTAGAGTATATTGGTGTGGTTCAGTATTAACAAATAAACAGACAATGAAATTATTAAATAAAAAATGTCATTCTAATTGTACACAATTACAAGTATCTATATCAGTATTAGCATTTATAGAATATTTATTAAAACATAAGAATGAAGGAGTATTAACATCAGAAGACCTACCATATAAAAAGATTATTGAGTATTGCAAGCCATTCTGGGGCAAATATGTTTGTAGAGAAATAAAAATATAATATAATAATATATAATGGTAAATTTAGAAGATCTAACCAAACCACAATTAATACAGATTATAAAAACATATAATAAAGAATTAAAGATAGCATTTACAAATAGAACTAAACAGGAATTAATAGATATCATAAAATCTTTTATGAATGTATATGAAGGATATATAGAAACAAAACCAAAAAAGATAGTTACGGAAAAACCAAAACTGAAAAAAGTAAAAGATCCATTAAAAGAATTAATAGGACAAAGAGGGGCATTAAGAGGAGAGATAGAAAAATATAAATCAGAATTAGAGGACATGAATGAAGAATTAAAATATGATTTAAAATTGAAAAAAGATAAATCATTTGTAGATAATTATAAACAAAAAATAAAAGATGTAAATAAATTAATATTAATGTTAAAAGAAGTAAATAAACAGATATCTAAATTAGAAGAAAAACAAAAAGTAAAAGAAGATATAATAGAAAGAATAAAAAGAGATGAAGAAAGATATAAAAAAGAAGATGAAAAACATCAAGAAATGTTAAAACTAATTGAGAAGACAGATAAGTTAGTTAAACAGAAACCTAAAGAACAACCTAAAAAGAAAGAAGATATAGAAAAATATACAGTAATAGATAATCAACTAAAAAAACCAGAAGTTATACAATTAAAATTTAAAAATTTAATAAAATTTAAGGATGTTAAAGTTGATAATAAATCATCATTATCAGAACATATAATCGAAGCTAATATTAATGAAATTAAACAGCATATTGCACATATCACAACATTTTTAGATAAAAAATTATTAACTATAAGATATATTAGAACAGAGGATAAATTTAGAGGAAAAGGATATACAGAAAAAAGTTTCTTATTATTGTGGGCATATATGACTTATAAAAAATATTTTGATAATATTCATATAATTAGACTGGAGTATGCTTCATCTGTTCCTACATGGACAACATATAATCGTATGATTAATGAAGTGGGATTTTATAATCCATTACTTGATATATTAAATAAAAATATAGATAATGATAAAAAATATTTAATACATTATTATTTATTAAATAATAGTTTATTTAAAAAAGGAAGTATCGGTGAATTACATTTCGCTAGAAAAGATAGTGATGAATATAAAAAAATTAAAAATGAATATGAGAATACTTTTAAAAATATATTAGATAATAATTTATTTGTAAATACTGGTTCTTTAGTTAATAAATATAAATTATATGGTGAACCATATTTCGCAAATAAAAATGTTGATTATGAGAAAATTGGTAAAGATTTACAACAACTGTTTAAGAAAGAAGAACCAAAAGAACAACCTAAAAATCTAAAAAAAGAATTAAAAGAATTATTAAAGAAAGCAAAACAACAAGATAAAAAAGATATTAAACAAAAGAAAGAATTTGAGGAAACAGAAAAGAAATTTAAAGAAGCATCGAAACCAAAACCAAAACCAAAACCAAAAGCTATATTAAAAGAATTACAAATATATAAGCAATCACAGCCACAACGACAACAAAATAAAGGTAAACTTGAAGTATCAGTTAATAAAAGCGGTAATAGAATTATTATAAATGGAGAAGAATATACAAAACAACTTGCAAGAGAAATATTAGCTAAATATGTGGATTTCCCCCCTAAAATATTTAAAAAAACAAATAAAGAAATAGTAGATTATTTTAATCTTAATTATGATGATAAATACATTGAAATGTCGGAAGATCAAAAAAAAGTTTATGAATTTTTTAGGACTATATTTTTACAATTAGAATATTTAGATCAAATAAATGAAGAATATGAAAAATTAGAAGAAGAAGATGATGAAATAATAGATGTTATTAATAAATTAGAAGAAACATTACCAAAAGAACTTAAATTTAATTTACAAGATATAAAAAAATTAATAATAGAATATGACATAAAATCTCCATTAATAATAATAATATTAAACGGATTATTAGTAGATTCAAAATCAGATACATCAATAATAAATGATAAATTAATAAAAGATATTGAAAAAATAACAAAATATAATGAAGATATATTAAAAAAATTTAGTAAAACAGACATGCTATCAAAATTAATGGATGGTATTTTTATATTTAATGAATTAATACAAGATTTAGAAGATAGAGGTGATGATGATTATATTGATGAAGCGAGAATGTTTGTTGAACAATATGATAATTTATTGCAAAAAATTAAAGCACAAAAAAAAGGTGGAATGATGACAAGAAAGTTAAAAAAATATAATAAAAAATAAAATAATAGATGGTAATATTATATAATGCCATTTAAAATTATAAAAAATAAAGATGGTTATTTTGTAGAGAATTTAGAAACAGGTAGACGATTTAGCAAGAAGCCGATGAGTGAACAGAATGCAATAAAACAATTTAAAATATTAAATAAATATCTTCATACTCTAGAAGGTTCTGGAATGAATAGAGGAGAGATAGAACATAATAATTATAAAGCATTAACTGATTTAGATATTAAAAAATATTTAGGTGATGATGTTAAGATTATATCACATCAAGAACTAAAAGATTATAAATCAATTGACGAATTAATGCCACATAAAAAAGATATAGTGGTTATAATATGGGAGTCTAGCCCCAACTATGGACATTGGACATTATTATCTAAATATATTGATGAAGAAACAAAGAAACCAACAATAGAGAGCTACGACTCATATGGATATCCAATAAATGAACCTTTAAAATGGATAAAAAAGAAATCAATTGATTCAACAGATTATTTAACTCCTCTATTAAAAAAAGCAGAAAAGGAGGGTTATGATATTATATATAATTCTAAAATCTTTCAGAATAAAAAAGAGGATGTTGCTACATGTGGTAGACATTGTATTTGTAGGGCAATATCAATTATGAAATATAATCAATCTCTATCGAATTACATTAAATTATTTAACGAAATAAAAAATACTACCGGATTTGATTATGATAGTATCGTTTCACAATTAGTACCCTAATCAAATTCAACGATATAATTATCATTATTTATATTATCATTATTTATTTCAACCTTCTTTAAATCTTCAACCGGTATATAATAATAAAATTTACATACATCTTTTTTATCTTCTCTATCTTTTACAAACATTTTTTTATCATATTTTTCAAATTGATTCTTTCTAAATCTTATATAATACAAACCATCACTAAATAAGAATAACAAATAAGTCCGCTTATGACATTTCATTTCAGGTATCAATGTTGTTGGATATTTATCATGATCACATCTTCTACTCTTCAATTCATATTTATATTTAGAATCATAGAAATCATAATTAGAATATGCATCAATTGCTTTACTTATTTGTCTATCACTCCAATACTTTCTAATCATATTGAAAACTTTATCTTCATTTATCTTGCCCATATTATAATCGCATATAAAATTCATTATATAATATAGATTTATATTATTTTAAAAAAAAATCTAAATCTATATTATATTATGGAAGAATTACAGCGGATAAACGAGGTCGAACAACTTTTAGTTAATACAAAAGAACTAATGAAAACAATTGATGAAATGTTTTATAAAAAAAAATATAATGAAATAGAAAAATATGAATCAATTGTTGATACAGATAAAAAATTTAGAAGATGTCGAGAACTACTATTAAAGAATATGAGAGATCTAAAAGAATGTCTTGATACTAACTTTAATTTATTCTTAGCATTACAAATACATCTAGCAGTTATGACTAAAGAAATACAGAAATTAGAAGAAGAAGTAAAAGTAGAAGAAGACCCACTAACAGTAAAAGAAGAAGATGTATCATCATCAGAATCAGATGACTCAACCGAATCAGATGAATTAAATAATAATAAATTAACTAATGGTGTGATAATAAATATGGATAGCTCAGAAGAGGATGATACATATACATATTGTAAAGGATGTGGGGGGTCATATACAAGTATAGTAAGAAATGAAAAATGTCTGGATTGTAGAATAAAAGAAGTTTGTAAATAATATACATTATATTATAAAATGTAAATAATATAATAAGATTTTTATATAAAATAATGTAATTTATATTAATAATATGTAATAATTTTAAAATTTTTCACTATAGATAATATAGATTATATTAAATCTTGTAAATAATATAGATTATATTAATTTTTGTAATAATATTATATTAATTCATTCATAAATTCTAAAGCCTCACTAACTTTATAATCATTATTTAATAGATACATAAATGTATTAAATAATTTCTCATATTTTATTATTTTATAAATTGTAATTTTTTTAATATACATATATTATATAATGGCAATAAGTTTAAAACAATTACAGCAAAATTACAATCAATATGTATATAGTGATAATGATCCAACTCATGAGTATTTCAATATGGGGTTGTTTAATGAATATACTCCTAATAACACATCTCCTCGAACTTTAAAGTTTAATCAAGTTAAGCAGGCACCCATTATAGATAAAAGTAATGATTATTATCTATCTATTATAAGATGGAACTTACAAAGTAATCTTCCAGTTCTTATCCCTGATATCCAAATTAAACCTAATGTTGAAGCCTTTACAGGTTTAACAGATTATCAATTAGCTTTAATGTATGATGTTCAAACTACAACACAATTAAATGATACTTTTGGTTTTGTTAGTAGTGCTGGTAAAAATTATTTAGGTATATATAAAACTGGTGATTTTGGAACTCTAAAAACAATTAATATAAATTTCCCCCCAGATAATAGTGCATCTGTTGATTATGATAACGTAAATAATGGATTAGATACAAGTGGTAATGGTTCTATATATATTATTTCTGGCGGTATTATTAAAGTATTTGATAAAGTAACTAATCAAGTTCTATTAACTCTTTCTCCGGCTTCTGGTGAATCTTATAAATATTTAACTACTAATAAAAGTAATGGAGATTTCTATTTTGGCACTGTTAATAATTCTGACAACACTATTAAATATAGTAAAGCAGAACGAACAGGATCTAATACATGGAATGTATTAGGTACATTTTATGATTCTCCAAGTGATAAAAATACTGTCGCCGGAATTGCTTATACTTCAAACGTAACTCTTAATGAATTATCATCTAATTCAGATACTACAACTGATATATATTTTTCTGTATCTAATTCTAATATTGATACTTTATTATCTATTGAACCAACATATCAGGTTGTATCTTCAAGCCCTTTCCAAAATGTTTCACCCCTTCTAGCAACAAGTGATACATTAAACGATTCACCTACAATTTACATGACCAATGGTGATGCAGTTTATATGTTTCAAAATGGTTCAGGTATTCCGGTACAATCAGTACAAGTTCCGTCCGCTCCATCTGGTTTTACATTTCAAAGTATAGGTGCTATTTGTAGTGATAATAGTGGCAATTTATATGTGGCTTGCGTTTATGTTAATGGTTCTGTAAATCGAACTTTTATTCAGTCCTATATTAGAGCAGGATCTTCAACTTGGACATTAAGTACAACCTATAATGTTACTCCTAATCCAGCTACTGGTAATCTGGTTTATAATACCATTCTTTCATTTGGTAATACTTTAATAGCATATATATTATTGGGTGATGGTTCCACTAATTTTTATTCATTTACTTTAGGTAATGGAACACCAGTATTAGAAGGAAATGCTGGAAGCTCAAATTGGTTAAGTATCACTAGTCCTTATTATATATATCGTACTAATTCAACTGGAACACTATTAATAGGAGATTTAAATTCTTTTATATATACATATCCAAACTTTTTTATTGAAAGATTTTTAGGATTTGATGTAAATGGATATTTATTAATTCATAGAGTTAGTGGAGAATATCAGGCTATTGATGATTTAACTGGAGATGTAGTATATTCATTTACTCCAGCAGATGTCTCTTATTGTATAGTTAATGCAGTATCTAATGATCCAATATCTTATGTATCAAATGTAATTAATCAATGGGATGCAACTGGTTCTCCATCCTTAACTAAAACTATAGATAATTCTTTAGTAGAATCTTCTAATCCTAATCCATCTTCTTTATGGACTGATGGTTCTAATTTATATGCAGTCTATAACAATCTTAATAATGAAACATATATCATTTTACTTAATCCTGTTGGATTAGTTCAACTTCTTAAAAATAGTTTAGGAAACATAACTTTATTAAATGGTCTTATAGGTGTTGATTCTAATGATTATATTCTATTATCAAATGTATTTGGTGGTGTTAATCTTTTAACACCTATCAATCGTATAACTCTAAATCCAGTTAATAATTATATTGATCCAATGTCTAATTATAATTCATCATCTATGCTATCTTATCCATTTGAATATTTTGAAACAACAACATCATATGTTCAAGCAGGAGACACAACAACTTTAATATTTATACCTGAAACTGTAAATTTAAATTTAGAAGCAGTTCTAAACTATCCAAGAGATAAAGAAGAGTTGTTTAACAATCCATATTTTTACATTAAATATGTTGATACATTTTGTCGTATGATTAATGATGCTATCAAAACCGCTTTAAGTACTATTGGTGGAGCTACTTGGACTAAACTTCCATATTTCCAATGGGATTCAGTAGAAGCCAAAATAGTGTATAATCAATCTACTTCACCACCTTCAGGAACTTCTGCACCTGCAAATGCCAAATGGTATTTAGCATTTAATCAACCATTATATAATTTAATGAATACATTTAGATTTAAATATTATCCTACTAATTCTGGAAATAGTTCCTTATATCCAGAATCTGCAGAATGTAGATACTTATTGGATACTAATATTCTCTTTGAAGGTACTTCTCAACCACTTGGTGAATATCTAACTTATGTTCAACAAATTAGTAGTGTTCAAACTTGGACACCTATTCAATCATGGGTCTTTAGTTCTACAATTATCCCTATAGAATCACAATTAACCGGTCAACCCCAAAACTTGAATATTGTTGATCCAACCACTCAAGGTAATATATATAAGCAACAATCAATTACAAAAGTACTAACTGACTTTATTGTTCCTCTTGTGTCTGGTGTTGAAGCAACTAATCAAAATGTTTTTTATACACCCGCAGGAGAGTATAGATTAGTAGATTTATTAGGTGGTGCTTCTCTTAATCAATTATCTCTTGAAGTTAAATGGAGAGACAAATATGGTGTTGATCATGATATGTATATAGACGCTGGAGCAAGCGCAAATCTATTAGTTCTACTTCGCAAGAAAACATATAATAGTAGAATGTAAATAAATATATAGATTCATAATTTTTAATTTTATAAATTTTTTATTTTTTTGTTTTTTTTTAGTTAGTTATAATATAGAATATGTCTCAATTAATCAAACCTCTTAGCGTAAAAGATACAGTTCTTGATATCTCAGATTCTTTAGACTTTGCAGTTTTCAAATCTGGTCAAAATATTACATCTCAAAAATATCAAGCAAATAGTAGCTCAAGCACCCAACATGTGTATGCAATTCAGGTACCCAGTACATCGACTGTAGTATCCCGTAATGTAATTTGGGGTTCTGATATTACATTTTCTTTGACAGGTGCAGTC
>Ga0214923_10003503_pt1 | contig 19669 bp, 22 predicted proteins | sample LL1510_MetaG_FD_177993 | JGI IMG/M metagenome (GOLD analysis project Ga0214923, IMG submission 177993) | Freshwater microbial communities from Lake Lanier, Atlanta, Georgia, United States - LL-1510 | ecosystem: Environmental > Aquatic > Freshwater > Lake | place: USA: Georgia | collected...
ACAAAGCAAAGCTTGTGAGAAAGATGGGTTACGGATATAAGAATCCAGAAAACTACAGACTCAGATTGCTAAATGCTTGTTTTGGTTGATCTTGAGATGCCTTACCCACTATCAATGGGCAAGAGCCCTTACTTTGGCGGGTGAAATAACGAAAAGGATTTTGGTTGGGGCGCCAGGATTCGAACCTGGGAATGCTGGAATCAAAATCCAGTGACTTACCGCTTGTCTACGCCCCACCAGGGACAAGCCTGGAAAACTCTATTTCTAACGAAAATTCTGCTGTTTGTCTCTGAGATTTAAAGAGATTTCTGTGGCGCGGCGAGTCGCAATCCTTCGTGGATGAGTTTTGCGATATCGTTAGAGCTCTCTTTGGCTTGGACCAGAAGCCTTTCCTTCAAATGCTCCGCCAGTGCCTGGCTTCCTTCAGCCTGAAGGAGTGAAGAGTTCAGAAGTTCTAGAATTTCGACGTTTAAAAGCCATTCTTCTGGCGTTTGCGACAGGATTTGGCCACTCATCTTTTTGAGTTCTGTAACCGACGCTTTTGCTTCATCTCGCATTTTTCGAAGGCTATCGTAAAAAACAGAGACCTTATTTTCCAAAGCGGAGTAGGGGGAAGCCCTTCCCGGAGAGGTGCTGACTTTTCCCAGCTCATACTCACCATAAAGTTCTCTATCTGCGGGGCCTGCATGAACCGAAACCGCTTTTTCCCCAACGACTTGATCAAAATCTCCCCACTCGGGCTGATAAAAGACTTCGCTTCCTCTGGTCACTCGACAGTTTTTCCATTGGAGAAGGACGAGTTTTCCGTTAGCGCGTACCCAATCAATCAATTCCCCTTCAATGACAAAGCCCGATACGAATTCCAAGCGGCAACGGTTTTCTTTTTTAAGCCCCAGTCGGGTGAGTTCATCCTCGCTGAGTTCGCTCGCAGGTTTATTAGGAGCTGCCTTCCATCTTCCCACGGGAGAACTAAATCCTTCCGGGTGTCTTTCACGTCCCTGATGGGGGAGTTGTTTTTCAGTAAAAGCGATCTGAACCGGGCCTTGGTATTTTAAAAACTCAAGTTCCTGTTTATCCTCGATGATTTGGCAAAGTTCTCCACTGGTGGAACCCCCTTGTTCAAAAACGCAAGTGGTTACCGTGCTCGATCGAAGTGCCTTTTTCAGAGATTCCACGCCTCCGACTCGGTAACTCAAAGTCTGTTCAAGTTCTACTAAGACGGCAGGCAATTGCTCTAAAGACTCCGCGACAAAAAGTTGTGGCTGAGGTTCCGTGATGTCGTACGTTTGGTGCACACAATCGATGGATAAGCGAATTTTCTTAACCTCGGGACTCAGACAATGTTTGCTCTCGGCAACGGAAGACAAAAGGCCAGCGCCGTAAATTTTGGGATTTTTTAAATCCCCCACTAATCCGTATTCGGCAGTCCACCAATTCATCCGAGCAACCATGTTGAGTTCGCTGATTTCTGAAACAGCCTTTATCTTTTGTTCTAAATTTTTTTCTGCTTCTTTTAACTGTTCAGGAGTTGTGTCGGGATTTTCTTTAATGTCCGAAATCACTCGAACAGCTTCATAAAGAGCGATGTCCTCTTTTGTTTGAAGAGCCTTTTTTGCCATCGTGGCATACTGTCTGAAATAATCTCGGTACAGGGGATCGGCCAAAATCGGTAAATGTCCCGCAGCTTCATGAACAATGTCTGGAGCAGGGGTATACCCAACATGCTCGAGGGTTCGCATATCCATCGCAATAGGCATGATCCCGCGTGCCTGCAAATCGAGAAATGCTGACGGGGGAATAAAACCACTCACGCCCACAGCCCCCCACCCAAAGTCTCTTAAGCATTTATCGATATCATCTATTTTGGGAATTTTCTCGAGACTGATCCCTGTTTTTTTAAGGCCTTCAAGATAGACGGGAACTGCATGATCTTTAAAAAAGTCCCGCGCTTGTCGAAGAATGTACCGCCAAGTGGAATGCTCTCGGGCAGTGTAATGAGCATAGTCCTGACCTTTGCAGTACTTTCTCAAATAATCTGGTATGCGCTCGGACGATGGCATCGGACCAATATACAATGACCTTTTCCTTTTCACCAGGGCTGAACTGGGTTAGACCCAGTGACATGTTTCCCCGAAAGATTTGGACCCTGGTGGTTTTGCCCAATTTCCTCTTAGTGATGGGCCATGCGTTTCCCCCTATGGATCGCAAGCAATTCGATGAGGGGTATTTAGCAAGCGACCAACAATTATGGATTAAATACGAAGGCCCTGGAGCATTTCGATTTCAGGGAGTGTGGGCGAACTCTGTAAATCAAAAAAACATCACTGGCGTTCGCCAAGGAAACCAGTGGGTGTTTCAATCGGGAAACAGTGTGTGGAAAGCCCAGCTCACTGAGGAAAGCTCAAAGTGCGAGCCGGTTTTGCAGATTCAAAATATTAACAGCCCCGAAAAACCTATCCAACTCAGAGCGAATTATTGTGGGAGTCGCTCAAAAAAGAACATCTTTTTTTGAGTTGGCAACTTGTTTTTTTAAAAATAAAAAAGATTTTTGTTTGACCCTTAAGGGGAGGTTTTGTTAAAAATCGTGCTCTTGTTAAACATGTAGTTTTGTCCCTATTGAGGAGGAAAAGTAGTCATGAATAAAGCGCAACTTGTTGAACAACTAGCATCTGAATTGGAAATGACCAAAGCAGATTGCGAAAGAGTTATCGATGGCACCTTAGACATCATTCGCAAATCAGTAAAAAAAGGCGACGATGTGACTATGGTTGGTTTTGGAACATTCACACGTTCTAAAAGAAAAGCTCGTACAGGACGAAATCCTCAAACTGGCGCAAGCATCAAAATTCCTGCTTGCACAGTACCTAAATTCCGTCCTGGAAAAGCATTCAAAGATTATCTGAACTAAGATATCTTTGGTTTAAGCTTTTTCAAAAAGGCCCTGCTTGTTTAAGAATATTCTTAACAAGCAGGGTTTTTTATTGACGGCAGAGTCACGTTCTTGACGCTCCTCAAGACAACCTTCCCATAGATAGGGCATTTAAAAACCACACTCAGGAATAAATTTCCTGCTGAATTAGGAAAAAATAGACCTTAAGCCTACCCGAATGATTGAAGCGCTGCCGCGCAGCCTCTTGGCACAAGAGATGCTTCTTCTTCCTTTATGGACAAAGGTATATACACAGCATTATCGGGTGGATTGGCGAAATCTCGTGAAGTTGAACTGATTGCCAATAATTTAGCTAACGCGACAACTCCAGGATTCAAAAGAGACACGGGAACTTTTAACGAGTATCTCACCGAACTGCGGCGCTCCGACTCTGTGGATGGCTTACAACGAGAAATTCAAAGCCTTTCCGATCCTAATGCGCGTCCGACGGGAGATAAAAGTTTTGTTGAACTCGATGGCGTTTACACGGATTTTCGGCAGGGGACACTCCAAAAATCTGGCCGCGCACTTGATGTCGCCATTGAAGGAACAGGTTTTTTTGAAGTGCTTACTCCCGCAGGAATTCGATACACCCGTCAGGGAAATTTCAGTATCGATAGTGAGGGGAGACTGGTAACAGCCAGTGGTTTTCCCGTTTTGAGTAAAGCAACCCAAGGGCAAGTGGCAGTATCTCAACTCGAAGTAAAAGGAGCGCCTCCCGTGAATGGGCAGGTTCCTGATCGACAGCCAGACGCTCAAGCCAGAGTCATTCAACTGGGGCAAGGTCTCATTCAAATCACTGAAGACGCCAGAATTTTGCAAAATGGAGCTGAAGTGGCTTCTCTAAGCGTCGAAGAATTTCAAGAGTCTCAATGGTTGGAGAAAATGGGAAATAGCTACTATCGAAATACTCATCCGAACAATCTAAAAAATGGTGCGACGACGAGCAAACTGCACCAGGGATTTATCGAGGGCTCGAATGTTAATCCGGTAAGTGAAATGACGAGACTAATCGAAGCTACCAGAGCCTATGAATCCCACATGCAAGCTGTAAAAACGTATCAAGACATTGATAGCAGAAGCGTAAACGATATTGTTAAAGATAGATAAAGGAGCGAATCATGATCAGCGCCCTCAATAGTGCAGCTTCCGGAATGGAAGCCCAAATGGCTCAGATTGATAGCATTTCGAACAATCTGGCAAATGTGAACACTACCGGCTACAAAAAGAGCCGAGCTGAGTTTCAAGATTTACTGTACGAAACTCTTCAAGAGCCCGGTGCAAACACTTCAGCTCAAACCCAAGCTCCCGTGGGAATTCAAAGAGGAATGGGAGTGAAAGTTTCTGGAACTCAAAGAAATTTTGAAATAGGAAGTCCCGTCTCTACGTCGCGAGATCTCGATATGATGATTCGGGGAGAGGGCTTTTTCATGGTTCAACTCCCGACCGGTGAGACGGGTTATAAAAGAGATGGGTCGTTTTATCAGTCTTCCGTAGGTAGAGTAGAAACGATTGATGGTTACCCCCTTCAACCGGAGATCACAGTTCCTCAGAGCGCGAAAAGAATTGAAATCACCGATGATGGAATCGTTTGGGCGATCATGAGTGAAACTGAAAGACAACAGCTGGGACAGCTCCAACTAGCTACTTTTCTTAATAACGGTGGTTTGAAAGCAATGGGGAAAAATATTTTCCTTGCCACTGAAGCGAGTGGCCCAGCCAATATTTCAGTTCCCAATCAAGCACCTGTAGGCGGCATCATGCAACGCTATTTGGAGTCCTCTAATGTCGATGTCGTGAAAGAAATGACGGACATGATCTCCACTCAAAGAGCATTTGAGATGAATTCAAAAGTCATTCAGACGGTGGATCAGATGCTTCAGAACACAACTGGATTAAGGTAAGCAAAATGAAAAAGCTATTTGTTTCCATTCTGACATGTAGTTTTGCGTGGGGCGCGACAGGTCCCATCACGTCCCCCCCGACTTCAAAATTAGAACAAATGATTCAGCAAAGTGCTCGCAGAGATTGGCCAAATGCTGCACGAGTTGAAGTCACTCAAATCAAGCCTCGAACTCAAGCGCCTGAAAAAGCTACTCTGATGAGCCTGCAGCCGCGGCCTGCTCTGGGAGCTGTTAGTTTTGAACTGGCCTGGGAGGAAAAAGGCGAACCCAAACATACGTTCGGGACGGCGATTGTCAGAGTGGAAGAGCCGGTGGCTATTGCAACCAAAAATCTGAATTCCGGTGATGCTTTAGATGAGGAAGCGGTTCACTTTCAAAATCGAGAAGTCTCTCGGTTTTCTAAAAATGGTATTTTCACCCAAGCAAGTGAACTGGAGAATAAAATAGCCCGAACCTTTATCCGGCAGGGAAGTATTGTAAGCCCCACCCAAGTGGAGACTCCGGCGGAAATTAGAAGAGGCGATATGGTTGACCTCTTTTTTGAAAATTCTCAGCTGTCGATTACAGCGCGAATGAAAGCTCTCGACCATGGGAGGACTGGACAGTGGATTCGCGTTGAAAATCAAAATAGCAAGCGGGTGGTTCGAGCAAAAGTAATTGATCAAGGCCGCGTGGCACTTAAGTAATTGAAGGAGAATCAATGAGAGTTGTTCTTTTAGGAATGGTTCTGGTTTTGTTCGGAGGGTGCAGTTGGTTTACTCCCTCCAAAAATGAAGTTGAGATTCAACCCCCTCCAAAGGTCACTCACTTTCCGCAACAGAAGCCTAGAAAGATTCAAAGAGAGCTCGGTTCCCTGTGGAGTGAAGACTCTAGTTGGAATCAAATGTATTCTCCCACCCAAACTCGAGCCCCGGGCGACATTGTAACTATCAGACTGGACAAAAAGTTTATGGGGCGATTGGAGCAAGCGATCAAACGACCAGTCCCTGAAGCCGAAATGGAATCTGAGAGCAAGGATGGAAAAAAGGATGGCAAGAAAGACGGGAAGGGGGGGAAATCCGCGCCGGCAGAAGTGGCCGCTGCTTCCGCAGTAGCTCCTGAGCCCTCTAATGAAGGTCGGGGACCTGCTTCAGCCAAGGCGCCGATGAAACTTCCTGAGACGGTTGAAGTAACGATTCTCGAATCTCTTCCAAGAGGGGTTTACCGAGTAGCCGCCAACCATGGATTCAAACCAGCTGAAGATTCTCCCTTTGTTTACATTCAAGGCATGCTCAGAGAGCGAGAGATAGCGGCTGATGACACCGCTAACTCCGATGCACTTCTAGACTTGAAGTTTGAAAGCATCAAAAGAGATATGAAAGTGACTACCTACGATGAAGGGGATGCGCAATGAAGAAAGCTTTTCTAATTCTGTCACTTTTAGGAGGGGCAGTTCCAGGTTTCGGTGCACGCTTAAAAGATATTGCCACACTCAAAGGCGCTCGGGCGAATCAGTTGTTTGGTTATGGAATCGTAGTCGGATTAGCTGGCTCTGGGGATAAATCAAATGAGTTAACTGAAAATTCTCTAGGGCTTGTTTTAAGGGGGCTGGGAGTTGACGTCAAAAATCAAAAGATGGAAACCAAAAATGCAGCTGCAGTAATTGTAACAGCTACTCTTCCCCCCTATGCCAAAAGTGGAACACGACTGGATGTCCAAGTCTCCAGCGTGGGAAGCGCTAGTTCACTCGAAGGGGGGACATTGATGATGTCTTCACTCAGAGGGGCGGATGGAAAAGTTTACGCCATGGCAAGTGGTAAGGTTTTAGCTCTTAAAAAAATGGCGGCTTCCGGGGGAGCGGGAGGCGGAGGAAGTTCCAACTCTCAAAACCTCGTGACCGGTCTGATTCCCGGGGGGGCCTCTCTTGAGAGAGAAATTCCCCAAAACTTTGCTTCAATGAAAGAGTTTCGATATCAACTTTTAAATCCTGATTTTACGACCGCCGTCAGGATGGCTAGAAGAATCAATGAAGAGCTGGGCGGTAAATATGCAACTGCAGTGGATGCAGGCACGGTGGATGTGTTGCCTCCTTATCATTATGAAGCGAATCCCGTGGAGCTATTAGCTCAAGTTGAAGTGATAGAAGTAGAAGCAGATACTCGATCTAAAGTGGTCATCAATGCTAAAACCGGTACAGTGGTCTTAGGCGATCAGGTACGAATTGCTCCTGTTGCCATTGCGCAGGGAAATTTAAAGATTGAAATTCGAGACGAAAGAACCCCTGCTGCTGCCGCTGCTGGTGCGACGGCCGAAGCGGAACCCACTAAGAAAGATCAAAAATTAATTGTCATGAAAAAAGGGGCCAGCATTGCGGATATCGCCTCGTCCTTAAATGAGATGGGAGCCAGCTCGGAAGATCTCATTTCGCTTCTTCAAGCTCTTAAGGCCTCTGGGGCTTTAATGGCCGAAATAGAAATGCAATAATTTATGAAAATTAACCCAAATCCATCTCCAGCTCTTCCAACGCCTGGCGAAGCTCAGCCTGCTGAAAACAAAGAACTGAAAAAAGTCGCCAAGCAGTTTGAGGCTGTTTTTATTAATCAGATGATAGGCGCAATGCGAAAAACGGTCACACCGGGTGGTTTAATTCCTGAAAGCAACGCGGAGCGTGTTTTTAAGGGAATGTTAGATAGTGAAAACGCAGAAAGAATGGCTGACAGCGAGCAGCTCGGTCTCTCGCAGATCATTTATGACCATTTATTGCGAACTTCTCAGGGAAGATGATAAACTATAAATAAACGAGGAGTGGATTATGAAAGTTTCAAATCAAGTTCCCATGCAACCCACGGTGGTTGATAAATCCAAAGAATCCACCCCATCTTCTCGAGTCAACACGGATGCCTCCGGTGTGCAAGGCAGTAGAGGAAACAGTGGAGCTTCTGTGGAAATTTCAGAGCATGCTCAATTGATGAAACAGGCGAGTGAAATTGCCAGAAACACTCCAGATATCAGACGAGATAAGGTCGAGATGCTGAAGAAAAGCATCAAAGACGGAACTTACCATGTTGAAAGTTCAAAGATCGCCGATCGCTTGGTTGATGAACATCTTCGAACCGATTTTGGTAAGAATCTTCTATAGTTTTTTAGTTTAATTCTCTAATAATTCGGGGCCTCAATGTCTATCCGTTCCCAGGAACTTTTGCTTGCTTGGAGCCAGGAGTGTACCGATTTGGCTGAGCAGATTCTTAAAGTGTTGGAAAAAGAACGAGCTGGTTTAATTGCTTTTGATATTGAGAAAATTACGAGCAGTACGATTGAAAAAACGGCATTAGTAAACCAGCTCAAGGAAAAACGAGAATCTTTGAAAAGGCTGTCGCAAGTCAGATTTGGAAAGAGTTTAGCTGAAGTAGAGTCCGAGCTTTCTCATGACTTAGTAGAGAAGTGGAGAGCGCAAGAATCCAAGTGGAGAATGTCTTGGATGAATCTGTCGAGAAGAGCTCAGTCCAATCAAGGCCTTCTCAAGCATTCTTTGAAAAATGTTGATCTTCTCCTTGGCAATTTAAAAAGCCTTTTTGGAAATCCAGGTGTCTACAACCAATCTGGTAAGCGTCAGGATCTTTCTACGTCAGGGAAGGTCTTGGAAGGAAGGTTTTAATGGCAGTGAACGACATATTAGATGTTGGCCAGCGCGGACTTCAAGCTCAGAGGCAAGCGCTCACTACAACCTCAAGCAACATCGCAAACGCAAACACCCCTGGGTACAGCCGACAAAGAGCCCAATTAGCCAATCAACCTCCGCAGACCATTCACGGTCTTCCCACAGGTACGGGAGTCGAAGTAAAAAAAGTTATTCGTGTTCATGACGATTTTGTTCAAAAGCAACTCGTTGATGAAAATCAGAGTTTGGGCAATGTAAAAATTAAAGCAGAGACGCTCTCTAGGTTCGAAGCCCTGGCCACTCAAGAAGGGACAAATCTCAACGATTCACTCAATCGTTTCTTTAATGACTACCGGCAACTTTCTACAAATGTAGAAAATCCATCGCTGAGAAATGTAGTGAAAGGCTCTGCGGAAAGCCTGGCTCGAGCCTTCAATCAAATGAGCAGTTCACTTGAAAGCGGACGGCGAGAGTTAGATTTGCGAGTTGGAGATGTAGTCAATCAGGTCAATATCGATGCAAAAGAAATCGCCGAATTAAACAACTCGATTGTCCAGGCTCAATCACGGGGAGAGGCGCCGAATGAGTTGATGGATAGAAGAGACATGTTAGTGAGAGATTTATCCTCCAAGGTAGATCTTCAAGTGACCGAAGACCAGCGTGGCCAAGTAACTTTAGTTGCTGGCAATGCGGTGGTGGTTCAAGGTTCTGATCATTTCGAATTGAGTGTACGAAGATCGGCTGCTTCCGGAGAAAAAGCTGCAGGAAGCATGAGTGTTTTTGTAAACTCCTCGGGCATGCCTCGAGAAATCACAAAAAGTATTAAGAATGGAGAACTGGCTGGTTTAATGCAAGCTCGAGATAAAGTGATCAATCCAGCGATGCAACACCTGGACAAGATCGCTTTTAGCGTAGCTCAAAAAGTAAATGAAGCTCATAGCGAAGGAACGGGGCTGGATGGGGTTTCGAACCGGAAGTTTTTTAAAGACTTAGGAGATAGCGAAGAACACGCTGCTTTCCAATTTGGGCTGAGCGACGACATTAAACAAAATCACGAGTTGATTGCAGCAGGCTCGACTGAGGCTCCAGGGGACAATCGAGTAGCGCTTGCAATATCTGAAATTCAGAATGAGAAAGTGCTGCCAGCAAACGAATTAGGGGGATCCGTTAATTTTACAATTAATGAATCCGTGAACAATCTAGTGGCTCAGGTGGGAGTCAATACTCAGCATGAGACCCAGATGTTTGAGCACCAAAGAGCCATCGTCGACCAACTCGAAAACTATCGACAATCATTCTCAGGAGTGAATCTCGAAGAAGAAGCTTTGGATATGATCAAGTATCAAACGGTTTTCAATGCCTCTGCTAAGGCGATGAAAGTCGGAGAAAGCCTTTTAGAAACTATTCTCACTCTAAAGGACTAATGAATGCCTAGTCGAATTTCCACATCTCAACTTTTTTCGAATGCTCAAAATCATATTACAACTGCTCGGGAGCGCGAAGTGAGTTCGGCTACCAAAGCAGCAACTCAAAAAGAAATCACAAAACCCTCCCAATCTCCAGCTCAATGGACCGTAGCTGCCAATCTGAAAGATGATTTATCTATTCGAGAAACGATTGCTAAGAATGCTTCTTTTGCAAATAGCTTTTTAACCGCTTCAGACAACACCTTGGCCCAATTACAAGAGTTGGTGGGCAGAACGCACGAACTTGCCATTGAAGCGAGCGGAAGTGCCTCTGTCAGTCCAGAACAGTACCACCGCGTTCTTCCCGAAGTTGAAGGATTATTTCAAAACGTACTCCAAGCGCTTAATACTGAGTTTGGCCATCGGCCCATTTTTGGGGGCTATCAAAGTCAGCAAAAGGCTTTCGATGCTGAGGGCCGGTTCATGGGGGATAACGGAAAGATTGAGGTCGAGATAGATCGAAATCTTAAAGTCCCAGTGAACCTATCGGGGGCACAGATTATTTTGGGGGAGGGGCTCCAAAGAGGGGTCAATTTGATCGATACCTATCAATCGCTTCTGACTGGACTGAGAGAAGGGGATGTAGAAAGCGTCCGAGCAAGCTTGGACGGTTTAACCGGGGTAGTCGACCAGTTCTCATTGGGCAGAACCCAAATTGCTGGGGCAATGACTGAAATTCAAAAGGCTTTAGATTCCCATCAAATTCATCAGGAGCAGAGCCAGAAGGTCATCTCAGAGTTAGAGGACGCTGACCCCATAAAAGTGTTTTCAGACCTTACCAGAGACCAAACCGTGCTTCGCGCGGCCATAGAGACCAATCGAAAAGTCCTGAACGAAGACCCTGTGGGGACCTTACTGAAGTAGCCCCGCATCAAAAACTTCACAATTCCTTTTTCAAGTTATCCCGAGTTTGAGCCGAATGTATCTGTGAAGCAGGTGCAGACGTTCTATGCTCGTCTTAACTAGAAAACTCGGGGAAAGCATCGCAATCGATGACGATATCAAGATCGTCGTCGTTCAAATTAAAGGCAAACAAGTTCGTTTAGGTATTGAAGCGCCGCGCGATACTAAGATCCATCGAGAAGAAGTTTATATCGCCATCCAGGACTCTAATAAGGCAGCCGCTGAGAGCTCTATTCCCGTTCTAAAAACGCTTGCTAAGACATCTCGAGCCAGTTAACATTTTCCTATAACAGGTTTTCCCAATAATATCCTTTTTCTAGGAGCGATGAGCCCATGATGATTGAAACATCACGCTTTGGTAGCATTGCTGTATCTGAGAACGACGTCATCACTTTCCCGGAAGGGATGTTGGGGTTTTCTAAAATTGACCAGTATGTCCTAGTAGAAAGAGCGGACGACTCATTGTTTGTCTGGTTACAGGCTCTCAAAAAACCTACGGTTGCTTTCCCTCTACTCGAGCCCCAGATCATGGAGCGAAATTATCGAGTTGAAATGATCGATGAAGATCTGAAAATGATCCGAATGAAAGATCTAAAGCACGCGAAAGTGTTTTCAATTATCACCATTCCGACCGATCCGACGAAAATGACAGCTAATTTGAAAGCACCCGTGGTGATTAACGTCAAAGATCGTTTAGCGAAACAAGTGATTCTGCACAGTCAGGACTATCCAATTCGTAAGTCTATTTTTTCTGAGCTTCAACAATATTGTCTTAGTTCGGAGAGAACGATATTTCCGACAGAAGACAATTCAAGCTATCATGCGATTCCAATCTCTGAGCAGGGAATCAATCAGGCGAGAAAAATTACCGAGAATCTTTGATCGATTCTGAGGACTGTTTCTTGAGTCTTTGGTAGATATTTAAGACCTTCTTCACGTAGAGCTGAGTTTCCTTAAAGGGGGGAATCCCTCCATATTTATCTACATTCCCAGGTCCGGCATTATAAGCCGCTAAGGCCCATTTTAAGTTGCCACGGTAACGATTAATTAATGTTCTGAGATAGTCACAAGCCCCCATCAAATTTTCTGTGACGTGATACGGCTGGCGAATTCCCTGGGCTTCAGCGGTTTTAGGCATGACTTGCATTAATCCCATCGCTCCTTTTAGAGAAGTTGCACGAGATTCAAAATTAGATTCCACTTTAACAATGGCCTTGATCAGAGAGGGATCGAGGGAAGAGCGAAAAGCTGCATCTTTAATTTTTTGATTGAGATTATGTGGCGCAGAAAAAAGGGAAGCGCTTAAAGTGAATAAAAGATGAATTGCGAACATGATTAGAGGTAATAAATCAGGCCATAGGTGCCAACGATAATGGTCCCAGTACCTGTATAGAAACGTAAATCTCCGCGAAGAGTGGCCCCTAGTAGAGGGATATCAAAAAATATTCCGGGTCCCACAAAGAAGGTACCTCGATTAAGTGGGGGAGAATTGTAAGTAAGGTTCGGGGAACCATAGCCATAATTTTGAGTGATAGAGAAAAGAACAGAAGCGATATCTAATCCAACGGATAGTTTCACAGATTCTTCTTTAAAGGGAAGAGCGTACCGCCCGCCAACACTCCCAATCAAATAGGTAGAAGCGGATAATCCCCCTTCGATCGAAATACGGGGTTTAATTTGATATCCCCCTGAGAGGGCAAAAGTGACTGTGCTAGACGAAGTGCCTTCGCTGCCGAATCGGGACATTCCTAAATGAGCTCCAATATAGAGGGGCGAATCCGTTAGGGAGGAAAGCTCTCTAAATAAAACACGGGACTCCTCAGCCATTCTCGGGTCTCTTTTTGTGCGCTTTGAAGAATCTGCCAGTTTTTCAGCTTTTGCGCCTGGTAGTTCTTGGAACTTTTCCTCTTTGTGAGAGGCCAGGACCTCTTTGAAAGCCGATTTAAATTGAGTTTCTATCATCGCTGAGTTGATTGCAGCCTGGGTCCCACTCGTTAAGTTTCTAGAGCTCACGATAAACTGAAGGGGGTGGTTTTTATCGAAAAGAAAGACAGAGATACGCTCTTGCTCTAATAAAACAAACGATAGAGCAGTGACGTTTTTATCACGCATTGCACGGCTGATTTCCAAGGGGGTAAAGCCGGACAATGCTTCATCGGATGTCGATGGCAAATAGGTTCCAGTCTCTTTATAAAGTCTTGCCAGAGCTTGTTGGAGGGGGCTTCCCAAATTGTAAGTAGAGGAGTCTGTTGAGGGCAGTACGGATATTTTAATCGGTTGTTCTTCGGCCTGAAGAACCGTTGAAAAGACCGACAACCCGATAATTAAAGAACCTAATAGCCCAAAGGATAAGGTTTTCATGGATAGCCTTATTTTAACACAAGAGTGACTAAGCTGCTAATCGTGGGGGGACTACTTTCTTCTTAGAGAAGTAGTAGTTCGATGCACGTTTATTCGCACCGCTTAACCGGACGCAGTTTAGAGCAATCCCCACGGGAGCCTTTGAGAACACTTTACAGGTTTGAATGGCTTCTTGAATATCTTTGGGACGCGTTGAGAAAATTCGAGCCACAAGAATAATCAAATCTCCTAATCCAGCCCATTGGTGAGCCAGATTGGATGCGAAAAGTGGGGGGGTATCAATGAAAATCATGTCGTATTCACTTCGAAGCTCTTTTAGAAGTTGTTCCATGGGCTTTAAGAAGTGGGGAAGAGCGACAGTTTCCATTCGTTGACCGCGAGGCATGAAGTCGATGCCGCCATATTCTGTTTTCAAAATAAGCTCACGCCAATTCGGTAAAGTCGTTGTGTTTTGTAGGAAACTTCCAAGTCCCTTTGTTGCATCTTCGGCAAATCCAAAGAATTTGTTCGGGTGCGCAGTTAATAAGTCACCGTCAATGAGAAGGGTTTTGCGGTCTGGGTTTTGAGATGCAATGGATAAAAAGTGAGTCAAAGTACTCTTGCCTTCACGAGCGTGAGGGGAGCTCACAATAACGACCGGACATTTTAAATCCTTTGTTTCCCTGATGATTCGGTAAATCATGATTTTAAGATGCTCAAGACCGTATCCTGGAATATCGTCTTGAACCGTTCTAAATCTTTTCACCAGTGGCACTTTGCCTAAAACCGGGAGATTGAGCCGGTGAACTTCAGCTTCTGAATCAAGTCGTGGGAACAGTGCCATCAAAAGCACTGAAGTAATTGCCACAACGAAAACACTCATAGAAAAACCACCATACAGGTACTTCGTTAGCTGCGGAGAGCTTCGATGGTTTGGTAGAGAAGGATTCGCAAGTTTAAAGATTTCGGCACTTCCTGCAGATAGCTCAACTTCTGTTTCTTGTTCCTTTTGGTACAAGTTGGTCATGAGCTTTTTACGGTGTGAAAGCTCCGCAAGCATTCTTTCGTAGTCTAACTTCATTTGACCGAAGCGACGCTCTTTTCCTTGAAGCTCTTCAATCTGAGTTTCAAGATTTTTTAGCTGGAGTTTACTGCTGCGATATTCAATTTCCAAATTAGCTAGTTTTTTGCTGACTTCGGCCGGGGGAATCGGCGTCTTCATCGATGCCATGACTTCTTCTTCATTTACTTTAGCCAACTGTTCGGAGGTCTCTAAAAGTTGTAATTTTATCGACTCAGCTCGTTCCTTTGCATCTGCTGCAGCAGAAGACTCAACCAATTCCAATTGGTATTGGAGCTCATTTACTTTCTGATTAAGCGCCGTTAGCGTTCCCGTTCTCGCTGTTAGTTCTCCTTTAGCCGCTCGTGGAACTTCCAAAAGGAGAGATCGAATTGCGCGATTATTTGCGATCTTCTGCATTAAAGAATGACGACGCAATCGAAGTCGTTGAAGCCCTTTTTCTTCCACACTCTGTACAATGTAATTAAAGAATTCTTCATTGTTTTGTTGGAAATCAACGATCTGTTTTTCTCGTTCCTTGATTTGCGAAAGGAAACTTGAAATTTGGCGTGAAAGAAAATCACGTTTCATCATGATGTCTCGTTGGCCAATTTCTGGGTAATATTGTTCAATGGTGTTCATGTAAACCAAGCAGAGGTCATGGGCTGCTTGAGCTACTTGAGAACTACAATGAATGTTGTAGATATCGCTGTTTTTATCGTATCCTAAATCGATGAAAGCTCGGAATCGCTCCGCAGGAAGAGGACTTCCGCCTGGGAAATAAGGACGTAAATGAGGAGGGCGGCCTTCATTACTGTAGAATTCAGTTAAAGCGATCTGAAAGCGCTCCATCATTTCTGCGCTGCTGAGTAAGTTCGCTAAATTTTGTTTTCTCGATAAACTATTAGTTGAAAGCCCCGGAACAATCGCTTGGTAGAGGCTTCTTTTAGAGGAGTCGATCAAAATACGAGCATAAGAATCAAAAATGGGGGGAGATTTAGTAAAGTTATGAATGGCAACAGAATAGATCGCTGCTATCTCAAGAAGAAAAAGCCACCAATGCGTGCGGAAGTACGTGAGGGCTTTATAGAGAATCTGGAATTCGTTAACAGGATTTTGGATCATAAGTTGCCAGCTTCAGAATGCTTAACGGTAAAAATTGGATGAAGCATGAAGGAAAAATGAGCGTTTCTTCATTTTTTTTTGGAGGCACCGAGTCCTAACAGAAAGGAGAGAGCGACATGGGTAGAGTTAAATTAGAAGATATTGTGATTTCCCACTTTAAAGGAAGTGGCCCAGGGGGTCAGAACCGAAATAAACGGATGACTGGGGTAAGGATTCAGCATCTTCCCACTGGACTAGTCGCTGCAGCAACCGAAAGACGCTCTCAGAAACAGAACCTGGAAGCTGCGATCGAGCGATTAGAAGAAAAGCTAGAAAAGTTGTTTCATAGGCCAGTGCAGAGAAAAAAAACAGCTCCTTCTCGCGGCAGTGTGCGAGAGCGTTTGTCTGATAAGAGGGTGCAGAGCACCAAAAAGAAACTGCGCGGCAAGAAAAAAAATGAATGGGATTAAGCTGGGTGCCGATAGAAAGAGCAGAGGATATACTTAAATGATGGAACCGGTTTCTTCGCCTCTTCAAGGGGCATTAGGCTACCTATTGTTGGGAGAGATCTTAGGGGTTACTTCCTTATCATGGGTTTGCATTGGAATGATGTTGAGAAAAATTCGTCATGAGGCGGTGGAACTTTCTGAACCCGTGGCGGAAACGCCTCATCTATTTAAGGTAGAAGACAGTCCTGAATATCAGGCACTGCTGGCGAAGGTAACTGAATTCGAGGCTGAAAAGCAAAAAATGCAGGAATCTCAGTCTGGATCGGAAGAAATAGAAAAAATGAAGAAGACGATCGCGTATCTAGAAAATAAATTGCTCGAATATGAGATCGTGCAAGAAGAAATTAGCACCTTAGGCGAGCTTAAAGCTGAAAATGAAAAATTAAAGTTGGAATTAAACTCCTTGCATAGGAATCAAGTAGCTGCCCCTGCGGAGGAGCTCATCAAAAAGCAGTTTTCAGAGTTTGCCGAGTCAGAACCGAAGAAAGAAGCGATGCCGGAAGATATTCAAACCTTATTGTCAGATATCGAATCGCTTTCTAAAGACAAACAACCCAAACCTTAATCCTGGTTTTTTCTCTTACCGCGCTTTTCAAGAGCTTTTGTAAGAGCTCTTTCCATGCTTAAAACCTGTTCAATTCGATACAGTAAAATCTTTTCTTCAATGCCATCTGAAGGGTAGCTCAGCCAACCCGTATAAAAATCCTGAAACTGTTCCAACTCCTTAATAATTCGAACTCGAACGAGGGGTTTATTGGTTTTTTCTGAAACCAGCCTCGCGAAGCTAAATTTTAGGCTATATCGAAACCGTTCGGGCTGTTCCAAAGGTCCGGGGTAGGTGAAGAGCAATTCGTTATAAGGTCCATTTACCGTTTCGGTGATGATTCGACCCGAATCCTTATTTGAAACTCGCAAAGGGTAATCATTTAAGGATTTAAGCGCGGCGAGCCAAACGTCATCATAAGAACCCTCATAAAGCCGAGTTCTAAAGGCCTCATCCGTTGTTGAGGGCTGTGAGGCGCAACCACCCAGCCCCAAGGCGATGCCCAGGATACCCCCAAAAATCAGTGAATTTAAAGACTTCCAAAACGTCATTTATTGTTTATAATTTTAGTTATCAATAATAATATCAGCCAATAAACGGTTCAAATCAGGAGCGACGCAGCAAATGTTGACGCAACAGGTAAATAAAGCCCTTTTTTGGATCCTATTCCGGCTTTCAGAGTCACTTAAAAAGCGGTCTGAAAAAGACTGGGAAAAGTTCGTATATCGCTCGATAGATTTAGAACCCTCTAAGGACCATCGGCAGAATTCAGGCGTTTATAAAGCATTTAAACGAAGAGAGCCGGAGAGGCTTGCCAGTAAAGGCTCTTGGGTGGATGAGTTGCATCTAAAAAAGCCTCGAGTTTCATTGCCAAGATGGGCTCAGGAAATTCAGCCTTTTCTTCAGAATCAATTAAGTGACCACACGCGGCGAGCTTATGAGGGGGATCTCAAACAGTTCTTTTTGTTTTTAGAGGGCCGAATCAGTCCCGAGGATTTAAAGGCACTCAAGCCCGAACACATCATTTTATTTCGAAAATCGCTGGAAGAAGGCCGTTTAACGGGAAAAGTCTTGGAAAAGGCGACCGTGAATCGAAAGTTGGCTGTCGTGAAGAGCTTTTTGAGCTGGCTTAAGCTGAATCATTTAATTTCAGAGAACCCGGCCGAGCTGGTGAAAGGCTTTCCTCAAAGCCAAGAATCAAGTCTCAAGGGATTTTCAGATGAAGAGGCGAGAAGAATCCTTCTTCTCCCGCGACTTAATTCAAAAGCAGGGGCCCTTCATTCGGCCATTCTTCACATGCTCTTTTATATGGGGCTTCGAAAAGCAGAGCTGATCTCGCTCAAGATGGGAGATATCAGCGAGGAGAGGGGAGTTCCCGTTATTAAAGTGAGAGGCAAGGGGCATCGAGTGCGAATCTTACCGATGGTCCCTATCGTTGAGGCCAGTCTCGAGCATTATTTCCATGTGTGCCGAAGAGATCCTTCTCAAACTGAGAGCTTTGTCTTTACCCCCACGAAAAATCCACTCAACGGAATTTTAGAAAAGCCCTTGGGGCCTAACGCGATTACTTACATTGTGACTCATTACTCGAAGAAAGCAGGAGTATTGCAGAAAGTATCTCCCCATTCCTGTCGAGCGACTTGTATTTCAAATGCCTTAGATAAGAAAGCTACCCACCGAAGTGTTCAGTATCTTGCGGGGTGGTCCACGCCCTTAATGATTCAACGCTATGATAAACGCAGAGAAGAACTAAAAAACTCGGCGGCTTTTGTAGTGGATTACTCTAGCGAGGAACCACCAAAAGGTACGGCTTTACTTTAGGCGGTTTTTTAATATTCTAGAAAGTGATCCCAAGGAGCGCTGCAAGGCATTCTGCCCTAGGCTTGGAACTTAAAAAACGGCGCTCAATCCAAAAAAAAATTGTGAGGAGTCAGACATGCACAGTGTAAGAGATTTTGTGGTAGCGGATATGGGTTTAGCTGATTGGGGACACCGAGAAATTAAAATTGCCGAAACAGAAATGCCAGGCCTAATGGCAATTCGTGAAGAGTTTGCTTCTTCTCAGCCACTCAAAGGCGCTCGGATTACTGGCTCTCTTCACATGACGATTCAAACAGCCGTGCTGATTGAAACTCTTACTGCCCTCGGAGCAAAAGTAAGATGGGCTTCCTGTAATATCTTTTCGACTCAAGACCATGCGGCTGCTGCAGTGGCTGCTAAAGGCGTTCCAGTTTTTGCGGTCAAAGGCGAAACGCTCGAAGAGTACTGGGATTACACTCATAAGATTTTTGAATGGTCTGATGGCGGCTATTCCAACATGATTTTAGATGACGGTGGCGACGCTACTTTGCTTCTTCATTTAGGGGCTAAAGCAGAAACAGATATTTCTGTGCTCTCAAAGCCCACTTCAGAAGAAGAAACGGTTTTGTTTGCAGCCATTAAAAAGAAACTCAGCTCTGATCCAAAATGGTATTCCACTCGACTTGCCCACATCAAAGGCGTTACTGAGGAAACCACCACAGGAGTGAACCGTTTAATTCGGATGCATGAGCGTGGGGAATTAAAATTTCCTGCCATTAACGTCAATGATTCAGTCACAAAATCCAAATTTGATAATCTCTATGGGTGCCGAGAATCTCTCGTGGATGGAATCAAGCGCGCTACCGATGTGATGGTAGCCGGCAAAGTAGCTGTTGTTGCTGGGTATGGTGATGTGGGAAAAGGGTCGGCGCAAGCTCTTCGAGCACTCTCTGCTCAAGTATGGGTTACTGAAATTGATCCGATCTGTGCGCTTCAAGCAGCCATGGAAGGCTATCGTGTTGTGACAATGGACTATGCGGCTGATAAAGCTGATATCTTCGTCACCGCGACTGGAAATTTCAATGTTATCACCCACGATCATATGGCTAAAATGAAGGACCAAGCTATTGTTTGTAATATCGGACACTTCGATAATGAAATTGATGTGGCTTCTCTTGAGAAATACAAATGGGAAGAAATCAAACCTCAAGTGGATCATGTGATTTTCCCCAATGGAAAAAGGATTATTCTCTTAGCAAAAGGCCGCTTGGTGAATTTGGGCTGCGGGACCGGGCATCCGAGTTATGTCATGTCTTCTTCGTTCGCAAACCAATCGATCGCACAAATTGAGTTATTCACTCAAACCGCAAAATACCCAGTGGGCGTCTACACCTTGCCGAAACACCTCGACGAAAAAGTCGCTCGCTTGCAGCTGAAAAAGCTCAATGCTGAGCTGACTGTGAAGAAGAGAAG
>Ga0214923_10003504_pt1 | contig 19665 bp, 18 predicted proteins | sample LL1510_MetaG_FD_177993 | JGI IMG/M metagenome (GOLD analysis project Ga0214923, IMG submission 177993) | Freshwater microbial communities from Lake Lanier, Atlanta, Georgia, United States - LL-1510 | ecosystem: Environmental > Aquatic > Freshwater > Lake | place: USA: Georgia | collected...
TGCGCCGACTTTTGTTTTTGGTTTAGGGCCTCCTAGAAACAAGTTTCTTTACGCCCCTTTAAACCAAAAACCGGCCCATTGGGCCGGCTCGCTTGGTCTGCGGAGAGGGAGGGATTCGAACCCCCGGTACCTTGCGGTACACCTGATTTCGAATCAGGCACATTCGACCTCTCTGACACCTCTCCAGAGCGGAAATTTGTGCAAAAATAAGGAATACATGACATTATTAGGGTGAATTAGGGTGTATATTTGTTGAGTTGCTATGGTGTTGTCACGACGGTTCGGTTGTTGATTACTGCTGTGGGTCATTATGACTAAAGCCATACACTCGTGACTTACCGTGTAGACTTTTATGCCGGACAGTTGATTCAAGATGGTTCAAGCATTGATTAAATCCAAGCGTCCAGAGCGAATTCACAGTGTCGGCTATGTCGCCTTTGGCCTATTGATGGTAGGGGCCTTTTCCGCCCGAAGTACTGCATTTTCCGGGGCCTTGTCCGCCCGAAGTACTGCATTTTCCGGGGCCTTGTCCGCCCCCTGTCCTGCCTTGTCCGCCAACAGTCCTGCGATTTTTGCGTCTGGCTCTAAAATGACCATTACAACAGATCGACCATTCGAAACAGGGGCAAAACCATCGGCCTCATTGGGGGTAGTTCTACAAGATGATCCAATGGCAGCTGGCCTTAAGGAATGCCTGCTTCAGGGGGTTGAACGGGCGGTGGAGGAGCTTTCCCGGTTTGATGGCTATTACGCAAGACCCGAAATTCGCATCCCACTACCCCCCGAAGCCGAGGCGGCAGCGGGCAAACTGCGCAGTATGGGTCTATCGAAGCGAGTAGATGAGCTGATAATGAGCCTGAATCGTGCAGCTGAAGAAGCCGCACCTGAAGCAAAGTCTTTGTTTGTGAATGCCATCAGGCAAATGAAGCCATCCGATGCCCTGGGAATTGTTCGTGGAGGAGATGACGCCGCCACCCGCTACCTCCGCAGCCAAACGGAGGCGACCCTCATAGAACGGTTTAGTCCAGCCATCGACGCGAGCTTACAGCAATCGGGGGCGTCCGACAAATGGAAAGGCTTCGTGGGGGTCTATAACCGTATCCCCGGTGTTCGCCGATTAGACACCGACCTCACACGGCATGTTTGCCAACAAGCCATTTCAGGTTTGTTTTTGAAAGTGGCAGAGGAGGAAAAGGCCATTCGTTCCCAGCCGGCGCGTCGCACCACCGACTTACTCCGTAACGTATTTGGCCGTCCTTGAAATCCTAATCCATCATCATGAATAAGATAAATAGCCACCTTGTGATCATTTTTTTTTGATGTTACTGATGGGATTCGCCAAAGCACAGGAAACCAGCGACAACGTGACGATCGTTGGTGAAATGAAGAATGTGATGTGGAAAGGAGAACTCTTCGGGCGAATTCATCTGGATACCATTTCGAACAGGAAAAATTTATTTGGGCTGGGGCCGGTCGAATATCTGACAGGGGAGATTTTAATCATGGATGGTCGGTCGTACCGATCTACCGTGACCTCAGACAGCACCATGAAGGTGGAAGAGACGTATCATATTTCCGCGCCCTTTTTTGGCTACACACATGTATCGCAATGGGTAGAACATACGTTGCCCAAGAAAATTCGTTCGATTAAGGATCTTGAGGCATACCTGAATTCGGCAACCATCGACAAACCGCGGCCTTTTATGTTCAAATTATCGGGAGTGATTGACCAAGTCACCATACATATCGTCAATTTGCCTAAAGGCACCACTGTGCGTTCACCGGATGAGGCACATCAAGGTCTAAAGAAATACCAACTCCAAAACGAGCAGGCCGATATTCTTGGTTTCTTTTCCACAGAACATAAGGCGGTATTTACCCACCACGATACATTTGTGCATATGCACTTAATAACGAAAGATCGATCAAAAATGGGCCATTTAGACGATGTTTTATTTAAAAGGGGGGCAATGAAACTGGAATTGCCATGGCACTAGGCTATTTTGGCTCCTTTTCGAGAAATGAGGAAACAGTGCATTCCGACATTGACATTTTGGTATCGTTCAAAAAACCGATTGGATGGGCGTTTTTTGACCTACAGGATTTTTTGGAAGAAGAATTGAAGTTGAAGGTTGACTTGGTATCAGAGAATGCGCTCAAAGAACAATTGAGAGAGGGCATCTTAAATAGTGTTCGGTATATATGAATCAAATCAATAGGGCGTATGTTCTCTACCTTGAAGACATGCTTCTTTCCATGAATAGAATTGAAGAGTACGTAGGGACAATGGACTTCACAAGTTTTAAAAGGACATACTTAGTTGTAGATGCGGTTGTTAGAAATTTTGAGATTATTGGTGAAGCTTCGAAGAAAATCCCGAACAACATACAGGAGAAATACCCTGAAATTCTATCTAAAACATAAAAATATGCCTGCTAAAAAGAAGAGTTGGACGGACAAAATGAATCACCCGGCAATGCCTGAGGTTAAGCCCATTGATGTGGCCTATGGCGGTTCGCCTGCTGGTAGCCGGATGCTGATTCCCACGCCACGCCTGATTGAGGCTTACCTCAGGCAGATTCCGGCGGGACAAACCATAGCCCCTGAGGTGATGCGACGTGATTTGGCGGCCGACCAAGCGGCCGATTTTAGTTGCCCCCTCACCTCCGGGATTTTCCTGCGCATTGCTGCTGAAGCGGCATTGGAGGAGATGGCCAGCGGACGATCTGAACGGGAGGTTACGCCTTTCTGGAGGGTGGTTGACCCCCGATCGCCTTTAGCGGGTAAACTCAGTTGCGGGCGTGCTTTCGTTGAAGCCAAGCGCAAAAAGGAGCAATAGGTTTAGGAACAGGCGAGCGTCTTAAGGAGCACGAGGTTTAGGGACAGACCCATGCACCCCCTCATTTTTCTAATTGAGTTTTTTCGGGCATGAGGCTGTCGATCCGCGCCCACAACAAACGATTGTCTTGACGCTCAGATGCGTAATAGATTTGCTGTCCGTCGCTTCGGGTCAATAATAAATAAGGCGCCTCGGCCCGATAGAGCAGCAGTTTAACACTCCGGCCGTCGTGGGTTCGGAAATAGCCTTTTTTGGTGGATCCTGTGGCAAAACCATGCGTCTTCCTTTTGATTTTCGGTAGCGTATCCACCAGTTCGACCCGACTCAGGGTGGCGCGGGCCAGGGTTTCTCCGTACATCCCCCCAATGCGAAGCGCATCCCCCGATACCTCTAAAGGAATGCTGCCCTGGCCTACGAACATCAGTCCGCCAACCAGCAAGGCGCAGGCAATCAGTATATAGCGGGCCATTCGCATAGACCGTTCCTGTACGCTAGGCATCAATCGACGGCTGCGGCCCATGAACCAGAGGTAGGCCAAAAACGGATAAATTCCGAGGAAAAGACCGGCGGCATCTTCGCTCCACAGACTAAAGAGTAGAGAACCGAGGATGAAATGGCTCAGACCCAGCCAAAGGTGGAACCGACTCCAAAAGGGTACATAGGTGGTGAGGTTCACTTTTTTTTGGTCCTCGGCCGACATGGTATTGTATCCTGAGAGCAAGTAGGGGGCGTTTTCGACCGTGAGTATTCGCCCAATCAGGATGTATAGCACGCTCAGGCCCGACAATATGTACCAAAGGCTCATCGCAGGAGGGGCATTAATCAGCCAAAAGATCAAGGCCTATGTCGCGGCGGTAGTACACGCCCTCAAAGCAGAACCCCTGAACCCGTTCGTAGGCCCGGGCCCGTGCTTCAGCCAGATCCTCGCCGAGCGCGCCCACGGCCAGTACGCGACCCCCCGCGGTGCGCAACTCTAACCCATCGGCGGTCAAACGGGTACCGGCATGGTAGGTGAGGGGTTGATGGGTATCGCCATAAATTGGCAATCCTCGTGGGTAATCGCCCGGATAGCCCCCCGACACCAGCATCACAGTGCAGGCGGTAAGGGGATTGGTCACAATCCGTTCGTCCTGGATTCGGCCCAAACAGGCCGCTACCATATGCTGCAGCAGATCGGATTGAATACGGGGCACCACCACCTCCGTTTCGGGGTCGCCCATGCGCACATTGTATTCGATCACGTAGGGGTCGTCGCCCACTTTCATCAGTCCGAAAAACACGAAGCCGGTGTAGGGGATGTTTTCCGCTTGCAGGCCCAAAAGGGTACGACGAATCACACGTTCTTCCACGCGCGCCATGAATTCTGTATCGGCAAAGGGTACCGGCGAAACGGCACCCATTCCCCCCGTGTTAGGGCCCTCATCACCATCCCCCACGCGCTTGTAGTCCTTCGCCTCAGGAAGCAGGAGGTAGTCGCGCCCGTCGGTGATCACGAAAGCCGACATCTCGATTCCTTGTAGGAATTCCTCTACCACTACCCTTGCGCCAGCCGTGCCGAAACGCAGGTGAATCAGCATATCGTTGAGGGTTTCACAGGCCACTTCTGAGGTATGGCAGATGACAACACCCTTCCCTGCTGCCAGTCCATCGGCCTTCAGCACCACGGGCAGTGGGTGATTCCTCAGGTATTCGAGCCCCTCTTGCAGTTGATCCGCGGTGAAGGTACGGTAGCGGGCGGTAGGAATGCTGTGCCGCGCCATAAATTGCTTGCTAAAGTCTTTGCTCCCCTCGAGGCGGGCACCAATAGCACCCGGACCGAAAAACAGCAGCGCATGGTGGCCAAATTCATCTCGAAGTCGATCGGCCAGGCCGTTCACCAGGGCTTCCTCGGGCCCACACACCACCAAATCGATTTGGTTTTGGTGGATGGCAAGTGATACAGCCTCAGCGTTGGAAGGCGCCAAATCGAGGTTTGTCGCGATGCTGGCGGTACCGGGGTTACCTGGGGCCACAAAAAGGGCGGAACAATGCGGACTGCGGCTGATGGCCGTGGCCAGTGCATGCTCGCGACCACCTCCACCCAAAAGAAGTACTCGATATCTTGTGTTATTTATGGTAGATGTTGGATTCATGTTGAACATTGCCCCTCCTTTGGCTTAGCCCGTGTAGCGCTCAAGGAAATCCTGGTAGGCCAGCGCGATCCCCTCCTCAAGATGCACTTTGGGGGTGAAACCAAGTGCCATCAAACGAGATGAATCCATCAATTTCCTGGGAGTTCCATCTGGCTTTTCTGTGTTATAACGCAAAATACCCTGATAACCAATCACGCGCCCTACAGTGGAGGCCAATTCACCGATACTCAGATCGCTGCCGTAGCCTGCATTCAGGAAGCCGTAGTCGTTGTAGCGCTCCATCACAATAAGGCAGGCCTCGGCCATATCATCCACATACAAAAACTCACGCAGGGGCGTGCCAGTCCCCCAAATCTCCACTTCCGGTGCACCCGCCACGTGGGCTTCGTGGAATTTGCGGATCAGCGCCGGCAGCACATGGCTGTTCTCGGGGTGGTAATTATCGCCCGGACCATACAGATTGGTGGGCATGATGCTGGTGAATTGACAACCATATTGGGCGCGATAGGCGTCGCACATCTTGATGCCAGCGATTTTGGCAATGGCATAGGGCTCATTGGTGGCTTCTAAATAGCCCGATAGCAGCGATTCTTCTTTGAGGGGTTGTGGAGCCAACCGTGGATAAATGCAACTGCTGCCCAGAAAAAGTAGCTTTTTTACCTTATGAAGGTGACTTTGGTGAATGATATTGGCCTGAATCATCAGGTTGTCGTAGAGGAATTCAGCCCTTAGGGTGTTGTTGGCGTGAATTCCCCCCACTTTGGCCGCGGCCAGGAATACATATTCGGGTTTTTCTTCGTTGAAAAAATGGGCAACGGCCGACTGATCACGCAGGTCGAGTTCACTGCTGCTGCGGAGAATGAAATTGTGGTGGCCGCGCTGACGGAGTGCACGCAACAATGCGCCGCCGACCATTCCGTTATGACCGGCTATGTAGATTCGAGAATTGATGTGCATGGGAAGTAGACATAAATCAATCACACAAAAATAGGGTTTTCCGATGGGGAAGCCCTTATGGAATGTAATTAAAAGGAAGGGGCGTGTGTGGCCCTAGTGGGCCTTCAGACTTCTGAATACCTCCGATTCGAGACGCAGTACCAATGGGAGAAGGTGATCGGTTTCGAGTGATTCATGCTGATCGGCCCGGTACCTCAGCTCTTCTATTTGGTGGCGTAGTCTGGTGCGTACCATATCGCTGTCATGGGGGGCACCATCGGTCAATTGGTGTTCAATTTGGTTCAAGAAGCCACTGTCTTCGTCCATTTCCAGTATTCGGCATAAACTCTCGCCGTTGCGTAGCAGCTGTTCCTCGTCGATTCCCGAAGCTACGCCCCGCGACCGAACCAAAAGCAGTTGCTCGATGTAGGGAAATAACTCATCTTGTTCGCGAAGAATGTGCTCAGAAAGGGCGGCCCTGTATTGGGCAAACGACAGGTGAAGCTCATCCCAAACGATTGATTCATGACCGTGGTGGCGGCTCATCTCTTTCATCAAATCGGAGATTTGTGGCAAGTGTTGGGTGAGGATTTGGTGATGCTCGTGCCGCAAGCGTTCGAGGAGGTGACCAATTCCATCTATCCCCTCGAAGGTTTTTGGTTCGTAGGCTGTACCAACCAACTGATCTATCGCTGCTTGAAGTTCGGTCAAGTTGAGTTTCACGATTTCGGCGATGTCACCCAGGGTATCGCAACGGATGATGGCCGCATCGGGAACGCCCATTTTGTTCAATACACCCGCCGCAATGGGCAATTGCTGCAGCAAATCGCAAACATTGGTATGGGGATATAGGGTCATTGGGTATTGTTAACCTAATGACAACAATGATGTCTGCGTTTGGTTTTACCCGGTGCGACCGATTTTCAGGTAGTGGATCTGCTTCGACTGTCTGATCCTAAGAATGAGCGCTCCATGGTGTAAGTACTCAGAGGGGATTGGCCACGCCTCGTCGACCAAGGGGTGTAGTTTGGTCAGCAGCGCGCCTTTTACATCGTAGATCTGTACTTCGGCGCCCGGCTGAAGGCTCATCACGCGGACGCCATCATTGGAATACAGCAAAAAGGGACGGCCCGTTTCACCCAATTCGACGGAAGCGCTACTCAAACGATTAAGATCACCCAAATGCAAGAAAAACCGCTGATGAACACCGGGTGAGGAAATGTGACAACGCGCTGGTGCCAGCAGGAGGTCGTGCCACTGACCGTCTAGCCGGTCTTCGAGCCAAACCCCGAAAGGGCTTCCTGTTGGGCCCGCAGTGGTGGTCGAGGGTGCACCTGAATGCAATCCCCCTGTTGTTGATATGGGCAGGTTATGAAGGGAATCTATTCCAAATACGACCGATCCCGCTTGTTGGTTGTGAACCCCCAGAGGGAGGCATATATGAGAACCACCACCGGGCCAACCGACCGCTTGAATGGCCAATGATTGTTGCGCCCCGTATGTCCAAACCGACAATGGGGCTTGCATACCCCATCGCGGAGCATCAAAGTGGGGGTCGAAGGATTCACTGGCATCGTTGCGAAGCACAACAGCTGTTTGGCCGAACGCCCGATAGGGCAAGGTGGTGTCGGCATCACGAATGCCAATCCACAAGCGACCAATAGAATCTGTTGTCTGTTGACCTATTGAACTGTGATCACCTCCCGAAGCCGAGCGCAACAGGGCTCCCCCACCCGCGGTGGTGAGTCGCATGGAGGGCCGAAACCATGCTTGTCCGGTTTGGCTGCCTCCCGGCACAAAAAATCCTTGTCCGATTCCAAGGGTGCCGTCGGGAATGGCTGCTCCAGCTCCTCCATTGGATCCACTGCCTGCAACGCCCGTTCCACCAGCCCAAATAGCATAATCGGTGCCGGAAAGATGGGTTTGTAAGGCCGAGGTCTGCTGGTCCCATATGTAAATAGCGCTTCCTAACACGCCGCTTCCAGCGGATCCGTTGGCATTAAGGAATGAATCAGCCGAAATGGGTGTTGGATAGGGATTCCCCAAGAGGTAGTAGCCGAGTGGACTGGCTACAGTCACCGCTATAGGGCCTTGATGGGGCATGCCGGTGAATGTGGCTGTAGCACCAGCTTCTACGGCATAGCCGTGTCCGCCAATCATGGTTCCTGTGGCCGGAACAGGATTCCATCCCGAGTGACCATAGCTGCCCCCATGGTAGTTGCGTATGCCCGATGGTCGGGCATTGGGGAAACTTTGAAGGAGGTCTGCACCCGCAACGGGGGTCGACCATAGGTTCAGCATGCCTGGTTGCGTGTGGCCCTGACGAACAACACGAAAATGGCCGCTGCCCGTTACCAACACTGTGTCGGTTGGAATGAAGCGACTGCCATCGGTCATCAGCACCAAACCGTCATTGTGCCATTGACCTGGGGCGGCTATGGCCCCACTGTCAAGCTTCAGGGTAGCGCCGGGGGAAATGGTGAGGCCGGATTGTGGCCACCATCCACCTACACGGGCTTCTCCCGAGGCGATGAGGGGTCGGTCCTCTAAACGGGGCACATAACCCAGGCTCCAGAGCGAGGGGTCGTTCCAAAGGCCCTGTCCTTGGAAGCGATTTTGCACCACCTGGGCAGTCCATACAGTGTTGAGTGTGTCTTGCGAGCCGCTCAACCCGGTTTGAGCGGTGAGGGTGCCGCTTCGGTTTCCTTCGGTACTCCATTGGAGCTCCAAAAGGAGGTCAATACCGCTGCCTGGTGCAATAGTGGCGGTAGTAGAACCAGTATATAGAGCCCCACCTGTCGCCTGAATGTTGCTGAGGTTGATGGGGGATGTGCCCAGGTTCACGACAGGAATGCGCAATTGTCGCCGCTCACCCGGGGATGTTTGTCCCGCCCGTACGGTGTCGGGTACATAGTAGGCCTGCGCACTGGGTGAAGTGGGGTTGGACAGGCTACCGCCAATGCGATCGAGAAATGCGGGGTAATCGATAAAGGGGTTTCGGTTTTGTTGATAGCTGGCCACGTCTGCATTCCGTTGTCGAAGAATCGTGCTGGGGGGATATTGATTCAGCCACTGTCGGTAGGTTTGCTCCATGTTGGGGGTCATATAGCTGAGGTCGACGCCAGAGGTGTTGCCGTAGCGCAACCTAAAGTAGAGCATGGCCGCCGCAGCCGCCGCTTTGTGTTCGTTGCGGGGTTCGAAGGTGGTGCTGTTGGCTTTTGACCCGCCGAGGTAGGTCAGTGTGGGGTTCATCACCCAATCGAGGGGCTTGTTTCCCCGGGCCGAGTTGGTGCCGGCATCAGCTATAAAAATGTGATGAAGGTCGCTTTGCATGGGTTCGGCCGAGGCACCAAAGCTTTGTGGCCAGGTGTGCTCGGTATTCATTTCGTAAGGGGCGTTATTGAGGGTAGTGGTGTTGAATGCGGTGGAAGTGTATGAGATCGTCCGGCCAGTGTATATGCATTCGTTTTTGTAGGGGTTTGCATGCCCTGGTTCTCGTCCATTGAGCTTCCAATTGTCGATGTTCCCGAACATGCGCAGCCGCGCGTTGTTTGTGCCGCTGTAGCCCAAACTGGTGTAGGGCGATGAAATTCTCTGCTGCAGGGCCGTTACGAGCGCCGTTCCTTGTAGGTTTTGGGTCGAATTGTAATATGTTATACTGTACAGGCCTTGCCCGTTTAGTTGCACGGCAAGTGGACCGCTACCACCGTCGGGTAGTAGCAGAAGAGTGCCTGTTTGTTCGGTGTTGTGTTTGGGTTTGAAATAGACCCGAATACGGAAACTATCGCCCGCAGCGATGGTAAACTGACTATCAGGCGTGCTGAATGCTTGGTTTAGGGGGGGCGCATAGGCTCTTGCGCGAACCAAGTGTGCGTTCGGGCCATCGTTGATGACCCACAGCAGCAAACTGTCGCGCTGTAGTTCGTTGGTGGGCTGAAATGTATATTGGTTGATGCGGGTGCGGATGCCTGTAACACTGAGGTTGCCAAAGGCAGGCACGCCTCCGCCTCCGCCCCCTGTACCCCCGCCTCCGCCAGTGCCACCCCCTGAACTCCCGCCACTGACACTGCCAAACACCCGGATGTTGTTGAACCTCAGGTTGCCCGTACCGCTCGCTTGGTGCCCCCAAAGCCGAAAATAAAGTACGGTTACGCCTCCTGAGGGCAAATTTTGACCCACAACGATGGAGTCAAGTGTATTAACGTCGGTCGCGTTGATGCTGCCTCCTGATACAAGTGTTGTAGTCTGACTCAAAAAACTATCTGTACTGCTTTGAAGGGTGAATTGGGTGGGGCCCGTATTCGTGCGTCCCAACCGAAGGCTGAGTTGGGTAAGGTTGATTTGCCGTCCACCTGTGGCACGAATGACCCATTGAATAAACTTGCCGTTGTTGCTGAAGGCACCGGTGTTCCACGATGAAGCATATCCGATGCGCAGACCGCCACCATCGCTGCCATTCTGGTAGAGGATGCTGCCCGAACTGAGTTGGAGGGGGTCGGTCGACAGTGTACTATCGAACATGAGGGCTGTATTGCGATCCTCCAAATCGTAGAGGGCAAGCAACTGTTGCGCGGAACCATTGAAAGGGACCCAAAAAGCGAGCCCGATGAGCCAAAATAAGATGAGTCGAAAATACATCACTGCCAAAATACGAAGATTTGAAATGCGGTTGTACGCGTACATTTGCATTGTGGATGCCCGTCGATTACATGAGCTCATCTCCTTCCTTGCGCAGCCCCGCAGGCTGGCCATCACCACACACCATAAGCCAGACGGCGACGCCTTAGGCTCCTCGCTTGCGCTGTGCAGGATGTTGAACAAAATGGGCCACCAGGCCACTGTGGTGAGTCCGTGCGACTGGCCGTCGTTTTTGAATTGGCTTCCTGGCGCTTCGGAAATCATTGATTTTGAATCGGCTGCCTCAGTCGCGAAACAGGCGCTCAGCGAGGCAGATTTGTTGTTTTGCCTCGACTTCAACGATTTAGGCCGGATTTATCGCATGGGTGAGGTGGTAAAAACCTTAGAATGCCCCATGGTGATGATCGACCACCATACCCACCCATCTGCGTTCGATACCTACCGCTACCATGATGTATCGGCCTCTTCGACCTGCGAATTGATATACCGCCTGGCCCTGGAAGTCGGTTGGTCGGCCTATATCGATGCGGAGGTTGCCGAGTGTCTGTATTGTGGCACGATGACAGACACCGGAAGCTTCAAATTCCCGTCGACCACCCCAGCAGTTCACCGGATGATCGCGGATTTAATGGAGCGTGGCGCGAATCATTACAAGGTCCACAGTCAGGTTTATGATCAGATGGGGGTGCATGTGCTGCGCTTTTTGGGCTATTGCTTTTCAGAAAAGTTACGCCTGCTACCGGAATATGCTGTAGCTTATTTTGCGATTACGGCGGAGGAGGTCAAGCGATTCGGTTTACAAACAGGCGATACAGAGGGACTGGTTCATTACGCCCTGAATATTGAAGGGGTCCGGATGGCGGTCCTGATCATCGACCGAAATGAACGTGTAAAAATGTCCTTCCGTTCGCGCGGCGCGGTACCCGTTCACGAATTTGCGCGTCAATGGTTTGATGGCGGGGGGCATTACAATGCTGCAGGTGGACAAAGTGCAGATTCGCTGGAGCGCACCGAAGCGCGTTTTCTCGAAGTCCTGCCGGCATTTGTGAACACTTGGGGTGAACATATGCCGCCCCCACTGCCTGAACATGACTAGACCTTGTTTTGTAAAAACCATGCGTCGCTTCTCCTTGCCAAATTGTACCGTTTTACTGGCAGCAGGGCTGTTTCTTTTGTTGGGGTGTATGCCAACGGGAGAAAAGAAATCAGACGAAAAGCGTTTGAAGACGGCGGGGGGTCTTGCCTATATCATGCACCACGACGAGCCTGGTACACCGGCAGAATTGGGGGATGTTCTGGTGTTGCAGTTGAAATACAGTACAGCAGATACAGTGCTCTTCGATTCGCGCCTCAACCGTAGACCGGTTTATATACAATGCACCAATCCATCGTTTGGAGGTGGCTTAGAAGAGGGGCTTAGGTTACTGAGCATAGGTGATACCGCTACCTTCTTTTTGTCCGCTGATTCTGTTTTCAACCGCATGTTTCGACAACCCCTCCCTAAGGGAATTAGGCCGGGGGATGAATTACGCTTTGAATTGGTGGTTCAGGACGTGCGCAATGAGGAACGGGACCTGCAGATGTACCTTCGAAATCAGTCGATTGTCGACCCGCCCCGTCCGTCCGGCTTATACGTGATTGGTCAGGGTAAAGGCCGTGGGGATGTTGTTCGCGACGGCGCTACAGTTACGCTGCATTATGTGGCAACTTTGGTTGATGGCACCGAATTCGACAATACCCGTAAGCGAAACGACCCTTTTGTTTTCATCAAGGGGTCTACCAAGTTGATCGATGGATTAGAAGAAGGGGTCGGGCTACTGAGGCAGGGCGATCAAGCCCGGCTCGTAATCCCTTCTTACCTTGCATTCGCTGAAAAGGGCAACTATGCGGGACTTGTACCTCCATTCAGCACTGTTGTGTATGATGTTGAAGTGGTAGAGGTGAAATAAAGTAGCCGCTAAGTAGGTATCTCTACGCCACAGCGTGCAACAAATGAGCGTATCTCGGTTGATGAAACCCATAGGGATATGGCCAGCCTGGCGGTGGTGTTGTGATGTGGGGTGTTTTGGACTTGAATTGCCCGGGCTTGTTCGGTGATGGTGGCGAAGTGTAGTCCCCATACCCGTCCGTCGGTGGTAAATCCCGGACATCCGCTTGATCCGCCATACATCAATGCATCAGTCTCCACAATGCTGGCCGTTCGCCCGTCGCTTAATAATTCTAATCGCCTCGAAGAAATATAGGACCCTTGGAACCGCTCGATGAGCGTAAAGGCCACCTGTTGCTCTTTCATGCCGACTGTGCTCAGGGGATAACCCAATGAGCCGCATGGCGTCCCAGGTAAGGGTACCTCAGTGTGCAAGGGCAGAAAGGGAACTTGTTGTGGTGCAGGGTTTTCACCTTGGGAAGAGCCAATGGTGGGGTCGATTTTGGAGGGATCCTGTTGAATAGGTAGGCGTGTTGGGCGATTTTGAAGGCTAGGTTGTTCCAATCGTAAAAGTGCCAGGTCGAGTGCATCATCGAGCCCCAGCAGTTGCGCCATGTGCATAGCTTTTCCCACTTCAGGTGCCCTGATTACCTGTATACGGTTGTGGATTGGGGCAGTTTTTTGACCATCCTGGTGCAACACATGCGCGGCTGTCAGGCAGAGATTCGGCGCAATCAAAAATCCGGTACCACTTCCGAAGCTGACAGGCTTTCCGCCAACATCGGTTTGGCATAATATTCCGTAGAGTGACTCACGGACCGCTAAACAAGCGGCCTCAAACACAGGGTGATGTGCTTAAATGGCCTGCATTCCCTCGACGCAATGAAATTCAATTTAAGAAACGGAACAGGCAGAGGTAACCAACGGAAAATGTCCAGATTTACGTATGGCGGCCATTCCTCCCTCAATATTGATGATTCTGTGGAAGCCTCGCGCAGCCATGACCGAGGCAAAAATCATTGAACGATACCCCCCGGCACAATGCACAAAATAATCGCGATTGGGGTTCACCAGATGGAGATTTTCGTTGAGGTGATCCAGAGTCAGCAAATGTGCATCGGCCAGGTGTTCGCTTTTGTATTCTCCTGGCTTGCGCACATCAAGTATTTCATAGGAGGGGTTTTCTGCGCTCATGCGGGCGAATTCATCTGCCGAAATGCTTGGAATCCTGGCGATATCGTGACCAGCAGCGACCCAGGCCTCCCACCCGCCATCGAGGTAGCCCAAGGCATGGTCGTAGCCCACACGGGCCAGTCGGGTCACCACTTCTTGTTCACGTCCAGGATCGGTGACAAGCAGCAATTTCTGTTTGATATCGGGAATGAGGGTGCCCACCCATGGGGCGAACCCACCATCAATTCCAATATTGATGCTGCCTGGAATGTGTCCGGCCGCAAAAACCTCAGGTTTTCGGGTGTCCAATATGAGAATATTCTCTTCTTCGGCAATCAATTGAAAAGTTGATGGGTTGAGTTTGCGCGTGCCGCGCTCGAGAACCTCGTTCAGCGCGGCATATCCATCTTTGTTGAGGCGCACATTCAGTGGAAAATAGGACGGGGGTGCAGGAATTCCGTGGGTAAGCTCCTGAATAAAGTCTTCTTTGCTCAAATCAGACCGCAGCGCGTAATTGACTTGCTTTTGATGACCCAGTGTGTCGAAAGTCTCTTTACTCATGTTTTTCCCACAGGCTGAACCCGCTCCATGTGCTGGATAGACCAGCACAGAATCGGGCAGGGGCAAAATCTTATTACGCAAGGAGTCATAAAGCATGCCTGCCATATCGTGGGTGGTAAGTGAAGATCCGGCCGCCAAATCGGGACGCCCTACGTCACCAATAAAGAGGGTGTCTCCAGTGAAAATCGCATAGTCGCGTCCATCTGAATCGCGCAGCAGGTAGGTGGTGCTCTCCGGCGTGTGACCAGGAGTATGCAGGACTTCAATTTCAAGGGCACCTACCTTCAGTCGTTCTCCATCTTTGGCGATGTGCGCCTCGAATTGGGTGCTTGCCGCGGGACCAAATACAATTTGTGCGCCTGTTGCCCGGGCCAAATCGATGTGGCCTGACACAAAGTCGGCATGAAAGTGTGTTTCCAGAACATATTTAATTTTTGCATTACCCTTAACGGCTCTGCTGATGTAGGGCTCGGATTCCCGCAGTGGGTCGATCACTACAGCCTCTCCATTCGACTCGATATAATAGGCGCCCTGTGACAGGCATCCCGTATAGATTTGCTCAACCAGCATGTTTTTGTGATTAGTTGTTATGATTCATAATTAGGTGAATACCCCAAAAATACCACGAATTGATGTAATACGCTAGAGAATAATTCTGCAACCAGGATCATCGCCAGCAGGCCTCTCGTAAAGGCTTGATGCGAAAACTACTTGTCGGGAGCAACTACAGGGCCATCAGCACGCACCCATGCGCCCATCCCACCTTCCAGATGGTAGGCCTTTTTAAAACCGCTAGACTGCATCAATTCCAATGTTTGTCCCGATCGTCCTCCTGATCTACAATACACCAGATAGGTGCGCGAGGGATCCCAGGAAGCCATGGCTTGTTTCAATTTACCTTCTTGGTAGAAATCCACCATGAATGCACCGGGAATAATGCCTTCTTTGCACTCCTCGGCTGTTCGCACATCCACTACCACCACTTGTGAATCCGTTTTCAAACGCTCCAAAAACTGAGCGGGACTCAAAGCCGAAAAGGGCGGCACATCGGAGGCGTCTAGTCTGTTGGATGGGGTCCCTTGTTGCCCGCAAGCCTGTAAGCTAAAAAAAAACAAAAATAAAATGAAATGTAAGGTCCTCATGGTTTATTGGCTTTTGATATTATTTTTCAATATCTCCATTACTTCCGATGTTGCGATATCGGTGATTTCAGCGATGCTTTCCAGGCTCATCCCATGTTTGAACATATTGTGAACAGTTTTTTCCAGTTGAATCCGAATGCCTGTGCTTAGCCCTTCCTCGCGTCCTTCCTCGCGTCCTTCCTCGCGTCCTTCCTCCTTACCCCTCACAAACCCTTTATATTCTCCCTCAGCCTCGCCATCAAACCAATTGTCCATGAGCATCTTTTCTGAAATGCCGAACCCACTGAGTTGTTTCATGTATTCTTCTTTGACTTCAGGTTTCATGTGGTCAATATTTAATTGTTTTTCAGCTTCATCGAGTCCTTTGGCCCGGTAACCAAGTGGCAATGTGCTGTATTTAAAATAATAAATCCACTCATCCAGCGTATTTTGAGTTGGGTGTTCAAATGGATGTTTAAAGTTACAAATATTTATGATGTAATACTCCGGATACAGATCAGCCGGCTCGGTGCCTTTGAAATAACGCTTTTGGTTTCTACTAAGTTCGAGTGGGTCGTTGTGGTGAATGCCGATGAACTGTTGCCGTCCGCGGTACACGTAATCGACCCCACTACCGAGGTTGAAATAGACGATGTGAATGGCATAAACCTTTTTGATTTCGCCATAAACTGAATTCTTGGACAGGTACTCCAGCACCAGTTTTGACGCGCTAAAAAGCATGCGCTGGAAGTAGTCGTTCTCAAGGTAGTACTGCAGTTCGATGATGATGAGTTCTCCCCTGTTGTTTTTGCAGAGCAGGTCAACGCGATTGGTTTTGTCGCGTTCCTTTTCGGCAATCGATTCCGTATCGAGCAGGTCGGTCACTCGGACGTCTTGACCAAACAGCTCGCTGAGGAAACCTTCAAGTATGACATGGTGTGACTTTTGTTTGAGTAGGCGCTTCATAGCCCAATCGAAGCTGATGAGGGTACGGCCGGAGGATTTGGATGCAGTCATGCCTGCAAGCTAATACCGGCCGGGGGCACTAGTCGTATGACAGACGTATACATACGGAAGAATACGATTATTATAGGCAAATGGCCAGAAAAGGCAGTGTAAAAGGGGTAGTGTAAAAAGGATAGCTTTAATCATAAAATAAAGCAGAGCGAGGGCCTGAAGCCTTCCCAAGTCAAATAAAAAATCCCCAGAATTACCGTAAATTCGGCCCGTGCCCTACGAATTTCACTCCGACCACGAAGGTTACCTCGCTTTTCTAGCAGAAAATGCCCGCAAGAGCATCATGCCTTTCGTAGAACCCCACCTTCCGTGCCCGTGGAACGAATGCAGTGTATTGGAACTCGGTTGTGGGGAAGGGGGCAACCTGATGCCTTTTGCCGAGGCAGGGGCCCAATGCGTGGGCATCGACCTCAATGAAAAAAAGATCCAGGAGGGACAAAGAATCATGTCAGTCTGGGTCGAAAAGGGGCGTATGCAACTTCGGGCCGAGGATATTTTTAATCCAGCCATCACCAAAGAATTTTCAGGCCGCTTCCACCTCATCGTACTCAAGGATGTGATCGAGCATATCCCGCGAAAACTGGAGGCGCTCCAACAAATGCGGCGGTTTCTGGCTGAAGGCGGACTACTGTTTATTGGTTGGCCACCTTGGCGAATGCCGTTTGGCGGTCATCAGCAAATTGCCCATTCCCCCCTGTTGCGCCGCTTACCTTGGTTTCATCTCCTGCCCCGTCTCCTGTACGGAGCGGTGCTGTCGGCCTTCCGAGAACCCCGGGAAGTGCGCGAAGAACTCCTCGAAATCCACGAATATAGGGTGGGCATTCGTTCCCTCAACCGATGGGTCGTCCAAGCCCAGTTGCACCCCGTGGAGCAACGCTTTTACCTCATCAATCCCATCTATGCGTATAAATTCGGCCTGCGGGAGAGGCGACAGTGGCCACTCATCCAGTCCATTCCCTGGTTGCGTGACTTCTTCACCACCAGCGGATATTACCTGCTGAGCGCCAAGCCGAAGGGCACGCGCCAATGAACTAGAGCAAATAGATTTGCGCATCCCCAAAAGCCAAAGGCTCGAGGAGCTCAAGAAGACTGATGCAGCCTCTATGCGCTCAAGGAGACTAAGGCGTTTTGGGCCAACCGAACACATCCCCTATGCCCCATACCCCTTCTGCATACGATTTTGTATTCCTGGGAATGGGCTGCGCCAACGCCCTTTTGCTGCGCAGCCTCCACAGACATGGGCTGTTAAACGGCAAACGAATAGGCATCATCGAGCCAGACCCCGATGGACTGAATCATAAAACCTTTTGTTTCTGGTCGACCGATAAAGAAACAGAAGAATGGGGACTCACCTTCCTGATCAGCAAAAGCTGGTCGGTGTGCATGGCGGGCAACCGAACCCAGGCATTGAGTCCATATCGTTACAGACACATTGCGGGCCAACAGCTGCTGCAATCCACACGCGAGATCCTCGCTGCCTACGAATGCCGTTGGATGAATGCGCATGTAGCGGCAAACAGCGAGCGCCCCAACAGCTTGGTCCTCCATGAGTCGGGGGATGAAATCAGAGGGGAGCAGTTTTTCGATTCAAGACCCCTGGGATTTCAGGAGCCCAAGGGCACAGAGGTTAGGCTTATCCAGAGTTTCAGGGGATGGCATATACAAACCAATGGCCATCGCTTCAACGAGGAGGAATGCGTTTTGATGGATTTTAACATCCCCCAAAGTGACTTTACCCAGTTTATGTATGTGCTGCCCTTTAGCGAAACCACCGCCTTGGTTGAATGCACCCGCTTTGGTACACAATTGATCGACCACAAGGAGGCGGATCAGATTCTGACGGATTACATCCATAGGAACTTCGGTGCGCACGCCATCACAGGACACGAACAGGGGGCCATTCCCATGTGTACAGCCGAGGCCCTACCCGTAGTCCGCTTCCCCAACTGGCTTGCCACAGGTGGACGTGCCGGCAACATCAAACCCAGCACGGGCTACTCCTTTCTCACATCTTGTCGCGCCGCGGAGCGCATGGCGCAAATGCGAACAGATGCCCCACGCCCTGCGCGGTTCCGGTTCTACGACCGCCTGTTGCTCCACATTCTGGAAAGAAAACCCGCCTTGGGTAAACCAATTTTTCTGAGCCTCTTCAGAACAATCCCGTTTCCTTTGGTGGTTCGCTTTCTTCGGGAAGAAACAAATGGGGCGCAGGAGCTGCCCATACTCGCCACCTTGCCATTGTACCCCTTTCTCAAGGCAGCCCTCCGCGACCGGATAGATCGATTATTGGATCCACGAATGTTCACGCTCATTGCGGCCAGTGTTATTTTTTTGATGCATGCCCTCGGGCTGACCCAAATTTCCGCGGGTATTTTGGTGGGTGGACTGCTCCTACTGGGCTTGCCCCATGGCGCCATCGATCATTTGCTCGAATCCGGACGCCCAGATGCGCGAATAAGCCCCACATATATCGCTCAGTACCTGCTCTTCTCTGCAGTCATGGGCCTCTGCTGGTGGATCAGCCCCATGGCGGGACTGATCCTGTTTTTGTTGTATTCGTCGTGGCATTTTGGTGAAACGGAATACCAGACAGGGCAGCAAAAGGCCGGCCCCGTCAGTTTGCTTTGGGGCTCGTTGTTGCTGGGATTTCTGTTGTGTACCCATCCCGCCGAAACGACGGCCGTGCTGGCAGAAATGAGGGTTGAACTGCCCTTTATGCTGAACACGGAATGGGGCTGGGCCTGCCTCGCCGCCCTCTTGATCCTCCATCTGCGCAGGAGTCGCGCACACTTTTTGTTTGCGCTCTACCTGATCGCAACCCCCCTGCTTCCCCTCCTGTATGCCTTCGGACTCTATTTTATTTTTGACCACAGTCTAAAAAGTGCGCATCAAATTTCCCGGGGCCTTCAGGCAGCACCCACTAAGCTCTATAAACAGACGATTCCCTTCACCTTGGGTGCGCTTGCGCTTGGCATCGGATTTTACTCCTTCGATTTCTGGAAAACCAACGGCGCCACGGGCTTGTTCTTCATTTTCCTCTCCTGCCTCAGCTTCCCCCACGTTCGCGCCATGGCGCGGTTTTATGGAACCATAAACCATAATCAGCACCCTTGACCAATGTCGCCTGGCATGGCCGACACTTGTGTTTGTTTATTGTTCATTGATTAGTTATTTTTACAGTAAACATCAGCCGCAAAAATCATCTGCAAATATCAAACAGCAAACAGCAATCGCAAACCCTTCCTTATGCATCGACCAACTTTCCATCCCCTGCGCGCCTGGCCTGCCTTGGCCGCTCTACTATTTGTGCTCCACTCGAAC
>Ga0214923_10003506_pt1 | contig 19661 bp, 28 predicted proteins | sample LL1510_MetaG_FD_177993 | JGI IMG/M metagenome (GOLD analysis project Ga0214923, IMG submission 177993) | Freshwater microbial communities from Lake Lanier, Atlanta, Georgia, United States - LL-1510 | ecosystem: Environmental > Aquatic > Freshwater > Lake | place: USA: Georgia | collected...
AAAATACGTACAAGTACAGGTACAGGTAAACGTGGCCGTCCAAAAATGGATCCGTCACTTAAGAAAACACTTGTAGTGTATGTCAAAACTGGTGGTAAACGTGGTCGTCCAAAGCTAGATCCAACAATTAAAAAGTCAACGGTGTATGTTAAAACGGGCGGTAAACGTGGTCGCCCAAGAAAGAATGCTTAATATTTATTGGTAGTAAATACTCTATAAAAATGAAAAAATCTCAATTAAAAGCAATTATTCGCGAAGAAGCACAATCATTAATGAAAGAGCGATACACTGAAGAAGGATACGTTGAAATGATGGGTCCTGAATTTGATCAAGCTGTTAAAATGATAGAAAAAGCTTGGTACGATTGGAAACGTGCACCTATGACTAGTCCAAAAGACAAATTACCTGCTAAACAAGATTTATTGAATTATTTCAATATGATATTAGATTAATAATGAAGATTAGAATAAAAGAAATACAAAATACGCCACAAGCGATATTTTTAGCTGGTCCCGCAGGGGCTGGTAAGTCTTATATTGCTACATCATTACCTTTATCTAAATTCCAAATCATAAATGTCGACGACACTTATGAGGAATTACTTAAAGCGTCAGGAATGGGTATGAAACAAAAGGACTTTGATCCTGAACAATTGTCTCAAGCCGCTAAATTAATGGGCCAAGCTCAAAAAGCAACTAAAGAAAAATACGCTAAAGCACTCACGGATTTAAACGATATTATTGTTGATGGAACTGGTGCCGCATCTAAACCATTACTCAAGAAAAAGGCAGAATTAGAGGCTTTAGGTTACGAAACTATGATGTTGATGGTATATGTTTCTCCAATAACATCACTTGAACGTAATGTAAATAGAGATCGTTCATTACTACCAAGTATTGTTTTAAGAACATGGAGGGATATTAATAATAATATTGAAACATATAAACAAGCATTTGGTGATAATCTTGTTATAGTAAATAACGACCCAGAAGATGCTGAAATGGGTTTTGATTCACAAGAAATAAAACGTAGATTTTTTGACACATCTAAAGCTAAAGGTAAACCAAAAACACCTGAAGAAATAGCTAAAGTAAAAGCAGATGTTATTCAATTGAATCAAGATATTACTGATTTAATTAAACAGAAACCGAAATTTACACCTAAAGACCAAGCAGTCTCTAAAGTAAAAGAATTTATTAAATGATTGATTTAAATACAATACTAAACGAGTTAAATGAAGAGGATGAACAAAAAACTCCTCCTGCTATTTGCTATTATCCAGGTGGTTTTAAACCCCCACATGAAGGACATTTTGAAGTAGTTAAAGACTTAGCTTCACGCACTTATATTACTAAAGTTATAGTTTTAATTGGTCATAAAACTCGTGATGGTATAACTAAGGAAATGAGTAAACGTATTTGGGATTTATATTTAGCTACTAATCCAATGGCTAAAGTAAGTGTTAGACTAAGTGAAGATCCATCTCCAATTAAAGATATTTTTAGTGCTTTTGATAATGATTTAGAGTTAAAAGCATATGTTGCTGGTGCTCAAGATGAAGTAGAAGAACAAAATTATTTTACTCCATTACAAAAAGCATTTGGTACTAGAGTAATGCCTTTATCAATTGAAGAAAAAGTAATTACAAACAATAAACGTTTATCAGGAACTCAAGTTCGTGGTTTAGTAACACAACTTAAAAAATCAATACTAGCATTACGTTCAGTTAAAGATAAAGAATCAACTGATTACTCTAAAGCTAGAAATGAGTATTTAAACACATATGAAGAACTAAAAGGATGTTTTCCTGAATCAGTAATTCAAAAAGGTGGGTTTAATGATATACTTAAAATATTAGGTATTCCTGTATTAAGTATTTCTTCATTACAAGAAGTAGATCCAAACACATATAGAGTACCTAAAACATCAGCTCCAATTGAAAAGGATGATGATGTAACAAAAGGACAAGATACAGTTATTAAAGTACCTTACCATAAAACACCAGGATTAGAGAATTTCTTAAATACTAATTTAATACCATTTGAATATTCACAATATAACTTTAATGGTAATGAAAGACGTATGGTTATTCCTAATTTAGGAGATGATAAAGACGGACAACAAGCTCGTTCTCAGGTAATTAATTATTTAAATAAAAAAGGTATTCCTCATGATTTAGAAGAGGATTTATTTACTATTAAATGGTGGAAAAAAAGTTTAGAAGAAACACTAACTGAACCAGAAGATAAATCAGAAGATATTGTACAAGACTTTATAGATTTTGCTATTCAAGCTCTTGAATTAAAACAAGCACCACAAATTACTTTTACTGATGATGAAGATTTAGCTAAAAATATGCATTCATTAGGTGCTTATCAACCTAATAATGATGAGTTATTAGTTGTAAAAGGACCAAGATTAACAGCAGATATTTTACGTACTTTAGCTCATGAATTAGTTCATCGTAAACAAGATGAATTAGGACAACTAGGACCGGGCTCTGGTGATACAGGATCACCTGTTGAAAATGAAGCTAACGCAGCTGCTGGTGTATTGTTAAGACAATTTGGACAATATAGACCAGAAATATTTGAGTCATTAAATGAAGATGAAACTAAAGAAGATAGATTTAAAATCTATTGTGATATGGATGGTGTGTTAGTTGATTTTGAAAAAGGATATTTTGATTTAACAGGTAGAGAAGCTAGTTATAAAACTAATCCTGAAGAATTTTGGAAACCAATAACAGATGCTGGTGTTAAATTTTGGACAGGATTACAATGGATGCCTGATGGAAAACAATTATGGGACTATATTAAAGGATACAATCCAGAATTACTATCAGCTCCATCAAGAGAAGAGTCATCTAAAATAGGTAAGTTTGTTTGGGTAAAAAGAAATATACCTGGTACTAAATTATTATTAAAATCAGCAGAACGTAAACAAGAATATGCTACACCAAACACTATATTAATTGATGATAGAGCAGATAATATTCAAAGATGGAAAGACGCAGGTGGTGTAGGTATTCATCATACATCATCAGAAAATACAATTAAACAGTTACAGAAATTAGGTTTATGAGTGAATCAAATTTAAACAAAGAGTTTTCAAAACGTGACGTACAACGTATGCGTAATATTATCACTGGTAACACTGGTGGATCCACTGGTGTGCAGTCAGGCTATACTAAACAATCTCAAGACTATCAGGAAGGAGACACATGGGAAGAAGGTGGTAAACAATGGACTATTAAAAATGGTATTAAACAAACAGTAACTAAGTTTGATAAACTTAAAAAAATGGTTATTATACCTTTATCATGTCCTGAATGTAGCCAACCAATGAAGTTAGATAACATAAATAAAAAAATGTGGGCTATTCATCATAAATGTTTTAATTGTGTTATTAAAATGGAGGCTGAAATTAAACGAACCGGTAAGTGGGACGAATATGAGAAGCAAATGTTGAATAATAATAAAAACGCTATGGTAGATGATTTTGAACTTTCAATAGAAGAATTTTATAAAATGCAAGTTGAATCATATGTTACTGAACAAGGTGATATTGAATCATGGAGTGGTGGTAAAATTAATGAAGATGAAATAAAGAATGTTAAGGAATATATCAAGAAATTGCGAGAACAAGAACTGTAACATATTTATAGTTAACAGTTTAATATTTAATATATATGGATAGTCTTTATACTGTACTTGTGACAGCAATAACCGTTTTAGGTGGTTCATCAGCGTTTAGATTTTATGAAAAACGCGCGATGCATAAAGAAAAAGATGAAGATTTTATCCGTCATGACTGTAAAGACAGAATTACAAAATTAGAAGCATTACTTGAAGCTAGTGCTAAAGAAAAAGACGAATTACGCATAATGGTATTAAATCTTACTAAAGAAGTAGCTGCATTAACCGTTAGAGTTGAATTCTTAACTAACGAGAATACCAAATTAAAAAAATCTGCTTAATATTTAATTATTATTAAAATTGGATATATTTATGTAGGACAAATTCTACATAATTATGCCATATACTCGTAAAGGAAATTGCGTATATAAAGAGACCGGTAAAAAAATGGGTTGCTCTAAAGACGCTAAAACAGCAGAAAAATACATGAGTGCGTTATACGCCGCTGAATCTGGAAACCTTAAAGAAGGATTTGAACCAGAAACAATTGATCCAAACCAACCAGAAATAGCTGTTACTGTTGAGTTACCTAACCCAACACAATTAATGGCTAACTTTATTTCTACATTATTTTCATCACGTACACAAGCACACATCTTCCATTTACAAGTTAAAGGACCAGGTGCATTTGCGGCTCATAAAGCATTAAATGAATACTATGATGAAATCATAGATTTAGCAGATGGTATTGTTGAATCATTTCAAGGCCGTTACGGTATTATTACTGGCTATAAGAGTGAAGGACAATGGCTTGAAAATAGTGAATTTATTAAGTATTTTGAAGCTCTTTGCATGTATGTTGAAAAAAACCGTGTTTCCCTAGTCCAAGATTCGTATATTCAGAATCAAATAGACGAGGTAGTTACTTTAATTGAATCAACTAAATACAAATTAGTAAACTTACAATAAAACTTACAAACTTACAATTATGAAACTAATAGACATTTTAAAAGAAGCGATTGATCCATTTGCTAAATATCAACTTTTATCTAAAAAGAGAGAAAGAGATATGTTTGGATCTTCTACTATATCTGAATATCTTGTAAATGATGAAAATTATACCACTCCATCAGGTTTAAAATTTAATTTAAAAACTATAGGTTTTACTATGGGAAGAGATAAATATTTTTATTATATAAAAACAGATGTTTACTATAAAGGAAAATTATTAACAGAACCTGATGGTATTCCTGGAGCACGTGATGTAAATTCTTCTATTGTTAAAGCTAAAAAATGGTTAGACAAGAATGGAGAAGATTTTATTAAAGGAAAAAAATATCAATATAAAAGTACCTAGTATGAAAATTCGCATAGTAAAAGAAGCAATAGCTACTGACATATCAGATATAGTTAAAGATACTTTAGGTCCTAAAGTGACTACTAAATTATTTAAAAACAATATATTAGTTGTAGCACCAGGTGGATTTTTTTCACCTAGCCGTTTACAAATGATGGTTGATCAATTAACTAAGCGAATACCTGAATCATGGTTAGAAAGTCCTATTAGTGTTGGTACAGGTGGTGCTACTGAAGGTTTAATTATTATAAGATTAAATGATGAAGGTAAAAAACACACTAATCTACTTAAAGAAGAAGACTTCACACCAATAGAAAAACCAGATGCTACTAAACCAGCGGCTAAACAATTTCAAATATTAGCTTCAATGATCACTAATACTAAAGAAAATGATCAAACTAATATTTTGTCTGCTATGCGTGCTCTACCAGGTGTAACAATTGTTAACTCACAAGCGGCTACTCCAGGTGCTAACTCAGAAGGACAATTGCGTTATCAAACAAATGTAGATATTAAAATTGATACTTCTGCTTTAGAAGGTGATATTAAAGAAGCAATTAAGAAAATTATATCAGATATTAAACAAATACCTGGTGTAGTTGAGTTTAAAGTATTACCTAAAGCAACAGAAACAAAACCGTACTAATGAACAAGATTCAGTTAAAAGAACATATTGAGAAAATCATTAACTACGTAAACCAAGAATATAATCATGGTCCTAAATTAGTTATAAATGAATCTAAAGAACCTGTTTTCATTTCAGAAGGCATGTTCTATCATATTGAAAATAATTTACCACTAAACGAATCTATATACCGTCCTCAATCAGCAATGTTTTTAAAATTATTTGTTGAGGCAAGAAACTTATATGAAACTAAACGTTTAGTATTATGTGAAGCAGATAAATACTACTTTGACAATACAGATATTGGTACATTTGGTGAGTATAATGGTATTAAAGTACCACTAGACTTACCTTTGACTGAAGCTTTTTTGAACGAAGCATTAGAAGAAGATAAGAAACAACCAGCAATAGGTAAACCAAAACGTGGTGGTTCTAAAAAGTTCTATGTGTATGTTAAAGACGGAGATAAAGTAAAAAAAGTATCATTTGGAATGGCAGGTGGTGGATTAAGAGCAAAACTTAATAATCCAAAAGCTAGACAAGCGTTTTCTAAACGTCATAATTGTCCAAATAAAAAAGATAGAACTAAAGCTTCATATTGGAGTTGTCGTTTACCTCGTTATGCTAAACTATTAGGATTTAAAACAACATTTAGTGGATTTTGGTAATGATTAGTCTAATTGACATATTATATGAAATGTATCCACCATATAAAGCAAATATGGTATCAAAAGTTAGATATAAAGCATCTGATGTTTGGACTAATGACCAAGAATTAGCTGTAAAAAGAGGATACTTGGAAAGTGATGAACCTGAAAAAGGTACAGGTAAAAAACCTAAAGGATCATCTCGTAGATTATACACAGATGAAGATCCAAAAGACACAGTTAGAATTAAATTTAAAACAGCTCAAGATGTTAAAGATACATTATCAAAAAAGACATTTAAAGCAAAACCACATGCTCGTAAGTCACAAATTATTAATGTAATTCATCAGCGTATTAGAGCAGCTTATGGTAGAGCTAAAGATCCTGAGGTTAAAGCTAGACTAAAACGTGCTTTAGATTATATTGAAAAACGTAAAGAAGCATCTAAAGAAAAAACTAAAAGTTTAAATAAAGAAACATCAAATCCACAATCAGGTAAAGCAGCACCATATGGTTCAGGATATGCTCCTATACAACAGAATGAAGACATATTAAATGAAAAATGCTGGCCTGGATATACTAAAAAAGGAATGAAAACAATGTTTGGTAAAAAATATCCAAATTGTGTAAAAAAATAAAATAATGATTAAATTAACAGATATATTAAATGAAATAAAGCAAACTATTGAAGAATTTGCTAGTACTAGATTAAAAGGCGCTGAAAAAATAGCTGACACCACTCAAGAAGCAGGTGGATTATCTTTATTAACTTATAAACATTATAAAGTTAAATTACCTTATTATGAAAAAGCAACAGCGGGTAAATTAGATAAAGATGATGCAAAAAAAGAATTTGAAGAAACATATAAAAAAATTTCATTAAATATGACTCAAAATGAATTTCAAATTGAAATGGGACGTTTAGAGGTATTAGGTGAACTATTAATAGAAAATAAATAAAATAATGATTAAATTAACAAATATATTAAACGAAGCCGAATTAGATAAATGTCCTGCTCCAACTCAAAATATTGAGTTAAATTTAAAAAATAGACAAATAGCTATTAAAAAATATGGCTATGGTCCTCTTAACCCTAATGAACCAAATGAAAAGTTTTGGGAGAAAAAAGTAGACATGTGGAATCTTGATTCTATAGAAGAAGCAAAATCATCTAGATGTGGTAATTGTGCTGCTTTTGATATTACTGAAAAAACATTAGATTGTATAGCTAAAGGAATAGGTAATGATGAAGGATCAGAAGATCCATTTGATGTAATTGAAGTTGGACAATTAGGATATTGTAGATTTTTAAAATTTAAATGTGCTGCTGCTCGTACCTGTGATGCTTGGGTTGTTGGCGGTCCTATAAAATGAAACCATATAAAGATATAGAAGTAACAGATAGATACATTATTCGTGAGTTTAATGAAACTATAGACCCTATAGAACTAATGTGGCATCGAGATGATGAAAATAGATTAGTAGAGGCAATAGAACATACAGATTGGCAGTTACAGCTTGATAATGAATTACCACTAAGTATGAATATGCCAATATTTATACCACGACATGCATGGCATCGTGTTATAAAAGGAACAGAAAAATTAAAATTGAAAATATATAAATCATGAAAAAATCTGCTTTAAAACAATTAATTAAAGAAGCAATCGAAGAAGTAAAACCTAAGGTTGAAGAAGAAATAATCAACGAAGGATTTACTCCTGAAACTGATGAAATTGGCGCATTTTGGGTAGTTGAAAAACCAACTACTAGCTCTACTATAGACGATATTTGCTTTGAATGCAAAGATGTTGCTTATTTTGCTAACCAAGTTAAAGGCGGTTTAAATGTAGAAGATATAAAAGGTATATTTACTAAAGAACCTAAAGCTAAAAAATTAGCTGAAAAATTATTAACTGAACGTGATAAGAAAAAAGATGAAGTTAAGAAAGTAGGTGAAGCTTATAAGAAAATGAAAGAAGAAGCTTTAGCTAAAGTACAAGAATACATGAAAAGTAAAGGTAAAGCTAAACAAGTAGTTGATGAATTAACCGATGTAACTAAATCATAATGAAACGTTCAGAATTAAAAAAGATAGTTGAAGATGCTTATATTGATTTATCTAAATTAAAAATAGGTGATACTAAAATTGATCCTGTAACAGGAGTTAAATCTGTATTAACAGCTATTGATCCTGAAACAGGTAAACTAACATGGGATATTTCTTATGAAGTAGACCCACAACAAGTATATGAAAAACTAAGTGAATTAGTTGAGTATATGAGCCGTGAAAAAAGTAATACTGAATTAGGTAAAATAAAAGAGATACTTAAAAATTTAAAAAATAAAACATCTCGTTTAGTTAAAAAATCTTCAAAGTAATGAAAATAAGAATTAAAGAAGCTGAAGTAAATAAAGAAGATGAATTAGTATCTCAACTGAAATCTCAGATGAGTTCTTTAATTCGTAACATAGATACTACTTTAACAGATAAAACAAAAGAACAAAAAGAAGGTGTGTTAACTGTAGCTAGTGTAGCTATAGCGTTACCTGCTATCTTAGGTTTAATAGCTAAATTTGGTAAAACATCTACTAATATTGTTAATAAAGTAATTGGTAAAAAACCAACTGGACAAAATGATGTTGAAAAATACTTTCAACAAATGGGTCGTATAGCAGATGAGTTACATAATTTATATATGAAACCTCTTGAAATATTAATGAGAAAATTCATTAAAGACCCTGCTAAAGCTCAAAAAGTAGCTCATTTTGTATTTCATGTTATTGTAGGAATAATGTTACTATCAGCTGGAGTTACAGCTTTTAAAGCGATACAAAGTAAAAACTTATCACTTGCTACATTAGAAGCAGCACTTGCTTCTATTAAAGGTGGTGAAATTAAAAACTATATAGCAAAATTATTAGCTTAATGATTCGTTTAACTGATATATTACTTGAATCACTTCTTGAAAAGAAAAAAGATAGATGCCATCGTATAGCAGATAGACGCTATGATAAACCATCTGCTTATAAATCAGGTGCTATAGTTCGTTGTCGTAAAGGTGATATTTGGAAAGATTTAAAAGAAGATGAATCTTTACATAAATGGTTTAAACGTTCTGGTCCTAAAGGTAAAGAAACTGGTTGGGTAGATTGTAATGCTCCTGATGGAAAAGGAGGATATAAATCGTGTGGAAGAAAAGAAGGTGAAAAAAGATCAAAATATCCATCATGTCGACCAACACCTGCGGGATGTAAGAAAAAAGGTAAAGGAAAAACTTGGGGAAAAACAAAATAAAAATATATGCAAGACAATTTTAATATACATGAATGGCAATTAAATAGAGCTATAAATGAAATAGACAAAATAAATGAAGACGAAATTGGTTTATCTGATATCTTAGCTCGTAATTTATTTAAATTACAAGGTAAAATATCTGATGATTTATTTTATAAATTAAGAAAAGCCATCAACTCACAAGATCCAACTGCTTTAGCTAAAGCTAAAGAAATTATGAGTCGTATCAAACCAGAAGATGATCGTATCTATATGGGTGAAGCAAAAGGACAATGTCCTGAATGTGGATGTAAAATGGAAGCTGCAATGTGTAATGAATGTGGTTATATGGAAGAAGCTACATTTACAGACAAACATGATGATAATCCTGAATTAAAAGGTGGTCAAAAAGATTTACCTGATGAATTACAAGCTAAAATTGTAGCTAAAGAAGGTGAAGATCATGAAGTATCAATGGCTCAAGCTAGTTTAAAAGCTATTATTAGCTCAGCATCACAACTTATGGTTAAGTTAGGAGATAATGAACGTAACATACCAGGATGGATTCAAGACCATATCACAAACGCTGAAAACTATATCGAACAAGCAAATCAAGGCTTTCACGAGTTAGATAATGAATATGAAGAAAATTAAAATTATAAGATCACGTCCTTTAAAGGAAGAAGAAGTAGTAGACCAACAACCACAAGATGTTGCTCCTGCTACTCCTGCTATTACATTTGAATCTAATCCATTAGAATTCATATTACAAAAATATCCTACACTAAATAAAACTTTAGTTGAGTTATTAACTGTTGATTTTAGAGATTATATTGTTGGTGTTTATGTTATGGCTCCAAAACCAACTATATTCAAAATTGTTTTACATAACAATAGAGTGTTTTATTTAACATTCATGGGTGAGGAAAAATATGAAGCTAAAGTAAGTGGTAAAAAATATTGGTTAGCAAGTATAGGTGATAGAGAACTTGCTACATTATCAATTGCTGATTTATTAACATTAGGATCTCCTCCACAAGCACAAGGTCCTGAAGCAGAATTAGCAGCAGCTCCAGAAGAAGCACCAGAGGAAACACCAGCAGAAACTCCAGCTGAAGAAGAAACAGAAACACCTGAAGAATTACAAGAAGGAAAATTAGGTATTAAACTAATAAAAGAATCAGATGTGAGTGGTCAAGATGCTGAAATATTAGGAGTAGTATTATGGAATGCTTCTATAAAAGGTAAATTACCTAAAGAATTAAGTAAATATAAACCAATGTATGATGCTTTAAGCAAATATACATCTAAATATCAAATGCCAATTGAAAAATTTTCAGGACAAAGAATTTCAACTTCTGAATTCTGGAAAGAAGAAACAGGCAAATCTGCTGATGAACCAAAAACAGATTTAAAATCAATTGGTTCTGATAAACTAAGACTATCAGCTAAAAAAGGAGCCGCTCAATTAATGAGTGCTGAGAAAAAAGAAGCTAAAGCTACAGTATTATCAGCAGCTAGAACAGCTAAATTAGATAATGAGACTATTACTAAACTAATGAAGTTAATTAATGACTTTGCTACAGCTACTAAAACAGATAAATTAAATACTGGTGAATTAAAAAAGTCTAATCCAAAAGAACTTAAATCTAAAGTTAATATTGAAGCTAAAAAAATAATTGATAAGGCAGAAAAAGTTCAAAAACAAGTACAAGAAGAAATAAATCAATTATTTAGTTTAAATCCAACTTTTAAATTAGCTTTTGCTTATGAAGCTATGACAGGACATGACAAATTCTCAGATATAAAAGGTGAAGCTAATTATGTTATAGCATTTAATAATTCATTTACTGATGTTAAAGTAGAAGATATTTCAAAAATATCATCACCAATGGTTAAAAAAATAGCTGAAAAATGTAACGTTAGTGTTGCATTTAAATCATCTTCATATAAAATAAAAGGTGAAAAAGTAGGATATACATTTTTCTCATCATTAAGATTAGGTTTAGAAGATTTATTAGGTAAAGAACAACAATTAAAAGAAATTTTAGAAAAAGAAAATCTTAATGAAGCAAGTGTTGTAGATAAAATTAAACAATTTTTTAATTATTTATATAATAAATTTAATCAATTAGTTGATTTTATTTCTGATGGATTTGAAAAATTAAAAGAATTAGCTAAAGAAGGATTAGGAGCTGTATTGGAATTTTTAGGTATTGATGTTACATTTAACAACAATATTGATTTCTACTCAGCCGCTTAACAAGACAGAACAGATTCATTACCTGTTCGCATCAAAATAAAAAATTGGAGTAGTGGCCCACCCTAAAAGGTGGGCTACCTTTATTTGACCTATATAAAGAACTTATATTTAGTTATTATGAATATATTTTACATAGACTCTGATCCAAAAATAGCCGCGCGTCAATTAGTAGATGACCACATTCGTAAAATGCAAATCGAATCAGCTCAAATGTTATGCACAACATTTCATCATTATGGTATAGATGCTCCATATAAAAAGGCTCATTACAATCATCCATCAACAAAATGGGTTCGTGAATCATTAGACCATACTAATTGGTTAATTGAACATGGTTTAGCTATATGTGATGAGTTTGTTATTAGATATGGTAAAGAACATGCTTCAAGAAAAGTTTTGCTTTGGGCAAAAGATAACTTACCTTTAATAAGTGATAAATTTCCAAGTAGTGGTTTTACCCCACCACCACAATGTATGCCTGATCAATATAAAAAAGATGATACAATAGAGGCATATAGAGAATTTTACATATTAGACAAATTAGGAATTAAAAACTTAGGATATAAAAAATTAAATAATACACCAAAATGGATAAAAGAATCATCATTGTTGGCGCAGGCGTAGCTGGTATCAACGCTGCAACTAAATTAGTAGACAACGGATACCCAGGAGAATTAATTACAATCATTGATAAAGGAAACGATCCTATTAATCGTTTACCTGAAGAAGTAATGACAGGAATGTTAGGTGCTGGTGGCTGGTCTGATGGTAAATTAACTTATCACACAGCAATTGGTGGTCAATTAGCTAAGTATTGTGGTGAGGATAAAGCTATGGAGTTGATGAAACAAGTAGTAGATAACTTTACTCGTTTCCATCCTAAACCAGATGAAATATTCATGTCTGATCCTCAAGAGGAACCAGAATTTATTAAACCATATTTTGGTTTGAGAATGTTTCCGGTATGGCATATAGGGTCTAATTTCTTACATGAGATTGCTAAAACATGGTATCAATATTTGTTAGATAAAGGTGTTAATTTTTGGTGGAATACAGAAGTATCAAGTATTGATTTCACAAACAATACAGTGTTATTTAATCCACTTGGTATAGCTGGTCCTACTGATACTAAACATGTTTCATATGATGAGTTAATATTTGGTGTTGGTAAATCAGGTATCGACTTTGCACAACAACTATCAGACAACTACAAACTACCAACTGAACCTAAATCAGTTCAAATAGGTGTTCGATTTGAAGCACCACAAAAATATTTTCAGAAATTAATAGACATATCATATGACTTCAAATTATATCAGAAGTATGAAAATGTTTCTCTACGTAGCTTTTGTACTAATAACAATGCCGCTTATGTAGCAGTTGAAGAAACTTATGGTGATGTTACGTACAACGGTCATGCGAAAAAGGGTGAAGAATTCCGAAACGATATGACCAACTTTGGTATATTGATGGAAATTAAAGGTATTGAAGATCCGTTTAAATGGTCTAGGGATGTAGTTCAAAAATTACAATCAAATAATACTGGATTATATTATTCACCTAATAATACTCGCACACCAGCATTAACATCTGAAGGTACTATAGTATCATCAGTTCAAGTTTCAACTTTAGATACATTTAAAGAATCAATGGGTATGTATGCTGATTATATTATTAATTTTATTGATGATATGAACAAAATATTTGATTTTGGTGATGATTGGGGTATGTATATTCCTGAAGTAAAATATTTAAGTCCTGAACCATTAGTTAACTATAATGACTTGTCATTAACAATTTTTCCAAATGTTCACTTTGTAGGTGATGCTTTAAGTGCTCGTGGTATTACAGTATCAGGCGCGCACGGTATTTATGTCGCTGAAAGCTTAATTAACCCAAGTAAATAACTTATATTTAATTATAAAATAAAAGCAAATATGGCTAAACTAGAAGGAGTTAAAAAATTAAAAAAACCAGATGGAACTATCATATATTATCTAGATGGCAAGTTACATAACTGGGATGATGCGGCTGTTATTCTCCCAAATGGTAAAAAAGAGTATTGGTTATTTGGATTCCAATATACTAAGGACGAATTTATGGATCGTAAACGTGATGTAAATGGTATACCACCAGCAAAAGATCCAAAATATGATACACGTTTTTAACCAATATTTATACATATGAAAATAGGATTATGCGGAACAATGTCAGTTGGTAAAACAACGTTAGTTAAAGCGTTAGCTAAAACTGATGAGTTTAAAAATTATAAAACAGCTACTGAGCGTAGTAAATACTTAAGAGATTTAGGTATTCCATTAAATACTGATTCAACTATTAATGGTCAATTAGTATTTTTAGCTGAACGAGCTAGTGAATTACTACATAAAGATATCTTAACTGATAGAACAGTATGGGATGTTAGTGCGTTTACTATGTTAGCTAAATCTATTGCTACACATGATAAATCACAATTTGTAAATGCTGCAATGACATTAAGAGAACAATATGATATTGTATTTTATATTAAACCAGTTGGTGTTGAAATGGAAGATAATGGTGTAAGAGAAACAAATCTTGAATATAGAGCTGATATTAATCAAGAAATATTTCGATTATTAGTATTATTTCCACCTAAAAAATTAGTAATATTACATGGTCCTACTAAAGATCGTGTGAAGACTGTATTAGACGCTCTAAAATAAAATATTTATTAACATATAAACAATAAACATGGCAGACAATTTCGATTTAAAAAAATTCATAACTGAAGCGAAACTTAAGATTAAAGTACCTGTAAAAGAGATGGCGCGTATCGCTAAAGAAAAATATAAACTTAATACAGAGTTTCCACAAATTAAAGATAGAATCAAAACACCATCTAACTTTAAAACAGATAGAAAACAACAAGTAATTAATTACTTTATTGCTCAAGGTAAAGAACAAGGTATCGATCCAATGGAAGTAGAATTACTTAAAAGTGACATCGAAAAAAATTCTGCACCAGGTGTTAACTGGTCTTTTACTCCTGATATTCGTACTCAATTATTAAAAGCAACATCTGTAAAACCAACAGCAGCTGCTGATGAAGAACCAGGAGAAGGTGATACATTCTTATCGCCATCTGATGCTGAAGATTTGTTTATTGGTAAATCAAAACTTAAATCTAAAAAAGCAAAACCTGAAACTGGAGACGAAGAAGGTCCATCTGAAAAAGATATAGCTAAAATTAAGAAAGTACCTATGACAGCTGCTGGTTCTAAAGCCGGAGAGTGGTTTGTAGATAACGATGATTTAATTTCTAAAATTATCAGACGTTATGCTCAATCAAATATCAAAACAGGTCGTGTAGTTAAAGAAGCTGAAGATGGAGGTTTATCAAGTTCTGACTTTAAAGCTGCACAACAACGCTCTAAAGAAGCTGCTAAAGCTGCTTTACCTGATTTAGTACAACAGTTAGTTGATAAATTAGAAGAATTAAAAGCTGATGACTATGATGCTTACATTAAAGTATTAAATGGCTTAGACAAATATAAATTTGGAGCTACAAATACTAAAGGTGTAATGAAACAAATTCTTAAAGCATTAGGTGAAGATAAATTACCAGCATTAGGAACTAAACGTAAAACAAGTGACGAAGACGAACTTAAAAAACTAGGAATAGATGATGAACCAATCGAAATCGACGACGAAGAAGGTATCTAAGGCTAAAGTTAAAAAAGTAGAACAAGAAATAACTACTTTTGTTAATGAAAATAAAGGTAAAGCTAAAATAGGTCTTTACATTATTGGAGGTCTTATAGTATTGTTTGGTATTATATGGTTAACAACACGTCAACCACAAATACCAGTTGATATTAAAGCAACAATTGACTCATTAACTAATGTTAATAAACAATTAGTTGAACATCAAAAACAAATTGATAGTACAATTAATGCTTATGAAGTAGAAGTTGAGCAAGTTGACTTTCAATTAGATAATATTAAAGAAAAAACAACTATTGTTCGTGAATATTATCATGAAATAAGTAGCCAAACATCTAATTACACACCAACTCAAGTTGATTCTTTCTTTAAAAAAAGATATAATTATTAATGAAATATATTTTAATCATATTAGCATTTTTACCTTTATTTGCTAAAGCACAACAAGATACTATTAAATTACCAGCGTATGTAGCTAAACAAATTGTTAAAGATTTAGTTAGTGGTGACAGTGCTAAAGCAGAATTAAAATTATGTAGCGATAATGTTACATTATTAACTCAGAAAATAACATTAAAAGATAGTATCATATCTGGACATGAACAAAAAGGAATTTTATACGAGCAACGTATCAAAAATGAACAATTAAAATTTGATGCTCAAGCATTGTGGGTTAAAGATTTACAAAAACAAAATAAAAAGCTTAAAGTAAAACTTAGATTTTTACAAGTAACTGGAACCGCTATTGTTGGTGGGTTAACATATCTATATTTTACAAAATAATGTCCTGCTACCATAGGACTGCCTATCTAGACCATAGGCACTAGCCTAACCCCGTAAGGTTAGGCTTTTTTTATATATTTATATACAACAAGTTATGTATTATTAACGAATTCAACCACATATGGAAGAAGGTGATAGTAAAAAACAAAAAAATAAAACAATTAAAGACATACAAAGAGGTTTCTCTTATGTTAGCGATGTTCTTTCTCCCCTTTGGGTACGACGCTTTATTCAAATTGATAATGGATTTAAGTGGTTCATACTGGGTTGCAGATATCGTTTTCTATTCAATTTCAGGTTGTTTTTGGTTGTCCTATATCTTACTTTCGAGATATTTAAAAACTAAAGGTTAATGAGTGATCAACAAAATATTAAAGAAATAATCAAACAGGAGTTTGTCAAATGTGCTCAAGATCCTGTTTATTTCATGAAAAAGTATTATTGGATTCAACATCCACAACGTGGACGTATCCAATTTAATTTATATCCATTCCAGGAAGGTGTATTACATCAATTTAAAAAAAATAAATATAATATAGTTAATAAGTCAAGACAGTTAGGTATATCAACATTATCATCAGCTTATTCATTATGGATGATGTTATTTAATAAGGATAAAAATGTACTTTGTATCGCTACAAAGCAGGAAACTGCTAAAAATATGGTTACAAAAGTAAAATTTGCTTATGATAACTTACCTAGTTGGTTACAAATAAAAGCTATAGAAAATAATAAGTTAAGTCTTAAATTATCAAACGGATCTCAAATTAAAGCAATTGGGGCAACTGGCGACGCAGGTCGATCTGAAGCCGTATCATTACTATTATTAGATGAAGCAGCCTTTATTGAAGGTATAGATGAGATATTTGCTTCTGCTCAACAAACCTTAGCTACTGGAGGTCAATGTATTGCTATTTCAACTCCATATGGTACAGGTAATTGGTTCCATAGAACATTTATTGGTGGTGAAGAAGGTAAAAATGGATTTACATCAATTAAATTACCTTGGACAGTACATCCAGAACGATCTCAAAAATGGAGAGACGAACAAGACGCTATTTTAGGTCCTCGTAATGCGGCTCAAGAGTGTGATTGTGACTTTAGTACATCAGGTGACTCAGTAGTTGAACCAGACATTTTAAATTGGTATATAGAAACATTCCAAGCAGATCCTGTAGCAAAAGGTGGATTTGATGGTAACTTATGGCGTTGGGAATACCCAGACTATACAAGAAATTATATGGTTGTAGCCGACGTTGCTCGTGGTGATGGAAAAGACTATTCTGCATTTCATGTTATTGATGTTGAAACAGCTAAACAAGTAGCAGAATATAAAGGACAAATTAGTACTCGTGACTATGGACATATGTTAGTAGCGATAGCTACTGAATATAATAATGCGTTATTAGTTATTGAAAATGCGAATATAGGTTGGGACACAATACAGACGGTGATTGATAGAGGATATCAAAATATGTACTACTCATCTAAATCAGATACAGCAAATATAACTCAAGATAATTTCATGAATAGAAATGAAAATACCTTAGTACCTGGTTTTACAAACTCAATTAAAACACGCCCACTTGTTGTTTCAAAACTAGAATCTTATATGAGAGAACGTGCTTGTGTTATTCAATCACGCCGAACATTAGAAGAATTAAGAACATTTGTTTGGAAACACGGTAAAGCACAAGCAACAGATGGTTATAATGACGACTTAGTAATGTCTTTAGGTATTGGTTTATTTTTACGCGACACAGCTTTAAGATTTAATCAATCCGCTATGGACTTAACTCGTGCTTCGCTTGGAGGCATAGGAAAAGTTTCATATATTTCTGGTCCATCAATATCAACCCCACATTCACCAATAAATGAAAATCCATGGCAAATGGATACTGGTATGGGAGGTGTAGAAGATATCAGTTGGCTAGTATAACTAAATATTTATAACATATACAGAAAATTATGGCATTATTTGACCAATTAAAACGTTTATTCTCCTCAGATGTTGTTATTCGCAATGTTGGCGGCGATGAGTTAAGAGTAATAGACACAGACCGCATACAATCGTTAGGTACTTTACAAACTAACGCGTTAGTAGATAGATTTACTAAAATTTACACTACATCAGGTGCTGGTATTTACAATGTAAACAATGTTTACAACTATCAAACATTAAGAGTACAACTTTATACAGACTATGAATCAATGGATACAGATGCTATTGTGGCTTCTGCACTTGATATTATAGCTGATGAGTGTACTTTAAAAAATGAGCATGGTGAGATGCTCCATATTCGTTCTAGTGACGAAAATATCCAACGTATTTTATACAATCTATTTTATGATGTGTTAAATCTTGAATTTAACTTATGGAGTTGGGCTCGTAATATGTGTAAGTATGGTGATTTTTATCTTAAATTAGAAATTGCTGAGAAATTTGGTGTATATAATGTTATACCATTCTCAGCTTATTCAATTATTAGAGAAGAAGGTACTAATCCAAAAAATCCTACTTACGTAAGATTTAAATACGATCCAACATCAGTATCTGGTATTACAACCCCACAAACACAATACGCCTTAGGCACAGCGACCTCAGATATTTACTTTGAAAACTATGAAATGGCTCACTTTAGATTAATAAGTGATGTTAACTACTTACCTTATGGTAGAAGTTATTTAGAACCAGGCCGTAAGATATTTAAACAAATGATGTTAATGGAAGACGCGATGATGATTCATCGTATTGTTCGTGCTCCTGAAAAACGTATTTTCTACATGAATGTAGGTGCTATACCTCCAAATGAAGTAGAAGCATTTATGCAGAAAACAGTTCAAAAACTTAAAAAAGTACCTTTTGTTGATCCAACAACAGGCCAATATAACTTGAAGTACAATATGATGAATATGATGGAAGACTTTTACATACCAGTAAGAGGTAACGATCAATCAACTCGTATTGATACAGCTAAAGGTTTAGAATATAATGGTATTGAAGACGTTGCTTACTTAAGAGACAAATTATTTGCGGCTCTTAAAATACCTAAAGCATTCATGGGGTATGAGAAAGACTTAACTGGTAAAGCTACATTAGCAGCTGAAGATATTAGATTTGCTCGTACTGTAGAACGTATTCAAAGAATATTATTATCAGAATTAACTAAGATTGCCTTAGTACATTTATATACTCAAGGATATGATGGTGAAGCTTTAACAAACTTTGATTTATCATTAACTACCCCATCTATCATTTATGATCAAGAACGTGTTAACTTAATGAAAGAAAAAGTTGAGTTAGCTTCTCAAATCATGGAAAATAATTTATTACCATCTGATTGGATTTATGATAATTTATTCCA
>Ga0214923_10003507_pt1 | contig 19660 bp, 21 predicted proteins | sample LL1510_MetaG_FD_177993 | JGI IMG/M metagenome (GOLD analysis project Ga0214923, IMG submission 177993) | Freshwater microbial communities from Lake Lanier, Atlanta, Georgia, United States - LL-1510 | ecosystem: Environmental > Aquatic > Freshwater > Lake | place: USA: Georgia | collected...
CAATTGGCCCCTGACAAATATTGCTCACTTGGTAGATCAGCACCCAGATGTGATTCCGATGATCGATCGATTTGTAATTATGGGTGGAGCGGCTCGGACTGGAAATGTGACTCCGGTTGCCGAATTTAATATCTGGCATGACCCAGAAGCTGCAAAGCGAGTTTTTGCCAGTGGGATTAACACTGTGATGGTGGGACTAGACGTTACTCATTCCGTGAAGACTTATGAACATCTTTGGGGCTGGCTAAAAGATGGAAGTAAGTTTGGTAAAGTTTTTGAACATATTCTTAACTCTTACACAAATTTTTATGAGTCGTTCTATGGCGAACGCATGACACATCAACATGATGCGCTTGCGATGGCAGAAGCAATTTGGCCAAATATCATGGAACTTGAACCAGCGTTCATAGATGTTGAATGCCAGGGCGAACTAACCACCGGAATGACAGTTACGGATACTCGACTTCGTAATGGCCTAAAGCCAAACGGATATGTAGCTTGGACTATTGACGGCGACGATTTTCACAAAAAGTTAATGGCAGCACTTTCAAAAATGTCCACATCGATCGGTCAATAGTAAATCTAATTATTGACTAGCGAGTGCTGCCTGGCTTCCAAAGCACATCGCCTACTTCTTTATTCGCTACTCGCGAAAGTATGAACAGTAAATCTGAAAGTCGATTTAGGTAATTTGCAGCCAACATGTTCATGCCGCCGTGGTACATGTCGATAGCAGCCCAAGTGCTTCGTTCGGCACGACGAGTTACGGTTCGCGCCACGTGTAGATGCGCAGCGCCAACAGTTCCACCAGGCAAAATAAAGGAGCGCAGTGCTTCAAGTTCTTCGTTGTACTTATCACAGGCAGCTTCAAGGCGTTCGATGTAATCAGGTGTAACGCGAAGTGGTTCATGTTCTGGATTGTCAATAACAGGTGTGCATAGGTCGGCGCCAACATCAAACAATTCATTTTGAATCATGGTGAGAAGTTCGACGATGTCGTTTCTTAGTTCACCGGCTGCAACTGCAAGGCCAATCGAGCTGTTAGCTTCATCCACATCGGCATAGGCTTTGAGTCGAGGATCATTCTTGCCTGTGCGGCTCATGTCTCCAAGGTTGGTAGTACCGTCATCGCCAGTGCGCGTGTAAATTCTTGTTAAATTGACCATGCCCTAAGCCTAGGGCGCATTGGGTTTATCTGCCTTTTCTTGGGTTAGAAATTAAATCGGCAAAAGCACGTTATTCTGCTTAATCGTGGATGTTTTTCGAATTCAAGGAGGCGCCCGCCTAGTCGGCGAGGTGCATGTAACTGGCGCAAAAAACAGCAGCCTAAAACTTATGGCTGTTGCTTTGCTTGCTCCTGGAAAAACAGTAATTCATGCAGTTCCCAACATTCTTGATGTCACGATCATGGCCGAACTGCTTCGCCGACTCGGGTGTTCTGTTACCTATAGCGCAGAGACTGAGACTGTTGAAATAGAAGTTCCAGAAACTATTGAACATAGAGCGGACTACGACTTAGTACGACGTATGCGCGCATCAATTGCGGTACTAGGTCCACTGGTTGCTAGAACTGGCGCTGCAGATGTTGCCTTACCAGGCGGTGATGCAATTGGATCCCGTGGTTTAGATATGCACACTGCAGGCTTGGAACGCATGGGTGCAACGGTTGCTAACGAGCATGGCTACCTTGTTGTTCACGCACCTGACGGTGGACTAATTGGAACGCATGTCTATTTAGATTTTCCAAGCGTTGGTGCAACTGAAACTTTGTTAATGGCTGCAGTTACTGCAAACGGTGTGACCGTAATTGATAATGCTGCACGTGAACCCGAGATTTCCGATATCTGCAACATGTTGCTCGCAATGGGTGCCCAGATAGATGGAGTTGGCACTTCACTGCTTACAGTCACCGGCGTCTCAAGTTTGCGACCAGTTGAACATACGACAGTTTCAGATCGAATCGTTGCTGGAACCTGGGCAGTTGCTGCAGCCATCACTGGTGGAGACATCACTGTTCGTAATGCAAACAATGAACACCTATCGATTGTGCTGGAAAAACTCATTACGGCAGGAGCGGAAGTAGAAATACTCAGTGACGGATTTCGAATTCAAATGAATCGTCGTCCTACTGCTGTTGATGTTGTAACGCTTCCGTATCCTGGGTTTCCAACAGACTTACAGCCGCAATTTATTGCGCTCAATTCCATTGCGGAGGGTTCTGCAATGGTTACCGAAAACTTGTTTGAAGCTCGATTTAGGTTTGTTCAGGAATTGTCTCGGCTAGGTGCTGAAGTTCGAACTGATGGACATCACGCATTGATTAGAGGTCGCTCGCAATTGTCTGGGGCACCGGTTGAAGCTACCGACATCCGAGCCGGTGCTGGGTTAGTTTTGGCAGGGTTAGTTGCCGAAGGCGAGACTACAGTTCATGCTGTGGAGCATATAGATCGTGGTTATGTCGGATTTGAAGAACAGCTGAGCGCTCTTGGTGCCATTATCGTCCGCGAACCTAGCCCGCAGATTTTTTAAGAATCTTTTTTGCTGATTCAACATCTTTTGGCCAGACCATAATTCGCGGTCCATCATTTGTTTGAGCCAAGCTAGCCCTCAGCCCGGCATCAACTAAAGTTCTCCGCAAAACTTCACCTTCGATGTAGTTACTTGGTGAGGCAACTGGAATCAACATTCCATATTCATCTGGGTTTCCTGATTTTGCGGGGCGCTCAACAACTGACCCACCACGGGCAAATGCCCAGCGCAATATCAAAACCATGATTCCCAAGGCGGAAAATGCCACGAGCGGACCAAAGAAGTATGAAAACGAGTTCCAGGCTGGCACAGAACAAGTTTGTCGCAAACTATCCAAATCCGCAGAATTAAGTCTGGCAACGCACTGGCACTAAATGTGGTCTGCCAGACTAGACACATGAGCTTTTCGCAAATAGGTGTTGTTGGACTGGGAATCATGGGAGCCGGCATAGTCGAAGTATTTGCCCGCGCTGGTTACGAAGTAGTTGGAGTTGCAGAGTCTGCGGCGGCCGTTGATTCTGGCAAATCGAATCTAGCTAAGTCCCTGGACAGAGCAGTTTCGAAAGGCAAACTAACTCAAGATCAAAGTGATGAAATTTCGGCGCGAGTTTCATTCGGTGAAGATTTTGATTTACTAGCAAATTGCGATCTTGTTATTGAAGCAGCACCGGAAATCCTTTCCTTAAAGGTTGAGATTTTTTCTAAACTTGATGCTGCCGTAAAGCCAAGCGGAATTCTGGCTACAAATACTTCAAGTTTGTCGGTTACTGAAATTGCAAATGCAACTTCACGCCCTGCAAAAGTAATCGGAATGCACTTCTTTAATCCAGCCCCAGTTCAAAAATTTGTTGAAGTTATTTCAACTGGGTACTCAGACAGCCAGGTCGTATCCGAAATTGTTGAACTTGGAAATTCACTAGGAAAGCACTTGGCGCGAATTTCGGATCAGCCAGGCTTTATCGTTAACAAACTTTTACTCCGTTACTTGAATCATGCAGTGCAGATTCTAGATTCTGGTCAGGCATCCAAAGAGCAAATGGATGCAGCAATGCGCGAACATTCTGGCTACCCAATGGGCCCATGCGAACTTTTGGATTTAATCGGTATCGATACTTGTGTTGAAATCTTGAAAACCATTCATGCTGATACCAAGTTGGCGATTGATGAACCAGCAGTGGGCATGGTTGAACTAGTTTCGTCAGGTAAAAAGGGTCGCAAGACCGGATCTGGTTTCTACGATTACTCGGAGAGACTGGATGCACCGACTGATTCAAACGAAGCGGTAAAGAGCCAAGTTCATAACGACTTATTGATTGCCTATCTTGGTGACTGCATTGCTATGGAAGCCACCGGTTACGCCACAAAGGCGGACATTGATTCAGGAATGAAACTCGGCTGTGGCCTGCCTGAGGGCCCTTTCGAAGTAATCGAAAAAATGGGTATCGAAAAGGTCAGGTCTGCGCAAGCAGAACTTTCGGAGCGAACTGGCGTCGTTGCTTATCAACCATTGCCGCTCTAGCTAATTTTGAATTGAACTTAGAATTAGATCATGGGGCGCCGAAACCGAAGAGATTCAAATGAAGAGCCGCCTGAGCTAAAGCTTGGCAGTTTTGGTCGCACTGAAAATCATGCAGATGGCGAATGGCAAGTAACTTCACTTACCGGCGAAACTTCAGTGAAGGTTTATCGATGCCCGGGATGCCAGGGCGAAATCCAACCAGGTACAGCGCATATCGTTGCTTGGAATATGGATTACTCAGCAGATGAGAGAAGACATTGGCACACGGCCTGTTGGAAACGCAGAACTCCCAGGAAGTACTGATGACTGAAATTGTTTCTAACAGCGTGCTACCGGCTAAACGTGAATCCATCACGCTAGTAACCGAAGACAACCTGCACTTGGTAGGGGAGTTAGCGCTTCCCGTTTCTGAAAGACCAAAAGCCACCATTTTGTTATTGCATCCAAATCCAACGGGTGGCGGAATGATGGACAGTCATCTCTTTAAGAAAGCTGCTTGGCGACTACCTGCGCTAGCAGATGTTGCAATCTTGAGATGGAATACCCGAGGAACCACTAGCGCAGCCGGCACAAGTGAAGGCGAGTACGATCAGGGAGTCTTAGAGGGCTTAGATTTAAAAGTTGCGTTGCAATTTGCGCAAGATCGCGAACTGGAAAATATTTGGCTCGTCGGTTGGTCATTTGGAACTGACGTTACTTTGATGCACGGCAATGTGGATCCAGTTCAAGGTGCAGTTTTGTTTAGTCCACCGTTGATGTGGAGTGAAGAAGAGAATTTAAAGTCTTGGGCAGATTCGGGTCGCCCACTTACTGCATTAGTTCCCGAACTTGACGACTATTTAAAGCCCCCTGAAGCAAAAGAAAAGTTTGCAGTTGTTCCGCAGTGCGAAGTTATTGGCATTCCTGAATGTCGCCATCTTTGGGTTGGCGAAAAATTTGTTCGCATCGCTTGGAATCAAGCGCTAAAGCGGATTCGACCTGAAATGCCAGAACTGAGTTGGACCTGGGATGGCGAGATGTCGCGGTGGAACGACTTGTTGAACAAGTCGGAATAGACACTTACTTGTTGAACAAGTCGGAATAGACACTTGAGCTAGTGATCGACTGGCTGAACTAGTTCAACAAGAACTCCACCAACATCTTTTGGATGAACGAAGTTAATTAAAGATCCCGCGGTACCAATTCGAGATTCAGGGTAAATCAATCGCATTCCTGCGTTCAAGACATTTGCCATTGCTTCTTCGATGTCAGTTACTCTAAATGCAAGTTGCTGCATACCTTCGCCACTGCGTTCTAGGAACTTTGCAATTGTTGATTCGGAATTAATTGGTGCCAAAAGCTGCAAACGAGTTCCGTCAGCCAGGTCAAGCATGGCTTCTTCAATGCCCTGGGACTCATTGATTTCACGGTGCGAAACTTCAAGTCCGAATGTCGTTGACCACCTAGCGATTGCCTCATCTAGATCTCGAACTGCCAGCCCAACATGATCGATTCCTAGCAGCGTTCCACCTAGCGCAGCACTTAAGTTGGCCATCGCATTCCTCGCAATCATTGGGCGGATTCCTGTTAAAGGCAAGAACATCGCTAAGGTGACAGTAAGGGATTTTGCACATCGCGCGCAATTCTCCGCACTTTTCCTGACCTGAAAGGCCTTTAATGTCCGTCATTGTTGGTGGAGCTCGAACCGGAATCGGTCGACTGCTTGGCACACTAAAAGATGTTTCCGCTGTCGAACTTGGAGCAACTGCGATTCGTGGTGCGCTGGAAAAAGCAGGCGTACCAGCAGCTGATGTTGATTACGTCATCATGGGGCATGTTTTGCAGGCTGGATCTGGTCAGATGCCAGCTCGCCAGGCAGCAATTAAAGCCGGAATAGGACTTGAAGTTCCTGCGATAAGCATCAATAAAGTTTGCCTCTCGGGAATCAATGCAATCGCTATGGCAGATCAACTGATTCGTTCTGGCGAAGCAGATGTAGTTGTCGCTGGCGGCATGGAGAGTATGACAAATGCGCCGCACGTACTTGTTGGCAGTCGTGAAGGAATGAAGTACGGCGACTGGGTTCTTAAAGACACCATGGCATTCGATGGCCTTTACTGCGCAATTGATCAACTTGGAATGGGCGAAGCAACCGATAAATACACTGCCGCAGAAAAAATCTCTCGCGAACGTCAGGATGAGTTCTCTGCAAAGTCGCACCAAAGAGCCGCTGCCGCTCACGCAGCTGGTCTATTTGCAGATGAGATTGTTCCAGTATCAATTCCGCAGCGTAAGGGAGACCCAATCCTGTTTGCAAGCGATGAAGGTGTGCGTTCTGAAACTACGACAGAAACGCTTGGAAAACTGCGTCCTGCATTTGATCCAAACGGCACAATTACTGCTGGCTCATCCTCACAAATTAGTGATGGTGCTGCTGCTGTAATTGTGATGAGCGAAAAGAAAGCGGCTGAACTAGGACTAACCGTGTTGGCCGAAATTTTGGCGCACGGAATGGTCGCAGGACCGGACGCATCTTTGGTGGCCCAGCCAGCCCGCGCAATCAAAAAGGCGGCAGCAAAAGTAGGTCTAGACCCAGCAGGTTTTGATCTTTACGAAATGAATGAAGCATTTGCCTCTGTTGCACTTGTCAGTATGGATCAACTTGGGATTGACGACTCTAAAGTGAATGTAAATGGTGGTGCTATTGCTCTCGGGCATCCAATCGGCATGTCAGGCGCACGAATTGTGCTTCATCTGGCTAACGAGCTAAAGCGGCGTGGCGGTGGTACTGGTGCGGCTGCGTTATGCGGCGGTGGCGGTCAAGGCGACGCATTAATAATCAGAGTTCCATAGGCAATTTTCCAATGCACTCCTTACTTGAAGCAGCTGTCGATGGAGACGTGCGCGCACTAGGTAAGGCATTGAGCGTTATTGAAGATGGCACATCGGAATTACCTGAACTTTTAAGTGGCCTGCCGGATTCTGGTTCAGCATTACTTATTGGCGTAACGGGTCCACCTGGAGTTGGAAAGTCAACTACAACTGGAGCATTGATTTCCGAGTATCGAAACCAAAGTTTGCGTGTTGCAGTACTTGCAGTTGATCCGTCTTCGCCAGTTACTGGTGGTGCGTTGCTTGGTGATCGAATTCGAATGCAAGAGCACGCCTTAGATGAAGGCGTCTTTATTCGCTCCATGTCATCGCGCGGCCAACTTGGTGGATTATCAAGCGCGACCCAAGCGGCAGCAAAAGTTCTAGACGCAGTGGGATTTGACGTAATCATTGTCGAAACGGTTGGCGTTGGCCAGTCCGAAGTCGATGTTGTAAATGCAGTTGACACTGTAGTACTAGTTCTTGCCCCAGGTGCGGGTGACGGTGTTCAGGCGGCCAAAGCTGGAATCCTTGAAATAGCCGATGTCTACGTAGTCAACAAGGCCGACCGTGATGGTGCTGAAGGAGTTGTTAGAGAACTGCGTTCCATGATTGGACTTGGCTCAGCAAGTAGTTCATCCTGGACACCTGAAATTGTCACCACAGTTGCAACTACGGGCCAAGGTCTACCTGAATTAGTACAAGTAATTGCAAAACATCATGAATGGGCAGTTTCTTCGGGGGATCGCGCATTACGTTCAGTTGAGCGCGCAAAACTTAACCTGCGTCGGGCGGTACTGGATTCACTAACAGAGCAAATGAATGAAAATAGAACTACGTTGGATTCACTCAGCGCTCAAGTGGCAAGTGGCGCAATCTCAACTGAATTAGCGGTTAACCAGATTTTGCGGGACTTGAATAACTCATAGTTCGGACAATGCGTCACAATAGAGACGTGAATCAGTCCAATATGAATTTGCAAGGTGCCATAGATCTTGGTGCAGTTGCAGCAGCGCGCGAGGCGCAAGCCAAAGCAGCGCAAGCCGCTGCCCAACGAGCTGCAGATCCAGTTGCAAGCAATTTGATTATTGATGTGACTACCCAAAGTTTTGAAGCAGATGTACTGGCCAAGTCGATGACGGTTCCAGTGGTGGTCGATCTTTGGGCAACGTGGTGTGAACCATGTAAACAGCTCTCACCAATCTTGGAAAAACTCGCACTTGAATACAACGGACGTTGGATCCTTGCCAAAGTGGATGTAGATGCTGAACAGCAGATTGCGGCAGCGTTCCAAGTGCAATCAATTCCTGCGGTTTACGTAGTAATCGGCGGGCAAGTAGCGCCAATGTTCCAAGGCGCAATTCCTGAATCACAAGTACGCCAAGTTTTGGAAGCCTTGTTACTTGAAGCCGAAAAAGCCGGCATCACTGGTCGCGCGGGTAGTGAGCAAGATTCAGCTCAGGAATTACCGGACGCAAACCAAGACCGCCAACCACCAAGTGATCCAAGGTTTGATGCAGCTGAAGCTGCACTTGAATCCGGTGAATGGGAAAACGCTGCAGCTGCATATAAAGAAATTCTTTCGGTAACACCTGGTGATGCAATCGCAAAAATAGGTCTACTGAATGTGAATCTGTTGCAGCGAACTGACGGTAGAGATTTAACTTCTGATATTGAAAATATGACTTTAGATACAGACTCAGTTTTGCGAGCAGCCGACTCAACGTTTTTAATGGGCGAGTTTGCTGATGCCTTCGAACTGTTAATTGAACATCTGCGCAATGTCTCAGGTAATGAGAGGGACAAAACTCGTGAGCGCGTCTTAGAACTTTTTGAAATTGCTGGTCCGACAGATCCTGCTGTAGTAAAGGCAAGATTCGCATTAACAAACGCGCTTTTCTAATTTGGCGCAAAAAGTTCCGTTGATGTCCAATCAATAGATAGGCTAATAACGTGTCCGAATTCATCAGAGTAGAACGCCAAGAGCGTATTGCAGTTATACATTTAGAGCGTCCAAAGATGAACGTTCTGAACCGAGCTATGCAGGAAGAAATCAAAGCGGTTGCGCTCGAGGTTTCAAGTTCTGACGAAGTTCGCGCCGTCGTAATTTATGGTGGCGAGCGAACTTTTGCGGCTGGCGCTGACATTAAAGAAATGATTGATTGGGATGGCGAAATCGCCCATCGAGAGACTCCAGGACTTCAAGCTTGCTTCAATGCCGTAGGTGACATTCCAGTCCCAACGATTGCAGCGATCACAGGCTACGCATTAGGTGGCGGATTAGAACTAGCACTTAGCTGTGACTTTAGAATTGCGGCATCTAATGCTGTTATGGGCCAACCAGAAATCTTGCTCGGAATCATTCCTGGTGGAGGTGGAACTCAGCGTTTGGCTCGACTCATTGGCCCTTCCCGTGCAAAAGATTTAATCTTTACCGGACGTCGCGTAAACGCCGATGAAGCTCTAACTCTTGGACTTGTCAATGAAGTCGTGGATTCAAGTGATGTCCTAAAGCGATCCATGGAGTTAGCAAATCTTTATGCTTCGGGACCAGTTACCGCCATGAAGGCTGCCAAGCGCGGTATCGATAAAGGTGGCGAACAGCTATTGGCTGATGGCCTTGTCATGGAGCAAGGTCTGTTTGCTGGCCAGTTCGATACCAATGACCAAAAGATCGGCATGAAGTCCTTCGTAGAAAATGGCCCTGGTAAGGCCGATTTCTCCTAGTATTTTGGGCTCTTAACCTAAGCCAGCCCTGAACTAGCGCCTTTTAATTTAACGATTAGGCTGGTCTTTGACGGATTGTATCCAATCTTGAGGCCGCCCAGATTGTGGCTTTAGAACTTGGTGAAAACTACGTCAAAGCGCTGAAGGAGTTGGCATGAAGATTTGTGTTTGCGTAAAGCAGGTACCAGACAGCTGGGCCGAAAAGAAGTTAACCGCAGGTGATAGCACGTTAGATCGGGCAGCTGCTGATCGAGTTGTGAACGAACTCGATGAGTATGCGGTTGAAGAAGCACTTCGCATCGTTGAAGCCGGCGAAGGCGAAGTAACCATTCTTTCTATGGGACCAGATGAAGCTGCTGACAGCGTACGTAAAGCAATCTCTATGGGAGCCCATGCTGGAATTCACATCAGTGATCCAGCGCTGCACGGTTCCGATGCCCTAGCAACATCACTTGTACTTGCCAAGGCACTTGAAGGTCGTGGTTTCGATTTGATTATCTTCGGATCCGAATCAACAGATGCCCGCATGAGCGTAGTTCCGGCGATGGTTTCAGCGCGACTTGGTTTGCCACAGATGACGTTTGCCAACAAAGTCGAAGTCAGTGGATCAACTCTTACGATCCATAGAGTTACCGACTACGGCTATGACGAAGTGCAATCAAGCTTGCCCGCCGTAGTTTCAGTTGTTGAAAAGACTAATGAGCCGCGCTACCCATCTTTCAAAAACATCATGGCTGCAAAGAAAGCACCGATGGAAACTTTGAGTCTTGCTGACATTGGCTTGGATGCAGCATCTGTTGGACTTGCAAATGCATGGAGCGAAGTGAAAGATTTCGCAGAGCGTCCTGCAAAAGCAAAAGGCACCATCATTACCGATGAAGGTAATGGCGCTGAAAAAATTGAAGAATTCCTCGTAACTCAGAAATTCATATAGGAGCACTCATGGCTGAAGTATTAGTACTAATCGAGCATTCCGAAGGAAGCATCAAGAAAGTTTCCCTTGAACTGTTAGCAATGGCGGCTGGAATCGGCGAACCAAGTGCGGTTTTTGTTGGACCTGGCGCGGATGCAGCTCTTGCAACGCTTGGTGATCATGGCGCCAAAACCGTTTATGTTGCAGATGGCCAGGCATTCTTGGACCACGTTGTAGTTCCAACCGTTGATGTGTTGGCAAAGTTAGTGGCCGAGAAATCACCAGCTGCGGTTTTGATCCCATCCTCGGCTGACGGAAAAGAAATTGCCGGACGCCTAGCAGTTGCAATTGACTCTGGTGTTATTACCGATGCAGTTGCAGTTTCTGCTGATGTAGTTGCAACCCAAAACGTATTTGGTGGCGCAACGATTGTTCACTCTAAAGTTTCTAAGGGAATCCCAGTTATTACAGTGCGAACAAACTCAATCGCTCCCGTGCAATCAGGTGGTTCAGCAACTCGCGTTGATGTAGTAGTCGAAGTCAGTGCGCCGCGAGTGCAACCAAAGTGGTAAACCGAGTTTCAGTACAAAAGAGTGGTCGCCCAGATTTGTCTGAAGCAGCAATTGTGGTCTCAGGGGGACGTGGTGTCGGCAGCGACGAAGGCTTCGCAAGCGTAATCGAGCCATTGGCAGATTCACTCGGCGCTGCAGTTGGAGCATCCCGCGCCGCAACTGATGCAGGTTGGTATCCGCATCAGTTCCAGGTTGGTCAAACTGGAAAGACTGTTTCACCTCAGCTTTATGTTGCAAATGGAATTTCAGGTGCAATCCAGCACCGGGCCGGCATGCAAACTTCAAAGACTGTCGTTGTAGTTAACAAAGATGCAGATGCACCGATCTTTGATTTAGCTGACTTCGGTGTTGTCGGCGACCTGCATTCAGTAATTCCAGACCTAACTGCTCGGGTTAAAGCCCGCAAGTAGTCACTAGATAGTGGGTTTTTCCCAAAACTGAAAAATCCACAACCTGTTGATCTCATCTAGAATGGGGTTGTGGCGTATTTAGATAACGCCGCAACGACCCCAATGCTTCCGGAGGCCGTTGCGGCTATGACGAAGTTGCTTAGTGAGCCTGGCAACCCTTCATCCCTGCATGCCTCTGGCCGAAAAGCGCGACGAGCCGTAGAAGAATCTCGGGAACGTGTGGCGCGCGCAGTTGGCTGTGGCTCAGCCGAAGTTGTATTTACTGCTGGTGGCACTGAAGCAAACAACATTGCAGTCAAGGGCATTGCGTGGGATCAACGAAATAAAGATCCTCGCCGCAAACGTGTGGTTGCCGGAAGCACCGAACATCATGCGGTACTCGACCCAGTTCGCTGGCTCGGCGAATCTGAAGGTTTTGATGTTACCTGGATCAAGTCAGATGCCGAAGGGCGAATTACTCCGGAAGCACTTCGCGACGCTTTAGGCGATGATCCAACGGACGTTGGTGTTGTAAGTGTAATTTTGGCGAACAACGAAGTTGGAACTGTAAATGACATAACGGCGTTAACAGCTGTCACGAGAGAATTTGGAATTCGTTTTCACACTGATGCAGTTCAGGCGCCAGCTTGGTTGGATCTGAATTTTTCTGAACTCGGCGTTTGTGCGATGAGTATCTCAGGACACAAGGTTGGTGGTCCGCATGGAATTGGCGCATTGATTATCAGTCGTGACTGCCATGTTACTCCTTTGATTCATGGCGGTGGGCAAGAACGCGATGTTCGTTCTGGAACGCTAGACGCTCCAGCAATCGTTGGTTTTGCAACCGCGCTTGAAATTACTACTTCACGTCGAGAAGAAACCGTCGCTCGAGTAACTGCACTACGTGATGATTTAGTTAAACGGGTAATGGAAATTGCACCCGAGGCAATTTATACCGGAGCAAAAAAAGATCGCTTAGCAAATAATGCCCATTTTATTTTCCCAGGCTGTCTCGGCGACTCTTTGCTGATGTTACTTGATGCTCAAGGTGTGGAATGCTCAGTTGGATCGGCATGTAATGCCGGAGTTCCACAGCCTTCACACGTTCTACTTGCCATGGGAGCAGATGATGATGCAGCACGGAGCACTTTACGTTTCTCGCTTGGTAGCACAACTACTCAGGGTGACGTAGATAAGCTCATTGAAGTTCTCCCAAGTGCAATTGAGAGAGCAAAACGTGCTGGCGTTCCAAAGTTAACAACTGCTCCGGTGCGTGTCTGATGAAAGTATTAGCAGCACTTTCCGGTGGCGTAGATTCAGCGGTTGCAGCCGCTCGAGCAGTAGATGCTGGGCACGATGTGACCGCCGTGCATCTTGCGCTTTCTAGAAATCCCCAAAGTCATCGGACTGGTGCGCGTGGTTGCTGCACTATCGAAGACTCTAATGATGCCTTCCGAGCCGCCGACATGCTTGGTGCTCCGTTTTATGTTTGGGATTTGTCTTCCGAATTCCAAGAAAAAGTTATTGAAGACTTTATTTCTGAGTACGCAGCTGGTCGGACACCTAATCCTTGCTTGCGCTGCAATGAAAGCATTAAATTCGAGGCTGTTTTAGAGCGTGCCATGGCGCTGGGTTTTGATGCGGTAGTCACAGGTCACTATGCCCAAATCTTCCAAGGTGATAATGGTCCAGAACTCCATCGTGCAATCGATCCATTAAAAGACCAGTCGTATGTCTTAGGTGTGTTAACTGCTGACCAAATCGCTCATTCCATGTTTCCGCTTGGGGACAGCACAAAAGTTGAAGTTCGAGCCGAAGCTGATCGACGGGGAATTTTAGTTGCCGCGAAACCAGATAGCCACGACATCTGCTTTATTCCAGACGGTGACACAGCGGGCTGGTTATCCAGGCAAATTGAATCTGTGCCTGTGTTGTAGTCGATGCCGAAACTGGAAACAAAGTTGGTACCCATGCTGGTGCTCACGCATTTACCGTTGGCCAACGTCGCGGCCTGGCACTGGGTAATCCAACTGGGGATGGCGAACGTCGGTATGTAGTTGATGTGGATGTAAAGAACAACGTTGTCATGGTTGGTCCACCGGTACTTCTGGATATTGACTTGATTGAAACTATTAAGCCACGTTGGGCTGGCCCAGTGCCCGCAAATGGAACCCGAATCCATGTTCAGATTCGAGCCCACGGAGATGCATTACCTGGCTCACTTCATATTGGCGACGATGGCTTAGTGACAATTCAGCTTGATGATTATTTGCGTGGCTTAGCAGCGGGTCAAGCTGCAGTTTTCTATGACGGAACTCGCGTGATTGGAAGCGCGACAGTTTCTCGCTCACGTCGTTCGGCTTCTGTTTAGTGCGACCGGCGACCTTAACTGGTGTCGGAGCCTGGCCTGGCACCGATGTTCATGAAGTTGCGGTAACTATTCGTGACGTCTGTCCTGATTTCCCGCACTTAGCTGAACTACCGGAACGCGGACCTGGTGCTGAAATGATCGGGCGAACTATGGGTTTGATTTCTCAAATCTCTAGTGACTTTTCGGTTTCAACAGTGCCTACCGGCTGGAGACTAACAAGTGCTAGAGGCAAAGACATGTTGCGCGCCACTTCCTTCATGAGCCATGACTTAGATGAGATGGAAGCTGTTTACGAAGGTTTTGACGGCGACTTCAAAATTCAAGTAGTTGGACCATGGACATTAGCTGCGAGTATCGAAAACAGATCGGGTGAAAAATTACTGCGCGACCTTGGTGCCGTTGCCGATCTAGCGCAAGCATTAGTTGGTGCAGTTGAGAGTCATGTTGCTGATATTGCTCGCAGACTCCCACAGGCACAGATTGCACTTCAATTTGATGAACCATTACTTCGAGATGTTTTGCGCGGATCGGTCCCTACGCAAAGTGGCTGGGCTGCGTATTCTGCTGTTGAGCCGAGCACTGTAGGTGACACCTTGAAGTCTGTTAGAAGTGCGCACTCGGGCACAACAATTATTCATAGCTGTGCAGATGAAATTCCATTTGACCTCATTCGTCAGTCTGGATACTCAGCAATCTCGTATGACGTGGCATTAGTCGGGGATATGGCAACTGATTACCTAGGTGAGCAAATTGAGGCTGGTGGCTTCGTCATTTTGGGTATCGAGCCATCAACGACGGCCCGGGCTGTGGCAGGCGTGCGTCGACTTGGTGGGCGAATTGGGTATTCAGACGAAGACTGGAATTCGCACATAGTTTTATCGCCACCATGCGACTTAATAGACATGCCACTGTCACAGGCTCGCGAGAGAATGGAATCATTAAGCGAGGTTTCGCGGGCATTAGTGGAGGTAGATCAGTGAGCATTCCAGCTGCTGTGCGCAACCGCCGCGATGAGCTTGTAGAACTAATCGAACTGGCTCGAACTCAGTACTACAGCCATGACAAACCAACTATTTCCGATGCTGATTACGACAGGCATTTTGCTGAACTAGTTGACATCGAAGCAAAGCACCCGGAATTGGTGACCGCTGATTCGCCAACGCAAAGTGTTGGTGGTGAAGTCACTGAGGAATTCGGTGAATTTGAGCATCCGACAAAAATGTGGAGCCTCGACAATGTCTTTGATGACTCGGAACTCGACGCTTGGTTTGCTCGAGTTGGAAATCACAACTTCCTTTGCGAACTTAAAATCGACGGCTTAGCCATTAATGCGGTTTATCGCAATGGCGAACTTGAAACCATTGCAACTCGGGGAAGTGGCAGCGTTGGTGAAAATGTAACTGCCAGTTTGGAATATCTCACTTGTATCCCAAGAAAACTAAAAGTAGTTAAGGGCACCAAGTTTCCTGAGTTGCTTGAAGTTCGTGGCGAAGTTTATTTTTCTCTCGCTGAGTTTGATCAAATCAACTTAGAAGTAACAGCAACAGGTCGAACGGCATTTGCAAATCCGCGAAATGCTGCAGCTGGAACATTGCGTCAACGAATTGATAATCGCCTCGAAGCCGTTGCCGAAGCGACTAAGCGGGCCGAAGGAAAGTCCGCAGATTCCAAGCAGGTTGCATCACTTACAAAACACGTTGAAGAACTAGATCGGGCCAAGAGCGCACTTTCGAGGTTGGGATTGATCGTGCATGGCATCGGCGCCCATGAAGGTTTAGAAATTTCTACCCAGTCGCACGCCTATGAATTGTTAAAGAGTTGGGGTTTACCAACTTCAGATCGAGTGAGTGTCGTTAAGTCCGTTAAAGAAATAAAGGATTACATTGCTCATCATGGTGAACATCGCCATGACATCGAACATGACATCGACGGCGTTGTAATCAAGATCGACAGCCTGAATGAACAGCAAGAACTTGGTTACACCGCACGAGCACCAAGATGGGCAATTGCTTTCAAGTACCCACCAACCGTGGTGCGAACTCGCCTTCTAGACATTGGCGTTCAAGTTGGTCGCACTGGACGAATCACACCACGCGCTGCTGTTGAGCCAGTTCTGGTCGCCGGTTCAACTGTTTCATTTGCAACTTTGCACAACGGATATGAAGTTAAGCGCAAGGGTGTACTTCTTGGTGACATGATCTTTTTGCGAAAAGCCGGAGATGTAATCCCAGAAATTCTTGGACCAGTAGTAGAACTGCGTGACGGTAGCGAACGCGAATTTGCCATGCCAACTAAGTGTCCCGAATGCGGCAGCAAATTAGCTACCGAAAAAGAAGACGACAAGGACTTGCGGTGTTTAAACACACGAAGTTGTCCAGCACAACTGCGAGGAAGACTTGAACATTTAGGCTCTCGTAGCGTTCTTGACATTGAAGGCCTTGGCGAAAAGGCTGCTCGCGCTCTTCTAGAGGAAAAGGTTGTTTCTGACGAGGGTGATCTGTTTGCATTAACTGCGGAAGATCTGCAGCGCAGTGATTTCTTTGTTAAAGGCGCAAATCGCGAGTTAGCTGAGAATGCAAAGTTACTCCTAGCTCAATTGGAGCTAGCAAAGACGAAACCACTTTGGAGATTCATCTGCGCGCTATCGATGCGTCACATCGGTCCGCCAACGGCGCAAGCATTAACTCGGGAATTCAGCAGCCTCGATGAAATCGCAAAAGCACCCGCGGACCAACTAGCTCAAGTTGAAGGTATTGGACAAACAATTGCCGAATCTATTGCGCAATGGTTCGCTGAGCCTTGGCATTTAGACATCATCACGAAATGGAAAGCTGCCGGCGTAGTACTAGAGCAGGCGCAAATTGAATCTGGACCTATGCCACTTGCTGGACTCACAATTGTTGTCACGGGCACTTTGGAGGACTTCACTCGAGATGGCGCCGCCGAAGAAATCACTAGCCGTGGCGGTAAAGCCTCAGGTTCAGTTTCGAAAAATACTGATTTTGTCGTCGTGGGAACAGGTGCTGGTTCAAAAGAGGCAAAGGCAATTGAATTAGGTCGGCCAATTCTGGATGAAGCCGGGTTCAAGATCCTGCTTAATGATGGGCCAGACGCAGCCCGATCGCATCTGGACTTGAGTTAGCGCGAAACTTAAGACAACTCACTTCCCAATAGAATTGAGTCATGTCCGGAATTTCCCAAGAAGATGTGGCGCATTTAGCCCATCTGGCCCGAATCGATATCCCTGCTGAGCAATTAGGTCATTATGCCAAGCAGTTGGATGCGATTTTGAATGCTGTGGCTGAAGTGTCAAGTCTTGATACCGCAAATGTTGCAGCCATGAGCCACCCAGTTCCGATGACCAATGTTTTTCGCGAAGATATCCCAGGGGTTTCGCTAACTGCAGAACAAGCACTTTCTGGTGCTCCGGCTGTTGAAGATGAACGCTTTAGAGTGCCACGCATTTTGGATGAGGAGTAAGCATGTCTGACCTCATTCGTAAAGACGCATCTGAATTGGCTGGCCTAGTATCATCAGGCGAAGTCTCAGCAGTCGAAGTAGCGCAGGCTCACCTGGATCGAATTGCTGCAGTCGATGGCGCAGTGCATGCCTTTTTGCATGTTGATACCGAAGGCGCCCTAGAAAGTGCTGCTGCAGTAGACGCCAAAGTAAAAGCGGGCGAAAAACTTTCAGTACTTGCAGGTGTGCCTCTTGGGCTAAAAGACATCTTGGCAACAAATGGACTCCCAACAACCTGTGGTTCCAGAGTGCTTGATGGCTGGATTCCGCCATACGACGCAACTGTTGTAACCAAGTTGCGTGAAGCCGGCGTGGTAATTCTTGGTAAAACAAATATGGATGAATTCGCAATGGGTTCATCAACAGAACACTCAGCCTTTGGTCCAACTCACAACCCTTGGGACTTAGAACGAATTCCAGGTGGTTCGGGTGGCGGTTCTTCGGCATGCGTATCCTCTTTCGAGGCACCACTTGCTATCGGTACCGATACTGGCGGCTCAATTCGCCAGCCAGCAGCAGTTACTGGATCAGTTGGTGTTAAGCCAACCTATGGTGGCGTAAGTCGCTACGGAATTGTGGCTTTGGCTTCCTCGCTAGATCAAGCTGGCCCTTGCGCTCGCAACGTTTTAGACACTGCGCTATTGCATAGTGTCATTGCCGGACACGATCCAATGGATTCAACTTCAATTAATGCACCAGTGCCTGATGTGATTGCCGCAGCAAAGCGCGCAGACATCAAGGGCATGAAAGTCGGCATTGTGAAAGAACTTGGCGGCGAAGGTTACCAAGCTGGAGTGCGCACACGATTTGAAGAAAGCGTTGCATTAATTGAAAGCCTGGGCGCAGAAGTTGTTGAAGTTTCTTGCCCAAGTTTCCCGGCTGCCCTTGCTGCGTATTACTTGATCTTGCCAAGTGAGGCATCAAGTAACTTGGCCAAGTTTGATGGAATTCGCTTTGGAAATCGCGTTGGTGATGACGGTACTAAATCAGTTGAGCAGGTTATGAGTGAAACTCGTGCTGCCGGATTTGGTTCAGAAGTAATTCGCCGAATCATCCTAGGAACTTACGCACTTTCAGCTGGTTATTACGACGCGTATTACGGGCAGGCACAAAAGGTTCGAACTTTAATTAAGCAAGATTTTGATGCTGCCTTTGCCAAAGTTGACGTGTTGATTTCCCCAACTGCGCCAACAACTGCATTCAAGATTGGCGAAAAGCTTGATGATCCGTTGGCGATGTACTTAAACGACGTGGCTACCATTCCAGTAAACATGGCTGGATTACCAGGTATGTCACTACCAATCGGTCTTGCCCCTGAAGATAACTTGCCAGTTGGATTACAGATCATTGCTCCAGCCATGGCCGATGATCGCCTTTACAACGTTGGCGCAGCAATTGAACGTGAGTTGCTTGCCAAGTGGGGCGGCCCAATCCTGGGTCTGGCTCCAGAGTTGGCAGGTGCGTAATGGCTGAAGCAACTATGAATTACGACGAGGCGATTTCCAAGTTTGATCCAGTCTTGGGTCTAGAAGTTCACGTTGAACTTGGCACAAACACGAAAATGTTTTGTGGCTGTTCAACCGTTTTCGGCGCTCCACCAAACACTCACGTTTGCCCAGTTTGCCTAGGCCTGCCTGGCGCATTGCCAACACTTAACAAAATTGGCGTTGAGTCAGCAATTCGCATCGGATTGGCACTCAACTGCGAGATTGCCGAATGGTGTCGATTTGCTCGTAAGAACTATTTCTACCCAGACATGCCAAAGAACTTTCAAACTTCGCAATATGACGAACCAATTGCCTTTGAAGGTTACTTAGACGTTGAGATCGACACTGATGAAGGTCGCAAGACTTTCCGGGTTCCGATTGAGCGCGCGCACATGGAAGAAGACACCGGCAAGAACTCACACGTTGGTGGTGCAACCGGTCGTATCCATGGTGCTGACTACTCACTAGTTGATTACAACCGTGCTGGAATTCCGCTTATTGAAATTGTTACCAAGCCAATTACTGGCACCGGCAAATATGCACCAGAAGTTGCTAAGGCCTACGTAGCTGCGCTTCGCGACATACTTCGCGGACTTGGCGTTTCTGACGTAAAGATGGAACAGGGCTCACTTCGCTGTGACGTTAACTTGTCACTGCGTGAGTCACCAGAATCTAAACTTGGAACTCGATCTGAAACTAAAAATGTGAACTCACTTCGCTCGGTTGAGCGAGCAGTTCGTTATGAAGTAACTCGTCACGCAGCCAGACTTGCTGGCGGCGAAAG
>Ga0214923_10003508_pt1 | contig 19658 bp, 19 predicted proteins | sample LL1510_MetaG_FD_177993 | JGI IMG/M metagenome (GOLD analysis project Ga0214923, IMG submission 177993) | Freshwater microbial communities from Lake Lanier, Atlanta, Georgia, United States - LL-1510 | ecosystem: Environmental > Aquatic > Freshwater > Lake | place: USA: Georgia | collected...
GTCGCGGTGCGACTTACAATGGTAACCAGGGACAGTGTGGAATTCAGATGGATCCTTCTTATCCTCAAGTATAAAAAGGGATATAGTAAAAATTGATACCATTAGATTTCTATATGAAATATAGAAATCCAATGAACTTTCTTACCTATAAGAGGCATGAAGCAAACTTACAAGAGCGATTTGGTAAAGTTAAAATTAGTATTGAACCAATTCGCCCTATAGATATGTATTATAGCGATGGAGCTGCATCTACATTTCTATTCAAGGTAGAAGTTGACCCATGGATTACAATCTATATGCCAGATATGGTGCATAGAGTTTCTGATGAACATAAGGCTATTTTAAAGGAGTGGATGGCATATGTTGAAATGAAAGAAAAGCAGGACTGAAGCAAAGGGCTACACCTATTTTACGAAGCAAGGGCTACACCCTGTTAAGCAGGGCTAAACAGCCCCCAATAAATACAAGTATGTCTTGGCCTACGGTAAAACCCCCATGGAAACATGTCAAGTGGCTATCCTGGCCTAAAAAAGATGGAATATCCATAAATTGGTTATCTGGACCAAATCCCCAGTGGAAGGATGAGAAGGAAACTAGGCCAACAACTAGACTCGACGAATTAAAACAAGAAATTGAAGTTTTAGATAAAAATGGAGAATGGGAATTCTTAAAACGCACATCTAATCCCTATGAATTAGTTTTTTCACAGAGTCAAGATGAGCGAATCCCTCAATCAATTTGCAGCCTGAAGCCTCTAAGTCGATCCTTTTTTAAGATGATAGAGATTCTCACAGTTATGGATTTTTTTAGAAGGCATGTAGGCAATAAATCTGCACTAAAATCTGCCCATGTATGTGAAGGCCCAGGTGGATTCATAGAAGCCCTAATTTATTTATCATCTAAACATTCATTTACACTTGAGCATGCGTGGGCTATGACATTAAGGCCAACCAAAACAAATATCCCAGGATGGAAACGAGCCTATCATTTTCTAAAGAAGTCTCCAATGGTAAATATTGAATATGGTGCCGATGATACAGGTGATATTTTAGTCCCAAAAAATCAAGGGGCTTTCTTAGAAAAGACGCGTGCTAAGTGCCAGATTTTTACTGCCGATGGAGGATTTGACTTTAGCGAACATTATGGGACACAAGAAGAAGAGGTTCTCCCTCTTCTTATATCTTCGGTTCTGATTGGCCTACAAACACTTTCGCGTGGCGGTGATTTTATTCTTAAAATTTTTGACACTGAATCCTGTGCAACAGTTGATTTAATTGCCCTATTGGCATCATGTTTTGATCATTGGACACTATATAAACCAGGACTCAGTAGACCCTGTAATGCAGAAAAATACTTTCTCGGGCGCGGATATAAAATTGCCCCAGGTTGGATTTTCAAGACTCTGGTAGAAATAAGGAACGCATATGCCTGTGGGTTCAAGCACATGACTTCCATTTTTACAGAAATTCCTAAAGAAATTTCATCAGACATTAATAGCCTTATTGCATATTTTATGGATGAGCAGATATCAGCATTACACTGTGCAGTTTCACACAAGGATGAATGGAATTCTAATCCAGAATTACAATGGTCACAAATCCAGGATCATTCTGTGCAATGGTGTAAACAATTTCAGATTCCTACTCGCCATCTTGGCCTAGGGTCTGCCTTAGTAAACAAGACAAATCCTATTCCGTGGAATTTAATTGTGGCTTCACATAGGCATTTAGAAGATGCTGCCCCACCTGGATAGATGCCTCGTGCTGAGATGCAGCACCAGCACCCATCTTTTCCAGCATACGAATCATTAAATTAAGAGACTGATGGTCGTAACCCTCTGGTCTAGTAATCATTTCCAGAATATTGGGATACTGTTCGCAGAATTCAGGGAATACTGCCTTTACATCATCAAGGCTGTGTTTATCCTGTAGCATTTTTCCAATCTTCAGAACACTGTCCTTAATGAAGGCGGATCTCTCAGTCGCATTGAAACGTGTTGGCTCATTTGCAGCCTTCTCAGAAAGCTTCTTAACAGATGTAGGATCCATGCCAACCTTACTCATCTTATTTCTAGGAGGAATCAATGTCTATAAAAATAACGCATGAGAATAGATATGTCATTTCCACAAAAAAAAGCATTTAATCCTGAAGTTACAAGTGTTCCTGTAATATCACCTTCTTCCGGAAACCCAAAGGCGTTTCAAGATCCTAACTCAGTAGCATCGTTAGGTTTACGAATGCAAGCTTCTTCTGATCAGATAAAGGCAGATACACTATATGATCCACCTATAGCATCAATGGAGGGTTTTTCTAATGAATTTAGAAATCAAGTATATAGTCCATGGATTCTTGGAACGGAGGCATGCAAGAAGGAGGGGTTTAAGGTGAACTTTCCAGAATCATTACTTAATATGAAGGTTCATCGTAGAACCAGAAACCCTATAAGTGGGTTTATTGGTTTAGTAATGCTAAGTTTTCTTGCACTATATCTCTCGTTTAGAAAACACCGTTAAAATACTACGGGTAAATAGAATCATGATCATAGAAGAAGATGCATGTATTGAAAAAGTAAATCAATGGATCACTAACACTAAAAAGAATGCATATGAAAAAAATATAAATTCTGAATCTTCTGATACAACTGAAAATGCTAAAGAGCTTTTTGCATATCAAGCAGATCTTGAGAACCTAGAACATAACTTAAGTAACGCAATTCAGAAAGAAGATATGAAAGCCCTATCAACATTACATTGGCCAGATGAACTTATGGATTGTATAAAGGATATGGCGATCCGTGTAGAAATACTTGATCTTCTTAAACAGGCATTCACGATTAATCATTTTAACAAGAGCCCAAAACATGAAGCCGAATTACAAAAAGATATGCAATGGTAGATATGGGCGGGTCACTTCCCTACGATGAACAAAAAGGATGTCCGCCAGGCTTCCATAAACGCAATTCTTATACATCAAAACTCGGTCACCGTGTTTCTCCTAGATGCGTAAAAGCACAAACTGTATATGCAGAATCTAGAAAACATTTCACACAACGTATGCAGAATAGACAAAACGCCAGACTTAAATCTATGAGTAAGTCACCTGAAAAATCTATTCACTGCCCACCAGGACAAGTTTCACGCAAGGGTTATGTAAGACGATTTGGTTCAAGTGTAATGCAGAAAGGTTACACTGTAAAGAAACATTCAGGAAAGGCATATCATATTAAACCAGGTAAACAATCGGTATATGTTAAACCAAGTTGTGTAAAAGATAGAGGTGATCCCAAGGTAAAAGCTCCGGCTCCCGATAAGATGATTGGATATCTAAGAAAGGGTGAATTAAAAAAGCACGGATATGTGTATGTGAATAATACTGAGGAAAGGCATGAAGCTCTGAAAAAGGCAATTAAAGAATTTGGAGCTCTAGGAGTTTACCATAAGTTAGATATTATTGCAAAACTTTCTAAATATACTGTTCCAAAGGCGGCAAGTGTATTTAAGGAGGATCGTGACTGGGTTAGAAGTAACTATGAATTACATATGTAATATGGTTTATAGCGTATCTGATCTCTGAATTATACTATACCTTGAAAATAAGAAGAGCTATGGATTTTACAAAAACCACAGCCCCTGTTATTCAAGAAAAATATCCAGTTCCCTATATTTTAGCATTTTTCTTAACTGTACTAGCTATCGGAATATTTATATTGATAGACAATTTATCAGATATTTCTGAAATTAGAAATAACTGGCCAAAACATCGCTGTAAGCCACAATATATGGTTCTTGCTGGACTATTTGGAAAGGATGTTAATGAAAATTTTGAGTTTTGCCTTCAACAGAAAATTCAAGATAGCACAAAGGGTGTAACTGGACCATTTACATCTGGAATGTTCGGATTTACTAATATTCTATCAAACCTGATGGAATCTGCAAATTCATTTCGTGTTATGCTTGCAACTCTTGTAGGAGGAATTATTAAGATTGTAAGTGAATTTAAGGCTCGTATGACTGCTCTTATGGGCCGTGTTAAGATTACTGCAGGAAGAATGAAAGCCATGATGTATCGTATTTATGGAACAATGTTTGGTATTGTCTATATGGGAATCTCCGCACTAACTGGTATACAAAATTTCGGAGATACCTTTATCTTCAGATTTCTTGACACATTTTGCTTTCCTCCAGAACAGCCAATACTTCTGGAATCAGGTGAAGAAATTCCTATATCAGATGTCTTAGTAAATGATATTCTTCAAGGGGGGCATAGGGTTGATACAATCTATAAATTTGCAGCAACAGGTCAAACAATGGTTGAATTGGGCTCAGGAACGCTGGTAAGCTCAAATCATTTTGTAAAATACAATGGAAAATGGGTAATGGCTAAGGACCATCCTGACGCTAAACCTGCCGATCCTTGGTCAGGTGGCCCAGAAAGGCCGCTCATTTGTTTAACAACCCATGATCATATTTTACCAATAGGAGACTATATCTTCGCTGACTATGACGAGACAGAAGAAGCTAATGCTGAAACACAGGCCTGGGTAGATACTGCATTAAATGGACGTAGAAGACCAACGCCCCACCCAGATGTTTCTTATGATATAGGATGTCCATCGGCAACAATGGTTAAAACTCTTGAGGGGTTCAAGCCTTTATATGATATTAAACTTGGTGATAAAATAACTGAAAAAGACATGGTTGTTGGAATACAGATTTCTGAGGTAAGCAACTTTTCTAGACTTTCTAATACCCAACGTATTGCACGAGGCGCACTCATATGGGATACCAAAAAGAGTGAATGGACCCGAGCATATTCGATGCTTCCTGATGCAATTTCTGGGGCGACCGAAGTAATTGCACTATTTGTAAGTCCCGGTGCAAAATATGAGATACAGGGAGGATTCATTATACGTGATGCAATGGAAGTATATAGCCCAGATACGAAGAAACTCTATGCAGATAGCTTATTAAAGTAGACCTACGCTCCAGGATAAAATATGATAATGCTAAGTTACAATAGATGGAGGCAAAATACCTCTTTTTATTTCTTAATATAGCATTATTTTTTGGACTAATATCTATACTTGGTGAAGTTTCAAAAAAGGATGTAATGGCTCATTGGCCTGAACGGCGGTGTGATTTTGATGTTCTATTTGCAGCATTTATGTATAAACCAGATGATGATTCACGCACACCTTCAGATTTTGCATCTGATAATTTTAATTTCTGTATTACATCTAAATCAACTAATTATTTAAAATCTCTATTTGGTAATCTATTTAGTGTATTAGAAAAACAGGCAGGTGCAAGCGATGTTCTGACACAGGTATTTAAGGTTCAACGAACCCAATTAAATTCAATATATTCCCCATTTTCTACAATGATGACTAAATTTTTTGCAAAATTTAAGCAAATTGGTTCACTCGCTTCTAGAATATTTCAACATTTATACATGGCTATGAAAAAAGCTGGTGCAACGGCGGTTGCCTCACTCTACATGTCAATTTCAATACAAACTCTATCTATGAATTCAATTGATTTTATAATAAAAGTAATTACGATAGTTCTTTATATTTTAATGGGATTTTCTGTAATATTCTTTCTACCCATCATACCAGTTTTATATTTAGTAGTGCAGACCGTATCAGGAATTGAGGAGGCTATGCCAGGGTCTACAGGAAATATGGGAAAAGTATTCTGTTTTGCGCGAGATACTCCTATAATAATGAAGAATGGTGATCTACAGCACATATGTGGATTGAAACCTGGCGATATATTGCATGAGGGCATTCTAGTTCAAGCAGTTATAGAAGTCCCAGGAGAGAAGCTTTATAACCTAGATGGGATCTTAGTTAGTGGATATCATTGTCTGTATCATGAAGATGACGTTATATATGTAAAGGACCATCCTAGGGCCATAGAATCATTACTAAAGGAACCGACACTGTGGACACTTATTACAAATAAGCGCGAGATTCCAGTAATGGGATTAAAGGGACCCCTACGATTCTTAGATTGGGATGAAATTCCAGATTCCAGGGAGGCTGAGGCGGCCTGGGAAGATGTGGCAAATGGAATCTTAAACGGAGACCGCATTAGTAATTTAATGGTTCCTACATCTGCCCCATGCTTAGATCCTTGTCTGAAAGTGTTTATTCACCAGGGTGGTTGGCGTTATCTGCGTGAGGTCAAGATAGGTGATCAAATTCGCGATAAGGTTGGCTGGACGCGAGTCACTGGAATTTGTGAGCGCACGGTGCACACTGCAATTGGAAGGCAGGATAATCGTATAACAGATGGTAATTGGTTTCTAAATCATGATGGAACATGGACGCATCCGCGTGGCTTAATCCAGAACGTGACATGGACAGGATTACAACTTATTACGGAATCGGGGAGTTTCAGACTACAGATAAATTCATCTAGTGAACACATAGTGCGCGATTTTACTGAGGTTGGTTCTGAACAGATACTTGAATCCCACGCCCGGGTCGAGCGTCTTCTAGAGACGCACTAAGCCTTCGGCGAGCGTCTTCTAGAGACGCACTAAGCCTTCGGCGAGCGTCTTCTAGAGACGCACTAAGCCTTCGGCGAAAGGCTCCTTAAAAAGGAGGCACCGTAATCTTCAAATATCAATCCATAACTCAAATAAAAAAGATGCAGACAAAGAAGAAGATGAAGCAGTTAATGTTTCTAGGTGGAATGATTCTTTTAGTAATTGCTGCAATGCTAGTTTCTCGTAGCAGCCTCATAAAGGGTGCTACCCCTGAAGGATTTGTATCCTATTTCCTAGAAAATGCGGGTGGAACCAATAATGAATATGCAAAGATCGGGCCGTTTGATGGAGTAAGCCTCACCTGCCCGGATGGAGTAAGCAAGTGGAAGTGCAATACACCCAACGAACCTCTAAATGGCCCCGCGTTTGAGCCCGGCCCTGATTCACTCTTCATGTTTAAGAATAATCAGTGCAAGCCAGAGTGCTGTCCTTCTTCTTTTTCATGCGATGGTGGATGCGTATGCACAACTCCTGATCAGCGCCAGGTAATTGCAAGTCGTGGAGGTAATCGCACAACACCCGAGGATTCCCTATAGAGAATTTCCTCTAGAGGATTCCCTCTAAAAACTAGCCAATGTATGTCATTATAAAGTATCAAATCTTGATATTTTATAATAACTTGAAATAGATATGAACAGCTCAGTTCAAGGAATGAATAGTTTAGTTGCCTTGCCAACAAATTCAGTAAAAAATTTAACTAAGACAAATAGTTCTTTTTTTAATACATCTTCAACGGCATCTACAATGAATACACCTCTAATGTGGTTTATGGGATTTTTTGTTTTAGGTCTATTTTTATTTTACTTTTTTTACAATACTTTTTCAGATGCAATAACATCTTTTACAGATCAATTTAATCTATGGCTGACTGGAAATGGTGGACCACCCGAAGTCAAGCAGGAAGATATTCCAACCGCCCCTCCAGCCCCTCCACAGGATCACGCAACTACACAGCGTAATGAAATGGAAAAGGTAGTAGATAAACTGCTTCCTCCGGCAAAGGACGTATTTACAGTAAGCAAAAATGATTATAGTTACTACGATGCTGCACCTCTATGTAAGGCTCTTGGAGCTGAATTAGCAACATATGACCAGGTGAAACAGGCATGGCAAAAAGGTGCTGATTGGTGCAACTATGGATGGGTAAAGGGTCAGATGGCAGTATATCCTACACAGAAGTCATCATATGAAGAACTACAGGAGGGACCTGAAGACCAGAAGGGTGCATGTGGAATGCCAGGAGTAAATGGAGGATACTTTGACAATCCTGAGCTGAAATTCGGTGTAACATGTGTAGGAAAGAAGCCATCTCAGAGCCAGCATGATGCTAATGCAATTTCAGCAGGATCCACCCGCCCTCTAACCGTATCTGGTTTAGAATTTGAGAAGAAGGTTCAGCGCTTCAAGGAGGGAGCTGATAGCTTAGGTATTCTACCATTCAACAAGGAGCACTGGGATTCCTAAACGCTTTACGCTTTTTAGAAAAAAGCGAACCAAAAACTTCAAGCAAAAATAGATTTTAGAAAAAAGCGAACCAAAAACTTCAAGCAAAAATAGATTTTAGAAAAAGCGATACATGCATACTTGAATAATAACCCTAAATCTAATACAGTGACCAATTTCTTCTAGAATGAATCTCAGCTGTCACAACTTCCTCCTCACCATCCTCCTCCTCGTCAGCCTCCAGGATTCTCTGAGTCATTGCTCCTGGGGCACCTGCAGTAACATCAATCCAGCAATAACAGAATTCCTTGAACAAGTAATCAAATGCGGTTCCAATGATTGGACAATGCGACCACTCTTCCAGTAGATCATTCAAGGCAAAGGTATCAAGAAAGTAATCAAATACATCACGATCCTCCTTCAAATCGCGATGCTGTGGCTCTGGTCCTTGCAATGAATACTTATGTGCATCACGCTTAGTCGTATCAATCATATAACAGAGTTGAATGAACCTCTTGGCAATATGTTGCTCATTTGTATTCCACTTGTAACCAAGATGCTTAATCATTGGACTCAGACCATCATAGAAGAAGTGTAGAATCGCCTCTTCCATGGTGCCCTCATTAGAGCCCTTGCCCACATACGTAACCTGCTGCTTCCAGTTAGTAAAGGCAACAGAAGCCATACTAGAATATATAGATACTCGTGTGCTTATACGGTAGGCGCAGGCCCTTTCAATTTTTTGAGTCGTAGTGACGTAGTTGATGCACCACCGCGCTGTTCTTTGATATGTTCAAGAAATTCTCTGGTTAATTTTTCGGGATTTGGAAATTCAGGACGTGCCTTAAAAAAGGAGAGTGTTGATTCGTGAAGTGCTTTCATTGTTAGACCAGGGGTTACCTTTTCTTCTTGTAATTGTAATTGACCTCCGGAGATTTGTATTACGGCATTTGGCATTTGATATTCTTTCAGTAATCCACCAATTTGCTCCTCATATGAGTCGCGTTGTTTACGAGCATTTGTCACTTGTTTCTGAAGGGTTGTAGTCAAATTATCATAGTGCACCCATCCACGAACATTATGTGCAAGAGCTTCTTGATTCATTTATTAGGGTGTGGTATTTATAAGAGATTCTGCTAACGCGGCTATAGGTTCAGAAAGAGAAGTGGCTATAGGCGTAGCTATAGGCGTAGCTATAGGCGTAGCTATAGAAGCCATAGGCGTATACAATTTCAACACAAGCAAGATAACACTCGTAGTAGACATTAATACTATAATTAAAAATGTGATACAGATTAATGCAATATAGGGAAACATGTAATTAAGAATATATTTAAATAACGGATCTACCATTTGCTTTTGTATCTTCTCACGATTCGTAGGCTCTTGAATTTTTTGAACAATACGGTCCATTAACATATTAATCATTGTCCCGGGTGGAGAAGACATATCTAACAATGCCCATTTAAACTTGAGTTAATAGGGAAACGCAGAGAATGACCTTTAATCCTCCTGTATGGGATCAGACAAATAGTCATTATGTAATTAATCTATTACCAAGTATTTATGAAACAACCCAAGTCTTAATCAAAAAGGACACAAATGGAAGCACGACATTTAATGATCTTGATGCAGTTGAAAATGTGACAGATACTATAATCCATAATTTAATTGATGAAGGTGCATCTGGAAATTGGTTTAGTAAGCTACCATCTCATGATCAATTAATGAAACGTGTAAGGCATACTTTTTTACGACTTGCCAAGGAAAATGAGAATGCCGCAATTCTAAATACGCTACTTTTAACTCCTAAGCAAATTACACTCGTATGGAACCCGGCTATTCACGTAGTATCAAGTCCACAAATCGCATTTGATTCCGATTCCGAGGGAACCTCGGATGGAGACGAGGTGGAAGTTGCCGAATCGGATCTTCCCCCAGTTGAACTTGTAGATGATTCACAGCAATCACAGGAGGAATATTTATTAACGCGTCTCCGGGCCGCAAAGGCCCGTGTTGAGACGGAGCAGATTCGCATGCAATATTTTGAAGCTACTGGGCGAATGCCTCCGGATTCAGAATCTGAAGATGAATAAATGTTATCTTTTTTATACAATGCTAACAGAATAAATGGCAGGTGTATCAACTCGTGACATTGTATTAGGTTTAGTTGCCTTGGCAGCCCTTGCATTTGCAGCATACCTCATTGACCCGTCTCTAGGCGGCCTTCTACGTCGTAATCATGGATTTACGGGAACACTTTCTTCTGCAAACCTTGGAATTCAACTTCCTACTTTTCCCACTGCAAGTGGCCCCGCGATGGTGAATGCAGCATACAATAATCCTAATAGGGCTGAGGGCTTTGCTAATGAAGGCGGTATGGAGGGTCCTGCTTCCTTCGGCGATTCTGAGAAGCCCGAGGGTTGCTATCCTCGTGATCAGCTAACCCCTGGTGAGCTGCTACCAAAGGACCAGAACAGCGTGTGGTCTCAGCAGAACCCTATGGGCACAGGTTCCCTCAAGGGTAAGAACTTCCTAAGCGCGGGTGCTCTAATTGGTATTAATACCGTTGGCCAGAGCATGCGTAATGCCAACTACCAGCTGCGCTCTGAGCCTCCTAACCCCCAGGTAGCGGTGTCTGTGTTCAATCAGAGCACAATTGAGCCTGATACCAACAGGCGCTCTCTCGAGATTGCCTAACGCTTTTTTAAAAAAGCGTGCAAAAAGTCTGAGCTAACTTATATTTTCGCTTGATTTTTTAAAAAAGCCAATTAATAAACGTATATAAGATCTCTCTAAGATCTTATATTGGTTTAGAATGGATGGCGTTATATCTGGCGTCTGGGGGATGATTCATAATGCAACATCAAGTTATCCGATTGTTCAAGTGCGTAGTAAGGTTGATGGGCTTATGTATAATGTTCGTGATATGTCAGATAAACAAGAAGCAGCTGATCTTCTAGCACGTGTAAGAGCTAAACTTCAGAAGCTTATATCAGTCCTCCGGCAAAGATATCCCGGTAAACCTCAGGTAATTCAGCTAAATGAAAAATTTGAAGCAGATCCAAGGCGCTTCTATGAGGCTACTCCCGATTCAGAGCACATTTCATACAGTGTAAACAAGGGTGATAGTATACACTTGTGTTTAAGGCAGCGTGATGAAGAAAAAGAGAATCTTGTTGATGAAAATGTAATGGTATTTGTTGCCTTACATGAAATGGGCCACGTAATTACTTCTCCAACTGTTGCAAGTCATGGCCCTGAATTCTGGAATAATTTTGGCTGGCTTTTAAGAGAATCTGAAGCACTAGAGATATACAAGTATCAGGATTTTCGCGCACATCCCGTGACATATTGTGGAGAAAAAATTACAGATCAACCTAAATATGATCCATCAAAGGATACTCCTAATACAGGTCATCCTCTAAGAATAGGATCTATTGGATAAATTTTATGCAATATAATGCGAGAATGATACTAGCTAAAATTAACACATGACGATAGATGTCATTGGATCTAGGATCACAATTCAAATCCCTCCTTGAACCTCAATTGATGGAGGGATTTATAGACCAGACGTTAAATTTAAAAATACATCGTTTCAGTCCCGGTCAAATAACGCCAACCATATCTTCCATGACTCTAGGCCCATTTCCAAGATGGTTTACCTTATATGAAGTTAAATTGGCATTATGGAATACTACACAAGTAGGCAAAGGTCAAAGAGATCCAGCATTCTCACCATCTCTCGTATTTCTAGGAAAACAAGAGGGTGGTTCTGAAAATTATAAGCCAATTGAACTCGTGTGGAAGGGAATGAGTGGTAGCGGGAATGAGCATTCATTTGTGCTCCCCCCACCTCTAGAATTAATGACAGGTCCACCAGATGAACGCTTTGTTGATTCTGCAGGTAGCCAAAAATCCGTTGGAAAACTTAATCGTGTAAGAATGACCCTAAATGATATTTTTGAATTAGATAAAGGTAAACAGGCCCCAGAAATTCATGTATTCCTCTACAGCGATTTAGTTGATCGTATTGCTGGTCCGAGGCCTCTAGGAGAACGTGATGTCTATGGGCGTATTGTTCCCTATTTTCCTTATTTAGATCCATCAGATTTGCCTGATAGCACCGGTGCCTCAGCAATTACACCTATAATTATAGCTCAGGCAAATCAAACTGCCCTTGCACTCAGTGAGATTCGTTATTTAGATGAATTAGTTACAACATTGGAAGGTGAATTACAACTCCCCAAACTGGATGGAGTAAAATTTATGAGATGGGCGTGGAATAATGCACCGTCAGGATGGGAAGGACCTGCTATCTTATTCTTTGGAACACGTGTTACACACGCTATGCCATATATGCGTTTTTTTCCTGGATCTGGACAACCACTTACTAAAATTCACGTAAAAGGAAGCCTGCCTATTCCTGATTTAGTTGATCCTAATATTTTAATGACATGGAAACAAGATAAGAATCCGGATGTAGGCAAGGATTGTATGTATATGAAAATTGCCATAAATGATTCCTATGATTTACCCCTATATGCCACAATGAGAGTATGGAATGATGGAACATCTGATTTATTAATTCAGCCTCCGAAGCAAAAGAGACTCTTAGATCCACTAAGTGATCTGGAATCTACGCCTGAGATTCTTGCATCTGCATTGGGTGATTTACCCTATGCGACCCAGAATCCATCGCTGGCTCAAATCGATGTTGTTCTGAAGATTCGTATAAATAGGGAAGATCCGCAGATTACGCGTGCAGTAATACAGAAGCGCCTGAAGAATTTCGGATCTATCTTTCAGTCAATCCCTCCGCTACCCGATGAACAACCACTGGTAATGTTGAGATTTAAGGGAGTGAGTAATTTTTCTAGTGAGGATCGTATCTTTGCCTTTTTAACGCAGCTAAGCAGCAATGAACTGCTGGCGGGTGAAACAAATGAGGAGACATGGGCACCGAGAGTTGCAGATGAATTTCAGATTCCCCTTACTGAAGCGAGAAAGCAAGTAGTGTCATGGCTGGCACAGAAAAATGAATATGTCTTGGCGATTCCTGAGACGAAAGATTATATTCTAAATAAGAATCCTGGAGTGGATATTGCAATCCACGCACAACATCCGACCTATACTGCACATATCTACAGAGCAGAGAGTTTTGAGGTATATCAGACAATTACGAATCTACTTGGAATCTTATTGACGGCGCCGGCGGATCGATTTGTTGCTCCGAAGACGACAGTAAAGCCCATGGTTCTTACAGTGGCTCCTGGTATGGCTACTGGCGCAGCTACTGGCGCAGCTACTAGCGCAGCTACTCTAGCTAAACCAGTGGCTGCAGTAGGAGCAGTAGCAGCAGTAGCTGCTGCAGCTGCTGCAGCTGCTGCTGCAACCGCAGCACCTTTAACAGTTCGTGCACCCTTACCTAGAGCTCCTGTGCCTCCACATGTCCCTTCACCGGTTCCTTCACCAGTATATGGAAATTTACCTTCGGCTTTACCTTCGGTTGTACCTTCGGTTGTACCTTCGGTTGTACCTTCGGTTGTACCTTCGGTTGTACCTTCGGTTGTACCTTCGGTTGTACCTTCGGTTGTACCTTCAACTGAACAAGTGGTTCAAGATAAACCAGAACCACTTGTAACCGCAACTGCTCCTGCAGTAGATGGACTAGAAGTTGGTGTAGAACCTCAAGCTGACGAACATGATGAAGATCTAGGAGATATACCTGAATTTATGACTGCAGAACCATTTATTGCTGCAAAAGCCCCTGTAAAAGAATCTAGTCCTCAAATTATTCCCGCTGTTGCTGAAGTTGCTCGCGCACCTACTCTTTCTGAACCAAGAAAAATTAAACTTAGTAAAAAGGATAAGGTAGATCCTGCTTTACCTTCGGCTTTACCTTTAATATCAAATACAAATACAAGGAAAAAGATAAAACTAAAGAAACAAGTTACAATTGTTCCTAATGCCGAACCTTCTGTATCTGCACCTCCTGAACCTCCTGCACCTAAAAAAAATACATCAAGAAAATTAAAACTTAAGAAATCTATTCTACCTTTGGCTTTACCTGAAGCAATTGTAAAGACTGAACAAGAATTACCAGAATACTTTAATAATGCATCGGAAGAAGAACTTAGATATACTAGACCTGTGGTTAAATCTCCTGAAGAAGTTATAGAAAGTTCTAATGCAGCTAAAGCTCAAAGTGAAGCTCAAAGTGAAGCTAGTAATACTGTAGCGGATGCGGCAGCTCCTGTTATAGATACCGCTGAATCTCAAGCTCAACCTGAAGCTCAAGCTGAAGCTCAACCCGAAGCTCAAGCTCAACCTGAAGCTCTGCCTGAAGCTCAAGCTCAACCTGAAGCTCTGCCTGAAGCTCAAGCTCAACCTGAAGCTCAACCTGAAGCAGAAGAAGAATTTTCATTTCCAGATAATGAGAATGTTCCTGAATTTATGAGAAGAGGTGGCAGCGTAAGCACTAGCAGCGTAAGCACTAGCAGCGTAAGCACTAGCAGCTCTGGAGGCGGACCTGGAAAAAAGGCAACCCTAGTAATTCCTCCAGGAATGACAGAAGAAGATGTTAAGGCAGCTGAAGCATTCAAGAAACCAACTGACGACAAAGCTATCAAGGTAAAGAAATACTATATCGATAAACTAAAAACAGCAGATGCTGACGTATTCAATTATCCAACTGCCGGCACAGGAGAACGCGGTTATGTGAGTCACTGTGCAGCAAATGAATCTCGTCAGCCTATTGTCTTAGATAAAGATGAATTTTCAGAAATGAAGACAATATACGAGAATGACGATGATATTGAATTTATAGTATATCCTGATGATGCTTCATCCAAAAAATTTCCAAAGAGACAGCCAAAGACCGATGAAAATATTTCTGGCATAATTGATGGCAAAGAATTTCCAAGTGAAGAAAATAAGGAAATAATAACTCTAGTAAAATATGGTTCCAAGGCTAAGCGTGTTAACTATTATTTCTGCCCACGTCTCTTTTGTGTGCGTGACAGGCTAATGGTTCGTTACAAGGATTTTAAGTCTGCTGTAGATCGTAAGGGGGCCGCTAAACCCGTAAATTCATGCCCCTTTTGCAGAGGTATTCTAGTTGATCCTGATGCATTTGACAAGGATTCTGATCGCGATCCTAATATGACTGTATTACAACGCAAGACGCGTCCTGGATCTGAAACAGAAAGACAAATCTATATTGGTTTCCTTGAAAAGAAGAAGAACCCTAGTGGAATGTCTCTTCCTTGTTGTTTTGCAGATCCCAATGAGAGATTTACCAGTGATAATAATGATGAATTTATTAGACTTGGTTTAAGGCCAATAAGTAAGGCGGAAGGTAAGAGGGCTGCTGCACCTGCTCCTGCTGCAGCTCCTGCACCTGCTCCTGCACCTGCTCCTACTGCAGCTCCAGCTCCTGTGGCTACAGTTAAACCACCAGGTGCATCATCATCTGCATCCGCCTACATATCTCCTGAGGAAGAAGCTGAACAAGAAGCTCTAGCTCAACCATTAGCAGATACTATAATGGGAAAACGCGTAGTTAAATTAAAGAAGCCCAAGCTTCCGCAAGTAATGCCAGCTCCTGTTCTAGAAGAAACTGAAGAGGCTGAAGAATCTGAAGAAGTTCTAGGACAAGGCCTAGAGCAAGGTCTAGGACAAGGCCTAGAACCCAAGGTTGCTTTGGACAGTTCCTATGAAGCAGATTTCTTCCGAGTAATTCAAGGTGTCAGTGTAAAGATTATTGTGGATGCATCCCGTATTCCTCTAGAAATCGTAATTCCAAAACCAGACGTAGCATCAGATCCAAAATCTGGTCCACAAATTGGCCTCTTACCTGAAGCTCTTGATATCTATTTTGAACAAGACTCAACATCCGATAAATTCGCAGCCCGTGATATTGTTAGAAAATTAAAGCCTACTGCCAAGGGTTTCTTACGTCTCGGTGTAGACAATACTGATCTAAATCGCTCATTCCTCTCTGCTCTTGTGCCAATACTCTTTGATAAGGGAAATGCAAGAAAGGTAATAGATACATACTTTGATACAGCTATTACTCCAAAACGCTTTCTCCAAATGAACAGTGGCAATCTTGTCAATGAATTCCACTTGAAACAGTCAACAAGGAAACAAAATGAGATGCGATCCTGGGCATCTCAACAACTTGGCGTAGATAAACTTTCAAGCACAAATATTCCAGCAATTGAAAGATTAATGAATTCATACGAATGTTTCAAGGATTATATGGAGAATCATGAACAGAAAAAGGATTATCGTCTTCTCTATCAGGCACTCGCTGAGCCAGGATTCACAACTAAGCGTGGACTTCTCTTAATAATACTGGAAGTATCTATTGAAGAAGTTACAATAAAGAAAGGTGAGAAGACTGAATTTAAAAAGGAAATTAAGTTTGAGCGCGTCAGAAATCCGCCATATCCTATTACCGAAGAGCAGAAGCAATCAAATGTTGCCTTTCTAGTTCACTATACTAAGGTAACTAGAGAAAAATACAGTGAAAAGAAAATATATAAGAACTATGGTTGGGAGCCTCTCATATATGTGGAGGGTGTAACTACTGCAACTGGAAGTCGTCATAAACCAAGGATGTTCTTTCAACAATCTGAGCGACCATGGCCACCCGTTATTGAAAAACGCTACCAGGAATTTCTCGATAATTGTTCAAATAAGCGCGGACCCTTCACCAGTCAGTTTGGATTTGATCCATATTCTCTCATTGGAGCCAGTGGTCTAATAAAAGGTATAAGTGTTGCACAGCCAAATGCTATTATTCGTGATTCCTATAATCACATGGTTGGAGTGGCTTACAAGGTCGATGATTCTTCAGAGATGATTTCTATACCTGTCTCAGATGATGGATCTATGCATCTAAATAGAAATACATTTTTTGATTGGGATGATTTCAAGCCTGCAGCGGCCGATGTAATCGTGGATTTCTATAGAAAGGTTGTGATGGAGAAATTTGGGCCCTTTTCTGCTGCATACGCACCGAGGCGTCTGAGAACCCAGGATGACATAGTTGTAGGGGTTGAATTACGAAATAAATTTGTCATTCCTGCTAAACCAGCCTCTGGAACCCAACCTGAAGGTCTAGATAAGCCTGAACCAATTGAAATGTGGGAGTGGGACAATAATAAGACAATTGCCTACGATTCAAAGACAAGAGCAGATGCCTTTGAGCATGCGGGTGTGAAGGACCCAATGGAGGGAAAATATATTACACTAGAATCATCAAGTATTCAAGATGAGATTGAGGATGTCTATCAGCATCTACGTCTTAGTTTCGCATCCTGGTTAGCCAGGCCATCTGCTGGAAGGGAAATTCGTGAGAAACTAGAGCAAATTTTGAAACGCAATGACTTACCTCTCTTTGAGAAGAGAAAGCGTCTTGATATCTTATTGGAAGCCAAGATTACTGGGTGGCTAGAGCCAAAGGAAGATGATGATAAAACAGAGCTTGGATTCTTGCGCGTGGATTGCATAACTCAACCCCAGTCAGGATGCACTGGAAGATGCAAATGGATTTCGGGCTCTAGGTCCGCTAAAGGCGAAAGCCAAGGCGAAAGCCAAGGCGAAAGCCAAAATAAGTGCAGCATTCATACACCTGCATCTATATCACCAAATGGTAGTCTAATCAATGTGCCCCGAATGCTCTATCTACGCCTCGTTGATGAGTTAATTCGCTATGCCTCCAGACGTGAGGAAATATTCGCGAGAAAGGTGCCAAGACTAACTATCAGGCAGGAAGCTCAGTTAATAGGCGATCAATATATTATACCAGAAGGATCCGCAGACTGGAATAGCTGGTGGGAAAAACTAAGAGCTGAATGGATTGCTACCGAGGCTGAGAGTCCTAAGACATTTGAAGATCAATTTGAACCTATTCCCAATATCTAAAGAGCCTTTCTAGATATAGTATAATGAATAACTATGAACAACGATTACTTGCGCTTGTAGCATTTGGAAATCTGGGCGGGCTAAATGAAATAATAGATGAAAATGCAGAAGGACTTCAATCCGCTTATACCGATCTTTTGCAAGAGAGATTAGCGCCAGTATCATGGCCAGGAAATTCAGAGGGTGCTCCATTATCTGAAGAGGATCTTCTAGCAAATACGAATTTACAGACAGCCTCCTTATTCAAGAAGCTTAAATCCGATTTTAAGGAGGCTGGTAAATTTATAGAATTATATACAGACCAACAAAAGGAGACCCAGGATTCTATTGTCAAAATGGAGGCTGGATTTCAGACTCTAAAGAAAATGTGCGAGATTCACAATCAGGAAGCATTTGAAGGACTACTTTTACGATATACTGACCTGCAGAAGGAAATGCTCCCCATTAAAATTAAGGTAAATGAAGAACTCACAAAGAAGATTGCAGAAAAAAATGCGGAGCTAGGAAAGATTAGTGAGAAACTGAATTCTCTACGCAAGGTCATTCTAGCTGGATTAGATGAAATTGTAAAACCCGAGGATGCTCAGAAAAAAATGTGCCCAATTTGTTTTGAAAGTGAGGTGAATACTGTTCTCATTCCATGTGGTCACACATATTGCAAGGGTTGCTCAGATATTGATAGAAGCAGAAATGCTAAGTGTCCTCAGTGCAGATCTGTAATAAATTCACGGATAAAGATGTTTTTCACAGTGTAACATACTTTTTATCTTTTTGCTAGCTTTTTTCTAAAAAGCTTGTCTAGTCATCCAAGAGGCACTCTACAGGCTTGAATTCCACCGGATTCTTAGAGCCCATAGTAACCGAGCGCTTACGTGCATCCAACATCCCCTCGATCTCCTTATCCAGGATATCTATTTGAAACATCTGGTAGTTTGTATTGTTAGGATGAAAGATAACAATACAAAGTTCCACTACCTTCAGACCATAGTGCTTCTGAAGAAACCACCTGTAAACGTTTAGCTGCAGAGTATAATGCCAGAAATTGGAATTTGGCAAATGACTCGCAGGTCCTAGACCCTTCTCAAAAGAATTATCCTTCTTGATTTCCTTGGATCGCTTCCAATCATACACTGCATAGTTTCCGTCCTTGCGCTTGAAAATCATATCAATGCTACCAGTGAGCTTGTGCTCCTCGTCCCATACCTCCCACTCAGTTCTGTAGGGCTCTAAGCTATCCTTGATGTCATTGTAGAAATTCATATAATAGAGCCACTCAGGCGTGGCCTTAACATCCTCAGGAATATGGTTCAGAGCACCATTCAAGTGTTGCTCAATCGCTAGATGCATTGCGGTTCCCTTGCCTGAGGCCTCCTTTCCTGAATCGGACCAAATAGCCTTAATTTCCTCGTCTGTTTTGCCATTCAACGGATTTGTAGCCCACTTGGCCGACTTACGCATGGCTTTCAGGGCAGCATCGGGATTGAAGTGAGGAAAGAAGGCATGCACAAAGCCAGTTGTTGATACAATTCCCTTAGAAGAGCCTTTTACATAGTATGTGTGAGTCTTTTCTACAAAGCGAACTTCCTTATCTCTCGGATGGGCATTCAGAAATCCAAGTGTCTGCCATGGTTCAGGCATATTACTATGCTATACTGAATCATGGATAAAAAATACTATCAATTTTTACATATACATTATATAGATTTTCTCAAATCCTGCAA
>Ga0214923_10003509_pt1 | contig 19654 bp, 17 predicted proteins | sample LL1510_MetaG_FD_177993 | JGI IMG/M metagenome (GOLD analysis project Ga0214923, IMG submission 177993) | Freshwater microbial communities from Lake Lanier, Atlanta, Georgia, United States - LL-1510 | ecosystem: Environmental > Aquatic > Freshwater > Lake | place: USA: Georgia | collected...
GCCATTCTCTTCTTCCTGCTTCAGAACTTTTCTCAATTGAAAACAGATTTTCAGGTGGGGAAAGACCTGAGCCTTCCTTCCTCTTCAGCGTTAAAACCCCCAGTCCCAGCGCTACAATTGGTGGTTACTCGGAACGCTATTTTGCTCGACAATCAAGAAATAGTGAAATTTGTGAATGGAGAAATTCCAAGAGAGGCGCTTTTGGCCGATGGGGTAACGATCAAGGATCTCGCCATCGAACTAAAAAAACAAAAAGAGCGTTCCCAATTCCAAAGCGCTGAAGACAAGGATTCCTGGGTGGGGAACATTGTCATGCAGGCGGACAAAGATCTGCCCTTTAGCGTTCTGAAAAAAGTAATTTACACAGCCGGGGTCACAGACTTTGTGATGTTTAAACTCGCTGTGCTCAAAAAAGAAGTCTAAAAGGACTTTCCTATTTTAAAAATCCTTTTCACATTAGCTTTTTTGTTTTGCACTTCCATCGGCTGGGCTAGCCCCGGTCTACGGCAGTTCTCTTTTGAATATGTTCAGAATCTCGAACCTTATGAAGTTTTTTCGTGCACCCACGAAAAAGCATCTGTTGGATTCTACGAGTGGAATGTTGATTGTACCGTTCGAGGAGAGGTAAAACGGTTTTGGGTTCACTTGGCCGTCAGCGCGTATGGCAAGACCGGGTTTGGAAAAAATGCTTACGAAGTTCTCTATTGGGTAACTAATTCGAGCACTCAGAATCATCGCCATAGCTCAACTTCACTTTGGATTCACAATAGTGAAGAAGTAAATAAAATGAATCGTCTGGTTTCCTCTTTGGGTGTGGAAGAAGATAACGCTTATCTTCGAGTTACTTTAAGTTTCTAAACGAATCACCAAAACGACGAACAATAGTTCCTGCATCTTCAATCTGTGAAATCCCTTCAACACTTTTTCCTGCTTGATAGTAATCTTTTGTAGATAAACCTTTCAGGTTTGTTTTTTTCATGGACATCACGGATTTCAAATTGAATAAAAATCGAACCCAGTGGCGGCTTTTTCGAAATCGAAAAAAGAAGCGCGCAACCGGTCCCACTTTCAAGCCTACTTTTTCCACATGGGGAGTACGGATCACCGACAAGGGCACTCCAGTTACTCGTTCAGTGAGAACAATGTCCGCTTCTCTAGCTTTTAAGATCGCCTCTTTATAGTCTTGGTGAGCTTGGCATTGTTGAGTTGCGATAAAACGAGTTCCCATTTGAACCCCGAGATATCCCATTTTTAGAGCGTTCTCAAAGTGTTCTGGCGTACTAATTCCTCCAGCGCAAATTAACGGCAGCCCTAACTCTTTCAGATCTGAATAAAGAGTTTCAGCAGGAAGCTTCCCGGCGTGTCCCCCGGCTCGATTATTAACACAAATGAATCCATCGATTCCGGTTTTTACGACTCTTTCAGCCCATTTTCTTTCCGTAACATCATGGTAAACAATTCCCCCTCGAGCTTTTACTTTATCGACTACCCATGATGGATCCCCCAGCGCCGTAATAAAAAAGCGAACCCCTTCCTCCAAAGCGATATCCACCCATTCTTTCATTCGATTTTCATAAGCTTTGATATTTTTTTCGACAATGACATTCATCCCAAAAGGCTTTTGGGTGAGCTCTTTTATTTTTCTTAGGCCTTTGCGAAAATCGTATGAGTAGACATAAACGAGAGAAAGCGGTTGAACAATTCCCATTCCTCCAGCTTCTGATACTGCCGCGATGAGTTCAGGATTACTGCAGGGATACATGGCGCCACAAATAATCGGGATTTCAATTCCCAGAGTTTTAGTAAAAAGATTTTGTGAACTCATTTTCTCTTTGCTCCTATTCGCCACTGGGCTCGCGCTTTTGCGACTATTTCCCCACTTTTATTTTTTACGATCGACTCTATTTCAAAATCGACCGTTGCATCTGTTTGGGGTGGGGTACAAGAAGCTTCAGCTTCCAGGGTACCTCGGGCCTTTTTGAGGTAGTCGATTTCAAAGTGAGTCAGGATGGCTTGTGCGGTTTGGGGGAGCCCTGGAACTAAGCTTAGGCCCGAGGCACATTCGGCCAGGTTCGCAATGGCAATCGCATGAAGAGATTTAAGGTGGTTTCGGTGAAAACGTCGATCTCGCATTCGAATACGTGCAAGCCCCTGTCTTAGCTCCAAAATTTCAGGTCGAATGGAGCCGGTGTAAGGGATAAAGGCCCAAAAGGCCCAGCTAAAAAAGTAACGACCGAAGGGCAGTTTAGAGAAGGTGTTCCACCATTTTAAGATCATAAAAGTAATGTTATAGCCTTTTCCATGGCTACAAAATCTAAAAAATCAAAAAAGTCCGTATCTTGCCGTCAAACAGAAGCTTTTCTAAAAGTGGTTCACGAGCTTCGGCAAAAGTGCCCCTGGGATAAAAAACAGACCCACCCATCCTTGAGCCGTTACCTCTTAGAGGAGGCTTATGAAGCGGCCGAAGCCATGAACAATCTGGACAAAGAGAGTTTGAAGGAAGAGTTGGGAGACGTTCTGCTACAGGTGGCTCTCCATTCGGAAATAGCCAGTGAAAAAAATTGGTTTGATTTTGAAGAGGTGGCTCAAGCGATTTCTGAAAAGATGATTCGACGCCACCCACATGTCTTTGGGGACGCAGAAGTTAAAGATTACCAAACGCATATGCGAAATTGGACGCGATTAAAACAACAAGAAAAACCAAAAAAGAAAATTCTGGAGGGGATTCCAAAGGCTCTTCCTGCTCTTCAGCTGGCTCAAAGATACGGAGAGATTACTGCCAGTGTGGGTTTTGATTGGGACAAAACAGCAGCGGTTTTGAAAAAAGTAAAAGAGGAGTTGAAAGAGTTTGAGATTGAATTGAAAGCAAGCCGCTCAAAAAAGAGAGTCGAAGAAGAACTGGGAGATCTTCTTTTTTCTCTCGCCCAAGTGGCTCGACATTTGGGCTTAGATGCTGAGCAGAGTTTAAAATGGAGCAGTTTTAAGTTTGCCCGTCGCTTTGAAAAGCTCGAAAAGAAGATCAAAAAATCTGGTAAAGGGATTGCTGATTTGAGCGCATCGGATCTTGAAAAAGAATGGCAAAGTATAAAAAAGAGTGATTCACTTTAGGTCGGTATGGCATTGATTGTTCAGAAATACGGGGGAAGCAGTCTCGCATCTCCTAAGCACATCCAAATAGCTGCTGATCGGATAAAAGCTTTACGTCAGTCTGGAGCGGAAGTTGTGGTCGTTGTGTCGGCGATGGGTCATACAACCGATCACTTATTAAAGCTTGCTTCAAGAACGGTAAAAATTCCCCCGTCTCGAGAATTGGATATGCTGCTGACGGCGGGAGAGAGAGTATCAATGTCTTTGTTGGCAATGAGCCTACAAGAGCGGAAAGTTCCGGCAATTTCATTTACGGGTTCTCAAAGCGGCATTATCACCACTTCGGATCACTCACAGGCAAAAATTTTAGAGATACGACCACAACGAATCCAAGAAGAACTCCAAAAAGGGAAAGTAGTCATCATTGCAGGCTTTCAGGGAGTGAGTCGCGAGAAGGAAATAACAACCCTCGGTCGAGGAGGATCAGATACGACCGCAGTGGCTTTAGCCGCCGTCCTCAAAGCGGAACGATGTGATATTTTAACCGATGTAGAGGGGATTTTTAGTGCGGATCCGCGCATTGTTTCCAAGGCAAAGTTGTTTGAGAAGCTAACTTATGACGAGTGTCTCGAATTGGCGAGTCTTGGAGCTAAGATGCAACCCAGAAGCATCGAACTTGCAAAAAGATTTCAAGTGAAAGTGTGGATTGGCTCTAGTCAAAACAGTCAGGGAACGGGGACGAAAGTTGGATTTGAAAATGGGGAAGACAAAATGGAAAAACCATCTATTAAGGGAATCGCAACCAAAGACGGGTTTCATTATTTTTCAACTAAAGCAGACCTTAAATCTTTGGCAAATTTTTTTCAGGCCTCTGGTTCGATTTTGAGATTCTTTAACCAAGGCTCAGACTGTACATCATTTTTATGTGAAGAATCCCAAGTGGAACCCCTGCGAGAGTTTTTAAGAAAGACGGACTCTGATTATCAAGAGATTGAGAAGGTTTCGATTGTTTCCGTGGTGGGCGAGGGAGTGTCTAATTCAAAAGATGTGTTACCTAAATGTTTAGACGCTTTAGTAACTATCGGAGAGCCAAATTTAATTCTGGTATCCAACTCAATGTCATTAACCATTGCTGTGCCGTCGGCGCGAAAAACACTACTAACTCAACTTCTCCACAAAGAATTAATAGAAACACAATTCTAAAAAAGAAACCCACCTCCGTTTCCAGAGGTGGGTTTCGATTACTTCAGGAGGTGAGGACTTAAAAAGCCCTCACCTCCGTACTAGGTAAACTGACCATAGTAACACCCCCTTTCTTGGGGCATTTAGCCCTCGAGGGTCCGAAATGAGACCCTACAAGTCTAAGTTTAGCATGGGAATTATTCCCCCGATCAAAAAATCACCAGAAATAAGTATTTGATATTATTTGGTAAATTAATGGCCTGGTGGGTTGTTAGAGGTTGAGTTTGGGTGATGCGGCGCGCTATAATAAGAGCGTTAAAGGTGCCAATCTACAGCTGGCTAAGTACTTAAGATATTTTGTTTTTTTTCCGAAAAGAGTGCTGAAACCCTAGGGTTACTTTGGGCTCTGATTGGAAAGAGCTTGGGAGTATTTATGTCTGTTTTAGCGTTGGTAGCTTTAGTTCTGACCGGAAGTAGTGCTTTTTACATCGGGTGGAATCTTTTCTCCGGTGAAATTGAAGGGGCTGCTGCTGGGCAACTAGATCCTGGTAAACGAACTTCTAAGAACGGTCTTTTAAATTTATCCCGAAAAATGTTTCGGCCGTTAGTGATGCCCTATTCTCAGCGAATCAAAGCAGAAAGCTGGCGAAAGAAAAACAAACGGCTCATTATTTCAGCGGGCCTTGAAGATGAAGTCGATGCCAATGAACTTCTAGCATTCAAAATATTTCTTGGTTTAGTGGTTCCTCCTATTATTTACCTTTGGTTCTTTGCCAACGGAATGCGACCTTCCATCATGATGTTCATGTTTATGTCTATCGGCCTTTACATGTACCCCAGTTTTTGGATTTCAGGTTTGAGATCTAAGCGACAAGAGGAGATAAAACTCCAACTTCCCTTTGTGATCGATTTGATGACTCTTTCTACGGAAGCCGGTCTTGATTTTATTGGAGCCATTCAAAAAGTGGTCGAAAAAACTAGACCCGGTCCATTAGTGGATGAACTGGAAAGAATGCTCCAACAAACTCAATTGGGAACCAGTCGGGCAGATGCCATGCGCGAGCTTGCTTGGAGAATTGATCTAACTGAGGTCTCCTCGTTGATAGCTGTTTTAGTAACAGCTGATGAAATGGGGGGAAGTATTGGAGCTGTTCTCCGGGTGCAAGCCGATCTGATTCGTACACAAAGATTCAATAGTGCAGAGAAAAAGGGGGCAGCTGCTTCTCAGAAACTTTTATTCCCGTTGATTCTATTTATCATGCCGGCTGTTTTTATCATGATCTTTGGGCCGGTCATTTTGGGATTTATAGGAGCGAAGTAAGTGAAAACGGTACTAAAAAAAGGCGGGGTGGTCCTTTACGAAAGTTGTAAAGTGGCTAACACCTTTATTTCTCGTTTTTGGGGGCTCATGGGCAAAACGAGCGTTCCCGACGACGAAGCGCTCGTATTTCCGAGATGTAATTCGATTCATACCTTTTTCATGAGAACTGCCATTGACGTCATTTTTGTCTCTGAAACAGGAAAAGTGGTGAAGGTTTTTCCCGAACTTCGCCCATGGAAACTTTTGCTCCCCGTGAAGGGAGTAGCCCATACGATTGAAATTTCTTCGTGTGGTGCCCATAAAAAAAATATCCAAATTGGGGATCAATTAATCTGTCCCGGAGTATTTGAATGAGATTCGAGATACTACAAAACGGACAGGTCATTGAGACCAAAACGCTGAGCGAAGGGCAGTATCAGATCGGTCGCGCTGACTCCTGTGATATTTGTCTGAAATCTAGTCGAGTATCAAAGCAGCATGGTGTGATTGTTATTAAGGGGTCACAAGCCGCCATTCTGGACTCTGGATCTTCCAATGGGACTTTTGTAAATGGCATTTTAATAAAAAAACAGAGACTGAATTATGGTGATGTGATTGGTATTGGGGACTACCAAATTCGGTGCTCACGCCCATTTCCTGTCAAACAAGACGGGGGGATTGGCTATGGGGGTGTTTCGGGTAATTTGGCTAGAAAGTTAGATAATGACTATCTTCCCTCTGAAAAAGAAGAGCCAATAAAACCAGTCACCAGTATTCAACAACAGTTTGCTCAAGCAGTTGAAGAAAAAATTCTCATTCCCTTTTATGGCGTGATGAAAGTTGCTGATTGGCGATGGATTTTGGGGACTCTGATTATTAGTGCCCTGACCCTTTCCGTCTTGTTAGCTGCTCGCCCCATCTACGTATGGGCGACAGGACTAGCGGAGAAAGAAGCAGTGGATCGAGCCCATGCGATTGTGAGCCAAATCGTAAGGGAAAACTTCCGCAGTCTTCAAAAGGGGGGGGACTATGCTCGGCTTAGCGTTGATCCCTGGGAATCCGTTCGAGGCTTTAAGGAAATCTATATTTTGGATGGGCAAAGCGGAAATATTCTGGCTCCTATTAAGCTCTTCAACAAAAGTTTGAGTGATCCTTACGCGCTTGTTGCCTTTAGAAAGGTCGTCGACGAGCGGGTAGCCCAAGTAACCATTGAACATCCAGGGGGCGGATTTATTATTGCGCAACCAGTTCCTCAGGCGGCTGTTGAAAACGGGACGGATCTGAATATCGGTCCCGCGGCTGTGGTTTTAGGAAATTTTACTGCAACGGAGAGTATCAGCTCGGTATTTGAGCCAGTTGTGGAAGCTCTTATCTTCGCCGTCTTTCTGGGACTTCTTGCCTATTACTTAGTAATGAAAATGGTCACTCGGCCCATTCAGCAAATTCAGGAACAATTAGATGCTGCTCTGAGGGGTGAACCCGTTAGCATCTCTTGCGATGTTAAACTGACCGACCTGGAAAATCTTGCGCAGGTAATAAATTTCTCTGTTTCAAGACTTAGACAGTCGAGTACTGACATGAGTCAGCCTACGAATGGTTCGGATACGGAATCTGAGGACTCTCTTTTTATAAAAACAGTGGAAGAAATGGATGTGGGTACCGGTGACGGCGTCCTCCTGATGGATAAAGAGAAAAGGGTTAAATTTGTAGGTCATGTTCTAGAAGAATTGATCGGAATGAGAACCGAATACGCAAAAGGTCAGAACATATCCGACTGTTGTAGAGATCCGGGATTTGCGGGAACTGCAATTGATTTAAGTGAGCGGGTTGTTAGCAGCCTGGGAGAGAACCAGACAGCGGTTTTAGACATAAATGGCACGAATCGACCAATGACGGCTGTGGGACACCGGAGCCAGAATGGTGAGATTCGATTCATCCTACTCACGGTGAGGATGACGGCTTAGCTAAGAAAGATTTATGGGATCAGCAGTTGAAAAAAACCAGGAGCCTAGTCTCTACCCGAGCTTGGAGCAATTGTCCGGCTCAGGGAAGGGACGGGTTTACTATCTGGATCAGACTCGTATCACCATCGGTCGAGCCGAGACTAATCATGTAGTGGTAGTCGATGATTCAGTATCACGAGAGCATGCCGTCATCGAAAAAGGTGATGATGGTGCTTTTGTCATTTTCGACAATCAAAGTAGAAATGGGATCTTGGTAAATGGTAAAAAAGTCGATGCTTCGGTCATAGAAAGTAGTGATCAAGTGAGCATTGGCAAAGTTCTTTTTAGATTTTTGGTTCCTGGTAATAAATTCGAAAATGAAGAACCGGTGGCTGAGGGGGTGGCTTCACCTCTCATGCCCGGCAAAGTAAAAGTTGGTCTCAACCGGAGAGTACTTCTGTATGGCGGCGCTGGTTTAATTTTGGCGGCAATGTTTTTTATGAATCAAGGGCCTAGCACACAATCTGAGACCAACCCCCAAAAACCCGGGGAACAAAACTCAAAACCCCAGGTGGTGGTGAGTGAGGCTCCGACACCTCCAAAACCAGAGGAGATTAAGAGACAAGAAGTAGTCGATCTTACGAAAAATCCGGTGGAAAGTACTTTGGAGCAGCTATCTCAAAATGATTCAGGGGTTGCCGATTCTGAAACTCATTTTAGAAGAGGGCAAAGAGAGTACTTTAACAAAAATTATCATCGAGCTATTAATTCATTTGAGTTGGCCCTTTCCTTAAACCGAAATCACCCGGTAGCTGCTTATTATTTGAAAGCTGCAATCCACGAGGCAGAAGAAGAAGCTAAGAAAAATTATGAAATGGGAATGAAATACTTTGAGTCTCTACAGTACCAGAGGGCCATCTACCATTTCCAACAGACCCAGAACCTACTTTCTCACAAGCCACAGGATCCTGTGATAGCCGAGGCTGAGAAGTATATTCGACTTTCGAGGCAGCGTTTGCAGGCCGCTGAAATGTTCCCATGAAACTAATCTTACGAATTGAATCGGAGAATGGTTTCGAACCCATTTTGAAGGAATTTGGGGTCGGGGTGTTTAGAGTGGGCAGATCTGAATTCTCTGATTTGGTTTTAGAAGGCAAAGAGATCAGTCGAAGCCATTTGGAAATCAGGGTGACGGAATCCTCTGTATACGTCACCAATATGAGCAGTACTGGGCACGTGAAACTAAATGGAGAGCGAGTTGAAACAGGCGAGGTTCGGGATGGCGATCGGGTACAGCTGGGTTCTTATACTCTGAATTTCCAAACGGAGCTGAATAATGAATCCTCCGAGGAGAAGGTTCAGGATTTTGCTTCAGAGAGTCCTCAGGTGAGTGAAGAACCGGTGTTTCAGGCAGAGCCAGAAGTCCCCATCGAGTCACCCTCTGAAACTCCACCAGAACCCCCTCCGATGGTTCATGAACCAATGGCCGATGTCCGGGAATTTCCGCTAATTGAGCAGTACGGTTCGGGGCAATCTCAAGTCGAAGGGGCATTGGCCCTAAAGACTGAAAATACGGATCTTGAAAGCCAGGCCATCGTTGCAAAACTAATTTTTACTGAAGGGCCACTCGCCGGAACGGAAATTCCAGTTCAGGGATATGAGATGACCATGGGGCGGAGCCGGAAAGCAGATATTTATATACCGGATGACAAGTTATCAAGAAAACACGCCAAGATCTCTCGTGTTGGACAGGGATATCGACTCATTGATTTAGACAGCAGAAATGGCACTTACGTGAATGGTGTGCGTGTTTTAGAACATCCACTCAATAGTTTTGATGTCGTTGAACTGGGAAAGAGCAAAATCAAGTTCCTGATCTTAGACCTCGATATGGGAGGCCTAGAAAAGGGTGGGCCAATAAAACTGGTTGAGGGGGGGGCTGAAACCAAATCGATTCAACTGGTAGCTGAGCCCGACGCTGTTCAGAACATTCCTCTGAGTGATCATTCACCCAAAGAGGAAGTTCCAGTTAAGAAAAATAGGACGCGGAGAAATATTATTCTGGGCGGAGCAGTTCTCGTTCTGTTGATAACGTTGTTTGTCCTTCCGAAAGAGGAGAGTACTGAGCCACCCAAAGAAACAGAAACACCCAAAGAAGTTCAAGAAACAATCAAGCAACCGTCAGTCGATGCTAATCTCGCTCCTGCTGTTCCGAGAGAATTTTCGGATTTAACACCGGAGGCGCAGAGAAAAGTGGAAGGCCACTATAATAACGCTCTCCGTTTTCAAGCCAAGGAAGAATTTGAAAACGCTTACACGGAAATTAAAGAGCTTCACACGATGATTCCTTACTATAAAGAATCTAAAAAACTGGAGGCTTTTCTTCTTAAGAAGATTAAAGAAAAGCAGAAAGAAGAAGCGACAGAGAAAGCCAATCGCGATCGCTATGCCGAACTTCAAATTTATTTAGAAGATGGATTGGAATATCTTAAGCAGGGCGATTTTGCTCGTGCTGAAGAAGCCTTTAACAATGTGCTGGTTCTTGATCCCAAAAACGCCACTGCAGCGAAGGGAGTGAGGGCAGCTCAGCTTCAAATCAAAGATATTGAGCAATTGCCACCTGAAGTGGACCCTGAGATGGAAAAAAGAAAACTCGTAGTGCAATTGATGGAGCAGGCCGCGCTGAGGTTTGAAGAAAAAGCTTATCAAGAAGCAATCAATCTGGCTGAGAAGGTGAGAACGATTGAGCTCAAAGGAGAGACCGAATATTTGAATCAAGCAAAACAACTGATTGATAAAGCACGCCTCCAACAAAAAGAAGAGTTTGAGCCGTTCCTGATTCAAGCGAAAGAAAAGTTTGCTGAAGGGGATTACAATCTCAGTCGTGACCTTTGTGACGAAATGCTGAGAAGAGACAAATCATACGAAGCGGCCCAAGAGTGTAGTTTGCGAGCAAGAAAACAGTTGAATCGATTAGCAAAAGAAGCTTATACGCACGGTTATATCCTAGAAAGTATGAACCGAATTGAAGAAGCTAAGCAATACTGGAACCGAGCAAAGAACTACGCTCGACCGGGCGATCCGTATTACGAAAAGATCCAGAGGAAACTGGATAATTATCAGTAATAGCTAGTCGAGAGCTACCCAAACAGATTTGACCTGAGTGTAAAGCTCAAGCGCATGTTCACCGAGCTCTCTTCCAAAGCCACTTTGCTTAAATCCACCAAACGGCGAAGCAGCGTCAAACTGGTTGTAGCAGTTTATCCAAACAGTTCCCGCTTTTACTTCTTTGGCAAATCGATGCGCCTTTCCGATGTCACGGGTCCAGATACCAGCAGAAAGTCCGTACACGGTATCATTGGCTTGTTTGATTAAATCGTTTGTGTCTTTGAAAGAAATAGCACAAACCACTGGTCCAAAGATTTCCTCTCGAGCCACACTCATCTGATTAGTGACTCCTTCTAGGACGGTCGGCTTAATAAAGTAACCTTTTTTGTGTGCCGGAGCTCCTCCGGTAACCACCTTTGCACCTTCTTTTTTGCCTTGCTCGATGTAACCAAGAATTTTTTTGAATTGTTCCTGCGAAACTTGAGCTCCCATTTGAGTTTTTGGATCTAAGGGATCGCCCACAACTAATCTCTCAGCTTTGGCTTTTAACTTACTTAAGAATTCGTCATGGATAGCTTGTTCAACAAATAAACGAGAGCCAGCGCAACATACTTCTCCCTGATTGAAAAAGATTCCTCGAAGAGCTCCATTGACCGCATCATCCAAGTTGGAGTCAGCAAAAACAATGTTAGGTGCTTTTCCTCCTAATTCGAGTGAAACCCGTTTCAAGTTCGTTTCGCTCGCCATTTTCATGACAAGTTTTCCGATGTCGGTTGAGCCGGTAAAAGCCACTTTATCTACGTCCATGTGACGAGCTAAGGCTGCCCCTGCTGTGGGACCAAATCCAGTTACTATGTTTAAGACTCCCGGCGGAAGACCTGCTTCCATTAGGATTTCCCCGAGGCGAAGAGCAGAAAGAGGGGTTTGTTCAGCTGGTTTCAAAACGACGGTACAACCAGTCGCTAAAGCGGGCCCAAGTTTCCAAGCTGCCATAAGAAGAGGAAAATTCCAAGGGATGATTTGTCCTACCACTCCGGCTGGTTCTCTCAGAGTGTAGTTCAGGAAAGGGCCATTCACTGGAATAGTTTCGCCGTGAATTTTGTCGGCTAGGCCTGCGTAGTACTCAAAAGTTTCAATAGCCAAGGTTAAGTCGACATGGAGGGTTTCCGAAATCGGTTTTCCGTTATTGAGAGTTTCTAATTCGGCGATTTCCTGACGATGTTTATCTAAGAGGAGAGCAGCCCGGTTGAGAATTCGGCCTCTTTCTCTTGCTGACATTTTCTTCCAGGGGCCACTTTCAAAAGCCCGTCTTGCTGCAGTGACCGCTCGGTTGATATCTTCTAGATCCCCTTCCGCACAATCAGTTAACTTAGTTTCTGTTGCCGGATTGATTACATCAAATCTTTTGCCACTAGCGGCTTCAGTCCATTCATTGTTAATGAGAATTTTTCCTGGTTTGATTTGAGCTTTCATAGGGTTAGTACCTCCAAGACAAAAATGAGTCTTAACAGTTGAGTACTCTTTTATCAAACACTTAAGTTTCACTTCCAGATTGGAGTTAAAATACAAAATAAACGTAAAAACAGTGGGTTAATAAGTAGTGCCTTTGTCACTCAGAGTCACTCTAATGCAGTGTCCCTTTTTTGTTGGGGCGGTTCTGTGTTGGGGTGGGTTAATACAACAAATTAAAAGAGTGCCATAATGAGAAATCCCGCAAACAATCTAAAAAACAGGATGCTCCATGAAAAATCATCTTAACTTTTTCGTCGGCTTAGTTGCTTCTTTGGCTCTATTCAGCTGCAGTAATCAAGGTCCTAGTGAATCAGGAACTAAAAAGTCTCAGCTAGGCCAAGCTAAAATTATTTTGAAAGTGTTTGCGGGCTATTCCTGTTCTACCTGCAATGAAGAACTTCCCATTTTGAATCGACGAATTGCAAGCGACTTGGGCTCTAAAGCAGCATTAGTAGATTCGAGAGTTTATGTCGTGGCAGGTCCTAATTGGAGTAAAGCTGATCAGCAAGTGGCAGATCGCTATGGAAAGGAACTGGGACTCAACCAGTTTCAAATGCTAGCGGATAATCGATGTCAAACTGAGTACCGAAAGTATTATCCAGGATCCAGTTGTTTAGTTCCTGCAACGGTAATTACTCGTCCCGATGGAGAGGTTTTGGAAGTTTATGATCCTGGCCTCTTGGATATGGATGAGTTTATGGCAAGAGTTCAGGAGCTGATTAATGAATAAGCGTCTGATATTTCTTCTCAGTTTGTTTTTAGCGGTAAATTTAAATGCGAAGCCAGCACCCCAGTTTCAAGGGGAAACATTAGATGGGAAGAGGGTTTCGCTAAAGCAAAGCCTCCGTCCGGGCAGATCGTTAATGCTTTGTTTTTGGGCCAGCTGGTGCACACCTTGCCTTCAAGAATTAAAAGAAGTGAGCAGTCGGATAAAAAATGATCCGAGTCTTCCCTTAGATATGTTGGCCATTAATGTCGACACCTCTGAAACTGCAAGCGATGTTGGACCGACATTAAAGCTTTATGGTTTTGATTTTCCGGTGGTAATGGATCAAAAACATTCGATTTTTTCGAAGTATCAGGGGGCAAAAAGTCTTCCCTTTTCGGCTCTGATTTCCCCCGACGGAGAAATTGCCAAAACCTTTTCTGGATTTGATGAACAGATGTTTGAAGAAGTAAAAAAACATCTAACGCCAACGACTTAATTTTGTGAAAACCAGTTCCTTTCTATTTTTATTGACCGCTTTGGGCAGTATTACATTGTCTGCAGCGGAGACAGTTGAAGAGTCCTCTTCCTGGCCCTTTTCTTGGAGTGTTACGGACCATTCGCTGATAACGAGTGCAAAAGACCCTGGGGATCCAACCCTTCCGGCTTCAAATGTGTTAGCTCACCAGACCGTCTTAGGAGCTGAGGTGGGTAGCTTTTCGACTAGCGTGGCGGTCTCAAATCGCTTTTCCCAGACCGGTGAAGCTGGACAGAACAAGCCGATTCTTTTGGACAAAAAAACGGTCACGGGTGAATGGGAAAATTGGGAAGTTCGATTGGGGGACAGTCATCAGGAATTTGGGCGAGGAATCGCTCTAGCACTCTTTAATAATCCAGTTTTTGGTGTTGATAATACGCTTGAAGGTGGCTCGCTAAAGTATCGGGACTCAGTAGTTGAAGTGGCAGCTTTCGGTGGAAAAATTAATGCCCTCCAAGCTCCCGTGGCGATAAATCCGTTGGATACCTTGATGGAAGGAAGAGAAGTTCGCCTTTGGGGAGGCGCTCTTTCTGGAAACCTAACCAACCAAACAAAAATGAGTGCTCATTATCATTTCACAGAGAGCCAACCCAATGGAAAACCCATTAATAAAAAATATCAAACCGTAGGGGTATCTTTCGAATCTAGAGATTTATTTCCAGGGGTAGAAACATACCTAGAGAGCAATCTCATGGATTGGGAAGCTTCTACTTCATCTAAGAAACCCCTGGTCCAAAAGCCAAGAGCCTACGGAAGCTTTGCTTCTTTGAGCTACAGCGATTTGGCATTCAAAACAAAATTAGAGTTCAAAGATTACCGAGATTATTTCTATGATTTTCAGCGTCCCCCAACTCTCGAAGAGGAATTTGTTTTAGCCACCAATAACAGTGATGTGATGGCGGGACGATTGGGAATGGAAGGACGTTTTGGGGAGGAGCGAACGACTATTTTGGGGACGAGCTACTTAACGGGAGAGGATCGAGAACTAAAAGCTCGAATTCACCACCCGCTCTTGTATTCCAAGTTTAAATTAGCCTCTGGGATTGATCTTGAACTCAAAGGGGGGTATCGCTGGATGCCCGAGAAGAACAATCTGACCCATGCCAGTTTGAAAACAAAAGTGAAAACTCAAAAAGGGCAATACGTAGAGCTGGAGCTTCGCAGACAAAACCTCAATCAAGCCATCCTATCTCCGATTCCCATTCGAGAGGAAAGAAATGTGGCTCGATTAACTTATACTTTTTCAGAAAAATTCAATTTAGGGTTTGGCTACGAGTACATGCCCACCAACTTGCCTGAACTTGGAAATCATTTTGTGAATGGCTCTGCTACTTACACAACGAGTTGGGTAACCGCCCGTGGATTTATTGGACAAACGAGTGGTGGAACCCAATGTTCCTCAGGAGTTTGTCGACAAGTTCCCCCCTACACGGGAGCCTACTTAGAAACGACGCTTACCTTCTAATTGTTCCTGCTTACTTAAAGCTTTTGTTAAGCTTTGCAATCAACTCTGGACCCGGATCGAGATCAGCTTCTGTCATTTCACAAAGCGGTCTATCGCCTAAGTTCATGAGTTCTGCGTGGTCGCTAAAACCAGGGTTGTGATAGAGAAGCCCAGTAATCAGCTCCTGTTTAGCTCGTGCTTGGTGAATGGAATCGATTGCCTTTACCGGATCTGTATAGTCATAGTCTCGTCCTAACTTTTTAACGGTCAATCGCGAGCCATCATGAAGAGTGACTTCTTTCTTCTCCCCATCTTGCATCTCAACTTCGATATTTTCTTGAGGAGCAATAAATCCGAGCTCTTGAAGAACCACATCGTGCTCTTTCACGAAAGTGTAACTTTTAGTAGAACCTTCGTGGTTATTGAAAGTCACACAAGGAGAAATGATGTCTAAAACAGCAATTCCCTTGTGGGCGTAAGCCGCTTTTATAAGAGCAATGACTTGTTTTCGATCGCCTGAGAATGACCGAGCGACAAAACTTGCTCCGAGTTCAATGGCAACCGCACAGCAATCAATGGTCGGATAGGGATTTGACCAGCCTTTTTTGGCTTTGGAACCTAAATCTGCGGTAGCCGAAAACTGACCTTTAGTGAGACCGTAAGTTCCGTTGTTTTCAATAATGTAAACCATATCTACATTTCGGCGAATGGCATGGCAGAAATGTCCCATCCCGATACTAGCCGTATCTCCGTCTCCCGAGACGCCGATCATGGTTAACTTGTGATTAGCCAAGTTAGCACCCGTAGCAATAGCTGGCATTCGACCGTGAACGCTATTGAAGCCATGGGCCCTATCCACAAAATAAGTAGGTGTTTTGGAAGAACAGCCGATCCCCGAAAATTTCATCAAAGTATGAGGGGGAACTCCCAATTGATAATAGGCTTCGATAATACAAGCCGTGATGGAGTCGTGCCCACACCCTTTACAGAGAGTAGAAGGCTTTCCAGAGTAGTCTGTTTTTTCTAAACCGATTCGATTGCAAGTAGATGGTGTTGTCATGGTTTTTACCCTAATTGTCTTTCAAGTTCGCGTTGAATGAAGTCTGCCGAAATGGGGAAGCCTCCATAGTACAGGACGCTAAAGAGTTTGTTTTGATAGCCTCTGATATCCACTTCAATGAGTTGTCTCATTTGAGCATCCCGGTTTTGTTCGACAACAACTACTCGGTCACAGGATTTGATAAAGTCTTCAACCTCCTGAGAGAAGGGATACGATCGAAGTCTCATGTATTTCACGTTATCGTTCTTCATTCTGTCGAACGTTTCCACCAATGCGTGGTGAGTGGTTCCAAAGGCAATGACACCTATTTTTGCTTTTGGATTACCCGTTACGACTGGCTTTGGAACATAATTCTTTGCAGTTTGAAATTTCTTTGCGAGTCGGTCCATGTTTCTTGTGTAGACCACAGGACTTTCGGTGTATCTTGCATATTCATCGTGGCCCGAGCCTCGAGTGAAGAAAGCTGCTTTTCTGTGATTGGTACCAGGAAGCGTTCGGTAGCAAACCCCGTCTCCATCAACATCGAGATAGCGACCAAAGTCTTTTGCTTTGTCCAATTGCTCAGCATTCAGCACTTTGCCTCGATCGTACTTAGGTTTGGTGTACACCAATTCGTCATCGACCCATTGATTCATTCCTAGGTCGAGATCACTCATCACAAACACAGGAGTTTGCATTCTGTCTGCCAAATTGAACGCATCCTGACCCATTTCAAAACACTCTTTTGGGGAGTTCGGGAAAAGAAGAATGTGTCTTTTGTCTCCGTGAGAAGCATAAGCGCAGGATTGAATGTCACACTGTTGAGTTCGAGTGGGGAGACCGGTTGAAGGGCCAACCCGTTGGACATTGTAAAGAACTGCGGGGATCTCAGCATAGTAAGCTAAACCCAAAAGCTCTTGCATCAAAGAAACTCCAGGGCCTGCAGTAGCGGTCATGGCTCTCGCCCCTGCCCAGCTAGCTCCTAGGACCATGCCCATCGCTCCTAGTTCGTCTTCCGCCTGAACAACTGCGTATTTTGCTTTGCCATCTTTTCCCATTCTGAGTTTTTTCAAGTGGCTTTCCATGGATTCGGTCAGCGAGCTTGAAGGAGTGATGGGATACCAAGCGACAACCGTGCAACCCGCGTAAATGGCACCAAGACCAGAAGCGGTGTTGCCTTCTGTAACAATTTTTCCTTCGTTCACATTGGAGCGTTGAAACTCGTAAGCGTCTTGTTTTTTGTAATTTTCTTTTGCGTAATCAATACCCACTTGTAGAGCAGCGATGTTGGCATCGATCGCACTTTGTTTGTCGCGGAAAGTATCTTTAATAACACTCTTCATGACATCTTCTTCGATGCCGTACAGGTGAGAGAGTGCACCGACGTAAAAAAGATTTTTCAAAAGGTGACGAAGTTTTGCGTCGGTAATTTTTTTTGAGAGTTCTTCTACGGGAAGAGCGTAGAGGACCATTCCAGGTTTAACTTCTTCTGGAGCAATCTTAATAATGCTTGAATTGTAAAAAATGGTTGTACCGGGACGCATTGCCGCTACGTCATCCTTCGCAGTTTCTGCGTTCATCAAAACTGCAATATCGTCATGTTCACGAAGGTTTTGGTAACCTTTGGGGCTTACTCGAATTTGAAACCAAGTCGGAAGACCTTGAATATTTGAAGGGAAGAGATTTTTTGCACAAACTCCGATACCCATCCGGAATAAAGATTTAAATAGAAGATTGTTTGAAGATTGGCTGCCGGTTCCGTTGACCGTTGCTACCCGAATACTAAAGTCATTGATTCGTTTTTCCATGGGGGATTTTAGACTCCTCTTGAAGTTGAAACTATCAGGTGATTCTAGAGGGTTAGGGGGCACAGTCAAGTAAGACCCCAAAATAATACACTGCGCAACACAGCAAAAAAGGTACGATATTCCCATGTCGGAAAATCGAGTTCCGTTAGTCAAAGAACAGTATGAGAAATTTCCTTATCCGAAGGTGCCCCTTCTAGCCAAACTGCATCGGGAATCGCTCTGGCAAATCAATTTGGAGTGGATGGCAAGGCGTCTGGGACGCGAAGTCGGTCCAAACCCCCGGATTTGGATTGCGGGGTGCGGTACTTTCCAGCCCTACACATTTGCCCGGGCAAATCCCAAAGCCTCAATTCTAGCCACTGACCTTTCTTCAGAATCATTAAGGCAAGCCGAGAAACGGTCTCGTTTTCAAGGAATCAAAAATGTGGAGTTTGCTCCGATTGATTTAAATGATCCTCTTACTTATCCAAACGAAAAATTCGATCTCATTGAGTGTTATGGGGTTTTAATGAGTCTTCCCGACCCGGCAGGAGTCTTAAAAGAGTTTTCCAAGCGTTTGAAGCCTAATGGGATTTTAAGGGTGATGGTTTATACCCACTACGGGCGGCAGAGGATTTTTCAAATTCAAAAGCTATCAAAGCTTCTGGGGCTGGGCCCTTTTGAAAAATCTCACCCCGTTATTCTAAGAAGTCTTATGGCTGCTTTGCCGGAAACTCATCCTTTAAAATCTACTTTCTTTGATTATCCCGATTCAAAAAATATTCCTGGCATTGTGGATGGGTTTTTACATGCCTCTGATCAAGGTTTCACCGGGGAGGCGGTTTCCAGACTCTTAGACGAAGCAGGGTTTGAACTGGGTTTTTGTTACCACAGGCCTTGGGGAGAGCCTGAGGTCATGGCGGAAAAACTGAGGATTCCAGGGAAAGATCCTGCTTTTTGGCTGCATTACCTCGATCTTTGGCAGAGTCTAAAATCTAATTTCATTTTATGTGCGGTTCCTAAGAAAGGGCCTCAGAGCGAGGGAAAAACCGCCGTTTATCAGAAACACCCGCTTTTTAATTTGAGAGAGCCCGTCGGTCTTCGACACAAGTTACGACTTCTAAAATCAGGGATGTTAGGGGCTAAGCTTCAAAGTCGAACCCATGAAGAGCCCATCAAACTTTCGGCTAAAGAAGTTCGAGCATTGATTCGAGGAAAAGCAGAAACTGCCAATATCTCAGATGTCTTAGGGATGAAGGCGATTAAACCCAGACCGTTTTTTGAAAAAAGCCCACGGTTTCCCGAGCCTTCCGATCCTTGGATCGTAGAAATAGGGAAGGGGCCCAACCCGCTCTATCGCCATCTTTTTGATGCTTTTACTTTTAGTGAGGATCTTGAGCGGGAGTGGGAGAGATGGAAGCCTCATACGAGACCGCTCGAGGATTCAGAGCAACCCTGGGGGCTTACCCCAGCAGCAACTTATGAAAATCAAAAAGAGCTCATCGACGATTGGCTTCGGATCAGGGGGGAAAAGAAGTTGCTGCCGATTTCTGAGGCTCGGCTTGTGGGGGAAAATGAGAAATTGCAGGCTCTAGAGAGGTTTTTGGGTAAGCAGAGAGGGGTTCAAATTCCATCGGATAGGGTCTCCCAAAGAGTGCTTTGGGTTCTGCTTTTGAGCCACCAGGAATTCTTTTTGGAGTTCGAGGCGCCTTAAATTGACAAGTTTTCAGCAGATCAGTAGGGTCGTCAGTTCTATCGCAAGCATGCGGGGCGGTAGTTAAGTTGGTTATAACGCCTGCCTGTCACGCAGGAGGCCGCGGGTTCGAGTCCCGTCCGCCCCGCCATTTATTTGGCTCTTGCCCATTGATAGTGGGTAAGGCATCTCAAGATCAACCAAAACAGGCTCTACTCGGCTCTACTCCAACAACGGGGGAAGGCCTCCGATTTCAAGTTCTAGTGAATACGCCATCCCACCCACAATGGGCAAGGACTCGCATTCTATAGTTAT
>Ga0214923_10003510_pt1 | contig 19649 bp, 16 predicted proteins | sample LL1510_MetaG_FD_177993 | JGI IMG/M metagenome (GOLD analysis project Ga0214923, IMG submission 177993) | Freshwater microbial communities from Lake Lanier, Atlanta, Georgia, United States - LL-1510 | ecosystem: Environmental > Aquatic > Freshwater > Lake | place: USA: Georgia | collected...
CCGGTCGTTAAGTAATTCAATTTCCTGTAACCACTGCAGGGTTTGATCGATCTCAACTGCCTCAAACCCTTTGATCTCTAACTTACCTCTAAGCTCAGCCACACTGCGGGGTCGAAGCTTAATAAATCCTAACGCACTCTTGCGACAAGCCGCGCTCATTAGACTTTCTTAATTTTTTGTTTCTCAATGATCTGTTTCTCGATCTTACTCATCAACTTTGGATTATCTTTGAGTAATTTACGTGCCGCTTCACGACCTTGACCGATCTTTTCACCTTCAAAGGATAACAAAGAACCGCTCTTTTGGATGATTTCATGCTGAACACCCATGTCAATCACATCAGCTGCTCTGGAGATACCTTCATCGAAGTAGATCTCGAATTCAGCTTCTTTGAATGGAGGCGCGACCTTATTCTTGACCACCTTCGCCTTCACACGGTTAGCAATGATCTCTTCACCGATCTTGATCGATTCAACCTTACGTAAATCAATACGGACAGAAGCGTAAAATTTCAATGCGCGTCCGCCGGTGGTTGTTTCAGGAGAACCAAACATCACACCGATCTTCATACGGATCTGGTTGATGAAAATAACGCAAGCTTTTGACTTGCTGATGGCAGCCGTTAACTTACGCAGCGCCTGGCTCATCAAACGGGCTTGTAGACCCATATGAGAATCGCCCATCTCACCTTCGATTTCAGCGCGAGGCGTTAAGGCCGCAACGGAGTCGATAACCACTAGATCAACTGCGTTGGAACGTACTAAGGTTTCTGCGATCTCTAACGCCTGTTCGCCCGTATCAGGTTGGGAAACCAATAGATCATCCAACTTAACAGCCAAGGTCTTGGCATAATTACTGTCAAACGCATGCTCAGCATCGATAAACGCTGCTGTACCACCTGATTGCTGTAATTGCTTGATGACGCTTAAAGTCAAGGTTGTCTTACCTGAGGATTCCGGACCGTAAATCTCAATGATACGTCCTTTTGGAAGACCCCAAACACCTAACGCCGCATCTAAAGCTAACGAGCCAGTTGAAATGACAGGGGTGTCAACAACGACAGAACCATCTAACCGCATAATAGAACCCTTACCGAACTGCTTTTCAATTTGCGCTAAGGCTAAATCCAAGGCTTTTAAACGGTTTTCCTTTTCCGCTGAATTCTTTTCTACAGGAACTTTCTCTGCCGATGCTTTTTCTTGAGCCATAAAAACCTCCAATATTTAAATAAATGAGTGTGGATTATACATGCTGGTCAATTGAATTGTCAATTGCAAATCGACGGGAATTAAAATCAGCCAAAAGACCGCTATTTAAACAAGAAGCGGACAAAACTTACCGCGGCCATGGCGGCTGTTTCAACCTTTAACACCGTATCTCCCAATGACACTTCCGTACAGCCAGCCTCCTTGGCCATACGGACTTCTTCAGGCGTAAAATCACCTTCAGGGCCGATAAAGATCGTGATCGTTTGATCAGCTTCAACGTTCGCCAGTACATCTCGTATATGCTTCGGATGACCATTGAGTGACGGGAACAAATGTATGCCCCTTGGATCCAACCCCTTTAAGACATCCGCCAACTCTGTCATGTGATGAATCTTAGGTGTATTCATGCGCTTGGACTGCTTGGCGGCATTAACGACCACCTTTTCAAACCGCACCAATTTACCCACCATGCGTTCTTCAGTAAAAATCACATCACTGCGCTTTGTTTTAAGCGGAATGATCTCATCCACCCCCAGCTCAGTGCACTTCTCCATGATCCATTCAAACTTGTCTTTCTTTGGAGGCGCACAAGCCAACACAATCTTAACCTTTGGCGCTGCGGCTTGTCGCACTGCGCTAACCGTCACTCTTAAACCTTCGCCGGTAAACGCATCGACAACCACATCTGCCTCTTGATTCTGAGCATTAAAGACTTGGATCTGAGCACCGGACTTTAAACGAAGCACATCCTTCATATGATGAACTTCATGCGGGTCGGTAATCAATAAACTCTTTTTGTTGAAATCAGCGTTAGCGCTATAGAAACGATGCATGAGACATGATACCAATACAGGTTGATGACGGGAAAAAGTGGATCGGATGAGGATTGAACTCACGACCTCTTCATTGCGAACGAAGCGCTCTCCCAAACTGAGCTACCGACCCAGATACCACAAAATCTTTCCAAGAAAATCTGGGTCGTTGTGTCGATCTCAAAAAGCATTTCCAAGAATGATCGACGCGACCCATATTAAAGATAATTTCAATCAGGATTTGGGTCGTTGTGTCGATTGTATCAAATTTGCCCCAGAAAATCGACGCGACCCAAACTTACTGAGGTCGCTATCTTAACAAAAGAGGGATTTAATGACAAGAGTGAATTGAATTTGAAATACTAAGAAATCTACTTCTCTGGTACGTAATCCATCAGCACCGCTCTTCCCTGATAATAAAAACCTTTCATCATTCCTTTTGATTTATATTCAGTCTCAACAACCGCATTAGCTCCCATTGATTGAGCCTTAACAACCATATCCTCTAACGCCCCATACATACTTTCTGTTGCCGTTTTTCCAAAGAATCCGGTCTCTTTGTAGCTACCTTCAACCTTACCTAAATCTTGATAATGAATGGCATCGGGTACTTTCCCCTCAAAAACAGCAATAGGCAATCTTCTAGCCCTCCCTTGATAACGGCTAAAACTTCTTGCTTCTACTAATGAAGTGATCACAACCAAACTCAACAGCAAGATAGTAAAAATCTTCAAACTTCTGCCTAAAAGCATAAATCATACCTTCTTTTTCTTTCTAAATCCCTATATCAGATTTCATTTCATAGATTCCAATCTTCACAATGTCTTCTTCGTCGAGACATACTTCCCCTTAATTTGATGGGGAAATTGATTATTAATACTGATCTCTTTGTGTGGGGTCACATCTGTCATAACTTCTAATACCTCAAGGCCTCACGCAGTTGCGGTCCGCCTATATACTTGTTATTGCATCGGATAATCACATGGTATACATTCCAATCTTCACAATGTCTTCTTCGTCGAGACATACTTCCCCCTAATTTTATGGGGAAATTGATTATCGATATTGATCTCTTTGTGTGGGGTCACATCTGTTATAACTTCTACTACCTCAAGGCCTCACAAAGTTGCGGTCCGCCTATATTCTTAACGAATAAGAACTAAGTTCTCATTATTAAAATATAAAGCCAAACTGAATTGATTGTTGGTATCTACATTGCTTATTTCATAATGAGAGAAATCCTTGCTCATAATTGTATAATTCCAAGTCTCAGTGATTTCTATCTGAGTTTTTGAATCAACCTTTTGAATTAAACCATTTAAGAAAACTATCTCATTATGAAATATGCTTAAACTCTTATGTTTTTCATCTACTCTGTCTCTGCGTCTAGGCGCTCCCATTATACTCAAAATCTCCCTCTTGCTTTTACCGACTAACTTATTGCTGTAAGAACTAACTAAATAATTACTAAAAGCAACAACTTTGTCAGCAGTATCATAATTGGAAGAATTTGAGACATCTGGTAATATCGAGCACCCACAAAGAAAAATGATTAATAATATCTTTAATAAATTCATTTCTTCCTTTCAACCATTCTTTAATAATTTATACAACTAAATACCACCTAAACTTGGATATGTTACTCCAGAGTGATAATGAAATAGTGTTACAAGTCCGCCAATTGCGTAAATAGACGTATTAACAGGATTGAGTGTAGTAAAAACTCCAATTGGATCTAAAGGGTTTAAATGCCAACCCATACTAAAATGACTACCTATTTGATTAACTAACCCTTGAGCAGTTGAACGCATCATTACTGGCGCATTAAAATCAAACGATGAGTTTGGCAATGAAACTCCATTAGCAATATTCACTTTTATTGCTTGAGCCAGCAACATCGTTCCCTCACTGTGTCCAACAAAAGCTGTTCCATCAGCATTTCTCATATAACCTGCCAGCTGTCTTTCAGCCCTACTCGGTCCAAAGACTTTTTCCATTCCTGCTCTGACAAAATCTGAAGCCTTTCCTCTAGAATTCATAAAAAAAACTGAGTCTTGGTTATGAGATGCTATATTATCAGCATCAGGTTTAGTAGTTCCTACACCTCTAATTTCCCATTTCTTAGAATCATAAGGATTTCCTGATGAAACACCAATATTATCAAACAAATAACTTCCAACACCTGTTCCAACAATACCTCCAGCTAACCCACCAGCAAGACTATCTCCGTTTCCAGTAGCTACTGAATAAGCACCGCCAGCAGCCAGCATTCCATATCCAAATTTAGGTCCCCATTGCGATATGCCCGCACCTCCCAGTCCACCAAGGAGACCTCCCATCAAACCACCCATCAAAGCTCCCTGCCAACCTCCATTTAAACCGCCAGTTATCGCACCAGCTGAAAAACCACCTAACATACCAGCAAGAAATGCAGGCGCTCCCAAACCTCCAGTAGCTATTGTAATTATCGCTCCAAATACAGCCCCAACAAAACTATTCCAAAACTTCCCCCAAGACCATTTATGCCCACTCGGATCCACCATATTCACCGGATTATTCCGGCAGTAGCTATAGCGATTCAGGGATTCAAGATCGGTAGCGGATGGAACAACGGTATCCGCCGTGATAAAACGACCTAGACTTGGATCATAATAGCGGGCGTTGTAGTACATGAGGCCCGTTTCATCATCCAAGGCTTTGTCGTTAAAGCCTTCCCAACCCACCTGGATCTTGCCGGCATACCGTTCGAAACGGCTGATCTTGCCGTAGGGATCATATTCTGTCAATGAACGCTTTTGACCCGTTAAATCTGTAATCACATTCACGGATCCCAAATGATCACCGTGATAAAAATCAACTTCACTACCCGTAATCGCTGCCACCCTTACCGACCCCACAAACACCATATCGGTTTTTCTATTGCCGTCAATCTGATACAGATTGCCGACATAAACACTCTTTGTGGTCGTCACACTTGGACCAGATACAACAACCGTTGATCCAAGATAGGTTTGAAGGAAAGCGTAGGTGTCTTGATTACTGTAATCAAGATCCGAATACCTGTACACCAATTTCTTAATTCTTGCACCGTCGCCATCGTAGCTGTATTCTGCAATCGTTTTGGCTGCTTTTAGGCCAGGGGCATAGCCTACAGAGATCAAGCGATTCTCCGTATCATAGACATAGGTCCAACGACCCTTATTGGTAATCTTGTTAATCATGTTGCCATTAGGATCATAAATGTAATTTGTCCCATCACTCGTACCGCTTACCGCATGAGGCATACGCCAGATACTGTAACTATAATCAACACCATCCTTTTTAAGAATGTTACCCAGCATATCGTATTCATACGCCTTGGTACCATAGCCGCCCTTAGCGCTGATTAGTCGGTTTTGATAATCATAAGTGAAGGTTTGAGTACCAGTATTAACCCCATCCTTGATGGTCAAGATATTCCCTACATTGTCGTAAGTGTAGGTGAAATTTTGCAGTAAGACCTTCGTATTGCTCGTTGTCAGCAAATTCGTTAAGCGAAAGGTCAGCGGATCATAGGTGTACTGTGTGGTAACCCCATTACCGTAGACAATCTTACTCATCTGCCCTTGAGCGGTGTAGGTGATACTCTGCACCAAGACCTGCTTGATCGTCCCATTCGCATTTAATTGATTCACCGCCTTAACAGCTCCTGCGGCATCATACTGATACTCCACCTTCGTTAAATCAGGATAGGTTAAGGTGACCAATTGATTTAAGGCATTATACGTACGCTTAACTTGATAGGTTAGCCCATCGATTGTCTTTGATGAATCTGTCTCACGCCCTAACACATCGTAAGCAAAGGTCGCTTTATCAGCAGCATTATAGGTAACCGATGTTAATCGGCCTTTGCTGTTTAATGATGTTGCTTCATCATAGGCATAGCTGACATTGGCCGCATTGGCAGGAGCTGTTGCGCCATCGGCAAAGTCTTTCTTGGAGATAAGACGATTAAGGGCATCATATTTAAAGTACATCGTCTTGGCATTAGAGTCTTTCTGATTAATCAGATTTCCATTATTGTCGTAAGTATACGACCATAGACCCATATCCAAGGCATTCATGGATGTTTTACGACCTAGGAGATCGTAGCTGATCGTTGTGAGGTTGCCGCAGCCATCATAAAGTGTCTTTAATCGACCTGCCCCATCATAATAGTATGCGGCCGAGCCATACATGGACCACGGTACATACGGATAGCCTGTGGCTAAACCAGTAGCACCTCGATAAAACTCCATGCGCATCACTCGTCCACGCGCATCATTAAGCTTCACCGTCTTATGCCCGTTCGCATCCACCACGGCTTGGGCAATATGGGAATAGCCAAACAAGGTGTACGATCCATCCATGGCTGTCATCTTAATCTTACGACCTAAGGCATCGTATTCAGAAACCACCCCCAACCAATTGGGTGAAGGCAACTCTAGACTGTTATATCCAAGAGTAGAAAAACGTGAAGGCACTTCCTTCGTTACCAAACCGCGGCTATCGACAAAAACCTGAGGACCAATGACATACTGCCCTGCCACAGCGGTCGGTGATTTAGTCATGATGGTACGATTAAGCCCATCAATATAGGTGTAGGAATCCAAGGTGCCAGGCTTGCCGTAATCGATGCGCTTACTTGTCTTGATCACACGATAATTGCTGAAATTCGAATAACTCATGGTGGCTGATGGATAAACAGCTGAATCCAACGGACCAATTAAGGTGATCGCACGTCCTAAAGCATCATAAGAAACAGTGGTTGATTGACCGTTAATATCGGTTTGTGTTTTTGGAAATCCCCAGATCCCACCTGTTAATGCGACCCCATCGATCCCGTAATAGCTGCTCGATTGAGTAAAGCCTTTAGGATCAATACTGGACGTGACAAACATGGAATACTTGGTGTCATAGTTCAAACGGCTGATATTCCCATTCGCATCCTTGCTGGTGATGGGTTGTCCATAGGCATTATAGGTAGACGAGCTGCTAATCCAAGTTTCAGGTGAAGCTAACTGCAAGATATCCATCCGTGTAGCCAAACCCTTACTGATCGTGTTAAGCACGGTTGAACCATCATAAAAAATGCGAGACTTACTTATCACGGCATTCGTTGAATCTACTGTTGTTTTAGTAACCGGTACACCTAGCAAATTGTTAGCAGTATTACCGCCATATGTCATGGTGGTGGTGATCAGATCCGTATTGGTATCCGCCCCGGTCGTCCAATCAACCTCCCCATAATCCATAACCGTCAACGGTACGCCTAAAGACAGATCATAGGTATATTCAACCGCCGTACGCACACCCATTGCCGAATAACCTGTACTATCATAGGTGTAATTATCACTGCGCTTTAAAGACACAAAGCGTACATCCGTCCTTCCTGAAATCACGGGAGTACTATCCCATTGATTCAGCGTCTCCTGGAACAGGAAACCGTTCGCGCCGTACACTGCGCTTCGATCAGGATAACCGCGCAAATACAAATCTGTTTGATTAAATTGTGTGACGCTATAATTTCCCTGAGGATCAATCACCTTAGCTTCTTTAAAGCCGTACATTTCTCGAGTAGCAGGATCCCACCAGCCACCTGAATAGAAATACTTCGTCTGAAAGCTATCACCTAACCCGTTGCTTAAATCAACCTGTTTAACCACCGGGATATTAAAGGGCATATATTTATTTATACCTTCCCCCGTGGATGCATAGGTCAAATCAACCTTACCGCCAAAGCCGTTGTCATAGGACGTGACCAAATCAATAAAATTACCGTCCGACAAGACAACATCATTATAGCCGTCATTATTGAAGGTCAAAAAGTCATTAATGCCATCCCCGTTAAAATCGGCCGCCTGAAGCTGCGATAACGCATCGCTGACCTTAAGATTGAGCAACAACGATTGAGAAGGACCAAAGGAACTGCCACTAAACGAACGAAACACGACCTGCTTATTGACTGCATCAAAATATCCAATGTCTGCCGCCCCATCCTGATTTAAATCAGCCAGCACGGGAGTTTTACCTGCCCCAAATGCCATAACGGTATAAGCACCAGCCGCATTAAATCCATTCGTATTTAAATGGACGGACCAATTGCCTGTCGTGCTGTCAAAACTAAGCAAATCAGTTACGCCATCGCCATTGATATCACCCGTCATCACTGTTGCTGTTGTTGAACCAATTTGAGGACGAAACGTTACTGGATTAAGAACGAAACCAGCTCCCGTTGATTTAGCAATCTGTACCTTCCAACCTGCGGCATCCTTGGTCATGAGATACAGATCACTGAATCCCCCACCATTAAAGTCACCAATGTAAATATCAGCCCCGGAAGGAATACCTGAGAACCAAATACCCTTATCGATAAACTTAGTCCCATCAGATAAAGCAACGCGAAGATTCAATGCAGTTGTATCGTAGACAGCCACATCGGTGCGACCGTCTCCATTGAAATCGCCAAAGATCAGCTTTTGTTTTATTCCAAAGTTACTAATCCATGCCACTGGCGCAGAGAAAGCTGTCTTATTTGACAACGCAACTGATAACGTACCAGTATCAGGCGCATAGGTAGCCGAATCAGCCAAACCATCCCCGTTAAAGTCAGCTACAATCGGTGAACGAAGCGGCTGGGTTGAACTAACAGAATCAACCAGGGTGCTTAAGTCACAATTTAACGTAAAATTAAAACCTTCATGCTGATGATACGCTGTGATCACAACAAGGTTATATCCCGCTTGAAGATTCCATGTTTGACCGGAATTAGTTGTACTTCCGTTAATATAGACACCGATTACCCCCCCGCTAATAAATGGAACATTAATAGTCTTAGCTGTGCTCGTGTAGAGATAGGTCCAAAATGCGTTGGCTGTATCTTGACTTGCGTTAAAGGTCAACTGTCCTCCGTTAAAAATATACCAGTTTCCATTAGACCAGCTGCCGGAGGTTTGAGTTACTGTTGGCCCTAATTCAATGTCAAATCCTGGAATGGGTCCAAAGTTATCATGCCCACGGTCAAAACTTCCGCTGTAACGATAATTCCATAAACCATCATTAGTAAAGCTATTCGTAGATGTTACGTTGTAGTTAACCCCATTGGTGTCACTGTATTTCAAATTAATCACCGGTTCAGAGGTTACTCCATCTGCCCCGTACACCATCACCTTCTTTAATAGAGAACGGCCTGATTTGACGCTTGGTTCATAAGCAAAGGTGTATTTCTTCAGTAAATTGCCTCCCCCCGTAATAGTGATGGAATTCACCAAACGTCGCTGCATCAGAGCAAAACCCGGCTTATAATCAGTTGTTATATCAGACCTATCCGTTGCCTGAGTATCAACATTGATCACGAAGGCGAAATTAGCTTTGCTATTTACATCGCTAGTTGTATTTTTCCCAGCCATTAAACCATAGCGGACTTCGAAACTTTCATTCGTGTTGTAATCAACCACCAGCACATTACCAAACAAGTCTTCGATCCGATCTAATCTCCAACGGTAGGTCTTACCTGCAGACATATCCGTTGTCGATCCGCTACGGCTGCCGAAATAATAGGTATGCCCCGCCTTATCCTTAGCTGTCCATACATTATTAGAGAAAAAGAAACGCATCCGATCTGAATCATATTTTGATCGATATTCATTATTTCCAATATTCACCAGTTCATAGTTACTGCCGCCTAAAGACACTAAAAACACATCATCACTCGCATACGAAGGAAAACCATTCTTGGTGGAACGTACCACATAGCCTAAATCCATTGACCAGCCAAAACCAAATGGACCATTACCATTGACAGTTGAATAGGAAAGTCCCATGGATGGAGCAATCCCGCCACGGCCGGATGGTATGTCTAAAGGAATGGATACGGCGGGGCTACCGCTTCTTGAGTCAACTGTTAGAGTCTTTGAAAAATTTTGATTGGAGCCGATAGAAGAATCACCTAAAGCTGCTGACGACATGGCCCTAGCCGCCGCACGCGGTTTAACCGCTGATGCTTCAGATGGAGTTGAACTTGCTTTATCATTACCTGATGAAGAACTTGCCGACTTGGTAGCTGAATCTGTTTCAGCAGCAACAACCGGATCCGAAACAGCGTATGCCAGATGATTTAGCGAGATTAGTACAGTTAGAAAAATAATGGCATAAACGGCTAGTTTCTTCATTGATTGTTCCTCGTTAGTTATATTCAAGGCGTCAGTAGAGCTGTTCGATTAGGATCTAACGGTGGTCCCCAGAGTACTGTCGCTGTCGACTGCTCCAGCCCCCTCACCGAGTCCAAAAGGACGCCTCGAATAGATAAATTAAACTACTTTAGAGTTTGATACGCTTGTAATACCGTGTGGCTAATTTGAGACTTTACTGTACTGTTTAAACAACGAACCTTTTCATACCAGCGTTCGTTCTTTCCCTGCTCTTGAGGCATGCAAACAAACAGCCCCTTTTCTCCATTGACGACCCGAAGCCCCTTAATCAAGAGGGCATCATTGATACCCAAGTCAACAAACGCTTTGATGCGATTCCCTTCAGGTAGACGATACATTTTGACTATTTTAAAATCTAAAACGTCAAAAGACATAAGCCCTCCTGTTTTACTGATGCTACGTTGTTAACGTGCATACCGCCAAAACGGCAGGCCTTATTTGGTCACAGGCGCCTCAATTGGCATTGGATCGGCAACAACTGGTTTTTGACCATTTGATTCGATCTTAGGACCATAACAACGGCGGCAAGGCTTCAATCCCTTCTTTTCCGCTTCTTCTAAGGACACCGCCTTAGCCCCTTTGTCTTTGACCAACAGGCAATCGGCCTTGTGATACCGTTTACCGTTCTTGGTGGCGTAGACATCTTCCGCAAAGGCAAACGTTGTACTGATTAACATCACTCCTAAAAGCATTACTGTTAAAACTTTTTTCATAACCTTTATCTCCTTTCTTCATTTTTTTGTTAACTTGCAACAGAAACAAATCTAATTAGATTTTGATTTTTTGTCAATATTTATTTTTATCTTTAATCAATTTTTAAGGAATTAATCACATTTTCCTCAATAATTATTGAATTTTCATCAAATTATGCTAAGCTGTGTTCATTATTAATAACTCGATTATTTGGAGCAAAATATGCTAATCGGTGACAAATTACATGAAATCAGAAAAGCCAAAAAGCTTACCCTGACAGAGCTGTCAGATAAAAGCGGCGTTCAATTAGCCACCTTAAGCCGCATTGAAAATAAGAAAATGACAGGCACACTCGAATCTCATTTGGCCATTGCTAAAGCCTTGGGGATTGATGTCGTTGAACTGTATAATTCAGTCATTCGGGAACAGAAGCAGATTGAAGTCTCTCAAACAAATAAGAATTCGGAAGTATTCACCCATAACGATAAATCTTCCTTTGAAATACTGACGAAGAATGTTCTAAGCAAACAAATGATGCCTACCCTTATCCGTATTGAAGAAGGCGGAACAACTCAAACGGAGCAATGCGGGGTTAACGCTGAGAAATTTGTGTTTGTCTTAGAAGGTTCTATTGAAGCGATGATCGATCAGCAATCGTTTAAACTGGAAAAACATCATACTCTCTATTTCGACGCATCTCTTAAGCATAAATTCAAGAATATAGGCAAATCTGTCGCCAAGATTCTATGCATATCAACCCCTGTGGCTTTATAACATTGGAGGAATACGTAATGAGCAATAAAATACTGATCTGTGATGATGAAGAAAATATCCGTGAAGTCCTAAAACTAATCCTAGGGGATTTTTACGATCTTCTCTTGGTGGCTAACGGCGAACAAGCTTTATACACCCTAGAGCACAATAAAGATGTTAAAGTTGCACTGCTCGATATTAAGATGCCAAAAGCGAACGGATTAGATGTGCTTAAAGAGCTAAAAACAAGATTCCCGCATGTGAAGATTATTATGGTAACCGGATACAAATCAGTCGAAACAGCCGCGGAAGCAAGCAAACTAGGCGCCTCGGGATATATAGTGAAACCTTTTAAGTCGGAAGAGATCTTAGAGACGGTTAAAAAGAATTTAAATAAAAAGCAATAGCAGAAATTTTTATATCTTAGGTTGCCTTAGTATTATAAAGCTTAGTTTAATTAAACTAATAAACGCTAGAAATAGTGAATAAAACTACTAAGAAAATTAGATCAAACATCATAAAAAATAATTATGAAATTTCTTAGGTTCGCTTTACACAAAATTGCAGCATAAATCATGAATTACTTTCTTATATCTTCCATACTAAACGCCCTTATAAGCATAATTACATCAATTTTTATCTTATTAAATAATCCTAAATCAGCAAGAAACAGATCATTCGCATATTTCGCTTTCTTCGTTGCCATTTGGGCTTCAGCGTACCATGTTTGGATAGATGCTCCAACAAAAGACATATCACTGTTTTATATGAGAATTTCAATAGGTTTTGCAATCTTTATACCTGTATCATTTTTTCATTTCTCAACCAATCTGATTAATGAATACTATAGACATAAAACCACAATTATCCTTTTATATATTTACTCTTTAATATTATTTCTAACCGCACCAAGCAACTTATTCATATTTGATGCAAAACCATTATTGATATTCAACTATTGGCCTATTGCAGGAATAGTATATAAATTCCACGTTCTAAACTACACATTAATTCCATTTTATGGTTTATACATAATTCATAAAAAAATTAAGGAATCCTCAACTCTTGAATCTAAACAACTAAAGCCAGTATTCTGGGGTGTATTACTTGCATACATAGGAGGAGGAACAAACTTCCCGCTTTGCTACAATATTCCACTTCTTCCAATTGGCAATATTTTTGTTTCGTTCTATATCCTATTTATTGCGTACTCAATACTAAGATATGAGTTAATGGACATTAAGATTGTTATTAAGAAAGGTTTAGTTTACACCATTTTGATTACAATAATTTCATTGTTTTATTTACTAACTATTTATTTATTAGAACATATCTTAAAAGAAATAATCGGATACAAATCTTTTTATGCTTCTCTAATATCAGCCACAATAATAGCTTTAATCTTTATTCCACTTAAGAATATTATTCAAACTTTTGTTGAAAACACTTTTTTTAGAGGATCCTACTTTAAAATTGCAGAGGAAAATGAACAGCTTAGGCAGGAAATTATGCAAACCGAACGTCTTAAATCTGTTGCAATTCTTGCAAGTGGCATGGCACACGAAATAAAGAATCCTCTAACCGTTCTTAAGGCTTTTACAGAATATTTACCACGGAATATTGATAATAAAGCTTTTTTTGAAAAATACGGCCCCATGATCTCACAAGAAGTGGATCGAATCGATAATCTTGTTCATGAACTCTTAGATTTTGCAAAACCCGCCCCTGCCGTTCTAAAACTTGAAAACCTTTGCAATCTTTTAGATTCAACTACTGAACTGCTAAGCAATCAATGCATCAAATACAATATAAAAGTAAGCCGCAACTATCAGATATCAAGAGATACATTTCTAGAATTAGATCACAATCAAATAAGACAAGCCCTCTTAAATATTTTCCTTAATGCCATTGAGGCAATGAAAAACGGTGGACATTTAAATATCTCTACTTTCCTAGACTCGGATAATAATAAAATCCAAATTAAGATTCAGGATACAGGGATGGGAATTGATCCAGACGATATTTCCCATATCTTTGACCCATTCTTTACTAAAAAGGACTCTGGAACGGGCTTAGGGCTTTCAATCACCCATGAAATAATTAAAAAACATAGCGGAAAGATATTCGTGGAAAGCGTACAAGGAAAGGGAACTACATTTATTCTAGAACTACCACTACCTAAAGCTCTCCCTTCTTAAATAATTCAATTAGGGCTTGAGCTGGTTTAGGATTAAATTGCTTGCCAGTAAACTTCTCAACTTCAGCAATCGCCACATCTTTGCTTAAACCCTTTCGGTATGACCTATCCGTTGTCATTGCATCAAACGCATCGGCTACCGCAATAATAGCTGCCACCATTGGGATCTCATCTCCCTTTAATTTCTCAGGATAACCTGTTCCGTCATAGTGCTCATGATGATATTTAACGCCGGCGATACACTCTTCAAAACCAGTCAGCGGAGCCAGGATCTCAGCTCCTCGCGTCGTATGAGTTTTCATGATCTCATATTCTTCAAAGGTTAACTTATCCTTCTTGGTTAAGATCGACTCGGGAACACCGATCTTTCCGATATCATGTAATAAACCTGAAATATACAAATTCTCGAAGAATTTAGGCGGGAATTGATAAACCGCTGCTGATTCCATTTGACGTGCGATGGCCATCGCATATTTAGTTACACGTTCAGTATGTCCATGGGTGTATGCGTCTTTAGCTTCAATCGCGGAACCTAAGGCGATCGTCGTTTGGATGAATAAATTACGGTTGCGGTCCGCCTCCCGTTTTAAATCCTCGAATAATTGGGCATTCTGAATGGCCATCGCCACATCAGACGCTAACGCAGAAAAGAAATCCAATTCTTCCTGTTCAAAACGGCCGCCATCATGTTTTTGTCCCAACAATAAAATCGCCAATAAAGAATGATGATGGTACGCAGGAACACAAGCCACCGCGTTAAGACGCGGCATCTGCTCGCTTACATCATGTAAAAGCTTCTTTGTGCCATTTCCATTGGAAATAACACTTTCCTGCCATAATAATTTATTGATATCTTCACTCAGCAAAGCATTTCGATTGGCAACTAAGTACTTGTATTCCTTCTCAATAAAGAAACGGATCAACGGATTGCTTTTATCAAAACGCACAAAACCTTCAGGAATTCTTGATCCGGCTTGACCTCGAGAAATAGCTAAGACGTAGGAATTTTTTTGGTGATCGTAGAGAATCATCCCCGCATGCTCAAGCTGAACCTTCTGAACAATAGAGCGAACGATCAGCTTGATCAGCAGCTTTGGATCATGGATCAGAATCATCCCTTTTGAGGCTGATTCCAACTCCTTCTTATAATCGATCTTTATCGCAGCCATGAATTATTTATTCAACTCCGCCAAGACGATACGTTCCAATTCTTCTAAAACAAGAGGCTTATGAATAAAGCCAACAACTCCTAATGATTTAGCTTCATTGATCGTATCTTCATCTTCAATTCCCGACACCATGATCACCTTTGTTACCTGATTTGTCTGTCGAAGCTGTCTTAAAGCATCAACGCCCGTCAACTCTTCCATACGCACGTCCAACAAAACAAGATCAGGATTATCAGAGGCGATCAATTCTAAAGCAACCTTACCGCCGCTGGCAGTAATAACCTCGATGCCACGCTTCTTAAAGAAGTTCCTCGCAAACTCTCTAATATCTGTCTCATCATCCACAATTAATAATTTAGCCATAACACTCCGTATTATACTGATACTTACTGATTTGTTGATCTTTAATCTTTAAAAATAGGCAGATAAATCTTCATCTGAGTACCAACCATGAATTTCGAGGAGAACTCAACCTTACCTTGATGATTATCTTCAATGATCTTTCTGATCACATAGAGCCCAAGACCGGTACCCTTTTTACTTGATAGCTTAGTCGTAAAGAAAGGTGTAAAGAGTTTTTGCACATCCTCTTCCTTAACACCCGCTCCATTATCCTCAAAAATCATTTCTAGGATATTTCCGTTTGCTTTTGCATGAATAGTTAAGATCGGATGATAATCAGGCTCTCTTAGATCATTCTTTCGCTGCATCATTGCATCGTAAGCGTTATCGATCAAATTAAAGAAAACCTCCTGCAGCTGAGTTGAATTTCCCTTTACCTTGGGCAGCAGCGCTTTATCATAATTACGTGCTAATGTCATCTGATGCGTCTTAATCTTAAATTGAGCCATCTCGTAGGAACTTGAGATAACAACATCCACGTCAACAGATGATAAACCCTGCTCACCCTTTCTTGTATATTTCAACAATCCTTGGACTACTTCACCACCCTGCGTAACGTTCTCTTGAATACGAATCAGAGCCCGTTCAAGCTCATTCATGATCTCTTTAGTCTTATCTGACATCTCTAAATTCTTATTGATCTTTATTGTATCTAATGCGTCACCTGAAATAAAACCCATGGCATGAAAACGATTATTAATTTGATGGGATAGTCCATCCGCCATAATACCTATCGTGGCCATTTTCTCAGCCTGAAACAGCTGTTCTTGAGTTGCTTTCATATCTTCATAAAACTGAGCATTTTCAATTGCCAAAGCAGCCTGATTTGAAAGAATTGAAAAAACAGCGAGATCATCCTCACTATACGGTTTTCCACTTTCCTTTTTACCTAAGCCAACAAAAGCTATTAATTTATTGTCAATATAAATAGGAACAATTAAAGCAGCATCAATTTCTTGCATAATAATCTTTATATTTACCAATTGAGAATCTTGCGTATCTTGTGATTTCTGCCTAACTTCTTCAAATATAATAGGTAGATGGTTTTTTGTTAAATAAACAACAATAGAATGCCCATCGACTATACTTTCACAAAAATCTACGACGCTATTTCGATGTTTGAAAGCTCCCAATTTATAAGCCTTACTTAAATCATCATAAATATATACAACAGAATGCTCCAAACGAACAGTCCGCGTTAAGACGTAAACTATCATATGCAAAAGCTTATTTAGATCCTTAATTCTTCCCATACCAGCGGAAGCTTGACGAAGAGCAGACTGATAAGATCTTTGTTCTTTTAAAATACCATCCTCAGTACGCTTTTGAATAAAGAAGTAAATGAAGGGGCCTAAAGTAGCAAAAATTCCCATCAGAGACATCGGCAAAACCCAGAGCCCATCTCCTAATATTCTAAAACCAAACCAGAATGGAACCCCAAGAATTAAAGAATAAACAATCAAAAAAATTGTAGCCCTAGTAATAACTACTTTTATATCCATTAAACGGTACTTAATAATGGCGTACGCAAGTATAAATATATAAGAAAAAACAAAAATATTACCTATGGGAGGAAAATGAATATTATAGAAATATAGGTAGTTAGTTCCTCCTCCTGCAAAGGCTATAGACACTCCTATTAAAATCCACTTAAGCTGCTCTCTGAAAATACCAGTGGATTTATTAAAATAAACATAAACAATATATAAAGAAAAAATTGCATAAAAATTATGGTATAACATAAAAAACGGATACGTAACCCCTGGGACCGGCCAAATCCTAAAATCAAACTTAGGTTGAAGGCCTTTAATAAATAAATCAGTAAAAAGAATTAAACAAAAACATAAAGCAATAAAATAACCAAACCACAATATCCGACCCTTTTCTTTATATACTCCTAGCAATTCAACAACAAAGTGAAAAAAAGTGATCGGAATGAAAATAGATCCAAAATGTAAAATTCTATTCCAAAATAAAGCATTATTAATATTGGGAGATAAGTGGCAAATTATTAACGCAAAACTCCAAATAAAAACACTCAAACTAGTAAAAAGATATACGAAATTTACTTTACGTTTAGTATTCTTTAGAAAAACTATGATGCCTAATGCAAGACTTCCAATAGATGTAATAACCGAGGAAGCTATGTATAACTGTTCTATGAACTTCAATTGATTAAAAATCATAAATCTTCCAATTTCTTTGTGTAGCAAGATTTCTTAATTTACTTCTTGGATTTATAACTATAGCTTTTTCTGCAAATGTTAATAAAGGAACATCTGAATAATCATCGGAGTAAACATAAGTTAGATCAGGAAAAACATTTAAATCATCAAGGAGCTTCTTTACTAAAATCAATTTATCATCACCATAAGCGATAATTCCTGTTTCTCCTGTGTACAAACCATTAAGATGTATTAACGGACTAGAGACCTGATGATTTACTTTTAATTCTTTAGCGATCAATTTAATTAACGGTGTTATGGATGCTGACGCAAGAATAACCAAATGATTCTTTTCTTGATGGTTTCTTAACAACTCGAGAATCTCGTTGTTTAAAGTTAACCTCAATTCCTTTTGATAAAAATCCTTTAGCATTTCTTCAACTTCAGACATCTCCCAATCTTTTATAACCCTTAAGGATCTCTTTCTCATAATATTTACATCTTTAATTAGACCTGCTTTAAAGAACAAAAACCAAAAGAAAACGCTTGTGAAATATAAAAATGTGACTCTTTTAGTGATAAATAAATATCGGACAAGCATTAATAACGACTGCCCTCTAATAATCACTCCATCAACATCAAATATAGCTACGATATTTTTAGACATCTTCTAAATACTTTGAATTAGATCTAACTTTAAGATCCCATGACTGGTTAACAGATCTAGCTATTTTATCCATGATTTTATAAGCAATTTGAATTGAGGCTGAAACAGTTATGTTTCCTTTTTCATTGAAGAGAGAGGAAAACTCAACGTTTTCTTTGTTTATATATATTGGAAGACCAACTACTAATTCACAACGTTTCAATTTGGGAATAATTTTATGAGGAGGTAGAATATCGAAAGTCCCCTTCATTGATACAGGAATAATTGGGACATTTGCAGCTTGTGCTATTTTTATGAATCCAGCCTGTGGTTCACCCATCAAACCACTTCTTGAACGAGTACCTTCTGGATAAACCAACACAATATAACCACGTCTTAATAAAGAAATAATATTTCTTAAGGCGGAAAGTCCTCCATTCTCTAAATCAACAAAAATGGTTACATTATATTTTGATAGCCAATGCATTATTGGCTGCTTCTTTATATCTTGACTTGCTAATATAACAATATACTGTTTTCTATAGATTGATGAAATTATTAAAGAGTCTAAATAGCTGAAATGATTTGAAACAATTAAACACGGACCATTCTTCGGGAGCCGTTCAGGATTGTGTATTTTTCTTAAGAAAAACCCAAAAAAGATACCAACAAATTGTCTAGAAAAATAAAAAACTTTTCTTTTAATATATCTAAAACACAATTTGAATGCATGTGGCATATTTAATTAACGACTAATTAAAACTTATAAGTAAGTGTTAAAGATCCCAAATTTAAATATTGTCTATACTTTCCATTAATATTTGCACCTACACCAGCGCCTACGTCATTATTAACTTTCCTTACTTGAAAAATTAATCCTGAATAAGCAATATCAATAGTTAGATTCTTTGTTAGATCAAAACCAAATCCAGTTGTAATTCCATGCGAGTCACTGTCTGGAAGGCTGGATTGAAGAGTACCTTGAGGAACAACGTGAGGATGATGATAATAACCTCCTCGTAGACGCAATCTTTCGGTAGCAGCATATTCGGCACCTATAGCTTCAGAGAAAGTTGAATGCCAATTACGGGGTGTAGGATTTCCAGTATTAAGAAATGCTAGACGACCAGGATCAGTTTCATCATAATTAATCAAATCCCTCTTATATTGCGACCAATTCACCCATTCTAAATCTAAATTGAAAGTCCACTTGTTATTCGGCTTAAAACTATACCCCATAATTATACTCTGCGGCAAAGTTAACTTCTCACTTCCTCTTGTTTCATAAGAAGAACTTGTAAAATTATAAGGAGAAGCAAAAGCAGCCAAATAAGCAGGTCCCAAACCATCTATATACACCTTACAATTTTACAAGT
>Ga0214923_10003511_pt1 | contig 19646 bp, 18 predicted proteins | sample LL1510_MetaG_FD_177993 | JGI IMG/M metagenome (GOLD analysis project Ga0214923, IMG submission 177993) | Freshwater microbial communities from Lake Lanier, Atlanta, Georgia, United States - LL-1510 | ecosystem: Environmental > Aquatic > Freshwater > Lake | place: USA: Georgia | collected...
TTGTTGACTGGATCTTATCTTTACCAAATCGCAGCAGGTTCTGAAGTGTTCACAGGATTGGTTGTTAAACAATAAGAAAATTTCAGTTTTACGAAAGTCCACTCCTCGGGGTGGACTTTTTTATGCAATTTATTTTCGACTTTTAACCCTAAAAATCAAAGCCCATAAACCCATAAGGGTCAATCCGATAACAGCTACCCATCCTAAATAATCGCCGTGTTGAGCATAAAAGGTATAGCCATTAAGCAACGGTACATAAGCTGTGAGGGTACCTTTTTTACCATAGGATAACTGATTCAAACACGTGCCATCCGGCGCCCATACCGAACTGATGCCCGTGTTACCCGAGCGCACCACATATTTTCGGTTTTCAATAGCGCGCAACCCAGCAAAAGCGTTATGTTGTCGGTGTCCTGGGGTGTTTCCCCACCAACCATCGTTCGTCATTACTACCAACAGCTGGGCTCCTTTCTTGCATTGTTCCCCCACAAAACTTCCATAAATTGACTCGTAACAAATGATCGGGGCAAAGACCTTGGCGCCATGTTTGAATACCTTAGGTTCGCTTTCAACACCTAGAGACCCTGAGGTACCTCCATTTTCTATTGTTATGGCTTGTAAAAACGGAAACCACTGCACGAAAGGAATCGATTCCGTTCCGGGAACCAGTTTCGATTTGTGAATGAATTGTGCTTGATCGTTGGCATAAAACAATGAGGTGTTGTACGATTCGTAGTATCCGCCATCTTGCAGCGGAAGTGAGGCCGGGGAAATTTTTTTCGGAAACAACTTTGATGTAGAAGCCCCAATTAAAACAGGAATATTTGAATCTTTGAAATCATGGGCCAATGCCGTGTAGCTCTGGGTATTTTTAAATTCGGATTCAAAAAAAAGTTCTTGTAGCGCCGTTTCAGGGCCGACGAGTAAACTTCCGCTATTAACTTGGGTTCGGGCCATGGAAAGCATTTCCTCGAGTTGAATTATAGGATTCGTATTGAACTTTTCAGTGTAAGGATCTATATTAGGTTGCAACAAGACCACATGCTGTATTTCTCCCCTTTTGGGAGCATAGGTTGTCTGCAGCGCAAGACTTAGGATCAACGGTAAAGCGAGCAAACAAATCAGGGCAATTCCAAGACCTCGTTCCTTGCGAAAAGAGCACACCAATGTGAGTAAAATACCAACCGAAAGAATCCAAAAACTTCCGCCCAAAATACCCGTGTATTCGTACCATTGTACCCACGAAGTTCGCACAGCAAAGAAATTCCCCATCGTCAGCCAAGGCCATGATAATTCCCAATTAAGATGAAAAAACTCAAAACAAATCCATGCGATACCCATACCTCCAAGAAAAAAACCTGCACGCAATGATCTAAAGAGCCAAAAGCCTAAGGCTAGGGTTCCTGCCATTAAGGTGCTATTGATTAAAAAGGCCATAAGGGCGCCGCTCTGTGTAGAATTCCAAATCCACCAGGTGGTTCCCAAATTGAAGAATAACATAGCTAAAAAAGTAAAACCAAAGAACTGCAATGCACCCCATTTTTTCTCTTTAAGTGCAAGGGCGATTAGCCATAAAGGAAGCCACGCTAAGAAAACCAACGGCGTTAAACTACCAGAAAACGGAAAAGAAACGATAAATAAAAGACTGCTAAGAATACTGAGCAAGAACTTGTTTCTGAGAAAAGAAATCATATCGGGTTATCGCGACAAAAATAAAAAAGCCTTTTCATGGTGAAAAGGCTTTTGAAAAAAAATCGGATTGGGTTAAGCTTGTTCAAAAGGAACAACCGAAACAAAGGAACGGTTGTCTTTTTTCTTGCGAAACTCTACTAATCCATCAGTGAGCGCAAACAAAGTATGGTCTTTACCTATCCCGACATTGTTACCTGGATGGTGTTGTGTGCCTCGTTGACGAACAATAATGTTTCCTGAAATGGCGGCTTGACCACCAAATATTTTTACCCCTAAGCGCTTGCTGTGGGATTCTCTACCGTTTTTCGAACTACCGACTCCTTTTTTGTGTGCCATGACTTAAAAAGTTTTACTGTTAGGATTGAATGTTAGTTATTTTCAAAGCAGTGAATTGTTGCCGATGGCCGTTTTTCACCACATAGCCCTTTCTGCGTTTTTTCTTAAATACGATCACTTTGTCGCCTTTGACATGATCTAAAACTTCTGCGGTGATTTCAGCACCTGCTATAGCCGGGGCGCCAAGGGTAATTTGGCCATCGTTGTCCAAAAGCAACACTTGTTGGAAAGAAACCGAGGTTCCTGTTGCTGCTTCTAAGCGATGCACAAATACCTTTTGGTCTTTTTGCACTTTAAATTGCTGCCCTGCTATCTCTACGATTGCATACATGACATTCTTGTTTTTTAATTAGGAGGGCAAAGATAGGTTTTCTTCCTTACATTACAAATTTAATACTTTAGAATTCTCCACTTTTTTAAAAGTAATTCATGGAAATTCACCAAACAAACACCAGAGAGCAGGATGATCATAGCAAGGAATTGAATCCAAGTAAATTTTTCGTGGTTCAAGCTGCCCAACAGCACCGCAAAGAAGGGAATTAAATAAGTGACAGAACTGGCAAATAGCGCTGAGGTGAGTTGAATCAGTTTGTTGAAGTAAATATTGGCAATGGCAGTGCCTACAAAACCCAAAATAAACACATAGAGAAAAGCTTCAGCACCGTAAGTTTGATGCAAAAGGGGGTGAAGCGTGCCTTGTTGAATAAAAACTGCCAAAGCAACAGGCAAAATACTCGCTAACCCAAGCGCACTGACCAGCAAGGGGCTAATTTCGGTCAATTTATGTTTAATAGTGTTGACGCTTATGCCATACATCAAGGTAGCACAAAGCACTGACGTAAAGTGACTTGCATTTAAGTTATAGTTAAAAATTTCTCCCGAAAAGAGCAAAAAAATCACTCCGAAAGTGCTAACGAATATCCCCACGAGTTGAATCCAATGAATGGCGGTTAGGAAGAAAACAAACCCAATAATTACGGTGAAAATGGGCGTAACACTGTTTAAAATGCCTGATAATCCCCCGCTCATGGCGGTATTGGCATAAGTAAAGAGAAAAGAAGGAATTAAACTACCACAAAGCCCCACTATGAGAAAATATTTGCCTTTTTCGCTAAACAATAGGCGTATAGAGGGAAGGGAAAATGGCAATAGCACAAGTGATGCAACGAGAATTCGCATGCTGGCAACTTGGGTATAACTCAATACATGAAAACCTTTTCGTGGCATCATACCCCATTTCATAAACATAAAGGAACTCCCCCAAATAGCCCCGAGCCCTAACAACAACAACAATCCCTTTATTTTTTTCGACATAGTCAAAGATACATGATTTATTTTTACCACAATTTACCACTTTTATAAATGTGCTTTATATTCTTGTTTTATTTGGGTTTTTGTTTTTTTATGATTCTAAATTCCCTAATTTTGTATCAATAGTTTTCAACAATTCAATTTTAGTGGTAAAAAGTGGGGATTTTTGAATTAACTTTACCGTAATTAACGCTATGGCAGGACTAGTAGGTGAATTTGAAGTGAAACTGGATGAAAAAGGCCGGTTTTTATTTCCTTCCGGGTTACGGAAGCAACTTGCTGCTGGAGCACAGCGTGATTTCATGTTGAACAAGGGCTTTGAAGATTGCTTGACGTTGTATCCACTCCCAGAGTGGGAAAAAATCAGTGTCAAACTGAGCAAAATCAATCTTTTTAACCCTAAAAACAGGATGTTTTACCGGCTTTTTCATCAGGGAGCAAAACAAGTTTCCTTGGACAATGCAGGTAGACTTTTGGTGCCTGTTGCCCTCATGGAACGCGTTGGTTTGCTCTCCGCAGTGATGTTGATCGCCTACAACGACCGCATAGAGGTTTGGGATAAAGCCAAATACTTCGAAATGATCGAGGGTAACATGGCTGATTTCTCCGATCTGGCGAACGAAGTTATGGGTGAAGCTAACAATGAAGACTAAAACAAATTACCACATGCCGGTGCTCCTTAAGGCGAGCGTTGATCAACTCAATCTCAAGGAGGATGCGTTGGTGGTGGACGCTACATTCGGTGGTGGTGGACATTCTTCATACATTCTTTCCAAACTTTCCTCCCGCGGGTTTTTGTACGCGTTTGATCAAGATCTGGACGCAGTACCTAACGCGTTTGAAGTGGCTAATTTTAAGCTCTTTCAAGCGAATTTCAAATATCTAAAAAACCACCTGGCTGCGGATGGCATAACCCATGTCGATGCCATTCTTGCTGATATTGGGGTTTCGTCGCATCAGTTTGATGCGGCCGAAAGAGGTTTTAGTTTTCGGTATGAGGCGCCCTTAGATATGAGGATGAACCAGCGCGCGGGCAAAACAGCCGCAATCTTATTGAACGAATCGTCGGAGGAGGAATTGCTTCAGGTTTTTAACGCTTATTCTGATCTAAATAATGTATACAAACTTGTACAACAAATTCTGAAATTCAGGGCGGTTACCGCCTTTAAGACCACTGTAGATTTAAACCGAATTTGTCTTGAATTAGCCCCAAAGCATAAAGAACACAAATATGCTGCACAGGTATTTCAAGCCATACGTGTGGAAATAAACGATGAGGTAGGCGCCTTGAAATCCTTACTAAAGGACGCTTCGGAAGTACTGCGTGTCGGGGGTAGGATTTCTGTGATCTCATACCATTCCATCGAAGACAGATTGGTGAAAAACTTCTTTAAAAAAGGAGATTTTGAAGCCCATGAGACAAAAGATTTTTATGGAAATCTAATTCGTCCATTTAGAGAAATAAATCGCCACCCAATTGAGCCAGATGATGCAGAAATTGAAGAGAACAATCGCGCCCGGAGTGCCAAACTAAGAACCGCTGAAAAAGTATGAAAGGAAATTTATATGATGAAGTAGCGCAATCCACTGATTCGGGAAAAACCAAGGCGAAAAACCAGGGGGCCTTCCTGAGTATTCTGAATGGGGATTTCCTTACTAAGGATTTCTTCCTCAATAACTTAACTTATATTCTTTTTTTGTTTTTTCTCCTTTTTATTCTTGTAGCAAAAGGATACTATGGCAAGTCGCTCGTTAAAAGTGTCCGAGAAACCCGGGTGGAACTAGATCAAAACACCGCCGATTACATTAATACAAAGACCCAGTTTGAAGAAAAAACGAGACGCTATAAAATGGCGGAACAGTTGAAAAAAAGAAATCTCGTAGAATCTGAAAACGCGATTAAAGTAATCAAATCCAATGCCTTCTGATAACAAAATGAGTAAAGACAAAAAGCCTTTAATGGTTCGAGCCTATTTCCTCTATTTTGGGTTTGTGTTGATTATGCTTGTTGTTTTGTATAAAACGCTCTCGTTGCAGTACAACGATAACCAGGTGGATATTCCTGTTCGAATTGTTGACCGCGCGCCACGCATGGGGGACGTGTTGGATGCAAATTTAACACCGCTCCTCACTTCGGTTTCTTACTACGATATTCATCTAGATCCTACTGTGGTGGAACAAAAGATTTTTGATGAAGATGTATCCAATTTAGCAGCAGGGCTGAATGCAATGTATCCTGATAAAACTGCACGAGCCTATGAGGACGAAATACGTGCCGCAAGAGCCCAAGGGTCACGGTATCTCGTGTTGCGAAACAAAGTAACCAATGAAGAACGAAAAAAAATCAAGGCATTACCCATTTTAAATCTTGGTAGAACCAAAGGAGGAGTTATTGATAACGAGGAAACGATTGAGCGAATGGCCCCTAATGGGATTTTATTAAAACGCACCCTAGGGTATTACAGAAAGGATTTAAATCTGAGTGTCGGTATTGAAGGGGCTTATCACAAGTACTTAGAAGGTGAAGTGGGCAAGGAAATCGAGCAAAAAATCACCACGGGGTGGAAAAAAACGGGGACATTTACCAAGGAACCGGTAGAAGGAGCAGACGTAGTGACCACAATTGATAAAGATATTCAAGAGGTCGCCCACTCAGAATTGGAACAGCAAATCAAAGAAATGAATGCGGAGAGCGGCACGGTCATTCTCATGGAAGTTCAAACGGGGCATGTTAAAGCCATTGTCAATCTCACAAGGAAAAAGGACGGGTCCTTCCATGAAGATTTTAATTATGCCATAGGACTTCGCGAAGTACCTGGTTCTACAATGAAGCTTGCAAGCCTCATGGCCGCGCTCGAAGATAAAAAGTTCAACATTACCGATAAGGTGAATGCAACTGGATCATATACGGTGCTCCAAAAAAAATTCGTTGATGCCAACGACGGTAGAGGTTATGGCTCAATTACCATTCAACAAGCTTTCGAAAAATCCTCCAATGTTATTGCTTGGATTTTATACAACGCTTACCGTAAAGATCCCACCCACTTCATGGAAAGGCTGGATCAATTTGGACTTACAACCCCTTTAGGAATTGAACTGCCAGGTGAATTAGCCCCGAAATTTTATCGTCCAGGTGAAGAACAATGGTCGCCCTACTCCATACCCTCTATGGCTATTGGTTATGAATACCAACAGACCCCACTTCATACCTGTGCCTTTTATAATGCGGTGGCCAACAACGGAAAATTCCTGCGGCCGATCTTTGTAAAGGAAATTAGGAGGGCAGGAAAAGTCATTAAAACATTTGACCCGGTTGTCCTGCGCGAACAAATTTGCTCGCCTTCGACCCTTAACATTATGAAAAAATGCTTAGAAGGGGTTATGACCAGTGGTACGGGAAAACAATTGACTTCTAGTTTATTTACCATTGCAGGAAAAACTGGAACGGCAAAATTACCAGATAAAAACAAACAGTATGTAGATGAGGATCAAAGTGATTTTCAAGCCTCCTTTGTGGGTTATTTTCCTGCCGACAAACCATTATATACCTGTTTAGTGCTCCTTACTAGACCCAAGGTTCAGAAGTATGCAGCCTTGGTGGCTGGGCCTGTTTTTGTGGCAATTGCCAACAAAATATACGCGTCAAATTTTCATTTCCACCCTGCGATTAATCATAATAACGCCACAAAAAAAGAACTACCTGATTCGGTCATTGGAAACTATACGGACTTATTGGAATTGTTCAAAAAACTGAAAATCCCTTTCCAACTCAAAGACAAAGTGACTTGGTTGAATGCGAGATCAACGAACGCGCAGTTCGAACTGAAAGGAGTTAAAATGTATAAGAATCTCGTGCCCAATGTGGTAGGTATGACAGCAAAAGATGCCTTGTTTCTTTTAGAAAGCAAAGGTCTTAGTGTTCGAATTTATGGTATGGGTAAAGTTGTTCGCCAAAGCATTGTAGCTGATTCAGAAATCCATGCGGGGCAAGTAATAAAATTGATTTTAGAATGAAAACAATACACGAACTAATATCTGTTTTAGCCATTCCCTATAATGGTCCTGAATCGATGATTGACCAAGTGGTGTTTGATTCGAGAAGTGCGAAAAAAAACACTTTATTCGTGGCCTTGTCAGGAAACACTTTTGATGGACATGATTTTTTAACAAACGTCTGTAATCAAGGTTGCAAGTTTGCAATCGTTCAAAAAGAGGTGCAGCCTCCTGATGGTATGACGCTTTTCAAAGTAACAGACTCAAGGGATGCACTCGCACAATTAGCTTGTGCCTGGTTCGATCATCCTAGCAAGCAACTTCTTTTAGTAGGCGTTACTGGAACCAACGGTAAAACCACAACGGCTACCTTACTTTATCAACTATTTACTGATCTTGGGTCCTCTTGTGGATTGATCTCTACGGTGGTAAACAAAGTTAATCGAAGGGAAATCAATGCTACCCATACCACACCAGACCCATTTGCAATAAATAAACTACTTCATGAAATGGTCAAAGAAGGTTGTACCCATTGTTTTATGGAGGTAAGTTCCCACGCAATTCACCAAAAACGGATAGCTGGACTGCATTTTGTCGGAGGTGTATTTACGAATATTACCCATGATCACCTCGATTATCACAATACATTTTCAGCGTATTTATCTGCTAAAAAAGGGTTCTTCGATGGTTTGCAAGCAACGTCATTTGCGCTCACCAATTCTGATGATAAAAACGCTGGTGTTATGTGCCAGAACTCCCTGGCAAAAAAATACACCTATGCCCTGAATCAAATTGCAGATTTCAAGGGTGTGATTTTGGAAAACTCATTGGAGGGTTTAGCCATAAAAATCAACAACATAGAGTTACAAAGTAGGTTAATTGGGAAGTTTAATGCGTACAATTTATTAGCCGTTTACGGCGTTGGTTCGCTGCTCGGTGTCGATCAACTTCAGCTCTTAACCGGGATTTCAAAACTGGATTCCGTCAACGGAAGGTTTCAATTTTTCAAGTCCAATAAAGCAGTAACCGTAGTAGTGGATTATGCCCACACACCCGATGCCCTTCAAAATGTGCTGAGTACCATGCAACACCTTATCACGCAGGGTAGTAAAATAATCACTGTGGTAGGTTGTGGAGGTAATCGCGATAAGGAAAAAAGACCAGAAATGGCAAGAATAGCTCAAACAGGAAGCCACCAGGTCATTTTAACTTCAGATAATCCAAGATTTGAAGATCCTCAAGGCATATTGAATGAAATGAGCACAGGAATAGATACAAAGGCGCCCGCTCCAGTTATTGCAATCCTAGATAGAAAACAAGCAATACTCACCGCTTCGCTCCTGGCGCAAAAGGGAGATATTGTGCTCATTGCAGGAAAAGGCCATGAGGCTTACCAGGAAATACTTGGCGTACGCCACGAATTCAATGATTTTGATATCGCACATACCTTATTCAACCAAAACCATTAAATATGCTATACTATCTTTTTCAATTCTTAGACAAATACAATGTCCCTGGGGCAGGATTGTTTGATTATATTTCCTTCCGAGCTTCCCTTGCACTCCTTGGCTCTCTTGTGGTTTCTGTCATTTTTGGGAAGCAAATTATCGCCCGTTTGCGCCGCTTACAAATTGGTGAATCGGTGAGAGACCTTGGGTTGGCTGGACAACTTGAAAAATCAGGAACACCAACAATGGGCGGCTTAATCATTCTGAGCGCAATCTTATTGCCAGTTCTGTTGTTCGCCAAACTCGACAATATTTATGTCATTACAATGATAATCGCCACAGTATGGTTAGGTTTTATTGGCTTTTTGGACGATTATATCAAGGTGTTTAAAAAAAATAAACAAGGGTTAAAAGGCAAATTCAAAGTAATAGGGCAAGTTGGTGTTGGGATCATTGTAGGATCGATCTTGTATTTCTCCAGCGAGGTTATTGTGCACAAACGGGTTCCCATGAATTATAAGCCTAAAAAAGATGAGGTATTCGTTACCAGACAACATGTGCAAAACGGAAAAGAACAATTTCGATGGATTGCTACAGACGATATGACGACTACCATTCCTTTTATTAAAGGCAATGAGTTCAATTACAATTGGATTATCGGAGATTCTAATAAAAATTACGGTTGGTTGCTCTTTATACCGATTGTGATATTTATTGTCATTGCCGTTTCTAATGGTGCGAATATGACGGATGGTCTCGATGGTTTGGCAACAGGAACGTCTGCAATAATTGGTCTTGCCCTAGCGGTGCTGGCTTACGTGAGCTCCAACGAGAACTTCGCAGATTACCTCAATGTGATGTACATCCCTCAAGCGGAAGAATTGGTGGTATTCATTGCGGCCTTCGTCGGTGCATGCATTGGCTTTCTTTGGTACAATGCCTTCCCTGCTCAAGTTTTTATGGGAGACACAGGAAGCCTTGCACTAGGGGGGATAATTGCCGTTTTCGCAATTTCTATCCGAAAAGAATTACTGATTCCGGTTTTGTGTGGCGTTTTTCTCATCGAAAACTTGTCGGTAATGTTACAAGTGGGGTATTTCAAGCTTACTAAGCGCCGATTCGGAGAGGGAAAGCGAATTTTTTTAATGGCACCCCTTCATCATCATTACCAAAAAAAGGGCCTGCATGAAGCTAAAATCGTTTCTAGATTTTGGATCGTCGGAATTCTTTTAGCGGTTATTACCATAGTTACCCTCAAGGTAAGATAACGTGAATTATAATTACCAACATATCGTCGTATTAGGTGCCGCTGAGAGCGGTTTGGGCTCCGCATTACTTGCAGTGACCAAAGGGTTTTCGGTTTTTGTTTCCGATGCAAAGCGCATAAATCAGAATGCAAAAGAATTTCTGGGTAAAAATAACATTGACTATGAGGAAAATGGCCATTCTGAGGAATTGGTGCTGCAGGCTACTTTAGTGATAAAGTCACCAGGTATCCCTTCCAATGCCCCATTGGTTCTCGCGATTAAGGCACAGGGTATTCCTGTTATTTCTGAAATTGAATTCGCCAGGTCCTTTTCTAAAGGTAAAACGATATGTATTACCGGGAGTAATGGAAAAACAACCACTTCGCTTTGGATTTACCACATTCTTAAAAAGGCGGGTTATGATGTGGGCTTGGCAGGAAATATTGGCGTAAGCTATGCCAAACAAGTGGCGCAAAATGACTTCGAATGGTATGTGTTGGAACTGAGCTCTTTCCAATTGGACGATATGTTTCATTTCATGGCGGACATTGCCGTAATGACCAATATTTCTCCAGACCATCTCGACCGCTACAACAACCAAATGGCGCTTTATATTGCCGCAAAGTTTAGGATCCTTCAAAACATGGACGAGGACACTTACTTTATCTACAATGCGGACGATTTAGAGATTGTGGAAATGATCAAGTCTATAAATACCAAGGCCATTTTAGTTCCTTTTTCCGCCACAAAACCCGTGGATTTTGGAGCCTACATACAAGAAGAAAGCTTAATTATAAATATAAAAACAACAACAACTATGTCTATTCATGAATTAGCCCTAAAAGGAAAACACAACGCGCAAAATGCTTTAGCTGCGGGAATCGCCGCACGATTATTGGAAATTCGACCTGAGTTGGTAAGGGAAAGTCTTACGGACTTTGAAAATGTAGAACACCGTTTGGAGTTTGTAGCCAAAATCCATGGTGTTGAATTCATAAACGATTCAAAAGCGACCAACATCAACGCAACTTGGTATGCCTTAGAAAGTATGGATAAACCAACAGTGTGGATTGTTGGCGGGGTAGATAAAGGAAACGATTATGCCGAATTAATTGATCTCGTTAAATCAAAGGTGAAAGCGATTGTCTGCCTTGGGACAGACAACAAAAAAATTATTGAGGCTTTTTCCTCTGATATCCCAGACATTATTGAAACACAAAGCGCGCAAAAGGCCGTGGAAGAAGCTTATCGTTTAGCCGGTAAAGAAGGTGCCGTTTTATTATCTCCTGCTTGTGCCAGTTTTGACTTGTTCAGTAATTATGAAGATCGTGGTCAACAATTCAAAAAAGCTGTACGCAATCTATAACAATGAAGGAAATATTAAATGTAAGCGAACTGCTCAAGATTCGCGAAAATGCCCTGGCAAAACAACGCGAACAATGGGGCCTCAAGGCATGGGGTAAATTCAACGACAAAGATGTATTTACTTGGCTAAATCCAGATAAACAAAAACTGATTGCTACCCTGGAGTCCATGCCCTTTCCAATATTTTGGCTCACAACAGAAGGGCTATTTCACGAATTAAGCCAAGATTTACAAACCACGTTTCCAAATGTGAAAAATGTACTTGTTGTGCCCAATGGAAAAACTTCGCAAACGATTTTTGGCGATGCTAGCTTAACTCCTACTTTTGCGGATGGACTTCGTTCTTCTGAAATTTCTGGTCAACATGGTATCGTGCTGGCAACAGCTCGAGGAAATTCAGGGCATGAGCTGATTCGCCAAATCGTTTCCTTTTGCAATAATAACGCGCGCGAATGAAGAAGCTTCTACTCACTTATTTGAAAGGCGATCTCGTAATTTGGGTAATTACGCTTCTTTTATTGGCCCTATCCATCGTGACTGTTTATAGCTTTGTGCCAATTTTAGTGAAAATGGAAGGGAGCACACCTTTTCATTACCTGTTTAAACATATGATTTACATTGGTATTGGTTTTTTTAGCATTTATTTCATACACAAAGTAGAACCGAAGTACTTCTTTCTTTTGGCAAAATTTGCCTATTATTTTTCCATTGCATTATTGATTTTTACGTTTTTCTTTGGTAAAGAAGTCAATGGTGCAGGAAGATGGGTTTCCATACCGTTTATTGGCCTGACCTTTCAAACCTCTGATTTTGCTAAACTTGCCCTTTTCTTGTATCTGGCGCGCTTGCTCGTAAGTAAGAAGGAAAAATTGGACAGTTGGAAAGATGGCATCTTTCCGCTAATGCTCCCCATTTTGGTTATTTGCGGTTTGATTTTTAAAGATAATCTTTCTACTGCGATGCTCCTTTTTGTCCTTTCCATGGCCGTTCTTTTTATCGGACAAGTTCCTTACGCCAAACTCTTTACCATGCTGGGGGCAGGAATCGCTTTGTTACTTTTGGTGATTGGTATTCATACCATCTTTCCACAAGCTAATTTGCTGCCTAGGTACGAAACTTGGAAAAATCGACTGACTAATAAAGTGGAAACAGAGCAAAACTTGGTGGAAAACGCCCAGGCTCTTGATGCCAGAAAGGCTATTCACGCAGGGCGATGGGTGGGTTTAGGTGTTGGACATGGAAAGTTAAAAGAATATCTTCCAGAAGCTTATGCAGACTTCTATTATGCTAGTTTTGTGGAGGAATTTGGTGTGATTTCGGCTTTTATTTTGATTTTTCTGTATTTGATTTTGTTATTTCGAATTATTCGAATTGGATTAAAATCCGAACAGCTTTTCGAAACCTATATCTGCATGGCAATTGGCTTGCATTTATTGGCGCAAGCAAGTATTAATATGCTTGTCTGCACTGGGGTCTTCCCCGTTACAGGTCAGAATATGCCATTTTTAGCAATGGGAGGATCCGCCCTTATTATGGCATGTGTTTCCCTTGGGATAATTCAAGCTATTGCCGCAAGGCAAATGGGATCAAAAACAAATGAAACGTCAAATGCATGAAACCAGAACGTGTAATTATTTCGGGAGGCGGGACAGGGGGACATATCTTTCCTGCTATCGCCATTGCAAATGAAATCAAAAAGCAATTTCCAGATTGCCAAATCCTATTCGTTGGGGCAAATGGACGCATGGAAATGGAAAAAGTGCCTCAAGCAGGTTTCAAAATAATAGGATTGAACATTGTCGGATTTAACCGTAAATCGCTGTTAAAAAACACCCTGCTTCCTTTTAAGTTACTTATGAGTTTACGCCAAGCCAGAAAGATAATTACCGAATTTCATCCTCAATTGGTTATTGGTGTGGGCGGATATGCCAGTGGACCAACTTTGAAAGCCGCTATTTGGAAAAAAATCCCTACCCTAATTCAAGAACAAAATTCTTTCCCCGGGAAAACAAATCTAATTCTCGCCAAAGACGTCAAAGCTGTTTGTGTGGCCTATTCCCAAATGGATCGTTTTTTTCCTGCAGATCGGATCCATTTAACCGGGAATCCTGTGCGTTCTGATATTTTGGAAGTAAACCAAAAACAAAAAGAAGCAATAGCCTATTACGGATTAAATCCAAATCAAAAAACAGTTTTTATAATGGGGGGGTCTTTGGGCGCTAGAACCTTAAACCAGTCTGTACTGAATTTCATCGACACCATTGGTAGCAACACCAATATTCAGGTTCTTTGGCAATGCGGTCGTCTTCACTTTGAATCAATTAAGCAGCATGATATCCCTTCGAATGTAACTTTATTGTCGTTTATCGACAGAATGGATTTGGCTTATGCCGCGGCAGATCTTATCGTTTCCAGAGCAGGCGCCACATCTATCTCTGAACTTGCTGTAGTGGGTAAACCAGCGATTTTTGTTCCTTCACCAAATGTGGCAGAAGACCATCAAACCAAAAATGCCATGGCATTGACCAATCGGGGTGCCGCTATTTTTTTATCGGATGCCTCCGCACCATTAGAACTATGGCCCTTAATTGAGAAAACAATAGGGGATGCGAAGAAACGTGCAGCATTGTCAGATTCCATATCCGCTGCTGCTTTACCAAATGCAACAAAGGATATTGTAAAAATAGGTGTTCAATTAATCCAACTCCTTTAGTATGCACCAACCAAATATTTTGTTTATAGGAATAGGTGGAATCGGTATGTCAGCCATCGCGCGTTACTTTATCACAAAAGGAACACAAGTATTTGGATACGATAAAACACCTTCATCTTTAACCACGCAATTGATAGCAGAAGGGGCTGACATAATATTTGATGAACATTGGCCAGATGTTTTCCAACATCTAAATCCAAATAATTGTATGGTGATTTATACCCCTGCGATACCTTCTCAAAATAACCTTTTAAAGCATGCGGAAAAACACGGTTTCGTAATGTTAAAAAGGTCCGAAGCGCTAGGTCTTATTACGCGAAGCGAAAAGAGTATTGGTGTGGCAGGAACACACGGAAAGTCAACAACTTCAACCATGTTGGCCTATTTGCTTAGCAATACAAACCATGGTTGTAATGCATTCCTAGGTGCGATCTCTACAAATTTTAACAGCAATTTTGTGACCGCTGATCAAGCATCTTGGACCGTAGTAGAGGCCGATGAATTTGACCGTTCGTTTTTACAGCTTTCACCATTTGCCAGTATAGTTACCACCGTGGATCCTGATCATCTCGATGTATATACCAACGAAGAAAAATTTGTTGAAGGATTCCGTCAATATACCATGAAAATAGACCCTCAAGGGGTTCTTGTTCTACACCATGGCATAAAATTACCATCGATTTGTAGACAAGTTACATATAGCCTCGATACCAATGAAGCGCATTACTTTGGCTATGATTTAAGTGAAACCGAGGCAGGTATTTCTTTCAGCCTGCGCACACCCACCGAGACCTACCATCATGTAGTGATAGGTATTCATGGCCGGCACAATGCAGAAAATGCCATTGGTTGTTTGGCACTATGTCAAGAGTTAGGGATAGATGTCTCCAAAGTGCTTCCCTTTTTCTCTTACTTTAAAGGCATAAAACGACGGTTTGAAATCATTTACCAGCACGAAAAGCTAACCTATATTGACGATTATGCCCATCATCCTACTGAAATTAGGTGCCTAATTCAATCCGTTCGCGAAATGTTTCCAAACAAAAAGATAACCGGGGTTTTTCAACCGCATCTTTTTACAAGAACCCAAGATTTTGGTGATGGCTTTGCGCTTGAGTTATCTAAATTGGACCGTCTTATTTTATTGCCAATTTATCCCGCAAGAGAGTTGCCTATCAACGGTATCGACAGTACATGGCTATTGTCGAAAATTAAATTGGGTCAAAAAATGCTGGTTCAACCATCGGAGTTGTTGCAACAACTTCGTTCCGTTGATGAGGGGGTCTTGTTAACCATTGGTGCAGGGGATATCGACCGATTTGTGGACTCGATCCACGATTTGTTACTAGCTAAAGAGGTATCATCATGAAGATAAAATGGTTAAAAATTATAGGTCTTGGTTTTCTGTGTATTCTAGTGGGAGCGCTTCTTTACTTGGCTAGGAGAAAGGAGAATGTGCGGCCCATTACAAATCCAAATATTTTAGTCCATGTGGATGGAGGCGACGCCTTACTAAACGAACAAGAACTCAACGATCGATTGCTGAAAAATCATTTATATACTTTAGCATCTCCTTTTTCTGCATTGGATATCAAGAAAATTGAAGCGTTTGTCTGTCAAATGGAAGAGGTGAAAAAAGCAAGAGTGTACAAAAAACTAGGTGGAACCTGGTGCATCGAGGTTTGGTTGAGAAAGCCCATTGCAAGAATCTTTACAAAGGATGGATCCTCTTGGTATTTGGATAATGAGGGAAATGTCATTTCCGTAACGCAACTGCATGCAGCAAAGTTGTTGGTGATTTCTGGTGAATTTAACGAGCCCTTAAAGGGTGAAAAAGTTCATGACATTATTAACAATGATTCATTGAAAAATATTAGAAAACTTGACGATTGCTATTTAATTTCAAATTATGTTTGCAATGATTCATTGCTTAAGCCTTTAATTAGTCAGGTATATTTGGACAGCACTGGAGAATTTGTGTTAATTCCTTTACTTGGTGATCAAAAAATAATTTTTGGTTCCGCTTTGTCGAGAAGTCAGGTAGAAGATAAGTTCAAAAGACTAAAGGTGTTTTATAAGGAAGGAATTGCCTTTGAAGGTTGGAAAAAGTATTCGGAAATAAATGTGAAATATGACGGACAAATCGTTTGCAGAAAACGCGAATTCGGCCCTAAATAAAAGAAAACACAAAGTGGTTGTAGGACTAGATATTGGTACTACAAAAATTGCTTGTTTTGTCGGGGTAAAGAATGAAGTTGGTAAAATTGAAATAATTTCAATGGGTAAATCCGAGTCGCTCGGGGTTATGCGTGGCGTTGTCTCGAATATTGAAAGGACCATTGAATCGATTGTGACCTCCGTTTCCTTGGCACAAGAACGTGTTCAGGGAAACTTGAAAATCAATAATGTTAACGTTGGTATAGCAGGTCAGCACATCAAGAGCATCCAAACACGAGGTATGTATACACGCAAGAATGTCCAAGGAGAAATCTCTCAAAAGGATATCGATGCGCTTATCGACGATATGTATTCGTTGGTGATGTCGCCTGGAGAGGAAATCGTGACGGTGCTACCCCAGGAATACATCGTGGATTCGGAACAAGGAATTAAAGATCCCCGTGGTATGGCTGGGGTGCGTTTAGAGGCTAATTTTCATATTATTACAGGCCACGTTTCGAACGTAACCAACATAAGAACCTGCATTGAGCGAGCAGGACTATCAATCAATGAAATTATTCTAGAACCCATCGCATCGGCCGATGCCGTGTTGAGCGAAGAAGAAAAAGAGGCTGGAATTGTCTTGGTAGATATCGGAGGAGGCACCACCGACATTGCTGTTTTTTATGATGGACTGATTCGTCATACTGCCGTCATTCCCTTCGGAGGCAATGTCATTACCGAAGATATCCGAAATGGCTGTAGAATTCTTGCACGCCATGCAGAAGTTCTCAAAGTGAAATATGGTAGCGCCTTGGTGAGTGAAAGTAAAAGCAACGAAATTGTCTGCATACCAAGCCTAAACGGTAAGGATTCGAAAGAGATTAGTTTGACAACACTTGCTGGAATTATTCAAGCAAGAATGGAGGAAATTATTGAGCTAGTGCAAGTCGAAATAGATAATTCAGGGGTTTCTCACAAGATTATTGGAGGTATTGTAGTAACGGGAGGTGGGGCACAGTTGAATCATCTTCCTCAGCTTTTTGAATATAAAACCGGCATGAGTACGCGGATCGGCTACCCTACCGTACACCTCGCCAATACCAATAAAATTGAAAACATTGATTGCCCTATTTATGCAACAGGTATTGGACTTGTGCTTAAGGGATTTGAGAAAGAAGAATTGGGTGATTATACGAATGTCGTTTCCAATTCAAGCGATGTGCGTAACCACACTGATTCAAGGAAGAAGGGCAGCTTCTTTTCAAAAGTGTTGTCAATGGAAAAATTTAAAATCTTAGAGAATTTTTTTACCAAAGACGGGGAAGTTTGATACTTTTACAGGCTTATTTAACTAATTAGATATAAGAATATGAACGAAATAATTAAAGTAATTGGTGTAGGCGGAGGAGGCAGTAATGCAGTGAACTATATGTACAATCAAGGAATAAAAGGCGTGGACTTTGTTGTCTGCAATACCGATCGACAAGCCTTGGATATTTCTCCTGTTCCCTGTAAAATTCAACTGGGTACGACCTTAACAGAAGGCAGGGGCGCTGGTATGCAACCTGAAATTGGAATGAATGCCGCTTTTGAGAACATTGAAGAACTTCGCGAGCTGCTTGCTAAAAATACCAAAATGGTTTTTGTTACCGCGGGAATGGGTGGTGGTACAGGTACAGGGGCAGCTCCTGTAATCGCTCAGATTTCCCGAGAACTTGGGATTCTAACGGTTGGTATCGTCACGTTACCTTTTGATTTTGAGGGAAAAAAACGCAAAGCTCAAGCCGAAGTAGGTTTGGAAAGGCTTCGGCAGCACGTCGACACCTTATTGGTCATTAACAACGATAAATTGCGCACCATTGGGAAAAGTCTAAAGGTAAATGAGGCTTTTCAAAAGGCAGATAATATTCTTACTGTTGCGGCGAAGGGTATTGCAGAAGTGATTGCAGAAACCGGACTTATCAACGTGGACTTTAATGATGTGAATACCGTTTTACGAAATTCTGGTAAAGCGCTCATGGGAAGCGCTATGGCCAGCGGTGAAAACAGGGCTGTTGAGGCCGTTAAAGGAGCAATGAATTCCCCATTGTTGAACGATCACGATATTCATGGGGCCTCTTTTGTCCTTTTGAATATTACCTATGGTAATGAAGATATTTTGATGGATGAAATCATGGAAATAACTGATTTTATTCAAGATGCCGCCGGTGAAGATGCTGAAGTAATATGGGGTTATGGCTATGACTCCAACTTAGGGGATAACCTATCTGTGACCCTTGTTGCTACCGGGTTTTCCTCCAATAATACCGAAAGTTCTGTTCGAATTCCGGAACGAAAAGTAATGACCCTTAATGAAGAAGGATTCAAGGAAGTTACCGCCCCTTTATCCTCACCTTTTCAATCCATTTCGTTACCCGAATCCCCCGTTCCCTCCGAACCATTTATCAAAAGCAATATAGAAGAGATTTTACCTATAACGACAGATGTTTCTTCTTTAGACGCTAAAGTGTGGTCTACCGAAAACATATTGACGGAGAACTCGCTTACCCACGAATCTACAAGCCTAGAGTCTACAAGCCCAGAATCAACAAGCGGAAATGTAGAACGAGAAGCCCCAATTCGCATGGGCCTTTTTGATGATTTGGATTTAGAAGATACGACCTCAGTCGCTCAAAATTCAGAAATTGTTTGGGATGTTTTACCGTCTAACTCCTCTAATAATCTAACGAACGACGTGAAGAAGGATTGGACAGACAGTGCAACGGCATCATCAAATTATGTGGAGGAATCGAAAACAGAGACCGAAAACGTAATTCGTCACGTTTTGAAGGACGATTTAAACCAAGGCAGCGCTACACGCCAGCAGTCTCAGATGTCATCAGAGGAATTACAACGTAAAAACGATGAGCGCGTTGCGAAAATTCAGGAAATTACCGCAAAAATTCAGAATTCAGAAAATCTTTCTGAATATGAATCTCAACCGGCCTATTTACGCCGAAATATAGACCTCCCTGCAGAAAAACCTTCCGAGGAACAAAAGATAAGCCGATTTGGTCTTTCTGAAAATGGCAACGGAGAAACCAGTTTGGGAAACAATTCTTTTTTACACGATAATGTAGATTAATATGGGTATTTCAGCCACCATTAACGACCAAATCAAGCAGGCAATGCTCGCCAAAGATAAAGACCGCTTATCCGCGTTGCGCGATATTAAGTCGAAATTGTTGTTGGAGGCCACGTCCGGTGGGGGATCAGAGGTTAGCGATGATACAGCCATTAAAATTTGTCTTAAGTTATATAAACAGCGCATCGAAACGTACGAATTGTATCAAACGCAAGGTAGGGAAGACTTAGCTGCGGAAGAAATGCAACAAGCTAAGG
>Ga0214923_10003512_pt1 | contig 19642 bp, 19 predicted proteins | sample LL1510_MetaG_FD_177993 | JGI IMG/M metagenome (GOLD analysis project Ga0214923, IMG submission 177993) | Freshwater microbial communities from Lake Lanier, Atlanta, Georgia, United States - LL-1510 | ecosystem: Environmental > Aquatic > Freshwater > Lake | place: USA: Georgia | collected...
AATGGTAATAATGCATACAGGAAGAGTTGGTATAGGTAATACAGATCCGGCATATCAATTACAAGTGTCAACTGATAGCGCAGCAAAACCAAGTACAAATACATGGACAGTAGCATCCGATGAACGTCTTAAAACAAATATTGAATTAGCAGATTTAGATATGTGTTATAATAACATTAAAAGTCTACCATTAAAGAGATATACATGGAGAGATGATGTATACACTGTAGAACAAGTTCCTGATAGAAGTAAATTAGGTTGGATAGCGCAGGATGTAGAATCTATCTTTCCGAAAGCTGTAGAGCAAAAAGACATGTATGGATACTCTGATTGTAGGTCACTAAACAGTGATCAAATATTAGCAGCGTTGTATGGAGCTGTGCAAAAATTAATTAATAAAGTTGAAGATACAACATATCCAAATAATGCAGATATATACAAAAGTTTACAAGATTCTATATTAAAAATAGATAAGCTTGAAAAATTCATTCAATCAAAATTCCCTGGAGAATATATTTAAATTAACATTCACATTCACATTAATATATATAAAAATTCAAATTAATATATATAAATATATATATTAATATTCATTATATATCCGTTTTATATCCTTTTTATATCCTTTTTATATCCTTTTTATATATCTTTCATATTATCAACCCATCCCCATGCAATAATAGATATACGTCCTTCATCTCTTGTGGGATTGTCTTGTAAAATACCATGTCTCCAAATAATATTTGTATCTTTTGAAAAAGCATAAATCCATCCATCTGGTTGAGGTGAGCTTACAACTGTTTTTGTTGTTGCATGTTCAAATGCAGCATCCCTTGTTGTTCCAAAAGAAACTGCAACTGTAAAATTTTGGACATCAGCCTTATCAGCTTTTACGGCAGCTGCATCATGATGAAATGGTTTCCATTGAGAAGTATCAGTATACCAATTAAATCGAGTAGCCTGAATATCCATATTAAAAAATGTCTTGATACGATTAAGAACAAAATTAAATGTTGGACAATCATTTTTCCATTTTGTCTTATCATCTGCTATTAAATGCGTGCCCTCAATTTTATCATTTCCATGCCATAACTTTAATAACTTATCTTTTGGAATACCGCACTCATTAATCTCTGATACAAGTTTAGAATATAATTCACCAGACTTAAAATCATCAAATATATTAGGGACTAATAAAACATCTCTTGTAGTTAACATCGTTGTTAATTTATTATGTCCATTTCCTAAATCGCATACAATACGTAAATCCACTGGTTTTGTCATCGGTATAAAACATTCTGTATTACGTTTTTTTTTATTACGTAAGTTTGCCTTTGACTCAAACTTATATTCATGTAATTTTTTACAGTTATTATTATATTTACATGAATTATTTTTCCAAAAGTAAAAACATAAATTTATGGGATGAATATATTTACATTCTTGCTTTTGACATTTACTATACATAAAATTTCTACATATATTATCTTTTTGAAATCCATCACTTTTTGACAATACACCTTCTGATACACTTTTCTCTACTTCCATTTTTATTATTAAATTAATTTGACTTTAAATTAATTTAACATATAATAACATATAACAATTCTATTAATTAACACTTCATTATAAAAGAGCTAATGACATAATTAAGTTTTTGGGGCCGAGGCCCCTATATACAATATACTACACAACTACACAACATCGTCTTTCACTTTAACCTACCATTGATACACACCTCATATCTCTTACAATTATATGTCTTGCTTATATCACTTAACAACTCATTTGTATATATCATCAAGCCTTTCATTTCCTTATCTATTGTTGTGTCATTACCATGTACCAATCTGTACATCAGGTCTGTTATCACACTTATATACATCATCAACACGTCTCTTAACTCCAGTTTCTTCATACGCTCCTTATGTCTCCGTTGTAATAGCCTCTTAAAACTCTCTTTATCAATCTCTTTCATCATATACTTGATTCGCAAGTCCAAGTTATCCTCCAATCGACCTTGAACTCGAAACCGTAGCAACTCAACTTCTCTCATATGAATCACATTCATACAGTGTTCGTCATATATATGACTCTTAACATTATTTTGTAGTCTTATAACAAAGTAGTGATCCAACTCTCTTCCGCATCTTACTTCCATTGGATTCCTTTCTGCCACATTTTTAGCCTTTCTCTGGTATTCAAAGTAATGTGGATTATGAATGTTTCCATTTTCCACTCGTAATGTATTCCAACTAAACGCAGTGTGACACTCTACACACCACATCTGGTCACATCCCTGTATCTTGCATATCAATACACCGCACTTCGGACATCCTTTTGTATCCTTTTCAAATAACTTTACTGATTTTACTATGTCTTCATCACATTGATGACTTTCTCTTTCTTCCTGACTAACACCTTTCACTTCTCGGCACTCGCCACACGCCCAGCAACCACACAAATCACATTTCAATACCTTAGATAAAAATCCATGACAATCACCATTTGGGCATTTTCTTATAAAGTCTTTTCTTTCCACTACCTTACTACCTTTTAAACTTCTCAATGACGTTCTCAATACTTCCAATCTAGACTCAATCTCATATAATACTTCTTGCAAATCTGCAATCTGTGTCTTTATTTTTTCACTCTTACGCTTAATATTACTTTTTGTTATCAATTCATCTTCAATTGCATTTGATTCTTCTTTTAATTTTTTTATTTTACACTTCAAATCTCGCATTTGTATCTCTTTTTCAACATATGGTTGTGTTGCTTGTAACATTCCTAGCTCTCGTTCATAAATGATATCTTCAATATAATTTTTATATTCCTTCATAATAAAGCTTCTTTCAAAATTATTTACAATATATTTTCGTGTCCAAACGACTCCACAATTCATACACGCTGGTTCACTTCTCTTACTAAAGATGTATGACTTGATGCACGCTCTACAACACTCGTACCCGCAATCGCATAATACTAATGAACGTGCACTAGTATTATACTCTTCAACACATACACTACACACCTTACTCATACTTGATACTACACGACTTCACAATTACACAAATTTCATCAGATTTCAAATTTTTTTCAATTTTTTTTTTGGAACGTGAGTATTGAGGCCGAGGCCTCTATATACATTTTTGTATCATTTTTTGTACCATTTTTTGTATCATTTTATATCATTTTTTTGTATCATTTTTGTATCATTTTTTTTAAATTTTTAATTTATAAATTTTTAATTTATAAATTTTTAATTTATTGTAGTAATTTAAAATGAATTATAAATCAGCGTCGCATATACTCATAGAAGCAATTTTTGTTGGATTGTCATTTATCGTTCTTGCTAATGTTATAAAATTTATGATACCTGCACTACAAAACATAAATAATCAAATGTATCTGTTCTTTGTAACCGCTTTTTCATTTCATATTATATTTGAACTCGCTGGAATAAATCTTTGGTACGCACTTGAATATTGTACTTTAACTATTAGTCCAGGTCACTCAATGTGATTATGATATCATCATCTATATCACTTTCTATGCTTTCCAAATCGCCTAAATCATCTCCAAATAACTCTATCATTTTCTCCTTATAAGGATCTTTATAAGTATCGTTATTTATTTTGCTGTCATCATTTTTTTTTAAATGTTCAATATCCTTTTTCATATTCTTTTTGTTATCCTTTTTATTATCTTTTTCATTATTAGTATCTTTTTCCTTATCTTTTTCGTTATCTTTTATATTCTTCTTATTTTTAGAATCATTAGGTTTTACATTTTTTTCCTTCTTTTTCAACTCTTTTTTGTTTTTATCAATGTCGGCGTTATCAACGTTGTCTTTCTTAACGTTGTCTTTATCAACGTTGTCTTTATCAACATCACCTTTTTCTATTTCTTTATTACTATTTATTTGATTTTCCATAAATAGTTTTACCAAACTCACAATATCTTCAATATTTCTAGTCTCAATAATATTATAACCATCTGTTATTAACCAGTCATTAAACTTTTTTATTTCATTTTTAATATCTTTATTTTTTGTTTCTTTAGTGTCTTTAACTTTGACAGTGTCTTTAACTTTGGCAGTGTCTTTAACTTCTTTATCGTCTTTCACTTCAACAGTGTCTTTAATGTGATTTTCATCTATTTTTGTTTTTTCCGCTGCATTTTTTTTTATAATCTTATCTTTTTTCACAATCTTATCTTTTTTCATAATTTTCTTTTCCTTTTTTCTTTCTTTAAATTCTTTAACTAATAATTTTGCGTCACCAACTTCTGACTCATTCAAATAAATAGTGTATATGTTCATTATATGCTTCATATACATTTCTAATTTATTACGGCTTGGCTCCTTAAAATCGTGTAATATATCATGCATTTTATCGATTTTTTTACCATCACTGTCAATAATCTTATAATCATATTCTTCCATCCACATTTGACATTCAATCAATTCCTTTTTAAACTTGTCAGTTAAGACATTAACTTCTTTGGCGACAGATACAGATGCTGACATTTTTTACTCAATTGCTTACGTTATACACTTTTACATACATTTTCATTTCTTTTTCAATTTTTTATTTTACTTTAAATTAAATAAAATAAATACAAAAATTATATTATTATTCTAAACCACTATAAATATATACATGACCAATAAATACTGTCGGCTGCATAATATCAAATGCACTTCCACCACCGGCATTATTAATAGTTATACCTGTCGTTGATGATGCTATCACATTTGTTTCTGTTCCCGGTGCAAATGTAAATTCATCATAAGAACCACCATGACCATTATCATCACCTTCTTGACCATGTAACCAATTATGCGTATGTCCAGGGTCATTAATAGAGTGATTATGACTTGGTATCTCACCTACAGTTAATGTATGCGTTTCTGAACCCACGTTAACACCAAGCGTCCTATTTGTTAAACCACTTCCTTGCCCCAATGTACCTAATACTCTTCCACGACAATCTGGTAAATTAAACGAATTACCATCTACACTTCCAAATGATGTACCTATCACTGCAAATAACAATGAATATGTCGTACGCGATAAACTACGACCATCGCATTTTAACCATCCGTGAAAATCTCCACTTCTAACAGACATTTTTATATCCCCAACATCTAATAATCTATCCACATATTCTTTATTAGTTGCATCTTGTGTATTTACAGGATATTTTACATTCTGAACTGCATTATTTCCAGCATCTATATAACCACGTGTAGATATTTCAATTGCACCAAAACGCTCAAGTGTACTCGCAAAACTTGCCATAAATTAATTTATATAATATAATCATATAAATTAAAATTCTTAATTAAATAAAATTTAGGGACCAAATGGTCCCTATTTAATAGATTTATATTTTTTTGTATTTATTGTGTTTATTGTATTTTTCATTTACTTCTTCTTCACAACTTTCTTAACAGGCTTTTCTGTGACCACAGTCTCTACAGTCTTTTCAGTAACTACATCTGTAGCTACATCTGTAGCTACATCAGTCTTTACATCAGTGTTTAATTCAGTTTTTGAATCAGTATATGCATCCATTTCTTGCTTATAACGCTCCTTGTCTTTTTCAGCCTTTTGTACATACACTTCCTTTTCCTTTTCTGATAGCTTCTTCCATGCTTCACCAACCTTTGCACCGATTTCTCCGAAACTAGCAGTAGGATTTTCTTCCTTAATCTTACTACGGCACTCATTTGAGAAAAGCATAAATGCTGACATTCCCTTCTTTGGTGCATTAAGGTCCTTAACCTTCTTTGATTTTCCACCTACTGCAGGTAGTTCAAACTCAACTACATTCAAACACACACGTCTTTCACCTTCCTTCACATCTTCTACATACAGAACCTTCTTTACATCTTCGCTATCCTTCTTAACCAACTTCTTCTTAAATACAACATTTTCTTGTTTTTCTACATATTCAGAGGCAGCTAGCTTAATCGCTTTCTCACTAAGATATGCTCCAAGAACATTGCAACCTGAAACACTTTCAACTGTGAGAACAAAGAGAGGCATTTTATTTTTATTATTTATATGTAATTTGTTTTTAAATAGAATTCAGTTTTTTTTAATGTAAATCTTAATGTAAATTATGATTGTAAATCTTAATGTAAATCATCTAAAAATAATTTATATACAATCATTATATATTTTTTTATTTTATTTGATATACTTGGGTCTTTTATAATCTCTTCTGCATTTTCAAAATTATCTCGTGTAAATATATATATCATTTTAATTTCTTCCGATGTTGCCCTTTCAATCTTTTTATTCAAATTCTCTTTATATATATCTACTATTTCACGTTTTTTAAAATTTATTTCATTCCACTCGCACTCCATCAAATAATCAGTCTCTCTTTTGCATATATAATTTAATATATCAACTTCAACTTTTTTAAAAACAAATGTTCTATTTAAAAACGAAATCTTTTTTTCAACATCATTTAAATTATACTTTTCATTATATAAATCTCTAAATAATGTTGATTCAACTAATTCAAACCCACGTGTCTTCATTTCATTTACAAATTTATTAAAGTATACGATATATTCATCCATTGGTTCATCTAATACAGTATCTTTTAAATATACGCTTATTTTATTACCGAATAATGAATCTGTTAATTCATTATATCTTTGTAATTTAAATTTTACATCATCTTTATCCTTTAATTCATATATATTATCTATTGTTAATAATTCTTTTATTAAATCGCCATCAAACATTGCACCCATAAAATACCCACCATCTTTTAAATTATTCTCAATTGTCTCCATAATTACATTAAATGTGTCTTCTGATTCGAAAAAATAATGAAATGCAAACATGCTTGTTATTACATCCATATTTTTATTGCCATTACTGATAACATTTCTTGATAAATCTTTGACATATAAATTAATGTTTGTTTTTAATGGAGACCTATAATTACTTACGCGTCTTTGGGCTTCCTTAATAGAAGCACTATTAATATCATAACCAATCACGTTTTTAATATTATTTGATGCCCACTTATCTAAATCACCACCTTTTCCACAAGCCAAATCTAATAAATTTTCTATATTTTTTGTATACTTATTATATAAATCTCTTTTTATCACATTATGAAAATAACGCATATTATAAAAATACGACTTGACACGCTGATTCTTACTTTGATTCATCTTTCAATTTAAAATAAAACAATAAATAAAATTCAATTATTTAAATAACAATATCTTAAAATTATAATATACACATAATTTTAAAACATACCAGATTATAAACATAATTATACACATATTTTAAAATTTTAATATATTTGTATATATTAAATGAGCATTTATATATTTATCGCATTTATTGCATTTATCGCATGTATTGCATTTATATATCTAATATCAAATAATAAACAAAGAGTTGTAGTAAGTATGACTACTAGCCCAAGAAGAATATCTAAAATAAAACCTGTTATAGATTGTATTATGGCACAAACAGTTAAACCGGATAAATTATACCTTAATCTTCCATATATTTTTAAAAGAGATAATTCTACATTTCTAACACCATTACCAGATTTTATCGTAAATAATCCATTAATATATATAAATTGGTGTGATGACATGGGTCCAGCAACAAAAATATTACCTACAATTGAGCTTGAAAACAATCCAGAAACATCAATTTTATCAATTGATGATGATATATATTATCCACCGCATTTATTAGAGACATTTTTGATATGTTCTAAAATATACCCAGATGCTTGTATAACAGGAACATCATTTATTGATGACCCTAAGAGGCAAGCATTATCTACACAATTTGCAAAATATGTTCAACTATTAGAAGGGTATGCTGGTGTTCTTTATAAACAAAAATTTTTAAAAAATATAGATACATATTGGTTACGATATAAATCATGTTATTTAGGAGATGATTTTTACTTATCAAATGAAATATTAAAACAAAATATTCCAATTGTTGCAATTGGCAACTTAACTACACCATTCCATTATGGTCTTGAAGATGATGCTCTGCATATTCAAACGGCAAATGATGAAAAATATAAAAAATGTTCCGATATTTTACAAAAAAATAACAATTTATATATTAATTACTATAATAATAAATACAGATAATAAATATAATTTAACAATTTTAATAATAAACATAATTTAACAATTTTAATAAATAAATATAATTTAACAATTTATCTTTATTTAGAGTTTTAAATTTTATTTCTTAAAATATAATAGATATGACTATTATTAATAATATTGAAATTGACAATATTACTTATATGAATAATGATATAAAATTAGCTATATTAAATAATGAGCCTATAGAAGATAAATTACATGTTATCATTGTTATTAGTAATCCATATCAATATGCACGTAGATATATTTTAGCAAAAGAATTTATCAAACGTTTTGAAGAACAAGATAGTGATAATGCAATCTTATATATAGTTGAATTAGCATATCATAAGCAAAAATTTCATATTACTGACCCAAAAAACAAAAGACATTTACAACTTAAAACAAATACACCACCTTTGTGGCATAAAGAAAATATGATTAATATGGGTGTAAAACATTTATTACCTAATAATTGGAAAGCATTTGCATGGATTGATGCCGATATAGAATTTGATAGTGCATCATGGGCTTTAGATACATTAAAAATTTTAAATGGATGTAGGGACATTGTTCAATTATTTAGTCATGCTATTGATATGGACATAAATGAAGATGCTATGAGCATCTTCTCTGGTTTTGGATTCCAGTATTCTAAAAAAAGATTATATACTAAAGTTGGAATTAATAAAATATGGCATCCAGGATTCGCGTGGGCTTGTACACGTAAGGCTTATGACAAAATGGGTGGATTATATGAACATTCTATATTAGGTTCTGGAGACCATAATATGGCATTAAGTTTAATAAATAAAGGTCATATAAGTGTTAATAGTCTTGTACATCAAGATTACCTAGAGTCTGTTTTAAACTTTCAAAAAAAAGTTATACATCTACGTTTAGGGTATGTTCCAGGTATTATTAGACATCACTTTCATGGCTCTAAAAAAAATAGAAAATATACAGAAAGATGGCAGATATTAATTAAACATAAATTCTCACCTGAAAAACATTTAGATTATCTCCCAAATGGTTTAATTATTCCGTCAAAAACATGCCCTAAACAATTATTAGATGATATTATGCAATACTTTGCTGAAAGAAATGAAGATGAAGGTCTACAAGAAGCTTTATTACAAAAAGTAACTCTACTTGACTTAAATAAACAATAGGACCCGAAGGCCCTATTTAAATTATCTTTTCGTCTTTGTCTTTATTTTGTCTTTGTTTTTGTTTTTTATATTTGTTTTTATTGTATTAATAATAAAATACTGCATCATCCGCAAATGCCGTTTTACATCGGCATGATTTTGGACAATTATTTGCATAATTACCACTATATGTTTTAAGATTACATAATACACAATTCACATTCGGAATATTTGATATATATCCAGAATTACATTCTAAACCAGAAATAATCAGACCACCTTTCTTATACCAACTCGCGCCTATCTTCATCATTTTTTTATATGCGCGTGTGTATGCTACATTCCATTCCTCCATATTGTTTTTATATTTATTCATATAAATACCTATTTTTTCATTATCTGCAGTCTTTGCAATATCGCGTTGACAGGCCTTACCCATCCATGCATCATGAACAGTGTATTGCCATTTTTTTGCAATTTTTGTAACATCGTTATACCATGTTACATCTTCATATTCTGTATCAGGATTAATAACTAATAAATCGGGGTTACCAGGTCCTATATCTGGAATAATTAATTCCTGGGCTAATATATCCAATTCACGTTGACGCAATTCCTGACTTGTAAATTTACACATATTTTGCCTAATAAAAAATTCTTTTGTTTCTAATGGCAATGTACTCAAAGCAGGTGGATTATTAATTCGAATCTTTGGGGTGCATGTCTCCTTATAATATAAGTTTGACCAACTATACATCAATAAATCTGTACAATTTGAAACTCTTGGATTACAATATTTATTATCCCGTTGTAAACAACCCTTTTCATCTAGTATAGAATGCGACCCCATCAATGCAGTCATATCCTCCAATGTCAGATTTTTGCTCTTTGCAAAATTAGCAAACCCCGTTGTATTAATATTCGCAGGAGCAAGTGCATTTGCAGGATTAGGTGATGTACGGTCATATCTACCAACTAAGAATGGCTCCACTGAATCATATTTTATAATTTTTGGTCCACCAAGAAATTCCGTTGCAACAGCACCGCATACTGTAATAATATCTGCGACAGATGCGTTGTATATTTTAGCCAAAGATAATGCATTCTTTGATAACAAATATGCAAAATTATCATAATTATTTTCAGAACGTCTTATTTCATCTTCTGTTAACAATAATGAACCATCTGCACCACCAAAGCCTTCCGAAATCGCCAAAGCATCATGCGCAGCAGCACGAATATAAAAATTACATAACCTTTTTTCATAACGACATGCTGCTTTGCATCCACTAATAACACTAACCCAATCAACTTTTTCTGGATTGTATAGATTGTAACTTGGTTTCAATGTTTCTAACTTAACTCTTAATACTTTACTTTTTTTATCCTTTTTTATAACATAATTATTATTGTTATTCATTCCTGGAAATGCAATAACATACGTCATCAACATATAAAATATAACTACGCGCATTTTACTAAATTGTTTGTTGTATCGTTTGTTGTTTCGTTTGTTGTGTTGTTCACGCTTTTTATAACGTTTAAATTTAATTCAATTTTTTATTAATGTAAATCGAAATATACCATAGAAACGCAAATAACAAATAAAAAAATATATAAAGAACCCGAAGGTTCTATATACATTTAATTTATTTACATGTAATTTATTTACATTTAATTTATTTACATTTAATTTATTTTACTTAAATAGTGCATGAATTTGGGACATCAGGCATCACACACTGTCCATTTATACATTTTTCTCCATCTGTAAAGACAAAGTTTGTATCACATAAAAATCCATCTGGTAAACCATTGCATCCAGTTGCGTCGCCAAAAATTGTAACAGCTTGTACATACGGAGTACATTTACCGTTCATACAAACTGATTCTAATATAGCACCTACCTTTGTACAACTAATACCGTTAATATCACTTACGGTCGTATAAGATATTTTTGGTTTACCATTTACTAATGTAGTGTTAAACTTGTATGTATTGCAAATAGGTGGCTTTGGCAACTTTGCAATCTGTCCAAGTTTTACATCACAAATTCCATTAAAACAATATCCTTTTTTATTACCAAGAGCAAGGCATGGTGAAAAATTATCATACACGCAACCAACTAATTGGTCACATAACATACACGGTGGACAAGTAGAACATTTTACACCACCTTTAGCAATAACAACCTTCAACAAATACATCATCACCAACATAATAAATCCCTTCATTTTTAGTTTTGAATATCGTTTAACGGTTAATTTCTTTAAAGCTGTATTCTTTATACTTATCTACAATATTTCAGTTTTTTTTTACTTAAAGTGTGACTATACACATATAAAATACATTATAGAACCCGAAGGTTCTATATACATTTATATTTTTATATTTTTTTTGTATTTTTTAGGTTGTGTTAATGTGTGTCATTTAAATCCATGTAGTTCCAAATGTAGGCCAGCCAGGTGTTGTACCAGCTGCAGTAATATCACATTTAATTGATGCTACGATACCACTAGCTGAAGTATAACTAACTGCATTAAGATAAGGTAAACTAGCCAAATATGGAGTAGTAGATAAAATACTCAAGGAAATGCCTGGTTTTAGTAACTGTGTTGTTGTTTCAATAGTATCCGTAACTCTGCATCCTCCAGCAATTCCTGTTGTAATCGGAGGAGGTCCTGCAATAATAACTGCCCCAGCAGGAGGTGATGGTTTCCACCAATTGTTTGATGTATCAGTACAGATATTACTAGTCCATACCTTACAAAACCAACCAGCAGGAGCTTCCCAACCATATGATGCATACTTACAATTTTGTGTATTTTTACATATGTTTTGACATGTTGTAGAAGCTTGATTCATTGTTAGCAAATCAGTTTGTGTTATATCAATCTTATAACTTCCAATCTTAAAATTACCATTAGAATCAAGGTCTCCAGTTGGAATTTTTGTAATCCAACTAGGGTCTGGCACACCAGCTGGTACAAATGCACCCTTAAAAAAGATTGTCTTTTGACCTCCTGCACAAAATCCACCATACTTTACTACGTTAATTGCATTTGTAGCCTGAAATAAAGTGCTTATCTTTCCTGAATTAACTGGATTACTAAGAGTTGACCATGCTGATACAGGTAGCTGATTCAAATTTGGTACATGATACGCAAAATTTGGTACATTCGTATTAAACATATCAGAATCACAGCTAGATACGCCACATCCACCCTTAGCCTTTACAACAGGTACATTCTTTGCTAAAACATTAGCAATTTGCATCATCAATACATAAAATATCTTTGACATTTTTAACTTTATTTATTTGTTATTTTTAAATCCATTTCAATTTTTTTTATCTTACTCATACACTTAATTGTTTACTTAATTGTTTACTTAATTGTACACTTACTGATATATGATATACATTCTCAATTGCTTAAATTAAAATAAAAACCCGAAGGTTTTATTTTAATATGTAAAATGAAACTACAAAATGAAACTACAAAATAACATAAATTACAAAATAAAATTGTAGAATGAAAGTTTACTATTAAAACTATTTATGTTATTTAATATCATTTGATATTTTATTTCAATAGTTTTATTAATTGACATCGGTTCTAATATTGAATGTATAGATTTAGATAATATTAAAACCTTTGATATTTGTAATTCATTCTTCTTTTTTACAAAACTAAACATTTTTTAGCTTTTATATATTTTTTAATATTTTCAGTTTTTATTATCCTATAACTACATCTACTTCTTTACCCTTTTGATTTTTAGTTCTTTTTTCAATTGTATACACTTCCACTTCCACTTCGTTACCATGATGTTGTCCACGTCTTGGTGCGCCAAAGGCTACACCGTAAAAAAGAAAACTCATTAAAAACGTCGAAATAATTTTATTAAGCTGCATTGTTTATCTACTTAAACATAAAATATAATTTCATTTTTTTTTTATTTTGATTTTAGTTTTAGTTAGTAAATTTACTCTTATATATAGATAGTAATCTACTTATATGTAGTAATTTACTTTTCGTACATTTACTCTTACATTCCGTAATCTGCGTCTTTAATAGAAAACCATGTCATCATTTCGTTTTCTTCATGTTCTAATATATGACAATGAATAAGATATGGGTCTGATGTTGAGAAACTAAACTCATCTGCTTTTGTTTTACTTTTTTCAATTAAAAATTTACCAGGTGTACATGCCACAAAACATACTTGAGTAATGTCATCTGGTTTACCCTCAGAATTTGGAATTGGAAATACATCTTTTAATTCATTCGTATTTATACTATTTTCATTAGGTCCACATTGAAAATGAACTACATGCCAATGGAATGGATGAAAATCAGCTGTAGGATTCTTGAAATTCCATCTTTCTACTTTGCCTTTTTCACATTGAATAATATCATGTTTCATAAATGAAGACACTTTATTATTCTCAGAAATAGTTAATTCAATAGGACAATCATCTTTATCAACAACTTCATTTAATGTAATATTTCGTGTTTTACCATTTGTACTTTTCCACAATGATTTTAAATCTTTATAATTATTTAATACTGAAGGAATAGGTTTACTTATATTTTTCTTCTTTTTTGTAAACATAAATTGTATAATATTACTATTATAACCTGGTTCATTTATATCATCCTTTACATTAACCTGTGTACCAATTTTAACATTACTAAAATCGCATAATAACTCTACTCTCTCAAATGGATACAATGATATAAATTTATCTTTTAATTTCGTTGGATATTTAACAAAACCAGAATCTTTTGCAACCAAATGACATTTATTATAAAATGGAATATTTAATCTATATCCTCGAGCATTTGCGCCATTAATTAATCTTAGTCTACATTGTTCTTGAGGAATATTAACAAATGGCATTACAACTCCATTGACCAGATTAATGCTACCGTATGATTCCGGTGCCCATTTAGTATGTTGTAACGTACAAGGTGAATCTGCGTAACTGATAGAGCCATCTTGTTCAATCAATTTATCTTGAATAATAAGTGGAATATCGCATTCAACATTCATATTTAATTTGCTCTCCGTTTCTAAATCTTGATTTATATATGTTCCAATCATGCCAGCCCATACATTCAATCGTGTAAATCCCATAGCATGGTCATGATATATCATTGTTGATGACAATTGATTATTTGTATAATAATCTGTTTTTGTTTGATTATATGAAAAAGTATAAGTGGGTAATCCATCTGATATAGCCGGCGTTTCTAAACCATGAATATGGACAATTGCCGGAACACCGCATTTTGGATAACATGCACTTTTACCAATAACCAATGATTTCTCGACATATTTATCTAATATATGTTTACCACTTATATTATTATACCAATTTACCTTTATTGGCGCATTAACACTTGTTAAAATCGTAGGCCCTGGATAAGTGGGCTCTTCACCACGTCTTGCATAACCATATATTTTAGCAGTTTTATTTGTGCTACTTCCCCAACTATGTTTACCTTCACCAATAACCATATCTAATGTTCCACCATATCTCATGTCAATAACTTTTGGAATTTTTAATTCTGAAGTATACTCACGCCATCCATTAAATAATGCCCCATTTACAACAGTTACTGTAGCCGCTACTACTACGATGAACAACATCTTAGTGCATGTTATCCTCTTTAAATACAATTCAGTTTTTTATATATTTAATTATAATAAAATGTATGTAGAGACCCTAAGGCCCTATATACATTTATACATTTATACATTTATACATTTATACATTTATACATTTATACATTATTTGAATTACATTTTTTATAAATTTATAAATTTTAAGTTATACATTATTTTTATTTAATATTTACACATCTATCTTAAATCATCGGACACCATTTTGATTCCCATGGGTCAACCGCGCCTTTCATGAGTGGTCTGTCAGATGGAAGTGGATAGAAAATTCTATAAAGATTTTTATTCAGTGTCTTCTTAAAGTGGTCTTGATTAAATGCTGGCATAAGAGAAGACTTCTTTGCATTTGTTTCACCTAATAGTGGGTCTGCATATACCCAATTATTGTAAATTATATTAATCAATGGATTAATAATAAATGGTTGTGCTGTTATTGCATTTTTACTACCACTACTTCCCATAACATGAAATGCTCTCATCATATCATTGTCTTCGTGAATGAGATTGTGACAATGAAACATATAATCACCCTTATGTGCGCCAAATCTTGCAACAACATATACAGTCGTACTTGGTCCAAGATAAAATACATCCTTTGGAGAAAACTGTTCATACCCACGAACACCCTTATTATCACCTCCTTCACGTCTAATTAAAAAGAAATCAATGAGATGAATATGCACTGGATGAAACCATCCACCACCAGTATCAAATCGCCATAATTCCCAAGTATTTTGTCCAACATCACTCGCTGCAATTTTCATTGTATCCCATGTCTCGCCATTGATTGTCCAATGTCCATTTCTTCTACCAAATTTAAAATCACGATGTGCTTGTCCTGCATTCGCCATCTGTAATGCTGTATTTAAATCATTTTGACTCAATACTTTATTAATTGGCTTTAATGGTTCAATACTTGTATTAAATTCTTCAAATGCAGGTGGGTTTTGTATACTTGTGCCACTTGCTACATCAAATCTAGCAATTAAATGACTATTACAAAAATATGGCACACCAGCCATCATAATAGGGTCAAAGTCATTCCATAAATACATCTGTTTACCTTTGAACTTTGTAAAATCACATACTAATTCGTAACGTTCAGCAACACCCAGTAGTAATCCGTCAACTGGGAATGATGCAGGTGTATTTCTGTATCCACCATCTGCTGCAATTACTTTACAAATATTTTGTCCAACATCTTGTAATTTATCATCTTTAATTTTTAACAACCATGGTCTGGATACAGCCGCGTTTAACAATCTAAAACGATACCACTTAGGTTCTAATGCCATTTTTGGCCATGCTATACCTGATACCAGATTAATATCTCCATATAAATTATTTTGATGTGTATTAAATATATCAGAAAATAACTGGCATTTATTATCCAATACTTTATCACATAAAATTAATAATTTTTCCTCAATATTTTCTAAATTCCATGGTTCTCCACATCCACCATCTTTCTTCTTTGAACTAGTAATATACATTCCAGCCATACCAAGATATGCATTATCAGCCGTGATATGCAACGCGTGGTCATGATACCATCCAGTATTCGGTCTATTGTTAGGATAAACATAATCTTTTGTTTCTCCAAAGCATGTTTCGTCTTCTGCCCAACCATCATATCCAGCTAGACTTGCAGAACCATGAAAATGCGTACTAAATGGTCTTCCTTGACGTCCATTGTTCGCCAAACATGGGCTAAATTCACCTTTAAAGAACCCATTTTTATAATCAATTTTATTATTAAATCTAACAATAGATTCATGTCCTGTGGGCATTCTAATTGTAGCTCCTGGGATAGTTCCATTATACGATAAAAACCATGTTCCGGGAAATTTCTTACAAGATGGTATTGTATTATCAAATACTCTCAATTGAACTTCCGTAACATCGTGCTCATATGTTCTAATGCAATGACCATCAGATCTACATACTTTACCAGTTGGTTGTGCATTTATTGGGTTTTTAAAAAAATCCATAAATGGTATTATTTTATATGGACTACTTGGAAATCCATTTACTGAATATCCTACACCATCTACTTGTACACAAATATCTTGTTGCTTTCCAAAAGGAGATAATGGAATATTAGATGTGACAAGATTTTGTGGAATACTAGATACAGCAAGATTATTTCCTATCAATGCAGGTGCTCCATTACTACTTTTAATTATAGTAAAAAGAATAGCGATGTTTTTAATATACATCTTTTTATTTCTTTTTTTATATTATGTATAATTCATTTTTTTTTAAATAACATTTATCATCATATTAATTAATATAATAAATGTAGTTTAGGGTCCGAAGACCCTATATAATATATGTTTTTATTTTTACATAATATATGTTTTTATTTTTACATAATATATGTTTTTATTTTTACATAATATATGTTTTTATTTTTACATAATATATGTTTTTATTTTTACATAATATATGTTTTTATCATGTGTACTAATTCACTATCAATTTTTCTCATGAGTTTTAATTTATATTTCATTGATTCTATATTTAATGTAGGAATATTTAAAAATATCATTATATTATCTCTAATATGATAGAATGATATATTATTAATTTCCCATATATCAATATTTGATATATATCTATTATATCTAATTTTTGTTTTTTCTAATACATCCTTATTAAAGTGACGAATTGACAATGATTTCTTTAATTCTTTAAATTCTTTGAATTCATATTCTTCAAATTCATTGCATTCACTCACTTCAATATTTAATATTTGCTTACATAATATATCCATTTCACCACTTATTTCTTCCAGAGCATTACTTATATCTGTCATATCTGAGCATTCTGTCATATCTGAGAATTTTGTCATGTAATCTTGCATTTTCTATATTTTTTAAGATTAAATTCAATTTTTAAATATTTAAAGACTTGGTGCAATAATTTTTAATGTGATAACAATTGCACCAAAAACAATACCAATTATAGCAACAATTAATCCTGCAACATTTAATTTATATATATCAGTTTCTTTTTTATCTGCTTTACTTTTATCATCTATTTCCTTAGATGTTGTACCAATAGCAAGTATTCCAAGAAGTATTAATACAACAATTAAAATATATATAGAAAATTGTCCAGTAAATCGTACAAGTGATACAATTACACTTGTAAGTGAAAGAGCTAAAGATGCTATATATGTTCTATACAAATCTGTATCAGTTTGTTTTGCATTCAATTTTTCAATCATTTCGGCAATAGTTACACATAATATAACAAAACCCGCTACAAATAACATTGCATTTACACCATTATCTTCTAATTTTCCAACTATACCCATTATATTATATATAAATATAATAATATAAAAATTTATTTATAATAAAATTAAAAGTTTTTATAATCTAATACCATGTTCTGTAATACTTATTATAAACAGAAATATTGTTCCAATAATAAACATCACATTGAGCATTAATCCATTTATAGACATAATATATAAACTATCATTTTTATCTTTATATGAAGTATTATTCTCCATACAGTTTAATGCAGTAGATATAGGCACCATAGTAATAGAAGAAACAAATAAATATACAATATAACCCCACATTGGGAATGGTTTCATATAAAAGTACATGAAACACGCGAATAGAATAAGTGCTGCCTGAAGTGCTAAACCTACTGCAGATGTTATAAATAAACCTTCTTGTTTATCTTTATAGGATTTATTATTTAGCATACAGTTTACTGCTGTACTAGTTGGTATTAGTTGAAAAATCGAGTATGTGATTACAGTTATAAATGCAAATAAATCTGCCCAAGTCATTTTTATATATATTATATATATTATAAATAAAATAAATTTTATAAATTATACTTTTATAAATTATTAGAAATACGCTTGTTATACTTTAATGTTTATGTTATACTTTACAGTTTATGTTATACTTTACAGTTTATACTTTAATGTTTATTTAGACGATTGTTTAAAAATTTTTTAATTTCGTTTTTATCCTTTGATTTTTATATTAATTCAAAATTTACTACTAAAATCTAGGTAAAGCTCCAGGTTCTTTACCTGAAAAGTAGTCGTAAAAATAAAGTTTTTAACAAAAATCTTTAAAATCAACCCATAAAACACTAAAATTCTTAAAATGACATTTTTATCTCAGGTAAAGGGAGGGTGCTTTTTTTTTTGAAAATCGCATTTTTTGACAGTCCCGATCAGAAATTTTTTGACAAAAGTCTAAAACAAACTTTTTTCTTTTTTTACAAAATTTTTGATCCCAAAAAAACGGTTTTGAAAAAAAAAAGCACCCTCCCTTTACCTGGTTGATTTTTAGATTTTTCTAGTTTTGTTCTTTTTATCCTTTGATTTTATAAATATTTTATAACAATTCAAAATTTACTACTAAAATCTAGGTAAAGGTAAATTTCTTTACCTGACATTTAGTCGTAAAAATATAAATTTTATAAAAATCAACAAAAATGAATCCATAAAACACCTCCTTTTTTAAAAAGACATTTTTATCTCAGGTAAAGGGAGGGTGCTTTTTTTTTTGAAAATCGCATTTTTTGACAGTTCCGATCAGAAATTTTTTGACAAAAGTCTAAAACAAACTTTTTTCTTTTTTTTCATAATTTTCTATCC
>Ga0214923_10003513_pt1 | contig 19641 bp, 19 predicted proteins | sample LL1510_MetaG_FD_177993 | JGI IMG/M metagenome (GOLD analysis project Ga0214923, IMG submission 177993) | Freshwater microbial communities from Lake Lanier, Atlanta, Georgia, United States - LL-1510 | ecosystem: Environmental > Aquatic > Freshwater > Lake | place: USA: Georgia | collected...
GGCCCAGGCTCAAGTGGGTGCTCGTAGTGCGGCGGTCGAATCCCAGTCGCGCGCCTTGGCGCTGCGACCAGATTTTGTCGAGGCAGCCTTGGCGCTGGGGCAATTGTACGGCGAATTGGGTCGGTTCCCGGAGTCGATCGCGGTCTTCGACCAAAGCCTCAAACGGGATCCGAAGAATTTGGAGGCGCTCATCAACAAGGCGGTGACGCTGGAGGCCATGGGTCGTCGGGATGAATCGGTGCCTTTGCTGTCTCGGGCGACGAAAGAGCATCCGCAGTCGACCCTGCCATGCGTCCGATTGGGCGAATTGCTGTCGAGCCGCAAGGAATACCCCGCGGCCGTCGCGGCCTTTGAAGAAGCCGTTCGTCGTGAGCCTTCCAATTTGGTGATTTTGCAGCGATTGGCCGGAGAACTGGGGCGGGCCGATCGCCCGGCTCAGGCCGAGGCTGTCTTGCGCCGTGCTGCTCAGTTGGATCCCTTGAATGCGTCCGTTCGCACGGATCTGGGCGTGGCCTTGGCTCGGCAGACTCGTTTCGCCGATGCCATCGTGGAGTTCGAGGCGGCCTTGCGCGCGCAACCGGGCAATGCCTCGGCTCGGACTTATTTGGAGCGGGCCCGCAGCATGCTTTCCACCGCACCGCAAACTTCCAACACCCGCAAACGCTGATGTGGTCCCTCCTTCGAGATTTTGCCCGATTCCTCGGTCGGGAGAAGAAGTGGTGGCTGGCGCCCCTGATCCTGATCTTGCTGTTGATCGGGGCGGTGGTGGTCTTTTCGTCCAGCTCGGCGGTGGCGCCTTTTTTGTATCCCTTCCTCTGAACCGCAGATCCCCGGCCCACCATGCGATACGTCCTCGGCATCTCGGGCTTGTACCACGATTCGGCGGCAGCCGTATTGGGTGATGGACGAATTCTGGCGGCGGTGCAGGAGGAACGGCTCTCGCGTCGCAAGAATGATGCGCGGTTTCCGGAACGTTCCATCCGGTCCTGTCTGGATCAGGCGGGCATCACCGCCGTTGATTTGGAAGCCGTGGCCTTCTACGAGAAACCCATCCTGAAGTTCAGCCGGACTTTGGAGGTGTTTTTGGGTTGGGCCCCTCGGGGAGGTCGCGCTTTTGCCCGGGCCATTCCGGATTGGTTGGGCGGACGCTTGGACCTTCGTGGACGCATCCGATCCGCGCTGCCTGGGCTGCGGTCTGAGTGCCCGATCCTCTTCACCACCCATCATGAGGCGCATGCGGCCAGTGCCTTCCTTGCGTCGCCCTTTCCCGAGGCGGCCATCTTGACGGTGGATGGCGTCGGAGAATGGGCCACCACCGCCATCGCCCGAGGAATCGGCGCCCAAATTGAGTCTTTGGAGGAAATCCATTTCCCTCATTCGCTGGGGCTTTTGTACTCGGCGTTGACCGCCTACTGCGGATTCCGCGTCAACTCCGGCGAGTACAAGCTCATGGGCCTGGCACCCTATGGCGAACCGCGCTGGGTGGAGACCCTTTTGGAAGAGGTGATTTCCCTGCAGGAGGACGGTTCCTTCCGGCTCAATTTGGAGTATCTGGATCCACTGGCCGACGATCACCTGACGAATGCGCGTTTCCACGAACGCTTCGGTGGGCCGCCCCGTCGTCCGGATGAGCCTTTGGAAAAACGCCATCTCGACCTGGCCCGATCCATCCAAGGGGTGACCGAAAGGGCCCTATTGGGACTGGCCCGACGTGCCCACAAACAAACCGGCTCCGCCCACTTGTGTCTGGCCGGTGGGGTGGCCCTGAACTGCGTGGCCAATGGTCGGATTCTGCGGGAGGGGCCGTTTCAGAAGCTTTGGATTCAGCCCGCCGCCGGTGACGCCGGGGCTGCCTTGGGTGCCGCCTTGGCGGCCTGGTATGGGCCTTTGGAACGCGGTGGCTTGGCCGCTCCGCGAACCCCGAGCGCCTCCGACTCCATGGGTGGGGGATTCCTGGGGCCTGAAGAATCTCCGGAAGCGGTGGAGGCTTCCTTGAAGCGATTGGATGCTGTCTGGGAGCGATTGGAGGCAGAGGCGTTGCTGGAGTGCGTCGTGGAGGCGTTGATCGCAGGCAAGGTGGTGGGATGGGTGCAAGGGCGCATGGAATTTGGTCCGCGCGCGCTGGGACACCGTTCCATTCTGGGGGATCCGCGCAGCCCCGACATGCAGTCGCGCATGAACTTGAAGGTGAAGTTCCGCGAATCGTTCCGGCCCTTCGCCCCGGCCGTGCTGGCTGATAGGTCGGCGGAATTCTTCGGTCTCTCAGGCGAGTCGCCTTACATGCTATTGGTGGCTCCGGTGGCCGATGCCCAATGCATTCCCGTAGTCCGTGAGGCCGAGGGTTTGGATCGGCTGAAGCAGGTGCGCTCGACGCTGCCGGCGGTGACCCATGTGGACGGATCGGCCCGGGTCCAAACGGTGGATCCGGAGCGCAACCCACAGTTCCACGCCTTGCTGAAGCGGTTCGAGGCGAGGACCGGTTGCCCGGTGCTCATCAACACTTCGTTCAATGTGCGGGGGGAACCGGTGGTGGGCTCCGCAGAGGATGCCTACCGGTGCTTCATCAATTCCCAGATCGATGTGCTCGCCGTCGGCCCGTGCTATCTGGAACGCGAACGGCAACCGCATGCCGCATTGCCTCGTAGCTTCGAGGTCATCCCAGACTGACCATGAGCCGACCCGAAACCGTCAGAAGCCTTCGCGACCGATTCGCCATCGGTGCGTCGCTCATTCCACCGGTGGCTCTGCTGATGATCGCCAGTCGGGCCGGTTGGGTTCCGGGCTCGCCTCGGGTTTATCTTGCGGCCATGCCCGTGGTGTTGGGATTGGGGATGTTGTTTTCGACGCTCGTTGAGCCTTGGCACCGGAGGTTTTCTCGGATGCGGTCCTGGCTGGGTGGGCGGCTGGTGTTCCTGCTGTTGTTGGGAGTGTATGGAGTCGCGGTGGTGCCACTGGCCTTCCTGATGCGCCTGTTTGGCAAGCGTCCGCTGGATGTGTCGCGCTCGGGATCGAGTTGGGTTCAATCCAAAGGCTATGGGTCCTTGCGGGATCCGTTCTGAACCGCCCCTGCGGATCTGCTCTTTCTGATCCTCGACAGAATCCGATCGGATGTTGAAAGTTTCGAAGCCGCCTATGAAAACCTCCCTCACTCTGGCCGTGGCGTGTGCCGCCCTGGCTTCCGCCCCCGTTCTCTTGGCTCATGACACGGGTTCCGCTCCCCACGACCACGGTCCGTCCGCGGTACCTGTGACCTTTCAGGTCGAGAAGAAGGGGCCGGTGAAGGCGCCCGCAGCCCAGGCCAAGTCGGCCGTGTCGCATGTCAGTGGTCAGGGCTTCTGGAAATTTGCTCCGGTCGCCAACGCGATGCCCGTGCCGGCCGAAGCTCAATCCTTTGTGAAGGGCGCTCACGGCACACTCATCGTCGATAGCGAGCGCGATGTGGTGTACTGGGGCCTCGAGAAGGTGGGTTGGGTCGGTTTCAGCGATCGTCTCAAGACGTCGTGGGTGGTGAAGGGCGACCCGTCCATCGCCTCGGGCAACTTGCACGGTGCCGACCTCTTCCCACGCAAGGGACAGCTCCCGCTGGTGGTCGCAGCCGACAATGTCGAGGGCGAGATCCTCTTGTCCGACACGACCTTCCGCACGGTGGAAAAGCTCAAGATCCCCGATGGTGGTCCTTACGCCGACAAGAAGGGCTGGGCTCCGACCGACGCGGCCTTCGCCGGCGACAAGACCTTGTGGGTGACCGACGGCTACGGTCGTCACTGGTTCATGGATGCCGATGCCAAGCCCATGAAGTACCGGGGCAATTTCTACGGTGGTGACAGCATGAGCCAGACGCCGCACGGCATCACCTTTGATCCCAAGCGCAACGAGCTGTATGTCTCGGCCCGCCCGGAGGCTCAGGTTCACGAGTGGTCGCCCAAGACCCGCAAGGCTCTGGCCGTCCATCAGCTGCCCAAGGGCAGTGCCGCCTGCGACACCGATCTGTGGGGCGCTTACCTGCTGGTGCCTTGCCTCACCGGCCCGAACAACACCCCGGGCCCCATCTACATCATCAACCTCAAGACCAAGGCCGTGGTCAGCACCATCAAGCCCAAGGAAGACCTTGGCTATGGATACGCCCAGCACATGCATGACGCCTGCTGGTACGTTGTCGGCAAGGGTCGCAGCGCCAAGGTGTACATCCTCTTCACTGCTTGGAACCCGGGTGGCGTGGGCGCTTTGGAGATGGTGAACATTCAGGACTAAACAGTCCGGATTTCAACGATCCCGCGGATTCCTTCAGACCATGCGCGCCTATCACGACTTGCTCCGGTTGGTTCTCGATCAGGGAACCTTCAAGCCGGACCGAACCGGCACGGGCACGTATTCGGTCTTCGGGGCGCAGACGCGCTTCCGGTTGTCGGAGGGGTTTCCGCTGATCACGACCAAGAAGGTCCACTTCAAGAGTGTCGCCTACGAGTTGCTCTGGTTCCTCCGGGGCGACACCAACGTGCGCTGGTTGCAGGAGCACGGGGTGAGCATCTGGAACGAGTGGGCCGATGCGGATGGTAATTTGGGGCGCGTGTATGGGGCCCAGTGGACCGACTGGCGGGGTGCCGATGGCCGTTCGATTCATCAAATCGATCAGGTGGTCGCCCAAATTCGCAAGAACCCGGACAGTCGCCGGCTCATCGTCAGCGCCTGGAATCCCTCGGAGGTGGATTCCATGGCGCTGCCGCCGTGCCACACGCTTTTCCAGTTCTACGTCAGCGAGGGGAAGCTCAGTTGTCAGCTGTACCAGCGCAGCGCCGATTTGTTCCTCGGTGTGCCCTTCAACATCGCCAGCTATGCACTCCTGACCCACATGGTGGCTCAGGTCGCCGGGTTGAAGGTGGGCGATTTCGTGCACACCTTCGGTGACCTTCATCTCTACTCGAATCACCTCGAACAGGTGAAGGAGCAGTTGGCCCGCGAGCCGCGTCCGCTGCCGACGTTGACCCTGAATCCGGAACGCAAAGAGCTTCGGGAGTTCGTTTACGAAGACTTTGTTTTGTCGGGCTATGATCCGTATCCGGCCATCAAGGCGCCCGTCGCGGTCTGAGCGGTGGTCCCCATTGAATAGACCGGTCGCCCGCGCGGGGACCGCAGACGAGGCAGACGGGTAGGACGGGTCTCCTTGAATTTGTTTGGTTTCAGTGTTGTTGAACCTTTCCCATGAATCTTGAACTCCAGGACCGGGTGGTGCTCATCACCGGTGGCGCGGCGGGCATTGGCGAGGCCACGGTACGGGCTTTCGCGGCCGAAGGGGCGATCGTCTGGTTCGCCGATCGCAATGCTGAACGAGGCCGGGCGTTGGCGGCCGAGGTGCCTCGATCGGTTTTCGCCGAAGGAGATCTGGCCGACCCGATTTTCTGCTCGGAACTCGTTTCTGCCGTGTTGCGGGAGGCGGGACGTCTGGACGTCTTGGTCAACAACGCGGGCGTCAACGACAGTGTTTCCCTGAGCGGTTCTCCGACCGACTTCATGGCATCGTTGCGCCGCAATTTGTTGCACGTCTTCGCCTTGGCCCACCACGCGCAGGAGGCCTTGTGCCAGTCGCGTGGGTGCATCCTGAACCTCAGCTCCAAGGTGGCGGAGACGGGGCAGGGCGGGACCTCCGGGTATGCCGCGGCCAAGGGAGCCGTCAACGCATTGACCCGGGAATGGGCCGTGGCCCTCGCACCGCATGGCGTTCGGGTGAATGCCGTCATCCCGGCCGAGTGCGACACAGATCAATACCAGCGTTGGTTTGCCGCGCAGCCCGATCCGCAGGCGGCCCGCGCCACCATTGAGCGGATGGTGCCTTTGGGGCGTCGATTGACCACGCCGGCTGAGATGGCTGCGACCTTGGTCTTCCTGGCCTCGCCACGAGCGGGCCATATCACGGGGCAGCTGATTCATGTCGATGGCGGTTACACCCACCTCGACCGGGCCATGACCGGCGGCCACCCGGGATGGTGACTCTGTTTGAGATCCTGCATGAGGACGCAGACCTGCTGGTCTTGCGCAAACCGGCAGGCTTGGTCTGCCATCCGACCAAGGGAGACGAGTATTCCAGTTTGGTGAGTCGGGTTCGCATTCACTTGGGTTTTGAACCCCACATGATCCACCGCCTCGACCGGGAGACGGGTGGGGTCATGGTGTTCACCAAGACCGACGAGGCCGGGGCGGAGTTGCGGGCCTTGTGGGCGGCGGGGTTGGTCACCAAGGAGTACGTCGCTCTGGTCCACGGTCGCATGCCTCTGGGAGACGGCGCCTTGGACGCGCCTCTGGGCCGCGACGTTTCCAGCGCGGTGGCCATCAAGGATTGCGTTCGGTCCGATGGGGCTTCCGCCCGGACCCGTTGGCGCTGCGAGAGACACTTTGAGCGGCCCGACGGGGTGTATTCGTGGGTTCGGGTTTGGTTGGACACCGGCCGGAAGCATCAAATCCGCATCCACCTCTCGCACCTCGGCTACCCGATCGTGGGCGACAAAGTGTACGGGTTGGATGAGCGGATTTACCTCGATTTTGTGGTGGGCCAGCTCACGGAGTCACAGCAGCAACGCCTTCAGGTTCCGTTCCACGCCCTCCATGCCGAGCGGCTTTGGTTTCCGTGGAAGGGTTCAGAATGTGGGTTCGTGGCCGCACCCGAATCGTGGTTCTTGGAGTTTGCCGCCGGCCAGCAGGTGCCTTGGTTTGCCGATCCGTTTGCTCCGACGCCGGAGTCGCGAGCCGCACGTTCTGAAACGTCTTCAGCGGGCCCGGGCTCGTTCTTCCCAGGAGGGAATTCCCAAGAGGGGTAATGCAAAGGCGAAGGCAGCATCGCGCTCTGGGGTATCCGCCCGGCGGAACACTTCGTAAATCGGTTTCCGGCGTTCGGGGGTGGCCACCGAACCGGGAGTGTGGGTCCAGAGCCCGAGACGCAGTCCGCCTTCTTGGGCGTGGTCCACGTGGCGGTGGAGGATGAAGGCATCGATACCAGCTTCGGCAGCAACTTGATGCCACGCATAGCAGTAGGCCGCCGCTTGCACGGTCTCGCCATCCGGTCCGTCGGGCGTGTGAAACCCTTGCTCGCTCAAGATCACCCGGCGATTGCGTCCCTGAAACTGCAGCGCGGGTTGGCTGAGGAAAGCACCGAGGGCCGGCAGGTTCCGGAAGGTAATCCGAGGGGTGGTTTTCCAATCGGGTTGGGCACTCGCATCCCGCCAGGAGCGCGGGTTGAAGAGGTCTTCAGGGTAGGGGTGGTAGGCGAGGTGCCAGTCGTAATCGCCGCCCGAACGGGCCTTTTGGGCGAAGGCTTCGAGGAACGGCCGCCCTGGGAAGACCTGTCCCTGCTTCCCGCCGGGGTAGGCGATGTTCCAATGATGCTCGAGGGAGAGGAACACACGCCCGTTCTTGGAATGCTTGCGGACGGCCTGATGGGTCAGTCGGACGGTGCGTTCATAGTCGATGGCAAACGCATCGGAGGAGCTGAGTCCGAGGTTGGACCAGAACCAGTGCGAATTGACTTCGTTGCCTACGATCCAGTTCCAAACCCGGCCGTGACGGCCGTCGGGCCGGTTCCACCGCTCGGCCAGAAACTCGATGGAAGCCTCGTACCAAGCCCTACCTTCCGAGGTCACCGTATTGAAGGCGCTGAGGTGGTTCGGGCAATTCGTGCTGTATCCCGGATGGAGGAGAATGCGGCGTAGGTCGGGGTCGGCGCTCTCGTAGTTGAGCAAGATCAGCGACACCACAATGCCCCGTTCGGACAAGGTCCGGATTTGGTGGTCCATGGCCTCGACGTATCCCCGCTGGAAGCGGTAGGTCTGTCCCTGGCGGGTGAGCCCGGGATTGTTCGTGTCGCCCCGCGGATCCACCAGTTGGGCCCAATTGAAATTGAGCGCCGCATGCCGGATGCCCAGAGCGATCGCGTCGTCCACCATTTGCACCTGAAGCCCCTTCTTGGACGCAGGTTGCGGATAGGCTTCCGGATTGGCGGCTCCGAGCGCATTCCAGCAGAGGCCGCAGAGCGCCGTGATGAGGATGAGCATCACCGGCCAACGATTCGACCCACTCATGTGGCCGGTCGGAGGCGCTTGATGAGCACCTTGGATTTGCGGCCGCTGGCGTCGTAGCGCTCCCGTCTGGAGGGCGGTAAATCGTCCGGACTACCCTCGATGAACCCACCCTTGGAAATGAAATAGGTGAAGGCTTGGGTGCTGAGGGTGATGAGTTCGGCCAACCCTTGTTCTCGAGCCCGGGCTTCCACGAAATGGATGAGCTTGGAGCCGATTCCCATGTTTTCGTGGCTCGGAGCCACGTACAGGAAGGCCAGTTCCCCTTTGTTCTGCTCCGGATAGTGGTGCAATGCCACACAGGCCACCGGGTTCCGGTCGATTTCGTACAAGTAGTAGTCGCCCACCTGTTTTTCAATCGAGGTCCGGGACCGCTTGACCAATTCCTCGGAAGCGACGGAATTCTTGGTGAGGTTGAGGATCGCCCGGATGTCCTTCTTCAGGGCCCTCCGGATCTGAGTGTACTCGTTGGCATACACCAAGGTGCCGATGCCCTCGTTGCTGAAGACTTCGGCCAAGAGCCCTTCATCGACCTCGCCATTGATGATGTGCACTCGCGGCACTCCCGCTTCACAGGCGGCCACCGCCTGGCGGGCTTTGGAGATCAAGTTGATTGGCCAGGTCGAGGGGATCCGGCTGAGCATTTGCTTGAGTTCGCCGACGATGATCTGCCGGATCAACTGCCCGTCGCGGGTCAGCCCGTCGACCGTGGTGAGAAAAATGAGTTTGGTGGCCTTGAGTTGATCGGCCAGGGCAAACGCGATGGTGTCGGAATTCACCCGGTAGGTCTTTCCGTCGCCATCGAAGCCGAGTGGCGGAACCACGGGCACGATGCCCTGAGCCAGCAGCGTCTGGAGCATCTCGACATCGATTCGCTCCACCTTTCCGGTGAACTGGTGGTCCACGCCACCGACGATGCCCAGCGGATGTGCGATCACGGCGTTGGTGGACACCGCGCGGAGATCGTTGGCCGAGAGTCCTTCGAGGATCTCGTGAGTCAACCGATTGGCGGCATTGAGCGAGAGCTGGAGGGTTTCCGCATCCGTGATGCCGGTTCCGTCGAGGTTGGAGGCCTTGACCTCGCGCTCTACAGCCAGTGCTGCGATTTGCTTGGCAGCCCCGTGCACCAGCAGGATTCGGATGTTCAGTGAGCGCAGGACCGCGATGTCGAGCAGGAGATTGGGGAAGTTGTCGTCGGTGACGATGGATCCATCGATGGCCAGGATGAAGACCTTTTCCCGGAAGCGCGGAATGTAGCGGAGGATTTCCCGCAGGTCGGTGAGTTTCACGTGTCGTGAGGTCGGGTCGCGCCGAGTGGGCTCGGTGCTGCAGGCCAAAGAACAGGCATGAGGACCCCTGCTGCAATGAAGAAATCACCCAAGGGAGTTCTCGTACCGCTCGCCGTCTGCCCGCGAGGGTTCGGGAAAACGGGTTGGATCTTGACTTTCTGGGTGTCTGATGTTTCTGTATAAACAGAAATGAAGTCGCTGAGCCAACTCTCCAACGCCGAGCGGAGGTTTATCCTCCACTGGGGGGAGATGGGTACCAAGTGGGGCATCAATCGCACGGTGGCCCAGGTTCACGCTCTGCTTTACCTGTCGCCGGAACCGCTCAACGCCGAGCAAATCCAAGAGGTCTTGGAAGTCGCCCGTTCCAACGTGAGCACCAGCCTCAAAGAACTCCAAGGTTGGGGCATCGTCCGGTTGATTCACCTGCCCGGAGACCGTCGTGACCACTTTGAGAGCCTCAAGGATGTCTGGGAAATGTTCCGGATCGTCGTGGATGAGAGGAAACGGCGGGAATTTGATCCGACGATGACCGTTCTCCGGGAATGCATCGCCGAGGCGGAGAACGATTCCGCCACAGGCGGCTACAGTGAGGATCGACTGCGCGAGATGCACAACTTCCTGGCCACGACGGCCGGTTGGTATGCCACCTTCCGCGGTTGGCCCACCTCGGTTCTGACACGATTCTTCAGCATGGGTGACAAGGCCCGCAAATTGTTGGGTCTGACGCCCGATTGAGGGTCGAAAACCGCTCCAAGAGATTTCTGCCATGACCGAAAAAAACTCCTCGTTCCCACGGCTCTCCGGGGCATGGGCTTTTTACGACCACCACTGTCCGGTGTGTCGGTCGACAATCCGCCAATGGCGGCGAGTCTTTGAAGCCCGGCACATTGAGTTCGCGGCCTTGCAGGCTCCTTGGGTCCGAGAGCGTTTGGGCTTGGCCCCTGGGGAGTTGCCCAGCGAGATGAAGTTGCTCACCCCAGATGGTCGCATCTTGGGCGGTCCGGTCGCCATCGCGTGGATGTGCCGTCGTGTGGCTTGGCTGTGGCCCTTGGGTGTTCTCATGGTGACGCCTGGGTTCCATGCTGTGACCCGCTGGGTCTACCAATGGGTTGCCCGCAATCGCTACTGTCTGGGGGACATGTGCGAATTGCCGCCCATCGGGGTGGATCGTCGTCGTCACCTCGCTGCAACGACCTTCCTGGAGACACCCTGAGCGTGCGTGCCATGGCAGTAGAGGGTCGGCAGACCCTGCTTTGTGCGGGGGTAGTGGGTTCACCGCAGATTCAACCCGAGTCTCGGGCTTTGGATCACTCACAAGAGCCTCTGAAATAATCCTTTCTCAATAGAAACGCCCCTTGGGGTCACGGTGTGGAATGGGTTCCAATCTCAGATCGAGCATGGGTAAAGGCGCTTACCTTTTCCGTGGCGAAAGTTCCAACCGGACCGATATTCGCTGAACGCAGACATGGCTACGACCACCGAGACTCTTCACTTCGAGAACGCCCGGGCCGCCCTTCAGTTGCTGGGAGGCGATGAACGCAATCTGCACGCCCTTGAAAAGGAATTGAACCTCAAGGCGACGGCTCGCGATGGGTGGATCCGGTTGGAAGGCGAGGCCGAAGACGTGGCCCGCGGAGTGAAATTGTTCCAGCTGCTGGAGGCGGCCCAGAAAGACGGAGCGCCGGTCAAAGCCCGCGACTTCACCCACGCCTTGCATGTTGTGAAGCATGATGGTCCTGCTGCCCTTCAGGCGCTTTTCCACCAGAAGATCAGCACCTCGCCCAAGAAGGCTGCCATCACGCCCAAGACCGTCGGTCAGCAGCGGTACGTCACGGCAATCCGGGAGCATGATGTCACCTTTGGCATCGGCCCTGCGGGAACCGGCAAGACCTACTTGGCGATGGCCATGGCCGTCAACGCGCTCAAGGATGCCCGCGTCGGGCGCATCATCCTCACGCGGCCTGCCGTCGAGGCCGGAGAGGCCCTGGGATTCCTTCCGGGCGATCTTTACCAAAAGCTCGATCCCTACCTGCGTCCACTCCACGACGCGCTTCAGGACATGATGCCGGCGGAAGAAATCCAGAAGAACATGGAGCGTGGAGTCATCGAAATCGCTCCCTTGGCTTACATGCGCGGCCGTACCCTCAACCAATCTTTCATCGTTCTGGATGAGGCGCAGAACACGACGGCTGAACAAATGCTGATGTTCCTGACCCGCCTGGGCTTCGGGTCCAAGGTGGTCATCACCGGAGACCCATCGCAAATCGATTTGCCCCATAGCAAGCGCAGCGGACTGGTGGAGGCCGAGACGGCTTTGAAGGACGTCGAGGGTGTCTCCCTCATCCGCTTCGAGAAGAGGGATGTCGTCCGGCACCCGCTCGTCCAACGCATCGTCCATGCCTACGAACGGCATCGAGGAACCAATCAGGGATGAGGTTGAATCGTCCGTGCCGTCACAGGTTGCGGAAGATGCTGAAGCCGAGGATTACCATCAGGAGGACAATCCACAGGTGGCGGAAAGCCAACGGGGAGGGAAGGCGGAGTCCTGTTCGGCGTTCGATGACCAGAGCGAGGGCTGTCCAGGCGGCCACCGGTAGCGAAGCGACCAGCAGTGGGTTGAATTGCCAAGCCGCCATCCAGTTTCCGTGCAGGAGCGCGTGGGTCGCCCGGAGCCCGCCACATCCCGGGCACTGCAAACCGGTCAGTTGATGGAATGTGCAGCGTGGAAAAAAGATCTGCCCCTGAGGCGGGTATCTCCAGAGCAGGGCCAGTCCTACCAACGCTGCAGATCCCAGCACCGCAGCCAACAAAACCATCGGCCTCCTCCAGAGGCCTTGGGAGCTGCCGGACGATGCCGCGGGTGGTTTGGCCGGCAGCACGGGGGGTGCCGTCATGGGTGTTGGGAGTTCAGCGGAAGGAATTCCGGACCTCCGGGTTGCTCAGGACGATCAAAGCCCAGATACCGAAGGGCAGACCGATGCAACAGCACCCACTGAGGCAGGGGATCATGCCGAGAATCACGCCGGTCATGACCAGCCCATACGCGCGCCGCTGCAGCATCTTGACGCCCGCCAGCAACGTTACAATCCCCAGGAGCAATGTCAGGAGGTTCAAGGGGATGGTGAGGGGCTCCAACGTCGTGAGGTAGGTTTTCAGTAACCGCTCCGTCTCCGGAGGCATGCCCGGTGGGATCTCCGTCTTTGAGGCGGAACCCATCAGTCCGGCGACGGCTCCATAGAGTGAAATGCAGGCACTGAGCGCCCCTGCGACGAGGATGCCGATGGCTGGAACCCGTAGTTTTTCTTCCACCGCGGATTCCGAGATGCCGGGTGCGGCCGTGCGAAATCCGCTCCCATAGGGGGAACGGTTGGAGTGGGCAGCGCTGACGGCTGAGGGTTCGGACAGTGCAGACGCTGGCGCTTCGGAAGCCGTAGGCGCTGCTCCACCCAACACATCGGCGAACTCCGGGAAATCACCCAGCGTCTTCCACAACGATTCCCCGTCGGCCCGGGCTGGAGAAAACCGGTTGAGCCGGTTCTCGCTGATCCATTGGCGGAGTTGGTCGGACGAAACCGGTCCGTATTCTTTCTGATCGGCGCCTTGGATGTAGTACATGGCAGGTGTGATGAAGCTTCCGTGATTCCTGTGGCTACAATGGATGGATTATCGCGTCAGTTCAATGGGCCGCAGAGCCGGAAGCGAACTTGGATGAGTCTCGGTATTGATAACGCAAGGCCACGAAGACGAACCCGACGGCCACCACCGCCAGCATGGCGGCGCAGAGGTAGAAGAAGCTGACACCAGAGACATGCAGCACCTCGGTGCCGTCGGCCAGGCGTTCCTTCACGTTGAGGCCGAAGACTTTGGCGATGGCCAGATTGCCCAAGGCTGTGGTCAGCAACCAGAAGCTCATCATCGTGCTGCGCATGGAAGCTGGCGCTTCCCGGAAGGCAAACTCCAGACCGGTGTTGGAAACCAGGACCTCGCCCGCCGTCAGGACAATGTAGGGAAGCGTCTGCCAGAGAACGCTCAACTTCTCGCCTCCCGACACGCGTTGCTCGATTAGCGCCACCATCACGAAGGAAATGGCCGTCAGGAACAGGCCTGCACCCATGCGGCGCAAGGTCGTGACTCGAAGCCCCGACTTTTCGGTCACTGGGAAGAGCACGTAGGTGAAGATCGGCACCATCAGCATCACCAGCAGGGCGTTCATGGACTGCATTTGCTCGGCACCGATGCGGTCACCCATGATGAAGCGCAGGACGGGCCCGACGATCGGGAGTCCCAAGGTGCCTTCGCTGAAGATGTAAGGGGTCATCTTGTCTCCTTGAAGCACCCAGGTGGTGCTGTTTTGGTCCCAAAGAGCCCAGAAAAAAGGGATCAGTGCGAAGACCATGGCCACCTTGGTGGCGGCTTTGGCGGCATGCACCTGCTCGAACGAGTAGCGGCTTTCACACGCGCTCCAGAAGCCACCTCCTTGCCGACGCCCAGCCGGATGGGTGAGGGCATGCCACATCATTTCCCAAAAGCTGCCCCCCTTCGGTCCCGCTGGAGGCACGTGGATGTAATGCTTCCGGCCCATCCAGAACAGCAGAGTGGCCAGACCCATGAAAATGCCCGGGACACCGAATGCCCAGCCGTAGCCGTAGTCTTTGGCGACGCGGGGGATGACCAAGAACGAGAAGAAGGATCCGAAATTGATGCTCCAGTAGAACAGTCCGTAGGCCCTCTGGAGCAGGTGTTCTTGACCGGCGTGGAACTGGTCGCCGACGAAGGCCGAGACGCAGGGTTTGATGCCGCCGCCGCCAAAGGAGATCAGCGCCAGACCCGCGTAGAGCAGCCAAAGCTTGTTCTCCTGCGTTTGCACCAGGTCGGCCATGGCCAACACTCCGTGGCCCAGGCAGTAAAACAGGGAGATGAAGAGGATGGTTTTGTATCGGCCCAGAACTCGGTCCGACAGCCAGGCTCCGAAAAGCGGCATGAAATACACGCCGAAGACAAACAGGTGAACGATCTCCGAGGCCTTCGAAGATCCCTGACCGAGGTGTTTGGCGATGTACAGGGTCAGGATGCTGCGCATCCCGTAGAAACTGAACCGTTCGCAGGCTTCGTTGCTGATGATGTACTTGATCTGCGGCGGGAACGAATCCGCAGAGGCAGAGCGGGTGGAAACCGTCGTGTGGTCGGAGGACACACTCACGGTGTAGCCAACGGCTCCGGCAAGACCAAGCAGCGAGTGAATCCGACGAGCGATTTTCTTCGGAACCCGAACTGAGGCTTGGGCCCCGAGGCCTCAGGCCTTGTCTTGGATGAGCTCACGGCGGGCTCCGCCCAAGAACCGTTCGACGAATGTTGTCGTGTAGTTCCCGCGTCGGAAGTCGGGATCTTGAAGGATGGCCAACTCGAAGGGGATGGTCGTCTTGACGCCGGTGACCATGAACTCGCTGAGGGCTCGGGCCATCTTGTTCAGTGCATCGGTGCGGTCTTTGCCCACGGCAATGAGCTTTCCGATCATCGAGTCGTAATACGGCGGGATCGTGTAGCCCGCATAGGCGTGAGAATCGAGGCGGATCCCGGGGCCGCCCGGCGGGTAGTACATCTCGATTCGGCCGGGGCTGGGTCGGAAGTCGTTGAACGGGTCTTCAGCATTGATCCGGCACTCGATGGCATGCCCCTTGAGGACAACATCGCTTTGGCTGATGCTGAGCTTCTCGCCGGCTGCGATGAGGATTTGCTGTTTCACCAAGTCCACACCCGTGACTTCTTCGGTGATGGGGTGCTCCACCTGGATGCGCTTGTTGACCTCCAGGAAGTAGAAGTTTCCGCTGTCGTCTGCGATGAATTCCACGGTGCCGGCATTGGAATATCCAGCCATCTCGGCGATGGCCAGTGCCGCCTTGCCCATCTTCTTGCGGAGATCCTTGAGGTCTTTTCGGTCGAGCAGTGGTGAGGGGGTTTCTTCGATGACCTTCTGGTTGCGGCGTTGGATGGAACAGTCGCGCTCACCCAAATGGATGATGTTGCCCCGGGTGTCGCCGAGGATCTGGAATTCGATGTGGTGCGGGTTCTCGATGAATTTCTCGATGTACACACCGGAATTGCCGAAAGCCTTTTCGGCCTCGGTGCGAGCGGTGTGGTACCCCTTGACGAGCGAAATGTCGTTGTGGGCTGCCCGCATGCCTCGGCCACCACCACCGGCAATGGCCTTGATCATCACCGGGTATCCGATGCGCTTGGCGACCGTTAGGGCTTCTTGCTCGGTCTGGACCAGTCCGTCTGAACCGGGGGGCGTCGGCACCTTGGCTCGCTTGGCCAGGTCGCGGCTGCTGGACTTGTCGTGCAGCGCGTTCATGGCCGCCGAACGGGGCCCGATGAAACGGATGTTGCAACTCTCGCAGACGTCGGCGAAATGCGCGTTCTCGCTCAGGAAGCCGTAGCCGGGATGGATGGCGTCCACGTCGGTGATCTCGGCGGCAGAAATCAACCGGTCGATCCGGAGATAGCTGTCGGTCGAGGGGCCGTCTCCGATGCAAATGGCCTCGTCGGCAACTTGGACATGCATCGAGTTGGCATCCGCCTTGGAGTAGACGGCCACCGTTTTGATGTTCATCTCGCGGCAGGCGCGGATGATGCGCATGGCGATTTCACCACGGTTGGCGATCAGGATCTTTTCAAACATGACAGATACAGGGACCTTCCAAATGCTAGAACCGACGACGTCGGGTGTGCCCGGAAATGGGGATAGCTCAGAACTGGCAGCAGGAGCGCCACCGATTCAAAGAGGACGAATTTTGAACAGAACCTGTCCGAACTCAACCGGTTTGCCGTTCTCTGCGATCATGGCCGTGATGATGCCTCGGGCTTCGGCCTTGATCTCATTCATGACCTTCATGGCTTCCAGGATGCAAACCACGGTGTCCGGGCCGACTTCGCTGCCGATCTCGACGTAGGGCGCTGCGTCCGGGGAAGGGGTGTTGTAGAAGGTACCGATCATCGGGCTTTTGATTTCCGATTCAGGACCGGTCGAACTGGAGCTGTGTACGGGTGCTGCAGGTATGGATGCTGCCGACTGACGGGCCAGCGCCGAATAGGCCGTCAATTCGGGGTCATCCACCGGGCCTCCCAACATCGGACCGGATCCGCCGATGGGGCGCTTGAGCTTAATCTTGAAGTCTTTCTCCTCGAGTTCGAACTCCGAGAGCGAGTTCTTCTTCATCAGGTCGATGATCGATTTGATTTCTTTCAGGTCCACAGTGCTTTTTTGGGGTTGGAGCCGTTCCAAGGGATCGGGCGGAACTCCTCAAGATGATCGTGTTTGCCGAACCGCAACTGCTCCGGAGGATTCTCCGTAAGTGACAGTTACGTGTCGCTAGTGGGTGAACCTAGGAAGATTCGGCTTCCTAGGTCAAGCGTCACTTTGGGTTGATTTTCGCGTCAACTAGAGTAAAAACGGAGGTTTACGCGGTTTAGTTAACATTAACGGCCGCTTCCAAAGCGAGAATGTAGGACAAAGCCCCGAATCCGCTGATTTGCCCGCGGCAGACCGGGGCGATCATGGAATGATGCCGGAAGGACTCCCGAGCGTGGATGTTGGACAGGTGCAACTCGATGACGGGCAACTCAACAGCGGCAATGGCGTCGCGCAGGGCGATGCTGGTGTGCGTGTAGGCAGCGGCGTTCAGGGCGATGGCATGCGCGGCCCCCTTGGCTTCCTGAATCCAGGTGACCAATTGCCCTTCATCATTGGTCTGGCGGAACTCCACCGAGACACCGAGGGCCTGAGCTCGCACCCGGACAGATGCTTCGATGCTGGCCAGGGTGTCCCGGCCGTAGATCTCGGGTTGGCGGGTTCCGAGCAGATTCAAGTTGGGGCCATTGAGGAAGAGGATCTTCATGACACGAGGAAAGCAGGGTAAGGATCTACGGTCGAATCGCCAGACGTGAATTGATTGCCACACCACTGCCGGTCGCTGCCGTCGTCGGTCATCGGCGTTGGCCGATATTCAGGGTCATGGTACCTCCGAGGAAGCTCTGGATGCGGGTCTCGAGATATCCGAGTTCTCGCAGTGCGGCGTCCACCCCATGCTGAGCGGGATAGGCTTTCAAGGAATCGAGAATGTAGCCGTGAGTGTCGCCGTCTCCGCAGAAGATTCGCCCGAAGAGGGGGCAAATTCGCTCGAGATACTGGTAATAAATCCATCGCCACGGCAGGAAGTCGGGTTTTCCAAAATCGAGGACCAGCAACCGCCCGCCCGGTTTGAGCACCCGGGTCAGTTCGCGGACTCCCCGCTGGAAGTCGGCCAGATTGCGCAGGCCGTAGCTGATGGTCACCACGTCAAAAGATCGGTCGGGAAAGGGGAGTTGGAGGGCGTCTCCTTGTTGAAAACGAACCGAGCCTGAACCGGCGGGCAGTGGATTCTGGGCCGCCCGCTCTGCGGCGACTGCGAGCATGGGGTGGCTGAAATCGAAGCCCACGGTATCGGCTCCGGTTCGGGCCAAGCGGAAGGTGACATCACCGGTCCCGCAGCAGACGTCCAACGCGTGTTTTCCGGGTTGGAGGGCGGCCGCGGCGACCATTTGCTGTTTCCAAAGGCGGTGCATGCCAAAGCTCTGGAGGTCGTTGATGATGTCATACCGAGGAGCGATGGTGGCAAACAGATCCCCCACTTTGGGGGCTCGATCCGAGCCTGGGACGAAGAACTTGCTGGCCATGGGATTTTGGAGGGGGCCTCGGGTCAACGGCGGCGGCGATGGAACTCTTCGCTTTGTTCCCGGGCCGTCACGGCCCGCCAGACGGCTCCGGTGGCCAAGCGAGTCTGGGTGGTTTGGGTCAGTTTTTGGAGGCGCTGCTGAAGCGCGTCACGCTCTTCCTCAAGTTTTCGGACTCGCGTCTCCATCTTGGCCAAAGCCTTGGAGGTGTCTTTGGCTGCCACTGGTGCTTCCGGGGTCGGACTTGTCTTGAGGGCCATGGTCAGTCGCTTTTCGAGGGCTGTCTTTTCACGGGCCAGCCGTTCGCGGAACTCGCGCTCCGTGGACAGCGCCGTCCGGAGTTCGGCCTCTCGGGAGGCTCCCTCCTTGAGGGAGGCGCGGATCTTCCAAACCTCGGTTCGCAGGGTCGCCAGCTCCGTGGAGCGGACACTGGCGTCCACGGCCGCGGTATTGGTGGAAGCGGAGGTTGCGGCGGCCAACTTGCGCTCGGTGGCGGCCAGTTCTGCCCGGACGACCTCGCGCTCGGCCTTTTCGGCGGCGAGGGCTGTCTCGAGAGTCTTCACGGCGTCCGCACGCTGTTCAGCGCCTCGGGTGAGGTCGTTGATCTTGGTCTTGAGCGCTTGGTTGGACAGCTCCAGGTCGGTGCGGGTTTGTTTCTCCTTGGCCAGCGTGCCTGCGATCAATTCAGCTTGGGCCAAATTGCGGTCTGCATTGGCCTTGGCCAAGGCCAGGGAGTTCTCCAATTGGCGGATCTTGGCCAAGCTCTCCTCGGAGGTCCGCGCCTGAAGTTCTGCCAGCTGGCGCTCCAGTCCGGCCTTCTCGGAGGTCAGGGCCGAGTTTCGTTTCTTGGACTCATCGAGGTCGATCTGGATTTGCGTCAGCTTGGCGGCGAGATCGGCGACCTGTTTTCCGCGTTCTGTGTCGGATTTCAGTTCGGTGACCTGTTGCTTCAGCGTGGAGTTCTCCTTCTGAAGGGTTTGCAGCGGACCGGCCTGAAGGTCCTTCAACTTGGCTTCGATCTCCTGCTTTTGCTTTTCAATGCGCCCGGCCGCCACCTTTTGTTCCAGCAGGTTCTTGTTGGCCTCGTCGAGGGCGGCTCGGGCCTCGTCGGCGACCACCTTGTCCACGAGGTTGCGGCGCTCGGTTTGTTGCTGCTCCAACGAGGCCAAAAGCACCTTGTTGGTGGTCTGAAGGGCGGTGATTCGTTCGATGGCCGATTGGAATTCACGCGGATCCACTGGAGCGGGTTGAGCAGAGAGGGCCTCGCGCAGTTTGGCTTCGAGCAATTCCTTGTCGCTCGAGAGCCGCTGGATCTGGAGGTTCAGTTGCTCGAACTGGGCCACCACTTCGCCATTGGGAGCCAGGGCTGCAGCGGGCGGGGCGTTGGAGGCGGCCAAGGCGGATACCGCGGGTTGGTTGGTCGACTTGCCAGAGGCTTCGGCCGCGGTTTTCAGGGCCTCCAGGCGCTCGCTGACATAGCGAATCCGATAGGCCACCACCCGTTCATTCCAAGTCGGATAATTCCGGCGGAGCACTTCCAGGCCTGACCGGGCCTCGGTGAAAGCTTCGCGGGCCGAAGA
>Ga0214923_10003514_pt1 | contig 19627 bp, 21 predicted proteins | sample LL1510_MetaG_FD_177993 | JGI IMG/M metagenome (GOLD analysis project Ga0214923, IMG submission 177993) | Freshwater microbial communities from Lake Lanier, Atlanta, Georgia, United States - LL-1510 | ecosystem: Environmental > Aquatic > Freshwater > Lake | place: USA: Georgia | collected...
GAGTTCTCTGAACTGTTGAAGGTCTTGGTCTTTGCGGGTCACCGCCTCAGAGAGGTCCTTCAGTCGGGCCTCCAGCGCCTGCTCTGCATCGGCCTTGGCTCTGGCTTCGAGGTCTCGAACCTTGGTCTGCGTGCGCCGGGTCACTTCGGCCTCCAGGTCGAGCCTGGCCTTGGACAGCTCCTCGTCTCGTTTCCGAGCCTCTTCCTGCTTCTGATGGAGTTGAGCTTCCCGTTGGGTGATGTCGGCCTGAAGTTCGATTCGAAGTCGGTCGCGTAATTCCAAGGTCAGTGCATCCGACAATTCAAAGGAGGTGGAACATCGGGGACATCGAACTGAATTCATCGGTCATCCTTGCGAAAGGCGCTCCAGCGCATAGTCATCCATGAGATTTTGTCTGGCCGCCTCGGCCAAGCTGCCACCCTTGGACAGAAGGTCCTGATACATGCGGTCAGCCTGGGAAAGGGCTTCAGCCTCAGCGGCAACACGGTCCTCTTTCGGAAGCGAAGCCCAGAACTGGTCGATGGTTCGCCGTCGCTCACGCTCTGCGGCTTCCTCGCGTTCCTTCCGCTTGGCTTCCTGCTGCTGAAGGACTTTCTGCCTCTTTTTCTTGGCCTCCTCTTTGGCCTGTTTCTGCTCAGGAGTGACGAAGCTGCGCGGCAACGGAATATCCGTGCGAATGGCCGTGATGAGGAAGCCGGGTGGATTGTCGGAAACCTTTTTGCTCTTGGTTTTGGTGAGGTGTTCCGTGAGTTGGATTTTGCTCTCGATGTAGGCGGCTGGATATTTTCCGGCCAACTCCACAGCGGTCTCCAAGCGAACACCCGCGTCGACCAACTTTTGGATGACGGCCGTGGTCTCACTCAGGTCGGTTTCCAAACCGGGCGGTGCCGTCTTGATCTCGGCAGGGGCCTTGTTTGCAGCAACCGGCACAAAGTCAGACTTCTCGAAGTGAACGTGCCAGACACCAGCTCGCTCTTTGCGAAAGCGTTGATCCTTGGGCAGGGGTTTGAGGAACTTCTTTCCCACGAGTTCATCGATGGCTGTCAGGAGTTTCCTCTTGAGGTCAGCCACCGGAGAATTCCGCGAGAGACCAATGTGTTCGTAGGCTAGGTTCTTCAGTTCAAAGGACAGGTTCCGGGCCTTGTAGAAGCGCTTGTCGAGGAAACGGTAGAGTCGACGACTGATGGAACTCTCGAGTTCGAGAACGAAGTCGTAGTCCAGGGACTTGATGTTGCCACTGGTGAAGCTCCGGTAGACGGCGTCATTCCAGACGAAGAATGAACTGGCGAACTCGAAGCTCCCCTGCCCCGGGTCTGGTTTGGGTCGACTGCGTTCGTTCTCCTGCGAGTAAATCTTGATGCGCTCAAGGATGTGGAACTTCTCATCCACCCATTGGTTGGTTTCGCGGTCTCTCCACGCATTCTGGTAGTAGAGAGTCACTCCAATCCACCGGTTCAGAGCCTGGTCTATGCGGTCGTAGCTCTGGCCATTGACCGGCCACCGGAGAAGTTTGATGAGTTGGTACCGGCTGAAGAACACCCTGCGGTCCTTGAATTGCTGGAGCTTGGTCAACTGGAGCAGTCCCAAAAGGACTTCATCGTCAGTCGACGTTGGCAATCCGTGGGCGTCTGACCCGGTGATGGTCAACTTCCGAGGTATCCAATCGTTTTTCGACTTGTCAAAGATGCGGTCTTCGAAGTGGAGGGTTTTGACGGTGGGGTCAATGCGCTCTGCGATGGTCCCGAGAGGAAACTCCGCGAAGTTGAGCTCATCGCGGCCCTCGGAGAATTTCTCCGGTAAGGCCGGGATGGCTCGCATTTCAGGTCGCTCGTCGGGCTCTTGCATGGGTTCCCCTATTTCTTGTGCACTACCAAGACCACAACAGCATCGGGCCTTGTCGAGGCCTGTGGGAGTCCCCTGCCCTGTTGTTGTTTAGAGGTTTTAGAACAACAAGGTTTCATATTTGTCCTTCAGAATCCCCTTTGTTTTCAGGCCTTTGCTCATGGTTGATGTGACTCGTCACTCTGCAAAATGTGGCCCGTACGTCTGGAGTACCCCTACGAAACATGGCCCATTGCTCTGCAAAATGTGGTTCATGCTTCTGTAGTCTCCGGTCAAAATGTGGTTCAAGAATCAGCACCTAGAGCCTGATGAAAATGTGGTTCAGCCATCAGTATGGACCGATTACGTCACGGGCTTTGGATGTTGTCAACGGTCGGAATGATTCCGACGTGTAACAGGTCAAGAAAAAAATCTGCAGTCCCTCCCCGTTCAGAGCCCATCTAGACCCGCTGATTGCTAAAAATGTGGCTCAACAGTCACTACCCTGCTTTCCCCAAATAGGGTTTGGAAGGCCGTGAGTAGATGCCTTGTCCTGGCCGATGGCGGAATGTGCTGCTGACGACGGTGGATTCGTCGGCCTAAACCTGAAACCGGTGGAAATGTGGCTCATCCATCAACAAACGGTGTTTGAAAATGTGGCTGGTTAGTCGACCTGCCTAACTTTGCCGTGTGGTTTCCCTCCAGTCCCAATTACCGGCCTATTTTCCAGGTGCTGTGTCAAAAATGTGACTCGATAATCTGGAAACACCGTTTGAAAAAGTGATTCGTTACTCTGTAAACGTCTCAATTCAGCGGTTCCTGGGCCGTCCAGGTGTCAAAAAAGTGACTCGTCAGTCTGCATTCAAACCGAGCCTGGCCCTTCGAGACTCGTTGTTGTGGGATGTTTTTGGCGTCGGTGTCTCTGGAGAGTCTTTCTGAGAGCCTTTTTTAGAGGCTTTTTGGGAAACGTGGTTCGTGGGTCATCAACCACCGTTTGAAAATGTGGCTCATTAGTCTCCCCCTTCTTTGGGTGCGAGGGGCTGAGATTGGTAAAGATATCAAGAAAACACGAAATCATGGTTTCGAGAAAACAAAAGTCCTGACTCGCAGTCGGTGGAAACCTTGAAAAAACGCGGTAGAGGTGATTTTCAACCTGGTGCCACTGAATGATTTCTCTGAGAGCCTAGTTTGGGGGCCCTTTGGAAAATGTGGTTCGTTGATCGCCCTTTCCATGGGCGCAGGTGTCGGGATTAAAAGATTTCCTGAAACCATGAATACACCGAGGTTGGCTTTTAAAAGACAACAAGAAAACGGGTAATCAGGTCATCATGAAAACATGAATGCATAGTTCGTAGTCAGATGCAAACAAGAAACCAAGAAACCATGATGACGGGAAAACGTGTAATCAGGGTTTCATGTAAGCCGCATCGGTGTCTCGTTGGAGTGGGAATTCAAGAAAACAAGAAACCAAGATTTCGAACAACCAAGAAACCAGGAAACCCAGAAATCATGTAACCAGATGCGGATAAATGATTTCAGGATATCAGGATTGTGAGAAAACCTGATTTCCAGAAACCAAAATATCTTGCCATCAAGAAATCAACCAAGTATGTAATCTTCCATGATTGTCGCGGTGGCAAACCAGAAGGGTGGGGTGGGAAAGTCGACGGTTGCCGTGCATTTGGCGGTCTGGTTGGCGGAGAAGGGAAGCAAGGTCGCTTTGGTGGATTCTGACGTCCAAGGATCGTCGTCGATTTGGTTGAAGGAAGCGGCTCCATCGGTGGCCCTTTACCGTCTCCAGACCCCTGATGACGTTTTGGAGCAATTGCCGAAATTGCGATCGGAATTTGACCACGTCGTAGTGGACGGTCCTGCGGGACTCTCCGAGGTCACCCGGGCCGTGCTTTTCGTCACAGATTTAACTCTGCTTCCATGCGGTCCCTCGGTCCTTGATCTGCGGGCTGCCAATGATGCCATTCGAGTGCTAAAGCAGGTTCAATCCATCCGTCAGGGCCCCCCGAAGGCGATTTTGGTTCCAAACAAGGTTCAGGTCGCTTACCGGCTCTCGCAGGAAATGCTGGAGGCCGCTCAGACCTTGGGTATTCCAGCAGCAGCTCCTCTGAAATTGCGTCAAGCCTATGCCGATGCGGCGGGGCAGGGGAGTGTCGTGTGGCGGATGAAGAGCAAGAGTGCGTCTGATGCCGCCGCTGAGATTAAGAGCCTTTTTGAGGAGGTACTGAAGAATGAAGCCTGAACGTCGCTCTATGACTGCGGCCATTCAGTCGGCTGTCGACCTGCCGCCTGAAGCGATTGCCCTTATCAAGGCAGGGACCCCCAAGCCTTTGTCCACGAACATCGTGGTGGCTCCGCCAGCGCCGGAACTGACAGCAGCTGTCCCAGTGCCCGAATTGACGGAGCCGAAGCTCGAGCCTCCAATTCAGGTTGAGCCAGCTCAGTCTGTCACTTTTCAGCGCAAACCGCGCGGTCGTCCAAAGGGTTCAGTGAGCCGTCCTGTTGAGACGGTCGGGCGTTTGGTGGGTACCAGCTATCGCCTGCCAGAAGACTTGGTTTTTCGGGTGATGAAAGCATCGGCTGAACGAAAAATCGGCAAGATTCAGCCCTGGGCTCAGCAGGACATCGTGGCTGAGGCTTTGAATGCTTGGCTGAAGTCAGCGGGGTATTGAGAGATACAGTGGGGCTAAGTATGGATGAATGCCCGTGAAGAGGAAATGGTGGCGAAGGCATTGCTAGCGAATCCCGACGCTGCCTTGCAATGCTTCCATCAAAAGCGGTGGGCGGAGTTGGCCGCGCTGGTCCGGTTCGTTCGCCGGGATATTCCGGTGGAACTTGCACAAACAGATCCGGCTTTGTACCGCACTCTTCGTGATCAAGTGACCCGATTCTTTTTACGTGGAGGGGACGCCTTATGTCTCGAGAAGCTGGAGTCTTTGGCTTCCTGCAAGGAGCGAGTCGAAGAAAGAGGGTCCGTTTGAGGCACGACCCACAGAGCCTTGTTGAATTACCTTCGTTTGGAACCTTGGCCTCGCTGTCTACGGTGGCTTGCGACTCCTTGGTTTCCGAGTCCTGGGTCTGAGCCTGTTGGGCGCAAATCCAGGAGTGTGCCTCATCCGCAACCTTGGCGAGGAGGAGCAGGTCGTCGCGGCCGAAGGACTCGGTGGACTTCCAGTTCGCCCCGTCTCGGTACAGGCGGCTGAAGGTGACGTTGTGGCGGGTGCCCGCCTCGGTGTCGTTTTTCCAGATGGTGGCCTTGATGGACCCCATGCGGACCTCTTTGGGAGGGTTGTTCTTGGTAGCCATGGTATGTGTCGCAAAAAGCAGGTGAACCCCACCTGCAGGGCGTCCCCACCAACGTGGAAGACAGCGGGTTTCAAACCTCTTGAAACCATCCCTTCGTTTTTACCATGGCTGGCGGCGCTAAACAAAAGAGGGCAGGGGATCCAGTGAATTCAGGCGGTTAGGTGCGGATGGCAGAGAAGTTTGTGCAAGGCAATTTGTGGCGAAGGGATGGTCGTGTAGGGTGTTGGTGGTTCAGGCTCGATAGCGGTCCCAGAGACCCTGCAAATATCCCATTTATCCTCCGGTTTGAGGGACAAGCAGGCAGTGCCGGCGGCGACTCAGAGGAACTTGCGGTTCCGACCGCTGCGACGCAGAGTTGCTCGAATGAACGCAACCTTCACCTTGGATGATGCAGGGCAGATCAATCTGCCGGACACGCTCAAGCGGGTTTTCGGAGCCAAGCCCGGCGTTCGCGTCCGGGTGGAGGTGACTGCGGATCGTATTGAGATCGTGAAAGTTCTTCCTGAGGTGACGGAAGGTATGCTGGAGGACGGAGTGCTGGTGCTGCCGAGATTCGGCATCAGAATGGATGCCGCAGCGGCTGTTCAGGCTGATCGCGAGGAGCAGGCCGAGCACGCCCTGCGTCGATGAGTGTGTTGCTCGACAGTTCGGTGCTGATTGCGGCGTTGGCACCCGATGAAGCCAGGCACGCGGAATGTCTCGCGCTTCTGAAACAGGGCGGCAACGTGGTGTATGCCCACGCGATTTTGGAGACGTTCTCGACCCTAACTGGAGGAAGGCTGGGGGTCAGAGCAGATGCCGATTTGGCCGCGCAACTCCTGAACGAAACAATTCTCCCCCGCGTCCGTGTCATCGAACTCAACACCTTGGAACTCTTGGCCGGGCTGCAGCAGGCGAAACGGCGGGGTGTTCGAGGCGGAGCTATCTATGACTTCATGCACCTTGTAGCGGCCCGCAAGGCCGGTGTGGAGAAGCTCTACACAGTTAACATTCGCGATTTTCAGCGTTTGAGAAGTGAGGGCGATCCTGAAGTGCGGTGTCCGTGACGCGCACTGTCAGCAACGTTCCGAAACCCACGTAAATCTGCCGGTTTGAAATCCACGGTTTTGCCGGGTACTTGGGGACGTTTTCTTCCGATATGCGCGCCAGCGTTTCTTCCTTCTTCCGATGGAGGCCCAATGCGTTCAAGGACCAATAGACCTGATCAAGATTCGCTTCGACAACCACACGCGGATGTCGCATCGATGATATGTTAAGCTTCTGGTGACAGTGGTTTTCAAACCGGCGGGCTTCATCGGTTTTCAGACCCGCTCTGAGGAGTTCGAGCATGACTGGGCTTCGGCGGTCTCAACAGCGTTGGAGATGAAGGTCCATTATCTCACTCTTCGTGCACGTTGGGTGGCTTTATAGTCCTTATTGGCGCTGATTTGGTTCGGTGCACCGCACTCCGCGGGAGGCCTTTGGCGGGGCAACTATTTTGCATGCCTCTGTAGCGCGGATGTCGTCGCGGAGTTCCGTGACGGTGGAGTCTTCACCCACATGGATTCTTGGCCTGGTTCTACAGGGTCGCCCGCTATCAGCGGCCAGATTTCGACCAAGCCCGCTGGATCATACCGCCGCACCGGGTGGCACTCATTCGAGTGGTCGTAGCTAACAAGCCACGGTGAGGTGCAGCGCCTTCAGTTCTCTTCAGGTTGGCTTTTCTGTCGAGTTGAGGACCCGGAATCGCGAGAGATGTGGTGGGGTGTGCGTGAGCACAATCTGGCTCGAATCTTGCGGATCCGAGGGCATCGTGACCATTCTCTCCAACTGGGGAAACCGATCCTTTGACTCGAAAACGCATCCAACTGACCGCGGTGTGGAGCAACGACGACGCAGAGTCCAATATCCTGGTCAGTCGTCGTCGATGGACTGCAATCCAAATCGGTGCCGAGCACACCGTTGACGCATCGTCTTTCTACGAGGGCAAGCGACACAAAGTCGTTTGGCGATTCGCCAACCGGCAGGTGTCGATCGATGGCGAAGATGGCATGGAGTGCGTGGTGGGTCTTCCTGTCGGAGAGTTGATTGCGACCGACCCGGCTTGTTGACCTTCGCCTTTGGATATTGGTCTGTTAGGGATTCAGTCCCTAAGTACCCCCATTGGTTATCAAACGCCGTTCTGGTAGTGTGCTTGGCGCAGGGTTTTGCCCTGTCGTCGTCATGGTCAGCAAACGCTTTCCAAGGCGGTGCCAGTCGGGCGCGAACACCCGGTAAAGCTGGTCACCAACCAGCATAAGGGGACGGATTTCATCACCCGTCAGGTTCGCGTCTCGTAGAGCCGGATGCATCGAGAGGTGCTCGTCCGGTTCGAGAGAGGCTTTTGGCAGTAATCCCGTACCCGCAAGGGGTCCGGAGTAATCGCCAGATTCTATCTCATGGCCGGAAACGGCCGGTTCGCGGGCGACCGTGAAAGACCCCGCTACGCCAGCGCTGCAAGGGTGCTGGAGAGTGGGGCCGTGATGACTCAAGAGGTGCGCGTGCGGGAAGAGCCCGACGCAAATCCTCCGGACGGGGTTCGGACCAAAGCCCAAGAGGCTATCGGGGTGAAAGTCCTCGTGATGGGTTCGTTCAACGTCTGCCGCTGCCGGGAGCCTGGAGGGTGGCGACACCCCCAGCCGGTCTGACAGGACCGGGTATCCGCCGAAAAAGCGGAACGCGAATAGCTCAACGGTGCAAAGCCCAGTAAGGGCGAAGCGGTAACGGAACCGAGAGACGGAGCCGAATCGGAAAGGAACCAAGGATGGTGGGTAGGGGGGCGCTTCTGCGTTCTGCCCCCCGAAATCGACCGGAGGCAACCCGACCCGAAAGGGGAGGGGAGTGCCGGTTGCAAACCACGGCGGGCTGGGAAGCCCGTGACGTGTCATCCGTTCCTCGCTCCAGAAATGGGGCAGCCGACGTGACTCGGTTCGACAGCAGGTCATTGCTAAACGGGGAAGGAGTACAGCTACCGGGGTGATGCCCGGGTTCTGCCCAAGTCAGGGCAGGTGGACGCTGTAGTCTGGGAGAGTGCCTCAAGTAGGAGTGCTTGCCCCCATGCCAAGGGGGAGGGCCACAGGGACGCTGCAAGGCAGTGGCGTTCGTGTCGTCAGGCCGACCGGGTGGTGCCGAGGCCAGGAAGACGGACCGAAAGGGGTGACGAGAATACTCGACTGGTATCCGCCGGGGGCGTGGGAGGACGGGAGTCCATACCACGCCCCCGGGTTGGGAGGTCCAGCGAAGCGGGTGCCGTAGACTGTTCCGGGAGGAGCGGTGTGTGGTGTCAGTTGTATGAAGGCCGACAATGGACGTGTAGCCGGAGGTTGCGGAAGCGCCTTGGGCGCTACTTCTATTACTGCGAAGCAGCTATAGGGGAATGCAGCAACGAGAAGGAAAGGCCCCCCGAGCAAGAGCGGGGCCGCCCGAAGCGTTGCCGCAATCCGACAAGGTTTTGAGAAAGGGTAAGAGGTTTTTGCCGGCCCTGCCTGCAGGCGACCGGAAAAACAGTTTTGCCCCAGAGTACCCCTCACGGGGCGTACGAGGGGGACAAAGGATTTCAGGGCTTTAGGAGGATTGCGCCTTTCCCAAGCAACCTCCACCTATGAATCCACCATAACCCCTGGTGGAGGTTGTGCTGTGGTCGGATACCAACACGAATGTGTCACCCTGGCTGGGTTCATTCAGCAGCTCGCCGTGGCGTATGTGGCCAAGGGGTACTGGTTCTACGTGAGCGGGGTGATTCCTGAGAGGAAGGACCCCGCCCGGACCGACCGGAAGCTCATGACCCAGTACGGCATTGGCATCTCGAAGTGGGCCCGAGCCCGCAAGAAGAAGGCCGGACAGGCCAACCTCCATTACCTGAGGCACGGTCGTTTCTGGGTGGTGATCGCCACCCGGGGCGAGGGTGTGTTCTTCGAGGCCGAGGGGGACCGGGTGCGGGACATCCGGGAGAGCCCTTTGTGCTATTGCGGGTACTCGGTGAGTTACCGTCGGGGCAGGGGAGGGGGCCGTTGGCACGCCTCGGTCCGGATTGAGCGCCGCCAGTACCTGGAGTTGAAGGCGTACTTCGAGGAGATGGCTCCCCGGTGGACGGTCGAAAGGCTGACCCGGGAGTTGGCGGAGCTTCCCTTCGAGCGGTACGCACCGGTGAGGAACCAGGTGTTCATGATTTGGAGGGCCATCAACCGGCGGCGGAAGGTCGCTGGGTTGGAGCCCGTGCCACGCGAGGTCCTGCCGTGGCGAAGACGACCGGTGAGGCCGTTCGAGTCGGGACCGATGTGTAGTGATGAGGAGTGAAAATGGGAAAGGTAGCGAAGAAAGAGACGTGTCCGACAAACGTGGTGCTTCTGGAGGAGCGCGGTGACGAGCAGCCCATCGAGGGGGTCAGCGAGGAGACCGTGGAGGAATGGCAACGAGCTCAGGCTAGTCTGGGGAGTTCGTGGAAGGTCCTGATGTCCGACATCGGCCCCAAAAGACGCCCCGTTGGGGCGTGTTCCAAGTCTTCAGCAGATTCGGGTCGTTCGGCAGACCTCCCCCCGTGGGAGGAAACCCCCGTCCAGAAACCGACACCGAAAGAAACCGGTGCGTTCCTGCAATCCGAGAAGGCTGAAGCCTTGGGAATCCGGGAGCTGCATCGACTGGTTCAGTCCTTGGACGAATGCTTCTTTGTGTCAGATCCGGATTACCGTCGGGTGGGGGTCCTCTGTCAGCGGGTGCTGTGCGCCGCGGCCCATGTGGTGGCCCGCGTGTACCCCAAGGAATTGAGCGAGGTCGATGTGAGCCAGCCGAGGGTGGCGGTTCACGTCCTGGATTCCTTCTTCGCTTCACGCCTTGGGGAGAACCTGGACGAGCCCTCCCGCAAACTGATGCGGCACTTGGTGGTCCTGACCGATGACCTGCTGCACCTGGGGACCGCCGGTCGCTGTCAGGCGGCCGTGTGCATGGAGTCAGTCCGATTCTTGGTGTCCAGCCTGCTGGTGCTGCTGTGAGCGGTCCTGCGGGAGGAAGCAGCCGAACTGCCCAGAGCTACGTCACTCGTCTGGGCAGGTTGCGCTTACCGCGGGTGATATCCACCAGTTCGATGGTCATCGGGTCGGGCGGCCGATTGGGCAGGGGCGGAGGAGTTTCAGATGGGTGGATTGCATACGTTTATTCTGGACGGTGTGAACCTACACCGCGCCAGATCAGGTCGATCATGGTGTCGCGGTGCGCATTGATTGACCAATAAGTTGACTCACGGTTGACCCATCAATATCATGCTGGGCATGGCGTTCGAGCCCGAGTTCAGCGTTACGGCCAGGTTGTTACAGACCGTCGAGACGATTGCTGCCCTGCGAGAGCGCATCGCGGCTGCCACGGTGCAGGTGGCTTGGATTCCGGCGCTGCAAAAGGATGCCCGAGTCCGCAACACGCACAGTTCAACCGCCATCGAAGGTAATCCACTCACCTTGGAGCAGGTCCGGGAGTTGGAGGAAGGCCGCCCGCTGGCCGCCGTTGCCCAGCGTTCCCAGCGCGAGGTTCTCAACTATTTCGCCGGTCTGCGTTACATGGAGAAGAATTTTGGGGTGAAAACGATCACCCACGAGCACGTTCTCAAACTGCACTCGATCATCGCGGGCGGCGTCATGGATCAGGGAGACGCCGGGCGTTATCGGAGCATCATGGTGCGCGTGGGCCGGCATGTGCCTCCACCACCGGAACAGGTGTCCGGCCTCATGCACGAGTTGCTCGACTGGTGGAACAAGGAAGGGCCGAAATGGTCGCCTGTTCTTTCATCGGCTATCGTTCATTTTCAGTTCGAGGACATCCACCCGTTTGCCGACGGCAACGGCCGCACCGGGCGGATGCTTGCCTTGTGGGAACTCTACCGCCGCGGTTTTGATACCCATCACATCTTCTCAATTGACGAAGTCTATTGGGAGGATCGTCCGCGTTACTACGCCGGCCTGCAAGCCGTGCGGGCTGAAGGCGGCAACCTGACGGCTTGGCTCGAATACACGGCCGAGGGACTCCGATTGACCCTGGAGAAAGTCTGGCTGCGGATCCAGCGCCTCACCGCGAAATCCGGTGCAGAGAAAATTGTCCTGCGCCCCAAGCAGGAGCAACTCCTGCAACTGCTGCGGGAACGCCAAAGCATGACGCCGAAGGAAATCTGGGAAGCCATCGGTGTCTCAAAGCAGGCCGCGGCGAAACTCATGAAGCCACTGCTCGACGCGAGACTGGTGCGCAGAGTCGGCTCACAGAAGTCTGGGCGTTACATCCTGGGTTGACCCGGTCCACCGACTGCCGGAGGAATCAGTCCATTACCGGCAGTGGACCGAAAAACAGAGAAAGGACGAGCCATGAAGAGCCAAGAAACCGTCCGCCAAGGCGGGAGGAACATCTTCGAGGACCTGAAACTGCCGGACGCTGAGGAACTCAACGTCAAAGCGCAGATTGCCTATCGCATCTGCGAACTCATCCAGAAGCGCAAGCTCACCCAGCAACAGGCCGCAAGTATCCTGGGCACGGACCAGCCCCGGGTTTCCGCCCTTCTCCGGGGCCGATTGGAGGGATTCTCGTCGGACCGCCTCTTTCGATTCCTCAATGCGCTGGACCAGGAAATCTAGATTGTCATCCGCCAGACCAGAAAGCGCACTCGGGCACCTGGTATCCGGGTCCTGGTGCCCGCCTGACTTTAGCGGCGCATGACGATCAGCCGTTGCAGAGGTGCGCCCGACTGCGTGTCCGCAGAATCAGTCTTGAGCAAAAAGAGGCCCCGTCACCGGGGCCGAAGCCCTAGCTGAAGTAGCCCAGCTCCCGGAGGGAGCGGTGGTTTTCGCGGCCAACGATGACGTGGTCGAGCACCTCGATCTTGAGCACTTGTCCTGCGCGGATGAGATCGCGGGTGACGCGGATGTCTGCCTCCGATGGGTTGGCATCCCCGGAGGGGTGATTGTGCATGAGGATGATGCTGTGCGCTGAAGCGATGACCGCTGCGCGGAAGGTTTCGCGGGGATGGATGAGCACTTGGTCCATGAGGCCAGTGGAGACGAGGACGTGCCCCTTGATCTTGCGGCGGACGTTGAGGAGCAGAACCACGAAGCATTCCACCTCGGGGTTAAAGTAGGGGTTGGAGCGGACGTGTGTGTTCCAGTAGCTGGCAGCCTGGGCGGGGCAGGTGCATTCCTTCAATTCGCTGGGCAGTGGACATTCCCGCAGGGAGATGAGCCCCCACTCTTGAGGCTGGGTCTTGCTTCGGAACTTCTTGGCTCCCGTTCGGGAAGCCTCGTCGATTGCCTGCATCATCGGTGTTGTGTGAATCGTATCGGTCATGTGTTTCTTGCGTTTTGAAGGAGCGGGAGTGCTCTCTTCGCAGGCCCGGGGAGAGCACGACTGCTTCGGCAAGAAACACGGGTCCGCCGTCCCGACGGACGGGGTCCCGGAGCAACGGCAGGCACGAGTGACAGGCTAGTTCTGGCGCGACGCCTGCGCGGAGGGAGTCCGGTAGGAGGGGAAAAGGCGGAGACCGAGAGACTCACGTCACCGACTGAATGTCGGTCAACGACGGGTGGAAACGTGGGCGGCTCAAAAGCAGCGGGGTGAACCAATCTAAGAAAAATAAAACATTTTCAAAAAAGCGGCTCGGCTGCCGTTTGGATGGGGTGTCGGCGCTAAAGCGCCAAACAGTTTAACCACCAAATTGAATCAAAAATGAAATCCTCCAAGATCCTTGTGCTCCTCGCCGCTACCGCTCTCACCACGGTTCTTCAGGCAGCTAAAATCAGCATCGAAGTTCAGGTTCCCGGTTATTCCGGGGCCGGATGGGTCAAAGTGATGCCGGAACTGCGCGGTGTGCTGAAGGGGCGGGTGGCTCACCTCCCTCAGTATGGTGGATGGGTTACGGATCGGGTTTCTCGGGGTGAAATGATGAAGACAACCTTCGCCGCTGATCGCCCGATTGAGCGGAATGGCCGGGGCGCTTTGGTTGGCGTCGCCGCGATTGGCTTCTGCGAATTCAACTGTGTTCGCCTGCCTTATAGTCGAGTCGAACGTGTCACCCGGGATGCAAAGATTGACAATGTCTTCGCTTGGACCGTGACCGAGGCCGGTTACTTCGATAGGGCGGTGCCTATTGGCGCTCGCTGATAGGCCTTTTCAACCCGGACTGTCCCGACTCCTGCTCAAGGAGTCGGGACCTTTTGCGTAACGGTGCGGCGTTCGGAGAGGTTTGTTCTCTTCGTTGCGAGGCGTACTTGTAAGTGATGGTTTGAAAACCCGCGAAACTCGCCAGTTTGAAAACCTCGCGCATCTGGGCCGATGCATAACGCCGTTGGATGGGTTCTCCGACGTCGGTGGAGAAACGGATTGAGGCAGTTTTCAGGGGGTGGTTCTTGTTTCGGTAGCTGCATTCCTCGACCACGACGAAGCTCCAGACAGACTTAATTGACACCCAATAAGCCATTGACAAACGAAGACAGCCCCAATGCCCTCACGGATGAAATTCCTTCGAAATGAAATGCCTCCTGTCCCCGATTCTTCTGTTTCTTATTGGCTTGATCGCTTCTGAAATCGGCCATGCCGGGTCCCCGCCCTCGCAGGTCTGGATGAGGAGTCTTGTTCAGACCGGCAGGTCTCCGGTGGCCGTCGGACTGGATGGCACTATCTACTCGAGCTCGAGCGACGGGACCAACGGAGTGTTGGCGATCGATGGCACCGGTCGGGTGCTCTGGGGGTACCCCGACCGAACGGCCCAATACTCCGCCCCGGTGATCGGCAACCAAGGAGAACTCTACTCCATCACCAGCGACCGACGCCTGGTCTGCCTGGAACCACAGGGCACTCTGCGCTGGGAAATCAAACTCACCCAAGACGTTCTCCACATACCGGCCGTGGGCCCCGAGGGCACGGTGTATTTCGGCGACCGCGGGGGTGCCCTGCATGCGATCCGACCGGATGGCACCCGGGTCTGGTCGGTGCAGCAGGCGTCGCAATTCTCCAGTAGCGCCCCGGTGGTCCGCTCCGACGGCTCCATCCTGATTGCCGACTTTGAAGGAGGTCTCCGATGCTTCGCACCGGACGGCACTCGACGCTGGTGGGTGAGCTATCCGGGCTCCGTCATCGGAACGCCCGCACTCGGCGATGAGGGACGCATTCGGGTGCTCTACTATCCCGGATTGCTGAGATGCTTCAATGAAGACGGCTCGCTGGCTTGGCAGTACCAATTGCAGGCTCAGGTGGAAGGAGTATCACCGGTCGTGGACGGCAGCGGCACCACTTACGTGGGTACTGTCGACGCGGGACTCTTCGCTGTGGGCGCGAACGGACAGAAACTGTGGAACCGCCCCGTCTCCGCGGGCATCGCCAGTACCCCGGTCCTCACCGCCTCCGGGTCACTGGTGGTTCCTGGATATGAACGCCAGGTGCTCTTCTATGGCACGAACGGTCTGCTCTCTGGCCGAGTCTCCGTCGAACTGCGGCTCTCGGGCGGCCTGACGATCACCCCATCGGGCCTGGTTTTGGCTTTGTCGGGATCTGGGGAATTGTATGCAATCCAGACCGATCTCCGGATCCAAGGCGGTGCTTGGCCCATGGTGAACGGCAACACCCGGCTCAACGGTCGGGGCCGCTCCCGACCGACGGTCACTCTGGTGGACCCCGACCCGACTAAGGTCCACCGCACCGATGAAGGGGTCACGTTGTCGGTGAAGATCGGAACCGAGGGAAACACCATCGCACGGGTCGAGTACCGCACGGGCACTAATCTCGTGGCGGTCTCCACCAACTCTCCGTTTGCATCCCGATGGGCATCGCCCCCGCCCGGCGTGTCCCCGTTGACGGCTCGGGTGATCGACGAGAGCGGTGGCAGCGCCGAATCGGCGACGGTCTTGGTGAAGGCCGCGTCGCCCGGGGCGGCACCGCTGTGGATCAGCCATCCCACCTCCATCAGCACCAATGCGGGCACTGCCATTTCCAGTGTCGTGGAATCCCTCAGCACGACTCCGACCACCTACACCTGGTTTCTCGATGGTCGACCCGTGAGCGGGGCAGATGGCCCGGTTCTCACCCTCGCGGCCACCACCCCCAACTTCTCGGGTCGGTACACGGTCGTCGCAAGCAACGCCTTCGGGGCCACGACCTCCGCGCCGGCGGCGATGACATTCCTGCTGGAGCCCGAGGTGTTCTGGAGCCGGGAAATGGCTACCCGTTCGGCCCGTCCTTCGATCGGTGCCGACGGCCTTCTCTACGTCCAGAGCGCCAACGGGCTCCTCGCACTCGATCGGGCTGGAACGGTCCAATGGGTCTTTCCCGGCTGGATGAACGACGGGATCCCGATCGCCGACGACGGATCTATGATCGTGAATCAGGAGAATCGCTTCCTGACTTCGTTGGACGCCACGGGACGGGTGCTCTGGAGCATCGGCACGGCACAGGGAGCGACCGGTCTAGCCCGCGACCGAAGGGGCGAAGTCTTCCTCGCCACGACTGACGGATTCCTGGAACGCCGTGCTCCCGACGGAACCCTCCGTTGGCGGTCGGCGATTGGAGCGCAGGATCCGACCACCCCGATGATCTCCACGCTGTCGCAGGTGATCCTCGGGGCTGTGGATGGACGGGTGCGTTCCTTTTCTAGCAGCGGGGAGAAACTCTGGGAATTGGACAGCCTCGGGGCGCCGATTCGCGGGGGAGCGATCGCCCCCTCGGGCACGCTGGTGTTCTCCGGCAACAACCGCCTGATTGCCCTGGGACCCGATGGAACCCTTCAATGGCAGATCACCCTCCCCGGCACGGCGGGAATCCCGGTCATCGCCCCGGACGGCGCGATCCACATCGGCATGTCGGATCAACCCGACCCCAATCTACCGGTCGCCGGACGGGTTAGCGTGTACGAGGCGGATGGCCGACTGCGCTGGTCCCAACCGGTGGAATACCCCGCACTGCAGGCCGGGGCGATCGCCGGTGATGGCACCTTGTTCATCCCGGTGGGTCACCGACTGGTCGCCTGGAACCGTAATGGCACGCTGCGGTTTCGCCTATCCACCGAGGGAGACAACCTCGGAGCACCGTTGATTGGGTTCGATGGCACCGTCTACATGGCCGACGGCAGGTCCAGGTTCTTCGCTTTGCGGGGCACCCAGCCGATGCCGAGCAACGGATGGCCATGTACCGGCCGCGATGTGCGCGGACGTTCCGACGCCTCCAGCAATGCTGACCCCGACAGCTTCTTCTTCCCGACGGCCTCCAACGGGTTCGACGACGAGGTGTCCACGATCCTCGCGCCGGGAGACGGTTCGCTGGTCGTCGGTGGACAGTTCCAGATCGCCGGCGGGCGTCCGGCCGCGCGCATCGCCGGCTGGAACGGCACGAACTGGTTCTCCATCGGCAACGGATTCACTGGCAAGGTCGTCCACGTGGTGCGTTGGGGCACGAACATCGTAGCCTTGGTGAGCTCCGACCGGCGTGGTGGCGTGGTACCCTTCCCCTACCTGTGGGACGGCACCACTTGGAAGGCCATCCACCAAGGGCTCGCCGACGGCATGGCAGCAAGCCTGGTGGTGCACGAGGGACAACTGCTCGGAAGCGCGAAATTCTCAGGATTAGATGGCATTCAACGCCCCTATCTGGCCCGTTGGAACGGAACCGAATGGGGCCCCGTGGGCGAACCCATGGAGGGCCAGGGCCTGACCCGGTTCGCCTCGGGCCCGAACGGACTCCACGCGTTCATGGACCAAATCGTCCTCCGATTCGACGGGACCCGGTGGGAACAGTTGGGAGGGATCTTCAACGAACCGATTGCAAGCATTCTCGATTCGCCTTCCGGATTGTTGGTCTCGGGAGCCTTCACTTTCGGCGGGACCGATCGGGGCCGGGTGGCCCGATGGGATGGCACGAGCTGGGTTCTCATCGGCGGTGGTCTCGGGGGTATTCCTCCCTATGTGAGCTATGCCCAGACCCTCGCCAGCGATGGTCAGAACCTCTATGCCGGCGGCTTCTTCACACTCCCCGGCAGTACCAACGCCGTGGGGATCGCTCGCTGGGACGGCACCCGCTGGACCGCCCTTCGCAACCAGGACGCGTATCTGGGCCTCGAGGACAACCATGTGCGCACCCTCGCCTGGGCCGACGGCCGCCTGTACGCCGGTGGCTATTTCCTGAGGACCGGCGACCGACGTGATCTCCGGCATTTCGCCGTCTTCGACGGTGCCTGGAAATCGCTCGGAAATCCGGTGCTCACCGTGGACCCCCAGCTGGGAGTCTACCTGTTCAACGTCCTCGGACGCCCCTACGTCGTCGAATCGAGCGATGACTTGGTCGTTTGGAGGGAACGCTTCCGGTACCAGCAGACCGATGAACCGTTGTTGGTGCCAAAACCGCCAGGCGACACATCCGACAGGCGGTTCTACCGCATCGTTGTTCCTTGAGCTGGAACCCCCCTCGAATGCAATGGATTGAAGGGGCTTGCTTTGATGCCTCTTTCAGAGCGGGATGTTATGGCAATCCACATTCTGTTTTCCATGAACTCAAAGGTGGGCAGTTCCCAACGATCCGACGGGGCGTGTTCGGACGGCCAATCAGGCTCGTCTCGGACCCCTGAGACACTTTGGACGCTGATGGTGGTCCCCGCTTCCCATGGTTCTACCGAGCACTTGGGATTACTTTTTAGGACCTACAAAGACGCCGTCTGCAACCTGATTCGGAATCATCGGTCTGGGCTATCGCCGGAGGGGGTCGAAGAACTCTATCAGGAGTTTGTACTCGTGTGTCTCCGACGAGATTTTCTGCTCAAGGTCCATCGTTCCAAGGGACGGTTTCGTCACTTTTTATGGACCTGTGTCCGCAGGTTCTTGATTGATGAAGGGGAGCGTTTCCAACGCCGTCCAGAGGCTCATCTGGGTGGACTGGTAGACAATGGCGTTGGTGATGAGCAGGGCATCCAGTTCCCAGAGGATGACTCAGCGGAATGGTTGAGCATCGATGAGCCCTGGGCCTTGAAACTGGAGAGCATTGCCTTGCAAAAGGTCGACCAGCATCTCGATGGAAAGGGTCTTTCGGAGGATATCCGTCGGTCGATTTGCCGCCGTCTGATGGCTTGCCAGGGCGAGGAGCAGACGCTCAAGGAAGAGGCTCGGAAGCTTGGAATTCCGGAGGCTAGGTACAACAATCTGTTTTATCCGGTGCGAGAGTTGTATCTGAAAACCATCCGAGGTGAATTGGGAGGCCAAGTTCCTGCCAGCGAGCTTCAGGGGGAATTTGACCATTTCATACGGGTTCTTACTCGGATTCGTCGAATGAAGGGTACGGACTGATTGAGCTGAATCTGCCACGCCGAGTGTTTGGTCAGATTCCAGGTGATTATCGGCATGGTTCCACCGTTTGAAAATCAGCGTTGATCATGAACCACGGCGGCAACGGCCATTTCAAGGGTGAGGATGCGGCCAGGCCTTTGGAATCCCCCAGCGCCAGGTTATTGGACCCTATCGAGGGTCCTCTCATTGAGTCCGATGAGGTCCAGCCGGGTCAGGTCATCCGGGGATTCAGAATTATCGAGCGGTTGCAAGCGGGTGGCTTCGGTGAGGTTTTCAAAGCTGAGCAGGTTCAGTTGAAGCGCATTGTTGCTTTCAAGGTTCTGAAGCTGGGGATGGAGTCTGGGGAAATCATCTCTCGTTTTGAGACTGAGCAGAAGGCGCTGGCCCTGATGGACCATCCGAATATCGCGAAGATCATCGATGGGGCCCTCACTCCTAGGGGCAGGATGTTTTTTGCCATGGAGTACGTGCCTGGAGTTTCGGTCACGGATTATTGCGACAGCAGGCGTCTCAGCGTTCCCGAACGTCTCGAACTCTTTCTCCAGATTTGTGACGCCATTGAGCATGCCCACGAGAGGGGCGTGGTTCATCGGGATATCAAGCCCAGCAACGTCTTGGTCGCTGAGAGAGAGAACAAGCCGTTCGCAAAAATCATCGATTTCGGAATCGCCAAGGCGGTGCATGGCCAACTCTCGGACCAAGGCGTGCAAACGCTGAGCAATCATTTCTTGGGTACTCCGGTTTACATGAGTCCGGAACAGGCGGAGCGGAGCGGTGTGGAAATCGATAGGCGCTCCGATATCTACAGTCTTGGGGTTCTCCTATACGAGCTTCTATGCGGCGCCATCCCGATTGGAAGCAAAGAGGAGGCTCAGGGGGATTTGGAGGCGATACGCAAGCTGGTGCTCAAAGGATCCCGAAAGACCGAGCACGCGAATCGTTCAGTACAATCAGGAGAAGGCCACGGTGGTCGCCCGCTGTCGGGATTGTGAAATCGACAGCCTCGTGAACGTGTTGTCGAAGGATTTGGACCGGATTGTTCTGCGGTGCCTCGAGAAGAATCGGAATCGAAGGTACTCAACGGTCTCGGAATTGAAGGGAGACATTCAGGCTTATTTGTCGAATGAGCCCTCTTCCGTTGCCCCGGTGAAGCCAGCGCGAAGGACTGATGGGAGAAGAGGGGA